>WNFS01000056.1_pt1 | contig 101704 bp, 95 predicted proteins | sample 5400141 | NCBI WGS metagenome assembly WNFS01 (sample SAMN13153358, study PRJNA577476) | soil metagenome | isolation source: 60 cm saprolite under Madrone tree | place: USA:California | collected 2016-06-14 | reverse complement strand
CCTACGTGGCGGCCAATGACCCGAAGCCCCAGGGCTACTCGATCGATCTCTGCCTCCGCATCGTGGAGAGCGTGAAGAAAGACCTCGCCCTGTCCCAGCTCGACGTGAAGTGGGTCAAGCTGACCCCGGAGAACCGTATCGCGTCCGTGGCCAACGGCACCGTGGACATCGAATGCGGCTCGACCACCAAGACGCTCAGCCGCATGGCCCAGGTGGACTTCACCGTGTTGACCTACCTCGACGGGGGGAGCCTGCTCACGCTGAGCGCGGCCAATATCAACAAGCTGACGGATCTCTCCGGCAAGCGCGTGGCCGTCATTCCGGGCACGACGACGGAAACGGCGGTGCGCGACATGATCAAGAAGCTCGGGCTCCAGAACGTCACGCTCCTCGGCGTCAAGGATCACTCGGAAGGCGTGGCCGCCCTCGACGATGCCCGGATCGACGCCTACGCTTCGGACCGGACGCTGCTCGCCGGCCTCGCGGTAAGCTCGAGAAATCCCGCCAAGCTGTATCTCCTCGAGGACTTCATCTCCTATGAGCCGTATGCGCTCATGGTCCGGCGGGGCGACCCGAACTTCCATCTCGCGGTGGACCGCGCCCTCATCCGCCTCTACCGGAGCGCCGAGGTGGTGCCGATCTACGAGAAATGGTTCGGCCCCTTCCCGGAGGGCGGCAGCCTCATCGCCGCGGTGTACGTCCTGAACAGCGTGCCGGACTAGGCGCGCCCGCGGGACGCGACGGAGCCCGTGCCCGCCCAGCCCATGGGCGTCTGTCCCTAGAGATCTCCCATGCCGCCGGCGTCGGTGGAGGCGAATCTCGACGGGACCCGCACCGAGTACTTCGAGGTCGAATGCTCGGAAGCGAGTCTGCTCGCCCTGTTGCGCGAGTGCTTCGAGGAGCACTGGGGCGAGGTCATCTTCGGCCCGTGCATCGAGGGAGCCGTTTTCGAGGGGCGTTTCACCGGGAAGCCCACCATCGCGCTCTTCGACGGCTACGCGACGGTCGATGTGGCGGGCGACGTGCCGGGCCGCGAGTCGTGGCATTTTCATCTCTGCATCGGTCCGCACCGCGGCAGTCCCGCCCTGCCTACCCCGCCCGAGCTCGCACAGTGGCGCCGCTGCGCCCGCGCCGCGTTTTTCCGCAACCTCGACAGCAAGGGCCGCGCGAGCGCCTGGGGCCTTCGCATGTGGAATGGCCGGGGCGAGCAGATGCTCACGGTGTTCTTTCCCAATCCGTGGATCGATCCGGCGCGCCAGCGCTACGTGGAGGAGCCGGACTGGTCGCGGCTCACCCTCTGGATGCGGCTGCGGGAGCGCTTCGCGGACGTGCCCCTCGAGCCGCCGCCGGCCCGCGCCGAGCCGCCGGTCACTCATTGAAAGCGCGCGCCGCCCTCGGATTTACATTGAGAGAGCTGCGTTCCCTTCGTGCGCTGGGCAGCCCGTGGGGCATCCAGCGCGCGCTCGACTCGATGCCGTACCATATTGCCGGCACCGCGTGGTCGCCGCGTCGGGTGTTGCGCGAGCGCACCGCGCACTGCCTCGAGGGTGCCATTTTCGCCGCGGCAGCGCTCCGGGTGCTCGGCTACCCGCCCCTCCTCCTCGATTTCGAAGCCGTCCAGGACAGCGACCATGTGATCGCCGTCTTCCAGCTACGGGGTCACTGGGGGGCGATCGGCAAGAGCAATTTCTCGGGCGTGCGCTACCGCGAGCCCATATACCGGAGCGTGCGCGAGTTGGCGATGAGCTACTTCGAGGGCTACATCAACCTGCGCGGCGATCGGACGCTGCGCGCCGTCTCGCGCCCAGTGAACCTCGCCCGCTTTGATCGGACACATCCGGGATGGATGGTTTCCGAGGCTGATCTCTGGTGGATACCAGAGCACCTGCTGGACGTGCCGCATACACGGCTCCTCACGCCGGCCATGGTGCGCGGTCTATCGCGTGTGGACCGCCGCTCGCTCGAAGCCGCCCTCGCCGGGTACCGGCCTCACTGAGAAGCTCACGCCTCGTACTCCTGGACCACGTCGAGGTGGACGCGGTCGCCCTCGAAGACCAGCGTGATCAGGTTGGGCCGGCAACAGACCGTGCAGTCTTCGGTGAAGGTCTGGCGCGACCCGCCGCTCGGATCCTCGAAGACCTCGTTGTCCTCGCCGCAGAACGCGCAGCTGTACGTCATGGCCTCATTCTACGCGGTATCATGACCGCCGGGACATTGCTCCCAGGAGAATTCCACATGGACGAGCGTCCATGGCTACAAGCACGTCGAAGGGACGGGGAGTCTCTTGCGCTGCGGCGAGGAGGTTGGCCAGGCCGGCGCGGTTCACGAAGTCGGCGCCGCTGATGCCGTCACCTACATAGACGGATTCCGCGCCCACGGTCCAACCCTTCTTCTCCGCGAAGGCGCGGGCCAGCTCGACTTGGCGAGTCACGCTCTTCGCGTCGTCGCTCACGTTCTGCTCGGTGGACTTCCTCGCGTAGACTGCCTCTCGAAGGCTCATGGTTTAGACCCTCACTCCCGCCAGTTCCATCAGGCTCAAGATGTAAACGCGCGCCTCAGCGCGCTCGCGACCAAACGGGGTAAGCCCTCCTTGCGCGAGCCTTCCTGGGAAAACAGAGAAGCTAGTCGCTCTTGTCGGCCATGCCCACTTTGTAAGTGGTCTCGTCATTCTTGGCGGTCCTAAATTTCATCGCTGCCATCATGCGTAGGAGAGCCTGGCTCCCTTGCTCCTTGTACTCAACTAGGAGAATTTCGCACTCTTGTAGATTGTACGGGCGCCTAGAGTCAATCATGTCGGTCAGAGCGGTTGTCGCGTCTCCCATTGCGAAATATGCTGTGATGACGTGCGCACCCGAAAAGCTGGCAAGAATTTCAGCTCGTAGCGCGCGAAGAAGTACCCGCTGCTCGAAAATCAGTCGTTGCTTCTCGTCCCACGCATCCGACATTTCTCCTCGCTTTGGGTGGTTTATCAATTGGTCAGTCAATAGGAGAAACAACCTGACACTTGATTGACTAAACGCGGACATCACCCGGTATTGAAACTCTCGCCGCTGACGCCATCGATGCCATCGCTCGGTGAGGAGGTATGCAAGGCCGCCTCCCACGAAAAGTTGTACGAGCGCGATCAATAGGGGGTGCCGCATGAGTGCGATCCAGTCGAGCGTGGCCATCCAGCGGCCGTGTTCCCGGAGGAAGGCATAGAAATCATCGAGAGCGCTTGGCACGGCGGGGAGTTTACCAGAAGCGACGGGTTAGCGAGTCACGATGGGCGCAACCAGCGCGGCCTATGAGTCAGAGATTGGCTCGCACGAAGTCGCGGATACGCTGCAACTCGTTGTCGCGCAAATCAACCACATCTGGGGGACGCGGAACCCACATGTTGTAGCGAGCAGCCCACGACTCGTCCTTGAGGTTACGGTAGGCATCGTAAATAGGAGGATTGCGCTTTAGGATATCAATTCGATTGAAAGCTACATCCACATCGCCGTAGTTAGAAACGTTCGTGTATCGGTGCTTCGCCATCAAAGCCCGAAGATAGTGAAGTGCCGCATAGAAAGTCGCCGTGACGGCCCAATCTAGATAGCGTGAGGTAATCAAATCGAACGTAGCAAGAAAGGCTTCGTTGTGTTGCGCCTTCTGGAGATGCTGTGCCTCGGTAGGCACCCGACGCTGCTAGCCTTGGGCGAGACGACACATCACGATTTTGTTCTTTAGGTCGGTCTGCACTAGCGAGAGCGCAGCCCCTTGATCCAACGACGCAACATTGAAATTGAATGTGAGATCGGGATAGCGATCCATTAGCTGCCGTTCTTGCGCATACACGCGACTGCGTGTAGCCCTGTCCCGGTGCCGGATAAACGTCCACAAGAGATTCACCGCGCCGTCTCGCGCGTGCGTCATGGCCATAACCTCTGGCAGATTCGAAACACTCTTCGCAAACTCGTAGACTGCGGCGTCTACACGCGAGCCGGGAGGAGGCAGAGGATCAATGATCTGCGAGGAATTAGCCAAGTCGGACCCACTCAAAGTGATGGCCTCGTCCCCGCTGCTCGTAAACGTCAATACCGTTCCGACAATCAATGCAACCGCCGTAATGGGATGGTCCTCTGCGTAAAGGGTGGTCGTCATGGGGTAGGCCGTGATGTTAGGACAATGAAACTCTTCAGCAACTCTTTGTCATTGAAATTCAGAACCAGCAAGTAGTCCCCTTCCGCAGGAAACTCAAGGCCGCCGATGGTGTAAGTGCCTTGCAAGGCATGAGGCTTCTCATTTCCCGACTCCGTTGGTTCGAGCTGCGTCAGTACTGACCCGTCAGGCTTCACAATGGTAACGCCCGCGCGTCCTGGACCGGGAACGAAGCAACGCCAGTAAATTGAAAAGAGAGGGTGTACCGCCGGAAACTTAGGAGCCGAGATGCGGTCAAAGAGCCCGTACAGCGTGATCTTCCCGCTGGGGTCTCTGGCGACTCCGTCACATGCCAAGACGGCGTGCCCTACGGCTTCTGCCATCGCCACTACACTACCACAAGGGGGTGAGTGTCCAACACCCCCAGCCTATGCTCCCCTCAAATCCCGCACTCACCTGGTTTGCGGGGATCGGCGGCGGTCGGAAACCGGCTCAGCAAGTCACGCAGCTCTGGGCAGAAGTCATGGACATCGAGAGCGCCGCGAAAATCTATCCCCCTCGCCCCTTGTTACCCTTCGGCCCTAATTATTTTTGACTTCGAGCGCAAGTACGTTGATTCTCTAACCAAACAAACTGCATTTCATGCTGGCGTGAGCGCCCCACGAAAGGAGAATTGCGTGCCAGAGAACGAAAGTGCAGAACCGATTGTGACGGCCACGGGCCTCGGATACGTGGAGCTGGTGGAAGGCACGGGCGCGCGGCCCAAGGTTGGCGACACGGTGAGCGTGCACTACACGGGGTGGCTCAAGAGCGGTCAGAAGTTCGACAGCTCGGTGGACCGCGGGGAGCCGCTCGCCTTCCCCATCGGCAAGGGGCGGGTCATCAAGGGATGGGACGAGGGCGTGGGCACCATGAAGGTGGGCGGAAAGCGGAAGCTCATCATCCCCGCCCATCTGGGCTACGGCGAGCGGGGGGGCGGGCGGCGTCATTCCTCCCGGTGCGACCTTGATCTTCGAAGTCGAGCTGCTGGGTGTGCAGCCGGCCTAGTACCGTCCGGACGTCGCTTCGTGTCCATGTCCCCTCCCGGGAGCTACTTCTGCTTGGCGATGATGAGGTCCTTGATGCCCTGGTAGGTCTTTTCGGAGAGGACCTTCCTCGACACCAGCTGGTCCTTCTTGGTGTAGGGGCGGTTGTCGATGATCTTCTTCGAATAGGCATCGCCGACACCCGGGAGGGCCCTGAGCTCGTCAGCCGAGGCGGAGTTGATGTCGAGGAGTCCCTTCTTGGCCTCGGGTTTGGCGGCGGTCTTGGCGTCGGCCTTGGCCGGTGCCGCGGCGGGGTCCTTCTTGGTCTGCGCATAAGCGTGGGGCGCCGCTGCGACTCCGATGGCGAGGAACAGGGCCGTGAGCAGAGCAAGCACGCGAGTGAGCATGTGTATCCTCCTTGGTAGACGAGCATGCCATAAGTAGCTGAACATGGTCCGTCTCGAAGTATCGATCGCCCTTGGATCGCCGAGGATCGCCCCTCGAGGCATTCAGCCGCCGAACAATCATCAAACAACCTCTTCCATCCCGGAGGTGAGGTAACGGGACGCCCATGAGATCACTCCTCAAGGCCACCTTCAATGACTGGTATGAGGATCGGGCCCAGCGCATGGGCGCGGCCCTCGCCTACTACACGATCTTTGCACTGACCCCGGGTCTCGTCATCCTCATGGCGCTGGCGGGACTTCTGCTCGGCCCGGGAGCGGAGAGCCAGATCATCGAACAGATCCGCGAGCTGATCGGAGAGCAAGGCGCCGGCGCAATCGAGGCGACCATCAGGAGCGCGCGGAGGGAAACGCTGGGGGCGACGGGCGCCGCGCTGGCGTTGATCCCCCTCGTTTTCGGGCTCTGGGGCGTTTTCGGCGAGCTCCAGGACGGGCTCAACACAATCTGGGGCGTGACACCGAAGCCCGGCCGCCGGGTGAGGGATGTCCTGCGAGAGCGCTTCCTGTCCTTCACGATGGTGGTCGGCATCGGCTTTCTGCTCCTCGTCTCTCTCGTGCTGAGTGCATGGCTCGCCGCCGTCAGCAGCTATGTGGGCGGGCTGCTGCCCGCGCCAGCGGCGGTGCTCGAAGCCGTGAACTTCGTCATCTCCTTCACGGTGATCACCGGCTCCTTCGCCTTGATCTTCAAGCTCCTGCCCGACGTGAAGGTGGCCTGGCGCGATGTCTGGCTCGGCGCCGCAGTCACCTCCCTCTTCTTCACTGTCGGCAAGCTCCTCATCGGGCTCTACCTCGGGAAGAGCGCGGTGGCCTCGGCCTACGGTGCGGCCGGCTCCCTCGTCGTCATCGTGGTCTGGGTCTACTACTCGGCCCAGATCCTCTTGTTCGGCGCTGAGTTCACCAAGGTATGGACGAGGCGCCGTGGGTCGGGGTTTGTGCCCGAGAAGACGGCGATGCCGGTGACGCAGGAAGCCCGTGCCGAGCAGGGCATGGGCCCTCGGACGCCGTCGGCGTAAGGGCGTCCCGGCATCGGCAGTCTAGACTGATCCCGTCCGCTCGCCTCATCGACGCATTCCGGCACGCACTGCGCGCGTGGCGCTGGCTGGAAGGACGGATCAAAACTCCATCGGCACCTGCGCGATTGGCGCCGGCACCTTGATCGGACCCTACCTCACCTGGGGCTAAATCTTCGGTGCCGATATGCTGCGAGAAAACCGGTAAGCGATCCGTGCGCGCCGAAGTCGCCGCTCATAGGAACCGCAGGTATTGTGTCAAGCTGCTGGACCAGAATCGAACCCCAACAGGAGGAGCGAGATGAGCGCATTCGCGGGCAAAGTCGTATGGATGACGGGCGCGGGCACGGGTATCGGCAAGGCCGGCGCGCTCATGTTCGCGCAAGAGGGGGCGGCGGTCGCCCTCATTGGCCGCCGGCGCGACAAGCTTGATGAGGTTGCGGCGGAGATTCAAGCCATCGGCGGCAGGGCCGCGGTCGAGGTCCTGGATGTCGCCGACCGCAAGAAGGTCGGTGAGACCGGTGAGCGACTACTGAAGAGCTTGGGGCGCGTCGATATTCTCGTCAACAACGCGGGACTCAATGTCGTCAACCGGCGTCTCAACGAAATCACCGCCGAGGATTGGGACTATATTCTCGCCGTCAACCTCACCGGGGCGTTCAACATGGTGCAGGCGGCGATGCCGACGATGCGCAATCAGAAAGACGGGCTCATCATCAACATCGCCTCGACGGCCGCTAAGCGCGTGAGCGGCGTCGCCGGCATCGCCTACTCGGCCTCGAAGTTCGGCATGCTCGGGATGAGCCTCTCCTTGACGCAGGAAGCCTGGAAGTTCGGCATCCGCGCGTGCTGTCTGTGTCCCGACGACGTCAACACACCCATAATGGCGCGACGCAAGGTCAAGTATCCGCCGGAAGTGCTCGAGCAGTTCATCCAACCCGAGGATCTCGCCGAGACAATGAGATTCGTGGCACTCATGCCCCGCCGCACCTCCATCCCGGAAATGCTTATTTATCCCACGAACGTCCGACCTTATACCCCCGCCGAGAGTGGACTCACTTCGTGAAAACCGTGAGCTCGGATTGCGGCGCCAGCTCGGGGTCGTGCCCTGAGCTACAATGCTCGCGGGCTCATCCCGAGGAGGTGACACCATGGCGCTCGACAAGCCGCAGTTGACGCAGATGCTGCACACGATGATCCTGATCCGGGAGTTCGACGAGCGCGCCATCCAGCTGCGAGTGGCCGGCAAGATCTACGGAGCGGTGCATCCGTATGTGGGCCAGGAGGCGGTCGCGGTCGGGGTGTGCTCGAACCTGACGGTGAGCGATCGCGTCACCAGCACGCACCGTGGCCATGGGCACTGCATCGCGAAGGGAGCGGACATCCGGCGCATGATGGCCGAGTTGTTCGGGCGGGTGGACGGCTATTGCAAGGGTAAGGGTGGCTCCATGCACATCGCGGACTTCGCGGTGGGGATGCTAGGCGCCAATGGCATCGTCGGTGGTGGCTTGCCCATCGCCTGCGGGGCGGCCCTGGCCGCCCACCTCGAGGGCAAGGGTGACGTGACCGTGTGCTTTTTTGGCGACGGCGCGGCTGCCGAGGGCGAGTTCCACGAGGCGCTCAATATCGCCTCGGTGTGGAAGCTGCCCATCGTCTTCGTCTGTGAGAACAACCAGTACGCGGCGAATAACGCGGTGGCGGTGCAGCATCCCGGTGTCGACATCGCTGCCCACGCTGGCGCCTACCACATGCCCGGCGTCATCATCGACGGCAACGATGTGCTGGCAGTCTATGCGGCGACCGGCGATGCGGTGATCCGCGCCCGCCGCGGGGACGGGCCGAGCCTCCTCGAATTCAAAACGTATCGATGGCACTTCCACGCCATGAGGAACACCCCGCCGGCGGATACGCGCTCCGCCGACGAGATCCGCTCCTGGAAGGCCCGCGACCCCATTGCGCGTCTCGAGCAGCACGGCCTGGAACGCGGCGTGCTCTCGGCCGCCGAGATCGGCACGATTCGCGAGCGCGTCAAGAGCGATCTCGACGAGGCGGTGGCCTTTGCCGAACAGAGCCCATTCCCCGATCCGAAGGATCTGCTCGTCGACATGTTTGCCGACTAAGGCCACGGGGAGCGGGACATGCGCGAGATCAGCTTTCAGAAGGCGCTCGAAGAGGCCGTGGCCGAAGAGATGCGGCGCGATCCCCGGGTCATCCTCCTCGCCACCGATTTCACGGGCGACCCCATCAAGGAGTTCGGTCCGGCGCGCGTGCGCTTCACGCCCATCTCCGAGGCGGTGCTGACGGGCATGGGCCTGGGCGCGGCGGGCTCGGGCTTCCGCCCCATCGTCAACTGGCGGATGGTGACGTTTTCCTTCGTGGCCATGGATCAGATCGTCAATCAGGCGAGCAAGATCCGCTACATGTTTGGCGGCCAGGCCGATTTCCCCGTGACCTACCGATGCACCACCGGGGGCGGTATTGGCCTCGCCGCCCAGCATTCGCAGAGCCCATACTCGATGTGGATGCATCTCGCCGGCCTCAAGATCATCCTGCCGTCGACGCCGGCGGACGCCAAGGGCCTGCTCAAGAGCGCCATCCGGGACAACAATCCCGTGGTCTCCTTCGAGTGCAGCCGGCTCGCCAACGTGACCGGCCCCGTTCCCGATGGCGACCATGTCGTGCCGCTCGGGGTCGCGGAGGTGAAGCGGGCGGGCACGGACGTGACGATCGTGGCGCTCGCCTACTACGTGCCGGAAGCCCTGGCGGTGGCGGAGACGCTGGCGCGCGAGGGCATCTCCGTCGAGGTGGTCGATCCGCGGACGCTGGTGCCTCTGGACGCGGAGACGCTCCGCGCCTCCGTGCGCAAGACCGGCCGCGTGGTCATCGTGGATGAAGCGCCCGCCACGTGCTCCGCGGCGTCGGAGATCGCCGCGCTTCTCGCCGAGGATCCCGAGACGTTCCGGTGCTTGAAGGCCCCGGTGCGCCGTGTCTGTGCCGCTCCGGTTCCCGTGCCCTACAGCCCGCCTCTGGAGCAGGCCGCCCTGCCGAGCCGGGCCGACATCACGGCCGCGGTCTACGACGTGCTGAAGGAATCCCTTCGCGCGCTCTAGGGATTCCCGGGAGCAGGAAGGCCTCGGTGTTTCGGCGCCTAGGCTGCCCAGATTCGAAATGGTGTTGAACCTCGAGGTGGCGCCGTGAGCGCCATCCCGGCGTCGCGGGGCATTTATCGCCCAGACGGCGGTGGCAAGATCTCCCACGTGAACACTCCGCCGTCGCGGTGGACCGGATGCACAAGGTGCTCGAGGCTCTCGTGGTGTCGCTCGCCAAGGAGAACACGTTGCCCGGCGAGGATTTCGAAGGCCGCGATGAGCTCGGCCACCGGCCGCTGGGGTGCGTCGGGCCATTCTGATACGGGATTCGCGGCCCGCTGAACCCGCTGATCCCTGACGCACGGTCCGGTGGAGGTATCATTCGCTATGCTCAGCCGAAAGGAGCGAGCCGCCCGCGCCCTCGAGCTGGCGGACGCGCTGCTGCAGGACGCCCGGGCTCAGGAGACGCCCGAGGAGCTGGCCCAGGCCCGCCGGCTCGCCCGGCTGATGGCGGATCCGCACGGCAAGCAGCTGACGATCGCGCTCGTCGATCAGGCCTTCCGCAGCCGGCGCCCGACCCGCATCGCCGACCAGCTCGGCTTCCTGCTGGATCGCTATGGCGCGCCGCGCTTCATGGAGTGGTGGGAGCGGATCGCCCTGATGCTGGGCGGGGTCATGGGCCACTACCTCCCGAGCCTGGTCGTGCCCCCCATCGTGGCCCGCCTCCGGCACGAGACCGAGTCGCTGATCCTGCCCGGCGAGGAGGAAGATCTCCGTCGCTACCTGTCCGAGCGGCGCCGCGCCGGCGTCCGGCTCAACCTGAATCTCCTCGGGGAGGCCATCCTAGGTGAGGGGGAAGCGGCCCGCCGGCTGGAGGCTTATCTGGCGCTCCTGGCCCGCGACGATGTCGAGTACATCTCGGTGAAGGTGTCCTCCGTCTTCAGCCAGATCAATCTGGTGGCGTTCCGTCACACCGTGGAGCGCGTGAAGGCGCCATTGCGCGTGCTCTATCGACAGGCCCGGCGGCACCACTACCGCGATCCCGACGGGCGCCTTACCCCGAAGTTCATCAATCTGGACATGGAGGAGCACCGGGACCTTGACCTGACAGTCGCCGCGTTTTGCGAGGTGCTCGACGAGGAGGAGTTCCGGTCGCTTCCGGCGGGCGTCGTGCTCCAGGCCTATCTGCCCGAGTCGCACCGGGTCCAGCGCGCGCTTGTGGCCTGGGCCATCGAGCGATGCCGCACGGGCGGCGCGCCGATCAAGCTCCGCATCGTGAAGGGAGCGAACCTCGCCATGGAGCGGATCGAGGCGGCGGGGCACGGCTGGCCGCAGGCACCCTACACGGCAAAGGTGGAGGTGGACGCCAACTTCAAGCGGATGGTCGAGTACGGCTGCCGGCCCGACCACGCGCGGGCCGTCCATCTCGGCATCGCCACGCACAATCTGTTTGACGTTGCCTATGGCCTCATCCTCCGCGAGCAGAACGGCATCGAGCCCTGTGTCGAGTTCGAGATGCTGGAGGGCATGGCCAATCACCAGGCGCGCGCGGTGAAGGCGCGGGCTGGCGGGCTGCTCCTGTATGCGCCGGTGGTGCGAGCGGAGGATTTTCACAGCGCGATCGCCTACCTCGTGCGGCGGCTGGACGAGAATACGGCGGACGACAACTTTCTCCGGCACGTGTTCGGGCTCGAGCCGGGGTCAGCGGACTGGGCCCGCGAGCGTGATCGCTTCCTGGCTGCCTTCGAGATCATGGACCAGTTGCCGGACGTCCCCCGGCAGCGGCAGGATCGTGCGGTCGAGGTCGACAGGGTGGAGGCGCTCGACGAGGCGGTCGCCTCCGGCACCCTGGCGTTCTCGAACGAGCCAGACACCGACTGGTCCGTTCCCGCCAACCGAGAGTGGATCGACACGGTGGTCGCCGGATGGCGTGATCGGGCGGTCGAGCAGGTGCCGCTGCAGATTGGCGGTGAGTTCGTGGCGGGCGCCCGCGAAGCGGAGGGCCGCGATCGGTCGCGACCGGAGCGCGTGGCCTATCGCCACGCCTCGGCCGATCGCGGGCAAGTGAGCCGCGCGCTCGACACGGCCCGGAGCGCGGTGCCGTCGTGGGCCGGCCGACCGTTGGCGGCGCGCCGCGCGCTGCTCGATCGGGCCGCGATGGTGCTGGCCCGTCGGCGCGGCGACCTCATCGGGGCGATGATCGTGGACGGCGCCAAGACGGTGCCGGAAGCGGATCCCGAGGTCTCCGAGGCGATTGACTTCGCCCGATACTACCCCCGGTCTCTCGAGACCGCCGGCGATCTCGCTGGGTGCCGGATGGAGCCGCTGGGGGTGGTGGTCGTCGCGCCGCCCTGGAACTTCCCGCTGTCGATTCCCGCCAGCGGTGTGCTTGCCGCCCTCGCGGCGGGCAACTGCGTGCTGCTCAAGCCTGCGCCCGAGGCGGTGCTGGTGGGCTGGCATCTGGCCCGGGCGCTTTGGGACGGCGGCATTCCGCAAGAGGCGCTACAGTTCGTGCCGTGCCCCGACGATGACGTGGGCCGCGCGCTCGTCACGGACCCGCGCGTGGACGCGGTCATCCTCACCGGGTCGGCCGAGACGGCGCGGCGCTTTCTCGCCTGGCGCCCGGACCTGACGCTGTTCGCGGAAACGAGCGGTAAGAATGCGATGATCATCACCGCGCTGGCGGCCCGGGACCAGGCGATCCGTGACCTGGTCCGCTCGGCCTTCAACCACGACGGCCAGAAGTGCTCGGCAGCGAGCCTCGCCATCTGCGAGGCCGAGGTGTACGACGATCCGGTCTTTCGCCGCCAGCTCCGGGACGCGTCGATCAGCCTTGACGTGGGCAGCGCGTGGGAGACGTCGAGCCGCATCACGCCGTTGACGCAGGCGCCCGGCGAGGCGCTCTGGCGCGCGCTCACCCGGCTCGACGAGGGCGAGGAGTGGCTCCTCGAGCCGCGCCCGGTGGGGGAGCATCCGCACGTGTGGTCGCCGGGGATCAAGCTCGGCGTCCGCGGCGGGTCCTTCTTCCATCGCACGGAGTGCTTCGGCCCGGTGCTGGGACTGATGCGCGCCGAGAGCCTGGATGAGGCGATCGATCTTGCCAACGGCACCCCATTCGGTCTCACGAGCGGAATCCAGACGCTTGACGATCGCGAGATCGACCGCTGGGTCGACCGGATCGAGGCCGGTACCCTCTACGTCAACCGCCCCATCACCGGCGCCATGGTGGGCCGTCAGCCCTTCGGCGGCTGGAAGGCCTCTTCCGTCGGGCCGGGAGCCAAGGTCGGCGGTCCGAACTATGTGCTCCAGCTTGCCCGGTGGCGCCAGGAAACCGTACCGCCCGCCGGCGCCGACGTGGATTGTGCGCCATCGGTCGCGGCTCTGCTGGAGCGCTGGCTCAAGGAGACCGACGACGAGACCGCGCGGGCGCTGCTGCGAGCGAGCGCGGCCAGCTACGCTTTGGCATGGCGGCGCCATTTCAGCCGCGAGCACGACCCGAGCCGGATCCTGGGCGAGCGGAACGTGTTCTGCTACCGGCCCTGCCGGCGCCTGCTCGTCCGCGCGCAGGCCGCATCGACGGCCGGGCGGCTCGCGCTCCAGCAGGTTCTGCTGGCAGGGCTCACCTGTGGCGTACCGCTGACAGTCAGCCTCTCGTGTGAGGCACCGGTGCCGCTGGTCGCGGAGGAGGCAGGAGCTGGCGTCGTGTTGGTGACGGAGGGCGAGGCCGAGCTGATCGCGCGCCTCCGGTCCCGGGGAGGCTTCGAGCGGCTGCGTGTGCTCGATCCGATCTCGCTCGACGTCATGACGGCGGCCCACGAGGTGGGCGCCGTGGTCATTGACGCCCCCGCACTTGCCACCGGCCGGCTCGAGTTACGGTGGTACCTGCGCGAGCAGACGGTCGCGCGGGTGGTGCACCGTTACGGCAACGTGATGGAACCGCCGGCAGGCGATCGCTCACCGCATCTCGCGGCTCGTAGCCCATCTGAGGGCTGACGGCAGTGCGAGACGAGAACCGACAGGGAAGGATGGCTCTGGACGAATAGCTGGGAGAGCATCACCCGATTCTCGTGGAGGATCCCAAAGGTCCGGCAGTCAGCGTCACGTACACGAGGCTATCCTCAGTGGTCGTGGCCCCGTCATTGGTCACGGCAGCTGTCAAGCCTGACCTTGCCTCGACGGCCTCTCTCCGGTAGGGTCGGCGTCCATGTCCATGCGCACGCTCTATCTGCAGGCCGACGCGGAGGCAGTGAATCGCGCCGCCGAGGTGATCCGCGCGGGCGGTCTCGTCGCTTTTCCCACGGAAACCGTGTACGGCCTCGGCGCCGATGCCCTCTCCGTGGCGGCGGTCACGCGGATTTTCGAGGCCAAGGAGAGGCCACGAGGCAATCCCCTCATCGTTCACCTGGCGGACGTCTCCGCGCTCGAGGAAGTGGTGGCACGTGTGCCCGCCCGAGTAGAAGACATTGCCCGGCGCTTCTGGCCCGGGCCGCTCACCCTCGTGCTTCCGCGCGCGCCCGCGGTTCCTCTCGTGACCACAGGCGGGCTCGAGACCGTGGCGGTGCGGGTGCCCGCCCATCCCGTGGCGCGGGCGCTCATCCACGCCGCCTCCCGTCCCATCGCCGCGCCCTCGGCCAATCGCTCGGGCGGCCCGAGCCCGACTCGCGCCGAGCACGTTCGCGAGGATCTGGACGGCCGCATCGAGATCATTCTCGATGGGGGACCTGCGCCGCTCGGTGTAGAGTCCACCGTGCTCGACATGACCTCGGAGCCTCCGACTCTCCTCAGGCCCGGCGGCGTCACCCTCGAGCAGCTCGAGAGCTGCCTGGGCGAGGTGAGACGGCTCTCGAGTGACGCCGATGAGGCTGCGGGCCGCTCCCCCGGCCTTCGCTTTCGCCACTACGCTCCACGCGCCCGAATCGTGCTGATCGAGGCAGGCACGGGCGAGCGGGCAGTGCTCTCCTGGCTCGAGGACAGACGGGCGGTCGCCCTCATGGTTCAACGCGCGGTGGCGCTCGAGAAGCCAGGACTCACGGTGAAGGTCATGCCGGCCGACCCCGAGGGCTACGCCCGCCAGCTCTTCGGCACCCTCCGGGAGCTGGATTCGAAGGGTATGGACGCCATATTCGTCGAGGCCATAGCCGAGGAGGGCCTGGGCCGCACGGTCATGGACAGGCTCCGACGGGCCGCCTCTTGACTCCGGGGGAGCAATCCTCGTCTATACTGTGGGTGTGGCACCGGAGCCAAGCGGCATCCGGGAGCCCAAGGAGGGAAAAGCCAATGAAGCGATCCGTGGCCATTGCGTGTCTCGCAATCATCGCTCTTGCTCCGGTGCTCCTCGTCACCGATGCGTGGGCCCGGGCCGGCGGCGGTAGCTCGGGTGGCAGCCGTGGCTCGCGCAGCTATTCGTCTCCCGCTCGTCCCTCGCCCACCCCGGCGACGCCGAGCCAGCCGTCGTCTCCGCCCTCGTCGTTCCAGCAGCCTCAACCTCAGCGTTCCGGCTGGGGCGCGGGTCTGATGGGTGGCCTGGCCGGCTTCGCCCTCGGCGGTCTCCTCGGTAGCATGCTCTTCGGCCACGGCATGGGTGGCGGCATCGGTATGCTCGAGATCCTCCTCATCGCGGGCGGGGCCTTCCTCCTCTTCCGCATGATGCGGAGGCGGCAGTCCGCGCCCGAGCCGGGCTATGGCCAAGGTGCCGGCGGTGGCCAGTGGCAGAGTCAGCCCCCGTCTCAGCCGTACCAGGCCCCCTCGTACCAGGCTCAGCCGGTGGAGGTCGGGCCCAGCGATCTCGATCGGGGCATCGCCAATATCCGCCAGATGGATGCGGGTTTCGATCCGGCCCGTTTCAGCGATACGGCCTCCGACATCTTCTTCAAGGTGCAGGCGGGGTGGATGAACCGTGACATGAAGGAGGCGGCGGGGGTGATCACCCCCGAGATGGGGGACATCCTCCAGAAGGACTGCGATCGCCTGCGCGGCCAGGGCCGGGTCAACCGGCTCGAGAATATCGCGGTGCGCTCGGTCGACGTCACGGAAGCGTGGCAGGAGAGCGGCCAGGACTACGTCACCGTGCACTTCCTCGCGAACCTGCTCGACTACACGGTGGATGAGCGTTCCGGACAGGTGGTCGAAGGCAACCGCACCGAGCCGGTGAAGTTCGAGGAGTTCTGGACCTTCGTGCGGCCCGTCGGACCGAGTGCCTGGAGGCTCACCGCGATTCAGCAGGCGTAGCGCGTCCCTTTTCGCAAGAGCGCGAAGCCCCGGTCGGGTCACCGACCGGGGCTTCCTTGTGCGTCGAGAGGAGAAAGCCGACATGGCCGAGCCCAAGAAGCCGATCAGCCGCTTCCCCGTTCCCGCGCCGGAGACTCTGCCCGACGACATCCGCGAGGTGGTGGAGGCCAACACCGCCAAGGCGGGCTTCACGCCCAATGTCTTCCTCGTCTACGGATACAAGCCTGAGCACTTCCGTGCCTTCTTTCACTACTACGAAGCGCTCATGAAGGGTCCGTCCGGCCTCTCGCGTGCCGAGCGGGAGATGATCGTGGTGGCGGTGAGCCGGATCAACGCCTGCACTTACTGCACCGTCGCCCACGGAGCGGCCTTGAGAATTCTCAGCAAGGATCCATATCTCGCCGATCAGATCAGCGCCAATTACCGGCTGGCGGACCTCACGCCGCGCCAGCGCGCCATGCTCGACTTCGCGGTCAAGGTGACGGAGCGCTCGGCGGAGATCGACCTGGCCGACTTCGAGACGTTGCGCGGGCAGGGCTTCACGGACTCCGACATCTGGGACATCGGGGCGGTGGCCGCCTTCTTCAATCTGTCCAACCGTATGGCGAACCTCGCGGACATGAAGCCCAATGCGGAGTTCTACACGATGGGGCGCGGGTAGACGGAGATCGCTCGCGTGAAGCTCATCTCGTGGAATGTCAACGGCATTCGCGCGGCCTGGAAGAAAGGGCTTCCGGAGTTCGTGGCCGCCCAGAATCCCGACGTGCTCTGCCTCCAGGAGACCAAGATCCAACTCGATCAGCTCACGCCGGAGTTCCAGGATCTCCCGGGTTATCGATCGCACTGGAGCATGGCCGAGAAGAAGGGCTACAGCGGCGTGGTCACCTACACGCGCCCCGAGCCGCTCGCCGTCTCGACGAATTTCGGCTCGCCCGCCCTCGACACCGAGGGACGCGTCCTCCACATCGAATACCCGGATTTTCACCTCTTCAACGGCTATTTCCCGAATAGCGGGATGGGCCCCGAGCGCCTCGCCCACAAGATGCAGTTCTACGACGAGTTCCTCACCCTGACCGAGCGACTGCGCAAGGCGGGCAAGGGCATCGTGGTGTGCGGCGACGTCAACACCGCCCATACCGAGATCGACATCGCGCGCCCCAAGGAAAACGAGAACAGTCCCGGCTTCATGCCCATCGAACGCGAGTGGGTGAGCAAGCTTGTCGCCCACGGCTACCACGACACGTTCAGGATCTTCGTGGCCGAGCCCGGGCACTACACGTGGTGGGACATGAAGACGAGCGCGCGCGCCCGCAATGTCGGATGGCGCATCGACTACTTCTTCGTGTCGGACGAGCTGCGCGGCCGCATCAAGGCCGCGGGGATCATGCCCACGATCCAGGGCTCGGACCACTGTCCGATCACCCTCGAGATCGACTAGGGCCGCGCCCGCGGCGGACGGCCGAGACCGGAGAGGATCCACGCTGCGTCCGTCCGTCCGTCCCTGGCTCATCGTCGCCGCCCTGTTCCTCGTCACCTGCGGCATGGCCATGCCCCTCGCCGCCTACGGCGTCTTCCTTCCCGTCCTCTCCGAGGCATTCGGCTGGAGTCGCGGCGCTATCTCCACCGCGCTGTCCATCAATCTTCTGATCGGCGGGCTGGCCGGCTTCGGGATCGGCGCCCTCGCGGACAGGTATGGACCTCGCGTCATGCTCGTCTTCACGGTGGTGCTCGCCGGGGCGGCCTTCGCCCTCGTCTCGATGGTCGGCGCGCTCTGGCAGCTCTACCTTTTCGTGGGACTCCTGGGCGGGGTAGGGACGTCGAGCTTCTATCTGCTCAGCGCGATCACCATCGCGCGCTGGTTCAGGGAGCGCCGAGGCCTCGCGCTGTCGTTTGTCCTCGTAGGCTTCAATCTCGGCTACGTGTCCGCTGGGCCGCTCGCGGCGTGGCTCATCGCCGAGTTCGGATGGCGCGCCGCCTACGCCGCGCTCGGCGGCGGCGCCGGCTTGATCGCTTTGCTGGGTGCGATGTCCGTACGGGTGCCGCGCCGGGCGGAGACGGTGTCGGCCGACCGGCGAGACCACGCGAGCGCACCGGACGGTCTCTCGCTCGGCCAGGCGCTCCTCGATCCGCGGCAATGGTGCCTGAACGCCTCCTGGCTGCTCCAGGGCGGCCTCGTGTTCATGGTCACCGTTCACATCGTCCCGTTCGCGCGCGACCAGGGCCTGAGTCTCGCTGGCGCATCGCTCGCCCTCACCACGTACGGGGCGGGCGCCTTCGTGGGACGACTCGTGGGAGGCGTGGCGTCTGACCACCTGGGCACGCTCACCACGATACGCGCTGGTTTCATCGCCATGACCCTCGCCATGGTCGTGCTCAGCTGGGTGCCCTCCCGCGTCGCGATGCTGGTATCGATGGCCGCCTTCGGGGCGGGATTCGCCGCGGCGGATACCATGGTGGCCAAGGTGATTCCCGATGTCTTCGGCCTGCGGGCCATTGGCGCCATCATGGGCGTGTTGAACTTTGGCTGGCGGGTCGGGGCGGCCTTGGGCCCTGCCGCCGCCGGCTTCCTCTTCGACCGGACGGGCTCGTACACCATCGCCTTCGGTGTGGCGCCGCTCGTCGTTCTCCTCAGCTGGGCTTTCTTTTCCCTCGGCACCTCCCGCGTGCGCATGACCTAGCGCCCATCCCTCTCCCTCCCGGAGGGAGAGGAATGGGTGAGGGTGGGGTGGCCGCTAAGGCTTCACGATCAGGTCAATCTCGACGAGCGCGCCCAAGGCAAGACCGGTGACCCCGACACAGGTGCGGCCGGGCAGGCGCCCGGGCTTGAAATAGGTCACGTAGACGCCGTTCATGGCCGCGTAGTCCTGGAAGTTCACGAGATAGACTCGTGCGAAGACGACGCGATCGAGACTCGTGCCCGCGCCCGCGAGCACGGTCTGGAGGTTCTTCATTACCTGATGCGTCTGCTCGACGATGGCACCCGGCACGAGGCGATCGCCTGTCTTGGGATCGGAGGGGATCTGCCCCGTGACGAAGAGGAAATCTCCGGCGCGCACGGCGTGGCTGTAGGGCGCGGTGGGGGGCGGGGGCGGTGCGTCCGGCACCATCAGGAACTCGAGGTCCATGGACGGGGAGTCTAGCATTGCCCCGCGGCGTTGTGCGATGCTCTGCTTCGTGATCCGGGGAGGATAGCCGCTTGCCGGACGAAACGGGACCGCGTCGTGGGCCGAGCGTCGACCCGGTCGGGCTCTGCGGACGCTGCCGTCATATGCGACGCGTGGAGTCGGCGCGCGGATCGGTCTTCTATCTCTGCGAGCGCGCGGCGCACGATCCGCGCTTCCCGAAGTATCCGCCCCTGCCGGTCATCCGCTGCTCCGGCTATGAACCGGCAGGGGCGGCCTGATTACGTGATCAGGCGCTGACGCCTTCGCGGCCGAAGACGGGGTTGTCCGTCCGGTCGACCAGCGCCTGCTCGCCTTCGGTGGGAAGCTGCTCGGAATAGTTCTGGGCGGCGTCGATGTCCTGCTCCCACACCTCGCGCGGCAGCTCGTACAGCACCTCGATACCGTGCCCGTCGGGATCGGAGATGTACACGCTATGGGTCATGCCGTGATTGATGCGGCGGTGAAAGGGCACGCCCTTCGACTGGAGGTACGCGACCTGCTTGAGCCACGACTCGCGGTCGGGCCAGGCAATGGCGACGTGGTTGAGCCCGGCCCGCCGCGGCATCAGCTTCCACTCGTCGTGGGTCGACCCGCCGTTCTCGGCGGTTTTGGGCACTTCGGCCAGAGCCAGATCGTGGTGGGTGACTCCGCCCTGTGGGTCGACGCCGCTGTAGAAGCGCATGTTCGGCCGCGTGCGTCCGGGGACCTGCTTCAGCTGGGCGACGCACCGGAATCCGATGATCTCGGTCCAGAAGCGGTGCGACACCTCCATGTCCGTCACGTTCAGCACCAGATGATTGATGGCGCGGGGCGGCTGGGCTTCGGTGGGCGGGTGGGAACCGTTGACGTCATTGTTCGGCATGGTGACCTCCCTTTGTTGACTGGGCGGTATTGTATATCAAGCTCGCGGCGGCCCGCGAGATCACTGATGCGGAGCTCCCGCTTCTCGCGAGGGCCGCTGAGGGTCAGGCACGCACACTTCCCTTGGCAGAGGCCAAGATCTCCGCGGCCGCCCTTTCCACCACCGTGCCCTTGAAGAAGTCCGGGTTGACCTCGCCCCAGAAGCGCACGGCATTGCTGAACATGAAGTCCCGGAAGTCGTCGTCGTTGAGCAGCCCATGCTCGACGAGCTCGTAGGCCTCCGGCACCACGTCCGTCATGTCGGGGACGTCGAAATGCCCGATGTCCGAGCTGAAGATCGCATTGAGCCGGGCGCCCATCGGGTTCGCGGTGCGGTTGAAGGCCCACCCGTTGACGGGGTCGTCGGCCTCGCAGCCGAAATAGAAGCGCGGGACGAAGAGGTCTCGGATGTCTTGCTTGTTCTCGATCTTGCACCGGAAGTAGTCGTCGAGATCCTCGATGCCGCCCGTCAGCGTGGAGTTCGAGTCGCCTTCCAGCCCCTCGCCCCGCCGCACCGCCTCCGCCACGGCCTCGCCACCGTACTTCTGCGCGTACTCGAGCAGCGCGGCGCGGTCCAGCTTGCTCGGATTCGTGCTCTCGATGGCGCGGCGGTTGCGCTTCTCCCAGTGCCCGATGAGATCCGCATAGAGCATGCAGGCCCAACCGACCCCGCCCTCCAGGAAGGCGAAGTTCAAGTCCGGGAAGCGGCGGGTCACCCCGCCGAAGAAGAGCGCCTTGCAGACGGCATGGCCGGCGGAGGCAAAGTGGCCGATGTGGTTATAGCAGAAGTTGGACGGCGAGTTGCGCAGGAGGATCGAACGCGCGCCATTGTGGAAGCTCGGCGCGATCTTGAGCTCGCGGCACTTGGCCCACACGGGATCATAGTCGTGGTCGCTGTCGATCCCGATGACGTCGTACCATTCGACGAGGCGCGCGGCGTCCGGATTCTGCTCGGCGAGGGCGGGGATGGGACGGCGCATGAGGCCGCCGACCATGATCACCTTGTAGCCGAGCTGCTTCGACGCGAACTCGATCTCTTCAATGGCCTCCTCGGGCGTGTACATCGGAATGATGGCGGCGGGGATGACGCGGTCTTCGAGCCCGCGGAATTGATCGGCGGCGAAGACGTTGTAGGCGCGGCAGATGGCGCGGCGCAGCCGGGTGTCCTGCATGCGGTGGTAGCCGAGTCCGGCCGTGGGGTAGACCACGCAGAAGTCGAGGCCGAGATCGTCGAGGCGCTCGTACATGAGACGCGGCAGCATCGCGGTCGCCCGATCGAGGACGTTCTCGCATGGCGAGGACCAGAAGGCCTCCTGGCCGATCCGGCGCCGCCGCCGCTCGGGCAGCGACAACTTCAGCGAGCCGGGGACGCGCTGGCTGGCGAGCTCGAGGGCTTCGGCCGCCGCATCGCCACCGATGCGTCTAAATTCCTCGCGCATGACCGGCGCGTACTCGAGCCAGTGTCCGTCGGCGTCGATGATGGGGTGGCTCAGGCGGGAGTGAAGCTTCCGGGCGTCCGTATGACCGTTGGACTGCATGGCCGCGCCTCCCAGGACAGCGGGGTTGAGTGATGGTGAAGGGATGATACCCGACCCTGGAACCATGCGCGACAGGTGCGAGCGGATTGATCGGCCCCACCCGAACGTGTGGCGGGACACGTAGGCGGCGGGAGCTCCTAGGGCGAGCCCACCACGATATCGGCGGGCTCTATGCCCTCGATCTTGACGCGCACGCGCCAGGGGCGAAGGCCCGCCTGCTCGAGGGGAAACGCGGCGATGCTGTTGGCGCCGGCGGGGACCCCACTTCCCCCCACCACGCCGCCGGTGGAGACACCGACACCGGTGCCCACGCCGCCGCCTCCCATGCGCCCGAAGCTGCCCACGCCGATCGAGATGCCGACCGGGCTGCCCCAGCTTCCACCTCCGCTGGGCGCGGTGTACTCGATGGTCTGCGCGTCCACGAAGGCGCCGTCGGCCTTCACGATCTGCGCGCGCTCGAGACGGCGACCGCCCGTGTCGATCTCCACGCGGAGGCGGTCGCTGACCACGGTGTAGGCGGCGGAAATGGGAGCGCCCGCCACCGGTACCTCGGGCTTGTAGGGCAGATTGGACGAGGTGGGGGCCGGGGCCGGTGTAGAGGACGAGCAGCCTGCAACCGCGATCATCGAAATCCCCGCCAGCAGCACCGACGCGCGCGCGACCCTCATGCACTCCAGTGTCGCACGGCGTTCAACTGAGATCATTTTGCGTCGAGTGTGGGGACGCGCGGTCAGGCGCGGGGCAGCGGCCAGCCCAGCCACTCGCAGACGCCGCGGCCCATGACCCACTCGAGATCTTCGCCCTTGAGCCAGGGCAGGTGCTCGGTGAAGAGCGTGATGCACTCGTAATAGGTACACGGCATGCGGGTGAGATCGGTGCCCCAGAAGACGCGGCGAGGGCCGAAAGCCTCCACCAGCGCGCGGATGTGCGGGTGCAGATCGCGGAACGGATAGGACTCGGCGGACAGCGACGGCATACCCGAGGCTTTCACCGCGATGTTCGGATGCTTGGCCAGCGCGCACACGGCAGGCAGATCGTCGAAGACCTTGGGCGCCTTGCCCCGCACGCTGATCCCCACGTGGTCGATGACCAGCTTGAGTCCGGGGTGCTTGCCCGCGATGCGGTCGAGATGATCCAGGGCGCCCGGCACGAGGACCATGAGGGGGATGCCCGCCTTCTCCGCGGCCGGCCAGAACCAATCCATCGAGCCGTCGGTGAGCAAATGGTGATAGTGCTCGTTGTGAAAGGTGAAGCGCATGCCGAGCATGCCGGGCTGCTTTCTCCAGTCCGCCACCAGGGCGCGGCTCTCCGGCTTCTGTACGGCGAGGCGACCCATCACGGCGAAGCGGTCGGGATACGTCCGCGCGGCCTCCAGGGCGAGATCGTTGCGATCGCCCTCCCACGAGGGCGGCACGATCACCACGCGGCTGACCTTGGCCAGGTCCATCTGAAAGAGCATCGTCTCCTTGACGATCGGATACGGCTTCTGTGCTTCCGGCGCGCGCCCCGGCGGCCAGGGCCGGTCCGGCGATTCCGCGGCCCAGAGATGCACCTGCGAGTCGACGATGTGCATGGCTGTCTCTCCTTTGAGGAAGGCTCAGCGAGACGTGAGCATAGCATCTACACGCGGGCGGCGGGCAGCCGCGCCGGGTCGAAGGGTCGAAGATCCACCGATGTCGATCGTCCGCTACCGATCAGCTCCGCGAGCGCGAGACCGGTGGCGGGCGCATTGAGCATGCCCCAGGGCCCGTGATCGGTGGCCACGTAGGCGCCCGGCAGCTTCGGGGCGCGGCCGATAAGGGGCAGGCCGTCATCGGTCACCGGCCGATAGCAGGCCTGCCGTCGCGTCACCACCGCCGCGGCCAGCCCGGTCGAGACGCGGCCGGCGGCTCGTGCGAGGACGGCGCAGGCCGCCTCGCTCACCTCGACGCCGTCCGCCGAGTCCGGCAGGGGCTGCGGATCGGCCATTCCGCAGACGTAGACGTCGCCATCGGGGCGCGGGATGATCTCCGGCTCGATGGCGCGGCCACCCGCCAGGCGGTAGTCCACGAACAGCGCATGCGCGGGAACATCGGGGGCGGCGAGGGTCACGCTGTAGCCCTTGAGTCCTTCGATCCGGGGCAGCGACAATCGGCCGGCGGCCCGCCCGGTCCACGGGCCCATGGCCAGAACGACCGCGTCGGCGTCGACGCTCTCTCCGTCCACCTGTACTCCGCGCGCCACGCCCTCGCGCTGAATGACTCCCTCGACGCGGCCCATCCGCAGCAGGGCGCCGCGCGCAAGCGCGCCGTCGAGGAGGGCGTGGGTGAATCGGGCGGGGTGAACCTGCGCCGTCGTGTCCGGGGAACCGAGGGCGCCCGCGACCACGGCCCCGCCGTCGATCCAGGGCGGGGCGGGCACCCGGTGGCCGCCGGGCACCGTGCCGTGCTCGCGCGCTGCGAGCATGAACGTGTCCATGCGGCGGTAGCCGTAGTCGGTCGCGATCTCGCGCGCGAGTCGGGCGTGCAGGGCAAAGCTCGCGCGGGCGAGAGGGCCAAGGGGGGAGTTGTCGCACCAGTCGAGGGCGATGAAGCCACCGGACTTGCCCGAGGCGGCGCAGGCAACTCCCGTGCGCTCGATCACCGTCACCGCGATTCCGCGCTGAGACAGGAAGTAGGCTACCGAGGCGCCGATCACGCCGGCGCCGCAGACGATGACGTGGCGAGGAGGGGCCGTGGCCACGCTACTGGCTCCGCCCGCGCACCCGGGCGACCATCACGAGGCACGCGATGTCGACGGCATAGAGCGCGACGGCTCGGGAGCGGGCTAGAGCCTCCAGTCTTGATACCAGGTGGAATCCGCCCCGATCCCCTCGCGGGCCACCGCGACCTCGACCATGTACGGTCGATTCTCGCGCGTGATGGCCTCCATGCCACGCCGGAGCGCGGGCTCCAGATCCTTCACGGTGGTGACGCACTCACCGTCCACGCCCTGGGAGCGCGCCAGCCCCACATAGTCGGTGGCGGGGGCGCCGAGGAAGAGTCCCGGGTATTTCCCCTCCCGGATCATCTTGGCATCCGGCATCTCGCGTGCCCAGTTGTGCCGCACGATCTGGTAGCTCTCGTTGTTGGAGACCACGGTCAGCACCGCGGTGTTGTAGCGGGCCATGGACCAGAATCCCGCCGCGCTGTAGGTCAAGGCGCCGTCGCCCAGGTGCAGCACCACGGGCCGTTCCCGACCCACGGCGAGCTTGGCGCCGATGGCCGCTCCCACGCCGAAGCCCAGAGAGCCGCCGCCGCTCCGTGTCCACGCCATGCCCTCGTGCCCGAAGGGTAGGAGCGTGGTGCGCGCCGTCGAGCTCTCCTGGACCATGGCGGTGTTTCGCGGCAGGATCTCGGCAAGATGCGCCTCGAGCACGGCCGGATGCACCCCGGGATCGTGCTCGTGCTCGCGCACGAGGTTCTCCTCGCGCTCGATGAGCATCTTGGCGTAGGTGCGGACCTTGGCGCGCTGGCGCGCCCAGCCCGTGACCTTGTCGGATGGATGAACGCGCTTGACCGCTTCGGCCAACACGCCCAGCGTCTCTCGCAGCTCGCATTGCGCGGCCAGATCCAGCGGGTAGTGCCGGCCCATCAGGAGCGGATTCGGACCGATCTGCAACACGCTCGGCTCGGTGACGGCGCCGTGCACACCCTGGCAGCCGACGAGGAAGAGGAGGTCCGGCTTGAGACCGGAGACCTTCTCGAAGTCTTTCGAGACGGGATACATCCCGCAGTAGAGGGGATGGCGGGAAGGGAAGTTCACGAAGATCTGCCGGCTCGCGAAGACAGGCGCCTCCAGCAGCTCGGCCAGCTTCACCGCCTCCGCCTGCGCCCCTTCACGCCATACGTCGTCGCCGAAGATCAGCACCGGACACTGTGCCTCGCCGAGCCGACGCGCGATGGCCTCCACGGTCTGCGCGCGCGCCGGCCCGGGCCGCTCGATCCGGTATTGCGCTCCTTCGCCGATCTGCGCCTCCAGGCCCTCGCGGTTGAGCAGCTCGGCGCTGATCGAGAGATACACCGGCCCCGTGGGCGGGGTGGTCGCTTCGCGCAGGGCGCGGGTGGTGGCCACGGTGATGGCCGCGGGGTTCGCGTGCACCTGATAGGAGGCACGCGCCTCCTTGGTGATCGGGCGCAGGGACTCCGCCTGGCTCAGGCCGGGGAAGGGCGCGAGCCCGCGATAGTCCTGGAGCTCGGAGGCCCAGTCACCCGCGATGACGAGCAGTGAGGAGCCGGCCACCTGCGCATTGAAGAGCTGACCGGCGAGTTGGTAGGACCCGCCCATCACGTGGGCGATGATGACGCCGACCTTGCCCGAGAAGCGGTGGTAGCCGTCGGCCATGGCCGCGACCAGTCCCTCGTGCTTGCCCACCACGAGCCGCTGATCTCCATCCTCGGCGATGGCGGCGAAGATGCCGGTCTCCGCGGAGCCGGGGTTGGTGAACAGATACTCTACCCCCGCGTCCTTGAGGGTCTGGAGGAGCAGCATTCCACCCGTGCCGGTGATGGTCTTTCGCATGGTGTCCCTCGCTCTCGCTCCTGGTGGACGAACCGCGCCCGCCTCAGGCGGTGGCGGCCTTCAAGTCGTCGAGCTGACGGCGGACGCCGGCGATCATCGAGGCCAGGTCCGAGGTGAGCATGATGAGGTCGAAGCCGCGCTTCACCGCGCCCGCGGCGAAGGCCGCGCTCGCGCAGTGCATGCACGCCTTGATGCCGTGCTTGTGCGCCGCATCGCGGATCTTGTCGCAGGTGGCCATGTGCAGGGCGTCGGTCTTGTCGGGCCCGGGGGGGAGGCCGAGCGCGAAGGAGAGATCAGCGGGGCCGATGTAGACGGCATCGAGCCCCGGCGTGGCGCAGATCGCATCGAGATTGGCGATTCCTTCCTTGGTTTCGATCATGGCCATCACGACGATTTCGTCATTGGCCTTGGCCACGTAGTCGGGACCGCCGTAGTGCACGGCCCGCACCGGCCCGGAGGAGCGCATGCCCACGGGCGGATAGCGGCACGCCGCCACCGCCTTCGCCGCGTCCTCCGCAGTATTGATGAGGGGCACGAGAATGCCATAGGCGCCCAGGTCCAGCGCCTTCATGATGGTCGACGGCTCGTTCCACGGCACCCGAACCACGGGGACGGTGTCGGTCTGCGAGATGGCCTGGAGCATGGGCCACACGTCGTTCATGTCCGTGAGCCCGTGCTGCATGTCGACCACGAGGGCGTCGAAGCCCTGGCGCGCCATCACCTCCGCGGTGAAGCCGTGGGACACGGAGAGCCAGCCCATGTTGACCCATTTACCGTCGCGCCATAGCTGCTTGATCTTGTTCGGTCGCACTGTCGCACCTCACGGTATGGAATGTCCGGTCGCCCGGCGAGCGCACGAAGCGTAGCACACATGACGGCGGTGAGAACGGAGAGCGAAAGCGGCAGAAACGCGCGCGGTCGGTGATGTTCTTGGGCCGCCGGCGCCTCGCTCCCGGAGGGCGAGACGCCGGCAGAAACTGGTACGGCCGGGAGCTGCTACTTCCCCATGGCGTCCACGCCCGCCTTGCACACCTGCTCGTCCTGGGCCGCGGTGCCGCCGCTGCAGCCGATGGCGCCCATGAGCTGATCGCCGCTGAAGAGGGGAAGCCCGCCCCCCACCGGCGTGATGCCGGGGAAAAGGCTCAGGACGACGTTGCGCGGCGGGGCCGGCGGGGCCGCCGCGGGATTGCCCATCACCGCGTCCTCCAGGGCCTTCGTCGGTCGTCTCAGCAGCGCCGAGGTCTTCGCCTTGCCCTCGGCGATCCCCACGCTGCCCAGTTGCACGCCGTCCATCTTCTCGAGCACGATGGGTGTCCCGTGATCGTCCGCTACGACCACCACCATCTGCCACTTGTTCTTCACCGCCTCCGCCATGGCGGCCGCCACCATCTTCTTCGCTTCGGCCAGCGAGATGGCCTTGCGGTCCAGCAGCTGCGCCTGGCCCGTGCCACCCATCAGCACCGCGGAGATAAACCCACCCATCAACAGCACGAGCACCTTGCTGATCCGTCCTGACATGGCTCCTCCTCATGGTGAACGGGGTTTGTGGGAGAGCTTCGGGCTTGTCAACCCGCCACGGCGCCCAAGCGTTCCGTCGGCGCGGCCGCGCCCTGCTATTTGCACAATCCCCGTGGGAATGCCTGCTTTGCCGTCGCCGCTACGCCGCGCTAGGATGGGGCGCCATGCTGCCCGACCGCCTCACCCTCAAGCCCATCGCCCGCTTCCAGGGCACGCTCGAGCTGCCCGGATCGAAGAGTCTGTCGAACCGCGTCCTCCTCCTGAGCGCTCTCGCGGCGGGCGAGACGGAGGTGACGCGCGTGCTGGACAGCGAGGACACGGACGTGATGCTCTCGGCTTTACGGAGTCTGGGCGTCCGGGTTCGCGGGCTCCCGGGTTCTCGCCACTCCCTGTGGATTGACGGCAAGGGAGGTGCGCTCGCCGCGCCGTCGGGGGCCGTACAGCTCTCCCTCGGCAATGCGGGCACGGCCATGCGGCCGCTCACCGCGGTGCTCGCGGCCGGGCATGGCGCCTTCACACTATCGGGGGTCCCGCGCATGCACGAGCGGCCCATCGGCGATCTGCTCGATGGACTCCGCCAGCTCGGCGTGCACGTGAGCTGCCTCGAGCGTGAAGGCTTTCCGCCGCTCCGCATCGACGCGAAGGGCCTCCGCGGAGGCTCCGCCCGCATCAGTGGCGCCACAAGCAGCCAGTTCCTCTCGGCCCTTCTCATGGCGGCGCCCTTGGCCGCGGGAACTGTCACCCTCGAGATCACGGATCGCCTCGTGTCCGAGCCCTACGTGGACATGACCCTCGCGCTGATGGCGCGCTTCGGAGTGCGCGTGGAGCGGCCGGCGCCGCTGCGCTTCGAGATCGCGGCGCCCCAGCACTATCAATCGCCGGGCCGTGTGCTCGTCGAGGGCGACGCCTCGTCCGCTTCGTATTTCCTCGCCGGCGCTGCCATCACGGGAGGCAAGGTGCGGGTCGAGGGCTGCGGCTCGGACAGCCTGCAGGGCGACGCGCGCTTCGCGGAGGTGCTGGCGCGCATGGGCGCCCACGCGCGCTTCGAGCCGGCCGCCATCGAGGTCGAGGGCGGAGGACCGTTGACCGGAATCGACGCCGATCTGACCGCAATGCCCGACGCCGCCATGACCCTGGCCGTGGCCGCGCTCTTTGCCCAGGGGCCGACCACCGTGCGCGGAATCGGAAACTGGCGGGTCAAAGAGACCGATCGCATGACCGCGGTGGCGGCGGAGCTGGGCAAGCTCGGCGCGCGCACCGAGATCGGCTCGGACTCGCTCACCGTGCATCCGCCCGCGAGTATCCGATCCGCTTCCATCGCCACCTACAACGACCACCGCATGGCCATGGCGTTCTCTCTCGCGGCCTGCGGCGGCGAGCCGGTGGTGATCGAGAATCCCGCCTGCGTCGCCAAGACCTTTCCCGAGTACTTCGAGGAGCTGGCGCATCTGACCGTGCCGGCGTCATAGCATCGATCCTCCCACCCGAACAGGAGGCTGCACGTGGCTCTCACGCTTGCGGAAGCGAACAAGATCGTGCAAGGGGCGCTGGACAAGGCCAAGGAGCTGAACATCCGGATCAGCGTGGCCGTATGCGACGCGGGCGGCCGGCTGGTCGCCTTCAACCGGATGGACGGGGCGATTTGGGCCGGCGCCTACGGCTCGCAGGGGAAGGCGATCGCCTCGGTGGCGTTCGGGCGGGCCAGCGGAGAGCTTGCCGAGCGGGCGGGGAATCCCATCGTCCAGGGCATCATGGCGGCGGAGGGCGGGCACATGATCCCGAGCCAGGGCGCGGTTCCCATCATTCGCAACGGTGTCGTCGAAGGCGCCTGTGGCACGGGCGGCGGCACGGCCCAGCAGGACGAGGACTGCGCCCGCGCGGGCGTCGCCAAGCTCTAGGGACGTGGTATTCTCGGCGCCGTGACTCAATCCGCGGACATCGCGATCGTCGGCGGCGGCATCGTGGGCCTCGCCACCGCGCTCTCCTTGACGGAGAGCTATCCGCAGGCGCGCCTGGTCGTCCTCGACAAGGAGGCCAAGGTCGCCACGCACCAGACAGGCCACAACAGCGGGGTCATTCACTCCGGCATCTACTACAAGCCCGGCTCCCTCAAGGCGCGCCTCTGCACCGAAGGCGCGCGGCTCATGAAGGCCTTCTGCACCGAGCACGGCATCCACTGGGAGCTCTGCGGCAAGCTCGTCGTGGCTACCGACGAGAGCGAGCTCGGCCGGCTGCAGAGCATCTACGAGCGCGGCCAGGCCAATGGGTTGAGCGGCCTCAAGGTGCTGGAGGCTTCCGAGGTCAAAGCCTACGAGCCCAATTGTCGGGCGGTGAAGGCGCTCGTCGTACCCGAGACCGGCATCGTCGACTATGTCCAGGTGGCCGAGAAGATGGCCGAGCTGCTCAAGCGGCGCAGCGTCGAGATCATGACGGGGGCCGGCGTGACCGCCATCCGCCGCACGGGGCAGGGGCTCGCTCTCGAAACCGCCCGCGGAGCGGTGGAGAGTCGGTACCTCGTCAACTGCGCCGGGCTCTACTCGGACCAAGTGGCGCGGCTCATGGGCATTCGTCCCGAGGTACGCATCATCCCGTTCCGCGGCGAGTACTACATGATCCGTCCCGAGCGCCGCGCCCTCGTGAAGAACCTGATCTATCCCGTCCCGGACCCGGAGTTCCCGTTCCTGGGCGTGCACTTCACGCGCACCGTCCACGGCGACGTGGAGGCGGGCCCCAATGCCGTGCTGGCCTTCGCCCGCGAGGGCTATACCCTCGGCACGGTGCGGCCCGGGGAGGCGCTCGGCATGCTCGGCTACGCGGGTTTCTGGAACATGGCGCGGCGCTACTGGAAGATGGGCGGCTACGAGCTCTACCGCTCGGCGAGCAAGTCGGCTTTCGTCAGCTCACTCCAGAAACTGGTCCCGGACATTCGAAGCGACGACATCCAGCGAGGCGGGGCAGGGGTGCGGGCGCAGGCGGTGAGCCCCAACGGCTCGCTCGTGGACGATTTCAGGATCAGCGTCACCGAGGGCGCGGTGCACGTGGTCAACGCGCCCTCGCCGGCGGCCACGGCGTCGCTCGCCATCGGCCGCCACATCGCCGGCCTCGCCGGCGACACGTTTGGCTTGAAGAAGTAAGGAGTCCTCGCCCCTCAGGCGCTCGTCCCGCCTTCGTCGGCCTTCCGCTTCCGCTCCCGTTCTTCGGCTTCCCGGGCGCGGTTCTCAGCCTCGCGCGCCCGCTCCTCCGCCGCGAGCATGCGCCCGGAGAGATCCTTGATGATCGCCAGGGCGAGGGCGGGATTGGTCCGGACCATGGCGTCGAGCCGGTTGGCGGGAATGAGGAGCAGGGTGACCGGGTCGGCGGCAATGGCGGTGGCGGAACGGGGGGCATTCCGGAACAGCGCCAGCTCGCCGAGCAGCTCGCCCTTGCCGAGGACGCGGAGCAGCTTCTCCTCGCCCCCGAGGTTCTTCCTCACCTCCACCTTGCCTTCGTGGACGAGGAAGGCCTCGCTCTTCGCGTCATCGCCTTCCTTGAATATGACGTCGCCGGCCTTGAACGTCCGGCTCGGGATCTCTCCGCTAGGACGGCTCATGCGCACCTCTCGTGGTGTAGAATACCCGCCAGCCAGCCTATGATACGACGAATCACGCTCGCCCTGGCCCTCGGGCTCCTCGTCACGAAGATCGTGGTGATGAACGCGCACGCCCAAGCGGGACTGTCCGTCCAGGAGAGCGTTCTCCGCGCCAAGCCGGCCACCGTCCTCGTCATCTCCGAGGTCTCCGCCGAGGTCTCGCTCAATTGCGGCGGCGGCCCGCAAACGGTGACCCCTCCCGCCTTCCGCGAAACCGGCACGGGTTGGTTCATCGACCCGTCGGGCTGGGTGATGACCAACGGTCACGTGGTCCAGCCCGCCCATGAGACACCGCGCTGGCTCGTCAACCAGATGGCCCAGCGCGCGGTGACCACCGCCTGCCTCGGCGATGCCCTCAAGGCCGCCAAGCTCGAACCCGGGGAGAAGCCGGATGCCGAGGAGGCCTTGAAGCGACGGGTGCTGGACAAGGTCCTGCCCTCGGTGAAGGTCACGATCACTCCGAAGATCTCCGTCACCCTTTCGAGTGGGACGCGACTCAAGAGCGAGGTGAAGAAGTACAGCCCGCCGGCCAGCGCGGAGGTCGGCGCACCGTCCGGGCGGGATCTGGCGCTCCTCAAGGTGCCGGCCGGTAACTATCCGATGCTGCCCCTCGCCGATTCGACGGCGGCGCAGATCGGCGACCCCATCCGCATCCTGGGCTTTCCGGGGGTCGTGCTCTCCCACGAGCTCCTGAATCAGTCGGCCAGCGTCGACGCCTCGGTGACCAACGGCGCCGTGTCGGGCTTCAAGCAGGACAAGGCGAACAACCCGTACATCCAGACGGACGCGCCGGCCGCGTGGGGCAACTCCGGGGGGCCCGTCATCAACGCCAGGGCCGAGCTGCTCGGTGTCCTCACCTTCGTGTCGCTCGCTCCCGGGCCCGAAGGCAGCATCGTGCAGGGCTTCAACTTCATCATCCCGGCGCAAGGGGTGAAGGATTTCGTCAAGGACACCCCCGTCAAGATCAACGACTTGGGGAAGTTCAATCCGGTGTGGTTCGCGGGGCTCCACGACTTCTTCACGGAGGATTGGAAGGACGCCGTGCGCAAGTTCGAGCAGGCCGACACGATCCTTGCCGGCCTCACCGACGTCAAGCGCATGCTCGGCGAGGCGAGGGAAAAGGTCAAGAACCCTCCCCCCAAGCCCTTTCCCTGGTTCTGGGTGGCGATCGGCGTGACCTTCCTCTCCGCGGGCGGCTACGGCACGCAGGTCCTGTTCCGCTGGAAGAAGAATCGCTATCGCGTCGGGCCCTCGGAGGTCATCAAGCTGCTCGAGAGCGGGAAGCAGCCGATGATCCTCGACACGCGCGCACAGCAGGCATACGACCAAAATCCTATCAAGATCCACGGCTCGATCAGGCTCTCCCCTGAAGACCTCAAAAGTGGCGGGCTAGGCAGCCTCGACCTCGACATGACGCGGCCGGTGATCGCCTACTGCACCTGACCGGACGAGAACACGAGCGCCAGTGTGGCGCGCGACCTGAGGAAGGCGGGGTTCAAGGACGTCAAGATCCTGAAAGGGGGGCTGGGCGCGTGGACCAATGCCGGCCTCCCCATCGAGACCCGCTCCGATATCTCGGCGGTGGGTCAGGAGCTCTACAAGGCGCTCCTCGGCGGCGGCTAAGCCTTCCTACTCTTCGAAACGCGCCCTGAGCTCGGGCGGCGTGACGGGGCAGGTGTCGGTGGGCCGCGTGAAGATGAGGTGTCGAACCCGCGCCACGCCGTCATAGCCCGCATCGCGAATTCCTCGAGGCACCAGCGCCAGTAATCGTCCCGCGACCTTCCACAGCCCGCCCACGCGCTCCAGGACATGCAGGACAGCCGCGCTCCGGACGAGGAGCGTGCCGTCGGGCGTGAGGGCCACGATGCTGTCGGGCAGCCCCGCCCGCGCGGCGGGGGGCACGCGGCGCCGAAAGCCCTCGCTGTCGAGCGAGGCGAAGCGGAAGCGCGAGCCGTCGGCGTCGTGGGCGAGGGCGAAGCGCACGGCGCGGTGGCACAGCCCGCATCCGCCGTCGTAGAACACCATGGAGTGGTCGGCCATGGTCACGCCAGCTGCACTCGCTCGTTCAGCGCGCGAAGAGCGGCCCGCGCCTCGCGCACCAGAGCCTCCACCACCTCCGCCGCGCCCGGCAAATCGTGGACGAGGCCCACGCTCTGTCCCGCGTGCATGGGGAAGTACTCGCGGTTCTGCTGCTGGGTCGCCGCGGTGTAGATGTCCAGGGCGGCGGTGGCCTGGAGAAGGGACGGGAGCACCGGAGCGCCGGAGGCCGCGTACTGGTCGGTGAACGCGTTCTTCAGTGTGCGCGCATAGAGCCCGGTGAAGGCGTCCGTGATGGTGGTCGCGTCGCTGCCCTGCTCGAGGATCGCCTTCTTCCAGAACTCCGCGGCCCCGGAGTCACGCGTCGCCACGAAGCGGGTGCCGAGGAGCGCGCCGACCGCGCCCAGCGCCAACGCGGCGGCGATGCCGCGCCCGTCGGCGATGCCGCCCGCGGCGATGACGGGCACGTTCACGGCGTCCACGATCTGGGGGATGAGCGCCATGGCGCCTACCTGGGCGGCGTCGCGTGAGGCCGGCTTGACCCAGGTCGATCGGTGACCGCCCGCCTCGCTCCCCTGGGCGACGACGGCGTCCACACCGGTGGCCGCCACCGCGCGGGCGTCGTCCACGGTGGCCACCATGGCGATGATCTTGATCCCGCGCTCGTGGCAACGCGCCACCATGTCGCGAGCCGGCTTGCCGAGTCCGATGCTCCACACGGGCACCCGCTCCTCGAGGATGACTTCGAAGGCCTCGTCGATCACGTCGGGCAGAGGAGCAGGACGAGCCGAAGTGGACGGGATGCCGAGCTGATGGCGAAACGTATCGAGAGTGCTCTGGACCCGACGGACGGTGTCCTCGGGCAGGCTGGCCGGGTCGACGGGGGGGTGGATGGACGCGTGCAGCCAGAGGTTGACGCCGAAGGGTCGATCGGTCAGCTCGCGCACCCGACGGATGACGTGGCGGAGCTGGTCTCTGGAGAGCCTGAGCCCGGCGAGGATGCCGAGCCCACCGGCGCGCGAGACCTCGGCGACCAGCTCGGGCCCGGCCACCCCGCCCATGCCCGACTGAAGGATCGGATATCTGATGCCCAGGAGATCGCAGAGCGCGGTGCGCAGCTCGCTCATGTCGAGCCCTCCTTCGATCAATAGCCGAGGGCGGCGCCGTCGGCCCGCGGGTCCGACCCGCCGACGAGGCCGCCGTCGGGATCGAGCCATATGCAGTGGGCGTGGCCGAAGAGATCGTCCCAGTCGCCGCCCATCTTCACCTCGTGACCGCGCGCCGCGAGGTCGGTCGCGACATCTGCACCATATCGCCCCTCGAGGTTGAGGGCGCGGGACGGCGCGCCCCACGTGCGTCCGTAGAGCCAGCGCGGCGCCTCGACGCACGCCTGCGGGCCGAGTCCACGGTCGAGACGGCGTGTGAGCATCGCCGCCTGGGTCTGCGGCTGGCCCTCGCCCCCCATGGTTCCATAGGCGAAGCGCGCCCGGCCCCCCTCGAGGTACATGGACGGAATCAGCGTGTGCATGGTCCGCTTGCCCGGCGCGAGCGCATTCGCCTCCTTCGGATCAAGCGTGAAGAAGGACCCGCGATTCTGGAGGACGACGCCGGTGTCGCCCGCCACCAGCCCCGATCCCCAGGTGAAGTAGAGCGACTGGATGAGGGAGACGGCGTTGCTCTGGGCGTCCGCGGTCACGATGGCGATGGTGTCGCCGCCCGCGGTGCTCGCGGCAGTGGTGGGCGCGGCCCGCTTCGGGTCGAGGCGTGAGCGGAGCTGGGCGATGCGCTCCGGCGCCAGCAATTCCCTGGGGCTCTTCTCCATCCATGCCGGATCGGTGAGGTAGCGGTCGCGGTCTTCGAAGGCGAGCTTGGCCGCCTCCACGAACAGGTGGACATAGTCGGCCTCGTCGAGCTCGGCCACGTCGAAGCCGTCGGCCACGCCCAGCATGGCGAGGGCCGACATGCCTTGGGCTGGCGGAGGAAAGCTCGCGGCGTGACCCTTGCGATAGGCAATGCGGAGCGGTTCCATCCAGTCGCTCCGGTGCTCCGCGAAATCCTCGAGGGCGAGCGGGCTGCCCGCCTTGCCCGCGGCGGCCGCGATGCGCCGGGCGATGTCGCCGCCGTAAAAGGCGTCGGGGCCGCCGTCGCGCACGGCTTCGAGGGTGAGGGCGAGATCTCTCTGCACGAGCGGTCCCTGGGTGAGGACGTCCGGGTGATAGAGCGGCCAGAGGTCGCGTTTGATCTCGGTGATGGCGGCGGGGCCGAAGAGATCGGGCTCGCGCGGCGGGGCAACGCGCTGACCGTCCGAGGCCGAGAAGCCCTCGCGCGCATACGCGATGGCGTCGGCGAGAAGGCTCTTCCAGGTGAGCGCGGAGCCCATGCTGCGGGTGCTGTACTGATGCGCCTGCCACCAGCCGTCCACCACGCCGGGCACGGTGACGGCGGCGGGGCCGCCGCGCGCGGGGATGCTGTCCCGCATGCCACGCGTGGCATACCACTCGATGGAGGCGGCCCGCGCCGACCGCCCGGCTCCGCACAGCGCGGAGAGGCGCGAAGTGGTCGCGTCGTAGATCAGCCAGAAGTTGTCGCCGCCCACGCCGTTCATGTGCGGATAGACCACGGAGATGGTCGCGGCCGCGGCGATGGCCGCGTCGAGCGCATTGCCGCCCGCGCGGAGCGCCGACACGCCGCTGCCGGAGGCGAGCACGTGTGGCGAGGCGACCATGCCGAGGGGGGCGCGGGACTCGAGCCAGCGGGTGGAGGGCATGGAGAGATTCTACAGGCGAAAGTGAGCGGGATGCAGAAACCCTCAGCCCCGGTTTGACCCGTCGATGCCCATCAGCTAGCATCAGCGCAATGTCGGGGATGCTCACGACCGACGCTCGCCCGCTCGCCGACGCGCGCACTTCTGTATGAAGGCGCCGAGCGCGACCAGGAGGTACATCACATGAGACCGACCAGGCCGAACGCCCTCGTGATCAGCCTTGCTGCGACCCTGGCCCTGGTGACGGATGAGCCAGCATCGGCGCAGGACACGTGTCGCCAGGGATTCGTATGGCGCGAGGCATTTCCCGGAGATCATGTGTGTGTGACGCCGAAGACACGCGACCAGGCGGCTCAAGACAATAGCCAAGCGGATGCTCGTCGACAAGCTGGGGGAGGAGCGTATGGCCCGAACACGTGTCGCCCGCCCTATGTGTGGAGGGAGGCACGCTCTGGTGACGCGGTCTGCGTGACCGAGAAGACACGCTCCGACACGGCACTTGACAATGCCCAGGCAGCGGCGCGGCGAGTCGCCTCCGCGACGCCAGCCGCCCCGTCGCCTACGCCCGCCTACAGGACGAGTGAGTGGTCCAACTGGGCCCGGGCCGAAGGCGTCACGTATCGATACCGGTGGGGCATCAATCTGCAAGACCAGCGGAATCCCGGCAACGTCGATGCGCTGTTTCAGGTCAGGAATCTGCAAAACCAGGTCTGGCAGGGGAGCGTGCGTTCCTTGGACTGCACCAAGGATCAGATCTACGGCTCGAAGCCCGTGACCCTCCAGCCCAACCAGACCCTGGACGTCAAGTTCGTGACTCTCAACTGCGGGAGCAAGGACCGGCCCTCGTTTCGACCGAATGTGGTCAAGTCGAGCCGCATCGACTAGGGGCGGGTCGCGTATCTCCGCCCGTCGCCATCAAGGAGGTGGCCATGCGCGAAGCAAAGGACGGAAGCGGGCGAGGCTGGATCGACACACCCGACACCGAGGCAACGAGGGATGCGCTCGTCCAGAAGATCGGCGAGCAGCAGCGAAGGGTGGCGGCGGTCGCTGCCTCCGGTCTGGGCGGACGAATGGATCGCGGACAACACCAGAAGCTCCTCCTGGGAGCCCGCGGCACGCTGCGTCTGTTCGATCAGGTTCCCGAGCCGGTGAAGCGCGGGCCCTTCGCCGCGCCGTTCGCCCTTCCCGTCGCGTGTCGTTTCTCCAACGGACAGCCGTGTCCGTTTCCTGACAAGACGGCCGACGTCCGCGGGGTGGCCCTGAAGTTCTTCTCTCCGCAGGGCGTGGAGACCGACATGCTGGTGACCAACGAGGGAGGACGATCGCATGCGAGAGATGCGGAATCGTTCATGGCCTTCGCGGACATTCTCGTGGCCAAGATCGAGGGGGGAGCGAAGGGGGCCTTCGAGGAGCTTCTCAAGGAGCTGCGCGAGGGCAAGCTGACCGCGGGTGATGCCGCCCACATGGGGGCGGTGCTCTTGAAGGAGGTCGGCCTGCACTCCGTGCGCAGCCTGTCCCTGGAAAGCTACTGGGGCTCGGTGGTCAAGCTGGACGACGCGGCCTTCAAGTATTCGCTCCGCCCCCACCCCGACACGTCCGCCTCGGTGGAGTCCGATGGAGATGGCCCTGACTATCTGCGTGACGAGCTCTTGTCCCGGCTGGCCCGCGGCCCCGTCAAGTGGCAGCTGTGCGTGCAGCTCTACGTGGATGAGGCAAAGACTCCGGTGAACGATGCCGCGACGGTGTGGAACAGCGCGCCCGCGGTGGTCGGCGAGCTCGACATCATGTCCCGCCCGTCAGAGGCCGACGAGCGGACGATCAACCAGATGGCCTTCAATCCGGGCAACGGATTCGATCCGCTCGGAATCACCCATGCCCGGGCAGATGTGTACGCGGCCAGCGCGAGGAACCGCGTCGATCGCGGTCTCCTTTCCCCCGAGGCGGCGCGACAGTACCTGGCCGGTCGAGGCTAGGCGGCGACAGTTGCCGATGAGTCGCGCCGGGCGTGCGGGGCCCCCTCACACGTCGAGGGCGGGGGCGGGCCACCACAGCAGCCGGCGCTCGACCACCACCACCGCGCCGTAGAACAGCGTGCCCATGACCGCGCACGCCACGATGCCGCACCACAACCGCACGGTGTCCTCCGCGTAGAGGGACTGGAGGATCAGGGTGCCGATGCCCCGGTTGTCGCCGAACCACTCACCCACGATGGCGCCGATGAGGGCGGTGGTGGTGGCCACGCGCAGGGCCACGAAGAGGAAGGGCAGCATCACGGGCATGCGGAGCTTCCACAGCATTTGCGCGGGTCGCGCTCCGAACGTGCGCAGCAGCGCCACCGACGCGGGATCGCACGACGAAAGGCCTTTGACCACGCTCACCGTGATGGGAAAGAAGGACAGATAGAAAGCAATGGCCACTTTGGACAGGGGACCGTTCCCCAGCCACAGGATGACCACGGCGCTGAAGGCGATGATGGGCACGGCTTGTGAGGCCACGAAGAATGGGAACAGTCCGCGCTCGAGCACGGGGGCGCTCGACAGGACGATGGCGAGGGTCACACCAATGGCCACGGCCAGCCCGTAGCCCGCGAGAGCGGTGCTCATGGTGTAGGCGGCCGACCCCGCGATCAATCCGCGGATCTGCCACAGCTCCGCCGCGATGACGGTGGGCGCGGGGACGAGCGGCTTCGGCATCGCGAGGAGCCGGACGAGCAGCTCCCAGGCGGCGAGGAAGGCACCGAGGGCCGCCGCCTGTTGCGCCCCGGCCATCACAGCGCGGCGCATCCCCGCCGGGCGGGTCATGCCCGCGGATCCTCGCCCCCCTGGGCGGTGAAGGAGCGCAGGCTCTCGTCCCGGATGGCGTCGAGGATCTGCTTCTTCAAGGCCACGAACGACTCGCTCGTCACCAACTGCGGCGCGCGGGGGCGCTCGAGCTCCACCTTCACCTCCAGCTTGAGGCGTCCCGGCCGCGCCGTCATGACCACCACCCGATCGCCGAGGAAGATGGCCTCCTCCACATCGTGGGTGATGAACAGGATGGTGCGCCGGTGACGCGCACAGACCCCGGCCAGCCATTCCTGCAGGATGCTGCGGGTGAGGGCATCGAGGGCGCCGAACGGCTCGTCGAGGAGCATGACGTCGCTCTGGAACAGGAAGGTGCGGAGCAGCGCCACGCGCTGCTTCATGCCGCCCGAGAGCGCGAATGGATAGTAGCGCGCGAAGCCCTCGAGGCCGAACTGGCCGATGACGTCGAGGGCGCGCCGACGCGCTTCCGCGCGAGCCACGCCCTGGATCTCCAGGCCGAGCACCGCGTTGTCGAGCACCGTCCGCCACGGAAGGAGCAGATCGCGCTGCGGCATGTAGCCTACCCGGCCGAGCGTGGAGACCACCGGCTGGCCGTCGATGAGCACGCGGCCGCCTCCGTCGGACGGCAGCAGCCCCGCCACGATGTTGAACAGGGTGCTCTTGCCGCAGCCGCTGGGCCCGACGATGGTGACGAACTCACCGTCCGCGACGCTCAGGTCGAACGGCTGGAGCACGGGGACGGCCCCCCCGTCGACCTCGAACGTCTTGGCGACCTGCCGCAGGGTGAGCTTGTCGGCCACGCCGCTAGCGCACCACCTTGAGGGCGGCCGGCACCTCGTTCCAGAAGCGAGCGTTGGTCGCCTCCGTGAGGGGCACCGGCTTGGTCAGCTGTTTGTTGTCGAGGAGGAAGGTCATGGAGAACTCGGCGGTCTTGGGATCGAGGTAGCCGACGCCCTTGTCCTTGCTCGGGCCCCACAGCATGAGCTTGGCCACTTCGCGCATCATGATGGTCTGGTGATCCTTCTTGAGCGCGGGGTTCTGCTTGAGGGTGATCTCGACTGCTTCCGGCTGGTTCTCGATGGCGTACTTCCAGCCGCGCAGGCTCGCGCGCAGGAAGCGCTGGACGACCTCCGGCCGCTCCTTGATCATCTTGTCCGTGGTCACGATGGTGTCGCGCGGAATCACGATGCCGTAGTCCGCGGGGTCGAAGAGCACGAGGTCGCCGACGCCCTCGCTGATGAGCGTCTGCAGCTCGTTGAAGACGGTGACGCACGCTACCGCCACCTCGCCGCGCACGAAGGGGGCCATGGTTACCGGCTGCGGCACCTCGGTGATGCTCGCGGGATCGACGCCCTTGTTCTTGAGCATGGCCCGCACGATGTACTGGGTGCCCGTGTACCACATGCTGACCTTCTTGCCCGGGAAGTCTTCGAGCTTCGAGATGCCGCTGTCCTTCTTGGTCACCAGGAGCACGGGCGTCTTGGGGAAGACGGCGGCGATCGCCACCAAGGGCAACCCTTTGTCACGCCCGACCAGCGTCGTCTCCATGCCCCCGCCCTGCGCGAAGTCGTCGCTGCCCGAGGCCACGAGGTTCTCCGCGACGAGCTGGGGCCCCCCGGGGTTGATGGTGACGTCCAGCTTTTCCTCCTTGTAGAAGCCCTTGTCCTTCGCCACGTAGTAGCCGGCGAATTGCGCCTGGTGCAGCCACTTGAGACGGATCGAGACCTTGTCGTCGGCATGGGCCGTGCTCGCCATCAGGAGAGCCATCGCCACCGCCATGCCGGCCAAACGTTTGATGCTCATACGATCCCCCTTGTTCTGACGCGTGCGTCGGGACGTACCGCTCACGGAGACATGCCACCATACCCACCGGCGCTCGAACGCGGACACGAGGGCGAAGAACATCACGCCCGCCACGCTCGCCGCCGCCACCGCCGCCCACAGGCGCGAGTAGTCCATGCTCGCCGTCGTTTCGAAGATGACCCACCCGATGCCGCGATAGGCGCCGAGCATCTCGGCCACGATGGCGATGATGACGCTGCGGATGCTGCCCAGTCGGAGGGCCACGAACACGTACGGCAGGGAGGCGGGGAAGCGGAGGACCCAGAAGATCCGCCTCTCCCGCGCCCCGAAGCTTCGGAGCACGTCGACGGCCTGGGCATCGACCTGACGCAGGCCCTGCAGCTCGTTCTGCAACATGATGAACGCGGTGATGAAGGCCACGAGCACGATCTTCGAGGCCATCCCCGACCCCAGCCACAGGATGATCACGGGCGCGAAGGCCACCGCGGGCACACTGTTGGCCGCCACCATCGGCAGCATGGCGAATCGCCTGAGGGCGGGGTGGTAGAAGAGCAGAACGGCGAGGGCGAAGCCCGTCAGGTTGCCGAGGAGAAAGCCGGCCACCGCTTCCGCCAAGGTCGTCGCGATGCCGGTGGCGAGGACCGGCCAGTCCGTGATCGTTTTCTGGACAATGGCGCTGGGTAGGGGCGCCACGTATCCGGGCACCTTGGCGAGCCGGAGCGCGGTCTCCCAGACCCCGATGACACCGGCCGCGATGGCGACGGGCCCGCCCGCCTGCCGGATCCCGCGCGTCATGCCAAGGCGGGCAGAACGCGCTCCCCGATGAGCTGGATGCTTCGCAAGATCTGCCAGTGCTGCATGCCGGGCCAGTTTAGCACGCACACGAAATGGTTGATCCCCACCTCCTGGTGGTAGCGCTTGAACTCGGCCACGCAGTGCTCGGGATCGCCCACGATCACGCGGTCACGCCGGAGCTCGTCGAAGTCGAGGCGGCCGAAGGTCGCGGACGCGGTGGGCAGCTCACGGTCCTGCCCCCAGCGCGCGTACATCTTGAGCTTGCCCTCCAGGAACGGGCGGCCTTCGCGCACGGCGGTATCCATGTCGGGGGCGATGAAGACCTCCTTGTGGCAGGCCATCTCCTCCGGCACAGGCCGTCCCAGCTCCTGCCGCGTTCGCTTGAACAGCTCGGCCTGCTCCCGCAGAGTGGTGATGGTCGCCTGCGGATTCAGGAACAGGACGTCGCCGAATCGCGCGGCCCGCCGTATGCCCGCGTTGGCCTGGGCGGCAATCCAGATGGGGGGGTGCGGGCGCTGGAGGGGGCGCGTGCGCACCTCTACCTTCGGCACGCGAAAGAACCGACCCTCGAAGCTCACCTCGTCCTCCGCCCACAGGCGCTTGATCACGGCCAGCGATTCCTCGAAGCGCGCCCCGCGCTCCGTCTTCTTGACGCCGAAGGCCTCGAATTCCACGTCGCGATAGCCGACGCCGAGCCCGAAGATCACGCGACCTCCGCTCACCACGTCGAGGGTGGCGATTTCCTCCGCCACATAGACGGGATTGAAGAGGGGGAGGAGCACGATGCCGGGAAGGAGCCGCATGTCGCCACTGTCCGCGGCCAACCGCGCGAGCACGGGGACGGGCTGGAGCTTCTGGTACTCGGTGAGGAAGTGCTGGCCCACGCACACGGAGGCAAACCCGTAGTCCCGCGCCATGCGCACCTGCTCGGCTGCCTCGCGGAAGCGCACGGCCACGTTCTCGTCGGCGCCGTAGTTGGTGTTGAGGAAGATGCCGATCTTGATCATCGTAGCTCCCTGGGCGTGCGTCGGAGGAAACGCCCGTAGCCTGGCGATTGGCAAAGGCGCCCGTCCTTCACGAGAGGGCGGCCGCGCAGGAACGACATGGTGATGCGGCCCTTCACGCGCCAGTTCTCGAAACACGTGTAACCGGCCCGCGAGTGCAGGTCGCGCGCGCTCACCGTCCATTCGGCCTCGGGGTCGACCACGAGGAGATCGGCGTCGGCGCCCGGCTCGATGACGCCCTTGCGAGGATAGAGGCCGAAGATGCTCGCGGCATTCTCGCTGGCCGCCGCCGCCAGCTGGGGCAGGGTGAGACGCCCCGCGCGCAGGCTCTCGCCGAGAACGAGGGGCAGCATGGTCTCGATGCCCGGCATGCCGAAGCCGGCCTGGAAGATGTCCCGCTCACCGATGGCCTTGTCCGCCACCGGGAACGGCGCGTGGTCGCTGCCCAGCGTCTGCACGCTTCCGTGCGCGAGCCCTGCCCACAATGCCTCACGATCGCGGTCCCAGCGCAGGGGAGGGGCAATCTTCGCGAGCCCTTTCTGGCGCGTCATCTCCGCATCGGTCAGGAGCAGGTACTGCGGGCACGTCTCCGCGTAGACCGTTTGCCCGCGCGCCCGGGCCCGCGCGATGAGCTCGAGACCGTCGGCGGTGCTGAGGTGCACCACGTAGAGGGGGCAGCGCGCGAACCCGGCGAGGTCGATGGCGCGGGAGATGGCCTCGGCCTCCGTGAAGTGGGGGCGGGACGACAGGTAGAACTCGGGAGCCGTCTTGCCCTCGCGCGTGAGCTTGTCTTCCAGGTAGTCGATGACGTGGCCGTTTTCGGCGTGCATGAGGACGAGGCCGCCGTGGGCGCCCGTCAGCTCCATGGCGCGGAGGATCTGGTCGTCGGTGAAGAGCATGCCGCGCTTCTTGTAGGCCTGGAACATCTTGATGGACGTCACGCCATAGGCGATCGACTGGGGGATCTGCTCGATGAGGGCGGCGTCCGGCCGCAGCCGGCAGTGCATGGCGAAGTCGACCACGGAGCGGCGTTCGCCCTCGGCGGCAAAGTGCTCGAGGCCTTCGACGACGCTCATCCCCTCCGTGCCGCCGATGAACGGCATCATCGTGGTCACGCCGCCATAGGCCGCGGCCACCGAGGTGGACTCGAAGTCGTCGACCATCGGATTGAAGACATTGAAATGTACGTGCGCGTCGATGGCTCCCGGCATGACGTAGGCGCCGGCCACGTCGACGACCTCGCGCGCGGAAAAGGCAAGCGACGGCGAGGCAACGGCCACGATGCTCCCTCCCGTCACCGCCACGTCGGCTTCCACCACTCCGCCCGCGCTTACCACCCGCCCGTTGCGGATCACGAGGTCGGCCGGCCCGGGCGAAGCCGGTCGGGGGGGCGAGGTCACGAGCGTCTCAAGGCTGTACGAGGCGGCCGTAGCTGTCCGGCCGCCGGTCACGGAAGAAGGGCCACGCGCGCCTGACCTCCTCCAGCCGCTCGAGGCTCAGGTCCGCTACGAGGGCTTCGTCCTTGTCCCCGGCCTGCGCCACCGTTTCCCCGATGGGATCGATGAACACACTCGCCCCGTAGTAGTCGCTGTCGAGCTCCGTGCCCACGCGGTTGACCCCGCCCACGAAGAAGCCGTTGGCGATGGCATGACCGCGCAGCTCCGCCTCCCACACCGAGCGTGAGAAGCCGCGGCGCGTGGTGGCGGTGGGCACGAAGACGAACTGCGCGCCGTTGAGACCGAGGGCACGCGCGGCCTCGGGGAAGTGGCGGTCGTAGCAGATCATGATACCGATGCGGCCGTAGGGGCTGTCGAAGACCGGATAGCCCAGGTTGCCCGGCCGGAAATAGAACTTCTCCTGAAAATGGGAGCTCATGGGAATGTGGTGCTTGCGGTAGTGACCCACGATGTCCCCGCGGGCATCCTTGAGGAGGGCCGCGTTGTAGAGCTCGCCCGCCATCACGCGCTCGTAGAACGGTACCACGAGCCAGAGATTGAGGGCCTTGGCCACCGCGCGCATCCGCGTGACAGTGGGGCCGTCGATCGGCTCCGCGAGCTCTTGACTCCTTGGGTCGAGCTGTTGCGCGAAGAACCACGAGGCGAAGATCTCCTGCAGACACGCGACCTCCGCTCCCTGGCGCGCGGCCTCCTGCAAGAGCTCCTCCGCGCGGTCGTGGTTTTCCTCGCGCTTCATCGAGGCTTTCATCTGGATCAGAGCAGCTCGCACGTGTGGATCTCCTTTTCCGCCGTGAGGGGGCGCGGGGACGGTCGTCAGCCTGTGCTCGAAAGCCTGCCCCTACCTATCGGCAGACCGCCGGCCATGTCAAGGGCGAAACGCGCGCGTGCGGCTCCCCCTCGACCTTTTTCTGGGGTAGAGTGTGGCAGCCCTGACGTCCGGCAGCTCATTTTTGTGAACGGGAGGCTCTGACATGCCACGTGTCCCGCGATACTCGGCGGCCTTGCTCTTCGGGGTGCTCCTGACGCTCGTGCTGGGGACGTTCGGCTCGCTCGATGCACAGACGGGCAAGATCGAGGTGCTGTGGCTCGGCCAGTCGGCGACCCGGATCACCACCGTGAGCGGCAAGGTGATCGTGATCGATCCGTTCCTCACCCAGAACCCAAAGACCCCGGCGCAGTACAAGAACCTAGACGCCCTGGGCAAGGTCGACCTGATCCTGGTGACGCACGCCCACGGCGATCACCTAGGCGACGGGCCCGATCTGGCCAAGAAGCACAAGGCGCCGCTGTGGGGGCCGGCGGGATTGGACCAGTCGCTGCAAACGCTCGGCGTGCTGCCGATCGAGCTGGCGCCGCGGATGAACAAGGGCGGCACGATCACCCCGCTCGGGCCCGACATCAAGATCACGCTGACGCGGGCCGAGCACAGCTCGGAGTTGGTGTGGACCAACCCGGCCACCGGCAAGCCGGAGACGCACGTGGGCGGCGAGCCGGGCGGGTTCATCATCGAGTTCGAGAACGGGTTCAAGCTCTACCACATGGGTGACACCGGGGTCTTCGCGGATATGAAATGGATCGGCGAGTACTACAAGCCGGACGTCATCATGATCCCGATCGGCGGTCACTTCGTGATGAGCCCCAAGGACGCGGCGGTCGCCACCGAGATGATCAAGCCGAAGTTCGCCATCCCCATCCACTACGGCACCTTCCCGGTTCTCAAGGGCACGCCGCAAGAGTACATGCAGGCGCTCGGCACCACCTCGGTCAAGGTGTTCCCGATCGACCCGGGCGACAAACTCACCTTCCCGTGACGGTCGGCGCGCCCGTGCGCCGGCGGGAGGACCCGCGCCTCCTGACCGGCCGCGGGCGCTACGTCGGTGACGTCGAGCTGCCGCGGCTCTCGCACGTGGCGTTCGTGCGGAGTGCCCACGCCCACGCGCGGCTGCGGGAGATCGACGCCGTGGCGGCGGCCGCATCTCCCGGCATCGTTGCCGTGCTCACGGGTCGCGATCCGGACTTCGCGAGCCTTCGCATCCGCGCCCGTTCGGCGCTCCCCGGCTACGTCGAGACCGAACAGCCGATTCTGGCCTGGCCCGTCGCGCGCTTCGCCGGTGAGGCGGTGGCCGCCGTCGTCGGCGCCGATCGCTACGGCGTCGAGGATGCCGCATCACTGGTGCGCGTCGACTACGAGCCGCTGCCCGCGGCCGTCGACGTGCTGAAGGCGACACGCGACGCCGCCCCGCGGGTGCACGAGGCCGCGCCCGGCAATGCCTTCCTCTCGCGCCGCTTCCAGGGCGGCGACGTCGAGGCGGCGCTGGCCGGCGCCGCCGCGGTGGTGGAGCGGACGTTCCGGACCAACCGGCAATGCGCCGCGCCGCTCGAGGGTCGTGGAGGCATCGCGGACTGGAGCGCGGGCGAGGGCAAGCTCACGCTGTGGTCGGCCACGCAGGTGCCGCACCTCGTCCGCCATCTGCTCGGCGAGGTGCTCGGCCTTGCCGAGAACCGCATCCGCGTCGTCGCGCCCGACGTGGGCGGCGGCTTCGGCGTGAAGGCTATCCTCTATCCCGAAGACGTCGCGCTCTGCGTGCTGGCGATGCATCTGGGCCGCCCCGTAAAGTGGATAGAGCAGCGGCGCGAGGCGATGCAGGCGTCGGCCCACGCCCGCGACCATCACTACGCGGTCCGGGCCGGCTTCGACCCGAGCGGCCGGCTGCTCGCCCTCGACGTCCGCGCCGCCTGCAACGCCGGCGCGTACTCCGTCTCCCCGTGGACGGCCGGCCTCGAGGCGCTCATGGCGGGGGGCCTCTTGACCGGCCCGTACAAGCTCGAGCACTACCGCTGCGAGGTGACCGCCGTGGCGACGCACACGACACCGGCCGGGCCTTACCGCGGAGTGGCACGGCCGGCTACGACGTTCGTGATGGAGCGAGTGCTCGACCTCGGCGCCCACGCGCTCGGCCTCGACCCCGTCGCGATCCGGCGCGCCAATCTGATCGGCCCTGCCGACCTGCCGTACACCGCGGCCACACGGCTCGTGCACGACAGCGCGACCTATCCCGTCTGCTTCGAGAAGGTCGTCGCGGCGATCGACTACCCGGCCTTCCGCGCCGAGCAGGCGCGGCTGCGGGGAGAGGGGCGCTACGTGGGCGTCGGCTTCGCCGTCTACAACGAGCTGACGGGGCTCGGCCAGGCAGCCTCGGCGGGGCCGCGCATGCCGTTCCGCACCGGCCACGAGGGCGTCACCGTGCGGATGGATCCGTCGGGCGCGGTCACCGTGCTGGCCGGCGTCACTTCGCAGGGGCAGGGGCTCGAGACGACGATGGCGCAGCTCGCGGCCGGCGAGCTCGGCGTGCCGGTCGAGCGCGTGCGCGTCGTGCTCGGGGACACCGACGCCACGCCGTTCGGTCTCGGCGCCTTCGCCTCGCGCCAGGCGATCATCGGCGGCGGCGCGGCGATCCGGGCGGCACGGGCCGTGCGCGACAAGGCGCTACGGATCGCCGCCCACGTGCTGGAGGCCGCCGTCGAGGACATGGAGGTGGCTGACGGATGGGCGCTCGTCAAGGGCGCGCCCGGGCGCGCGCTCGGGATGGCCGAGATCGCGCGGATCGCGCACCTCGAGACCCATCGCTTGCCGCCCGACGTGGAGCCCGGCCTCGACGCCACGCGCTTCTACGATCCGATCCGCGGCACGTTCGCGGCCGGCGCCCAGGCGGCCATCGTCGAGGTCGAGCCGGAGACGGGCACGATCGCGATCCGACGCTGGGTGTGCGTGGAGGACACGGGGCGCATCATCAATCCGCTGATCGTCGAGGGGCAGGTGCACGGGGCGATCGCGCAGGGCATCGGGGGCGCGCTGGCGGAGCATCTCGTCTACGACGGGGCGGGCCAGCTCCTCACGGGCACCTTCATGGAGTACGCGGTGCCGACGGCCACCGTCATCCCGCTCTTCGAGACCGAGCATGTCGAGGAGCGGGCGGCCAATCTGGCCGGCGTGCGCGGTGTCGGCGAAGGGGGCACGCTCGGGCCCGCGGCGGTCCTCGCCAATGCCGTGGCCGACGCCCTGGCGCCGCTCGGGGTGGAGCCGGATGAGCTGCCGCTGAGCCCGGCTCGGATGTGGCACGCATGCGAACAGGCCGCACGACCCCGGACAGGAGCGAGAGCGTCCAATCCGCAGCAGTGACCATATGTAGCGAGCCTCAGAGACGACGGCGCGCACGACCGGGGCCAGCAGCATATCGGCAACGCGGGTCATGCCAATCAGGGACTTTCCATCGGCTCCTTCCGACCGGTCGATCCAAGCAGTTCAGCCTCGGGAAGGTGTAAGCTCCCCGAGGCTGATTCCAGCACCATCGAATTGACGCTGAGAGTATTCGGCTATGAGCAGCCGATGGTCGTCCCACAGGTGATGATGCACGCGTTCGAGTCCGTCGCACCAACTCGCAGAAGCGCCTGCTAGGGTGAGCTCAGAGCGTACCCGTTTCACCTCCATTCAAGGGTTCACTTGGACCGTCGGATCATCAAACAGGCGGTCACGCCAGAGGCTCCGTAACGGGGCGACCTCTGGCTCGAGGGTCCCTGGCCGTGGCTGGTGTATCGTGATCCGGTGTATCGCCCCCTGATCGCGCTTGTCATCCTTGCCGCCACCTACTTGGGCCTCGTGCTCGGCCGCTTGCCGGGGTTCCGGGTTGATCGGACCGGCGTGGCGATCATCGGGGCGACGGCCATGGTGGTTTCTGGCGCGATTGCCTGGGATGCGGCCGTCGCCTCTGTCGACGCCCACACCCTGGTTCTCCTCTTCGGGATGATGATGCTCGCGGCATACCTGCGACTGTCCGGTTTCTTCGGTCTGGTGATTGAAAGGTCCATCGCCCTCGCTCGAACACCCATCAGCCTGCTCGCCGTCATCATCGTGGCCTCCGGGGTGCTGTCGGCGCTGTTCGTGAATGACGTTGTGTGTCTGGTTCTTGCCCCGTTGGTCCTTCAAGTGACGAAGCGACTCCGGCTCCCGCCCGTGCCCTACCTGCTTGCCCTTGCCACCGCCGCGAACGTCGGAAGTGTGGCGACGGTGACGGGGAACCCCCAGAACATGCTCGTCGCCAGTTTCTCTGGTATCGGGTATCGCCAGTTCCTGCTTCGTGAGGGGCCTATTGCCGTCCTCGGGCTCGGCTGCGTCTTCGCGGTCGTCTGGCTCACCTACCGGCGTGAGCTGCGGACGACCATGGCGCCTCGAGCAATCGAATCCGTCACGGTCCACTATCCACTTATGACGAAGACCCTCGTGGTCGTGGCCGTGATGCTGGTGGCGTTCCTGACAGGGGTGCCCGTCGCCCTGGTGGCAATCAGTGGGGCGGCCTACAGTCTTCTTACGCGGCGGGTAAACCCTGAGAAGGTCTATCGGGAGATCGACTGGAGCTTGCTCGTTCTCTTTACTGGATTGTTCGTCGTGGTCGGAGGAGTCGAATCCTCGGGCCTGGCTGGCGACCTGCTGAAGACAGCTGCGGTAGCACCAATCCAACGGCCCGCCGTCCTTATGACCGTCGCGGCTGTCCTCTCCAACATTGTCTCGAACGTCCCGGCCGTTCTCTTGCTCAAGCCGGTCATTGCGAGCCTCGGAGAGCCGACACGGGGTTGGTTGCTTCTCGCTACCGCCTCGACCTTGGCGGGCAACCTTACGATCCTCGGGTCCGTGGCAAATGTCATCGTGGTGGAGGTGGCCCGTCGTGAGCGGGTAGAGATTGGTTTCGTCGCATACTGTCGGGTCGGCATCCCGCTCACTATCCTCACTCTCCTGATCGGATGGGTGTTCCTTGTCAGCGTGCCTGTCTGAAGCGCAGATCGACTGAGAATCGTGGCCCCCCACCGACGGCGGTCGTTTGAACGGGAATCACACCAGACAACACAGCGTCGCATCTTATGCGCTCGACTGTCGCATGAGATTGCGTGCGCCGTTCGAGGGCTTTCCTACCGCACCTCGCGCCGAGACTCCAACAGGCTAAGATTTCTCCTCGGTAAAGGGGTACTGTTCCGTCAGGATCGCGCGGAGCTTCTGCGCCATCGTCACACCCTCCTCGGCCGCGTTCTTCTTGATCGCGCGATGAAGCGACTCTGGAAGGTCGAGGGTAAGGCGCTTCATTCGGGCTGGTGGTTTCGAGGATGGGGTCATCGCCGTGCTTCTCTTGGGGTTATTCGCTTTGCTTGATCTCGGGATGCGTCTGTTAGCGCGTCGTTCATGTTGAGCAGGGTAAAGTCCTCGCATGTGTCCAGACTGTCTCCAGCTTCTGATCACGGATGAGAGCAAGACCTGTACCGCCCTCTCCATTGACTGCTAAATCAACTGCTTAGGGCTTCGAGATGGGGCGCGCTCACGAGAGAGGGCGAGCGTGCTGCAACATTTTTTGTAGATCGAGGCGGTTACTGTAAAGACCCCATCCACTGCCAGTAGCCTCCAACTGAACAGAGCGCGCTGACGTACTGTGGCGGGTCGAGTGGCCCAGCCTGGACGGCCCCGGGCTCGCGGTCCTCGCGCGATGGATCGCTGCGCTCCTCCTCGCCACGGGCGGGGCCACCTTTATCGCGCGGCGCGCTCGCGGCGCGCCGCGGTCTCCGCTTCCCCCTCGAGGGCGGCGAGCTAGCTGACCGGCGCTGAGAGCGACCTCACGTCTTCTCTCATGCTGCCCCTGCAGGGGCCCCCGGCCCCGCAGCTGGACCCCTCCGCCCGCTTCAGGAGCACCCGGTGGTCGTCCCGCACGTGATGCACTTCAGGCAGGTGCCGTTTCGCACCATGGTGAACTGGCCGCAGTCGCCGCACGGATCGCCCTCGTAGCCCTTGAGCCGGGCCATCTCCGACGCCGAGAGCACTTTGGACTGCGCGAGCCCTCCGCTGCCGCCGCTCACGGGCACCGCGGCGCGCGCCGTCACCGGGGCAGGAGCGGGCCGTTCTGCTGCCGTCGGAGTGGGCTGGGGGCGCGGCAGGCCCCGCGGGGCCACCGGGCCCTGACCCACCTTGGTGCCCAATGAATCGCCGCGGAGATCGTCCTCGGCCACATGCGACAGATCGGTGCGGCCGAGATAGGTGATGGCCAGCTCGCGAAAGACGTAGTCGATCACCGAGGTGGACATCTTGATGGCTTCGTTGCCCTTGACCATGCCGTTGGGCTCGAAGCGCGTGAAGACGAAGGCGTCCACGAACTCCTCGAGGGGCACGCCGTGCTGGAGCCCGAGGGAGATGGCGATGGCGAAGCAGTTCATGAGGGAGCGGAAGGCCGCCCCCTCCTTGTGCATGTCGAGGAAGACCTCGCCGAGCGTCCCGTCCTCGTACTCGCCCGTGCGGAGATAGACCTTGTGCCCGCCCACGACGGCCTTTTGCGTGTACCCCGAGCGGCGATTTGGCAGCCGGTGCCGCTCGCGCAGGTACTTGGTCACCACCCGCTCGGTCATGCGCTCGGCCACCTTCTCCACGTCGGCCGCCGCCGCCTCTTCCTCGTCGTCGGTCACGGAATTGAGCGGCTGAGAGAGCTTGGAGCCGTCGCGGTAGAGAGCGACGGCCTTGAGCATGGACTGCCACGAAGCGCGATAGGCGTCCTTGACCTCTTCGACGGTGGCGTCCTGCGGCATGTTGATGGTCTTGCTGATCGCGCCGGAAAGGAAGGGCTGGGCGGCCGCCATCATGCGGATATGCGCATCGACCGGGATGAAACGCTGCCCCTTGCGGCCGCACCGGTTGGCGCAATCGAACACGGACAGGTGCTCGGGCTTGAGGAAGGGCGCGCCCTCGACGGTCATGGTGCCGCAGCAGTAGTCGTTGGCCGCCTCGATTTCCGACGGCGTGAAGCCCAGGGCGCGAAGGAGGTTGCCGTTCCACTCCGCGAGCTGCGCGTCGTTGATGCCGAGCTTCTCGGCCACGTAGCCGTCGCCCAGCGTCCAGGAGTTGAACACGAACTGGATCTCGAAGGCACCCTCGATGGCCGCTTCGAGCCGAGCCAGTCCCTCGTCGTCGAAGCCCTTGGCTCTCAACGTGTCGTGATTGATGGAGGGGGCGCCCTCGAGCGTCTTGCGGCCGACGCAGTAGTTCACGATCTCGTCGATCTGATGCGGCGGATAGCTGAGAGCGGTGAGGGCCATGGGCAGGCTCTGGTTGATGATCTTGAAGTACCCGCCGCCCGCCAGCTTCTTGAACTTGACCAGGGCGAAGTCGGGCTCGATGCCCGTGGTGTCGCAGTCCATGACGAGTCCAATGGTGCCCGTGGGCGCCAGTACCGTCACCTGCGCGTTGCGGAAGCCGTGCGCCTGTCCGAGCTCGAGCGCCCGGTCCCAGGTCTCGCGCGCCGCCTGGAGCAGCCGCTGGGGGCAGTGGGCCGGGTCGATGCCCTTGGGCGTGATCCTGAGGTTCTCGTAGTCGCCCGGGGCGGCGTTGTAGGCGGCGCGCCGGTGATTGCGGATGACGCGCAGCATATGCGTTCGGTTCTTGGCGTAGCCGGGGAAGGGGCCGAGGTCCTTGGCCATCTCCGCCGACGTCGCATAGGCCTCACCGTGCATGATGGCGGTGATGGCGCCACAGATGGAGCCGGCCTCTGGGGAATCGTAGGGGATGCCGCTTCGCATCAAGACTGTCCCCATATTGGCGTAACCCAGGCCGAGCGTACGGAAGTCCCAGCTCTTCTGGGCGATGACGGGGCTGGGATAGGCGGCCATCAGCACGCTGATTTCGAGCACCGCTGTCCACAGCCGGCAGGCATGGCGGAATCCCTCGACATCGAAGCCGCCGTCCGGCCGCAGGAACTTGACGAGATTGATCGACGCGAGGTTGCAGGCGGTGTCGTCGAGGAACATGTACTCCGAGCAGTTGTGAACGACCAGGCCTCCGGCCACGAAGTGATGCGTCGCCTTCTCGGTCAGATCGAACACGTCTGCGTCACCGGCGGGCTCGACGGAAACGACCTCGTCGGTCAACTCGTCACGGCAGGTGGCCACCGCCGCGTTCAGCCCCGCCAGCGCCGCGGCCTTCGGGCTCGCGGGGTGGAAGCCGATCTCGCGCTCGAAGAGGACGCGGGAGGACCGGCTGATCCGGAGCGAGTACATCGGCAGGACGGGATACTCCCGCTCACGGCCGCGGCCGTCCGGCAGGAGCGACATCGTCGTCTTGCCGCGCCGGCCCGCGTACAGCTTCGACTTGATACCGAAGGAGAGCAGCAGCATCTGTACCTGACGGAGGAGTTCCTCCGAGGTGGAATCGAGGCCCACGTAGTGCGACTTGTCAGCGTAGTTGGCGACGGTGCCGTCGGCCGTGAAAAGACCCCGCAGCACGGCGGACAGGGCTGGGCGGTCCAGGTCGAACACGGCCGGCGTGAAGCGCTTGCCCTCCGAGCCCTCGTCGAGCACCCCGAATTGATTGAAGAGATCCACGACGGGCCCGGAGCCGAAGGCGAGCCGGCTTCCGTGAGTGGCGCGCGTCACCTGCACGCCGTCGTTCCGGCCGACCGATCCCACCGCTTTCAGTGAAGCCTTCGAGGAATTCGCGGCCGATGCAATCGAGGCCAGCACATCGGCCTCCTGGGCGTGCATCGTGAGGACGACGACTCTCTGCTCTCGGCCTTCGATGACCGAACGAGTGAGGCAGCCATCTCCGATCGCCACCCCGATTCCCAAGGCCAGATCAGCAGGAAGCGTCTGTCTGCCGAATCCGGGACCCTGGAGTATCAGACGGTCACCTGGCTGGAGATCCTTGACCGCCACATCCCCCTGATCGGCGGTGAGCACCTTGTGGTCGCTGGTGATCCGCACACGGTAGCCGGCACGGGTAGTCAGCCAGTAGACAGGCTTGTGACCGGTGGGGAAGATGCGGGTGACCAGATGAGGCTGGCCATCGGCGCCGATGACTCGGGCCGATCTGCCTACGAGGCTGTCTATCCGCTGCCAACCGTTGGCCGTCGCGACCAGGGTGTCCCCCGTCACGCATGGATTGCTCGCATTGATGCGGCCGTCCTCGGGGCAGGTATGCCACTCATTGATGGTGGTGTCGTACTGCACCCCCGGGTCGGCGCAGGCCCAGGCAGCGTAGGCGATCTCGTTCCAGATCTCGGCGGCGGGAATGCTCTTGGAGATCTTGCCGTCGGTGCGGCGCTTGAGCTCCCAGTTGCCGCCCTTGTCGAGTACCTCGAAGAAGCTGCTGGGCACGCGGATCGAGTTGTTGGAGTTCTGCCCGGAGACGGTGAGGTAGGCTTCGCTGTCCCAATCGGTGTCGTACTCCGGGAACACGATCTCGGTCACGCCCGAGGCGGCCAGATGCAAGGTCTTCTGGATATACCCCTCGGGCACGAAAGCCGCGCGCGCCTCGCGCATGGCCGCCCGCAACCCGGGGTTCTGCTTCGGGTCTGCCTGGATGAGGTCACCGGTACGGGTTGCCTGCAACACCGCCTGCAGGCGCCGCTTGCCCAGCCGGGAGCCCGCCACGAGGGCCGCCACCTTTTGCTCCTCGACGACCTTCCAGCGGATGAACTGCATCACGTCGGGGTGGTCAAGGTCGAGGCAGACCATCTTGGCCGCTCGCCGCGTCGTACCGCCCGACTTGATCGCTCCCGCCGCGCGGTCGCCAATCTTGAGAAAGGACATGAGCCCGGAAGACTTGCCGCCGCCCGAGAGTGCCTCGTTCTCACCCCGAAGCGCCGAGAAGTTGGACCCGGTGCCCGAGCCGTACTTGAAGATGCGGGCCTCGCGCGTCCAGAGGTCCATGATGCCGCCGTCATTGACCAAATCGTCGGCCACGGACTGGATGAAACACGCGTGGACCTGAGGACGCTCGTAGGCGCTCGAGGCGCGGGTCAGGACTCCCGAGTCGGGGTCCACCAAGTAGTGGCCCTGGGCCGGCCCGGAGAGGCCATAGGCGTAGTGAAGGCCCGTGTTAAACCACTGCGGCGAATTGGGCGCCGCGACCTGCGCCGCCAGCATGTGGGAGAGCTCATCGTAGAAGGCGCGCGCGTCCGCCGGGGAGTCGAAGTAGCCGTAGCGCTCACCCCAGTGGGTCCAGCAGCCGGCCAGCCGATGAAAGACCTGCCGGGCGTCCCGCTCGCCCCCGAGCACAGGCTGTCCTTCCTTGTCCAGGAGAGGCCTGTTGTCGGGGCCGACCTGCGGCACCCCCGATTTGCGGAAATACTTCTGGGCCAGGATGTCCACCGCCACGGAAGACCATTCGGCCGGCGCGGCGATTCCTTCCTGACGGAAGACCGTGGTTCCATCCGGATTCCGTATCTCCGAGTTCCTCTGGGAGAACTCGATGCCGGTATAAGGACTCTGGCCTTCCGCGGTGAAACGACGGGAGATTCTCATGCGTGCCTCCTCTTCTGGACGCTGCTCTTCTGGACGCTGCCTCGTGCGGCTTCCGCCTGACTGCTACCGCCTGCCCATGCCACAGCCGGGAGACGCTATCGCCGCGGAAAACCGGCCCCCCTTCGCGTTTCGACTCCAGGAGGTCTCTCAGAGACCAACTGAGCGTGAGGCACAACATATTGTGGCGAGCCAAGGCAAGTCAACCTTTATTTGGTAGTTTCCTGTTGGCGGTCTTTAGCGCGCCGCGTTGACGAGGGCGAGCCCTAAGATGAAGGTCATGCGCTGGCTCGTCGACGGCTACAACGTGATCAGACGCGCGCCGGAACTCCGGTCTCGCGAGCAGCAGAGCCTCGAAGCCGGCCGCCACGCGCTGTGCGCGCTGCTCGCGGGAGTCGCGCGAGTATCACGCGATACCTTCACCGTCGTTTTCGACGGGGCGGAAGCGGGCGGGCGCGGGACTGGCGGCGCCGGCGTGACGATCATCTTCTCGAGCGCGCGCGAATCGGCCGACCACGTGCTGGCGAAGATGGCCCGTGAAGGCGGCGCGGTGGTGTCCAATGATCGCGAGGTGCGGAGGGCCGCCGAGCGCGCCGGCGCCGTCGTCGTCACCACCGACCAGTTTCTGGCGCGACTTGATCAGTCTCGATCGGTAGCGGCGGGTACGGGAGCATCCGAGCCGGAATCAGAGAAGGACGAAGGCGACGATCCCGTGCGTGGGCCGCGCAAGGGCAATCCGCGGAGACTCAGCAAGAAGGAACGAGCGACGCGGAGGGCCCTCGGCCGCTTGGGCCCTGGAGGACTGCCGGGCCCTTAGTTGCCTTCTTTGATCAAACGATTGCGGCGCTGCAGATAGCCGTTACGGACCGAGCTGTAGAGATCGACCGTGGACTCTTCGATGCCTTGGAAGAGGTCGAGGTTGAGCGAGCGATCGTTGACGGTGTCGCCCACCTTCATGCCGAAGGAATCGGGCCAGAACGGGATGTAGTAGTAGAGCGGGTTCATGGCCCCGTCGACGCCGGTGCCGATGCCGTCACGCACGGTGAGCGGCGGCAGGAAAGGCAGCACGAGGTATGGCCCGGGCGGAGCGCCCCAGATGCCGAGCGTCTGGCCGAAGTCGGCCCGCTGGCGCTCGAGCCCCATCTCCTGGCGTGCGACGTCGAAGAGCCCGCCGACGCCGAGCGTGGAGTTGATGAGGAACCGGCCCATTTCCTTGGTCGCATCGAGGAGCTTCCACTGCAGCACCTTGTTCACGAACCGCGACGGCATGCGCAGGTTGGTGAAGGCGTTGTCGATCATGGTCTGAAACATGTCCGGCATGACGAAGTTGTAGCCCTGGGCCACCGGCTTCAACACGTACTTGTCCATGTTGTAGTTGAACGTGAACATCTTCTCGTTGAACTTCTCCCACGGATCGTACTCTTCGACGTCCGGGTCAGGCGGCACCGCCTCGGGCGTCCCGCGCAGGGCCGCATCCGCAGGCCCTGAGAGGGCAACCACCCAGGCGGGCGCGTTCTTGGCGGTGATGGCCTGATAGTCGATGGAAACCGTGGGTGTGGCAGTTGTCTCGGTGACGCTCGAGGCGCTGGCGACTTCGGGAGTCGCGGGCTCAGGAGACGTGGGAGACTCCGCGGAGATGTCGGTCTCTGCCGGCTCGACAATCGGAACTGCTACGGGCGGAGCCGCTACGGGCGGTGCCGCCACGGGCGCGCGCGAGGCGAGCATGGAACTCTCGCTGACAAGGCTCGAGGATAGGGTGCCGCAGCCGCCGATGCCAAAACCAAGAACTGCCACGACCACCACCACCGGCCATACACCCGAACTCGAGCGCACCGTATCTCCTCTTTCCTTGGGCCAGGTCAACGTTTTGGAACGCACGCGCTTGAGCTTATTTGCACACGCAGCCGAGAGTAGCCTGAAAAGCCCTGTGACGCCAGACCTTTCTCGGCTCTTGACTGGTCGGCTCGGCGCGGCCTCCGCTGACTTCCCGGGTCCGATCTGCAGCCGGTGAGCTCTCTCGACACGAACCGTTGAGAGAGCAAGGTGAGTGCCACGTCCTGTTCTGGAGGCGCTCCTGATCCTATCCTGTTGTTCAATAACGGCTTTTACTCTTGGAGGGCCCACGGGAATTGCTTGCCGGCCCATCGCCTTCCTCGCGATTTGTCAGGTTCTTCCAGCGAACTACCCAAACTTGGAAGTGCGCTGGGCATCGGGGAGCATCAAGACGGGGGTGGGCGGGAGTTAATCTCCCGCCCGATTCCCCCAAGTGCTTGGGCGCAACTTCCGTTGCGCGCGTCCCGGCAAGAGTCGGGACCTGATCGATCCGGTGACGCCGCCGAGGACCGTGTCGCCTTCGATCCCCGCGGCGTCCTATGAGTGGTCCGGTGGCGTGTCCATCGTGGCCATATGAGAGATCCGCGAGCGCTCCATGTCAAGCGCGTGCTGAACATTCCTCTCATCGACCCTCCGAGAGTGCCTGTCACGCGTATTATCGGGTGACCCGAGACGGCGGGCGACGGCCTCATGGTCATCTTTCACGAGGGCGATCATGCGCGGGCCGCCGTGGACGCCGCGCGGGCGATTCACCGTCGCGCGGCCGAGATCGGGGCGGAGCTCCAGCGTCGCTTCGACCCGCTGCGCATGCACATCGGCGTCAATACGGGCCCATGAGGTGAGGATCTCGCCATGACTCCCGCTGCCTTGCGCCATCTCTCCAAGACGGATCCCGTCATGGGCGCGCTCATTCGCCGGATCGGGCCCTGCACCATTCGGATCGAGCGCCGATGGTCGCCCTTCCAGTCGCTCGTGCGGGCCGTGGTGTACCAGCAGCTTCACGGCCGCGCGGCCGCCGCCATCTTCGCCCGCCTCGTCGCCCTCTTCGGGGGCGACGGCTTTCCGAGCCCTGAGCAGGTGCTGGCCATGAGCCCGCGGCGCATGCGGGGGGCCGGACTCTCGCGCGCCAAGGTTCGCGCCGTCAAGGACATCGCGAAGAAGGCGGCGGCGGGCGTGGTGCCCTCTCGACGCGTGGTGGCGCGGCTTGCCGACGAGGAGATCGTGACCCGGCTCACCGAGGCGCGCGGTGTGGGGCGGTGGACGGTGGAGATGCTCCTGATGTTCACGCTCGGCCGTCAGGACGTGTTGCCCGTCGACGATTACGGTCTGCGCGACGGCTACCGCGCCGCCTATGGCCTCCGGGCGTTACCCTCTCCCAAGGCGCTCCGGGAGTACGGGGAGCGCTGGCGGCCGCACCGGACGACGGCTTCCTGGTATCTCTGGCGCGCCGCCGAGCACGCGAAAGCGGCGAGAAAGAAGCCGGCGAAGAAAGCGCCGAAGTAGGGACTTCCTAGCGAGAGATGGTCGGCCGCTCGATCCCGTAGTCCGTTGAATCGATCCAGGGTTGGCCCTCGGCGAAGCGGGTCGAGCGAAAGCGCGAGAGGTCTGCCGTCTCAGGCTTGCCCTTGACGATCCACTCCGCGACACACCGCCCGATGGCGGGCGACGTCTTGAAGGATGTGCCGGAGTCGCCCAGCATGACGAAGAGGCCGGGCACGGACGGGATCTGATCGATGATGGGCCGTCCATCCGGGCTCATCATGATCATGCCGGCCCAGCCCCCGCGCATCGTGGACCGCTCGAAGGCGGGGAAGCGCGTGGCCAGCGCCTCACGGCACAGCGCCACGTAGGCTTCGTCCACCCCTTCGTCGTACTTGTCGGGATCGGCGTGCCCGGCGCCCAGCTCCACGCCGATGAGCGTGCACCCGTTCCCCTCGGGGCGAATCCAGGCGCTGCGCGTCGAGTCGATCACCGCCGGGTGGCGGCGCGTGAAGCCGTCGGGCCAGCGGAAAATCGAGACCTGGATGCGGTACGGCGTGAGCCCGAAGTCGAGGCCGAGCGGATCGAGGAGCCGGCCCGCCCAGGCGCCGGGGACGGCCACGACCACCGGAGCGGCCACGCGTCCCCGCGAAGTCTCGACGCCGGCCACGCGGCCTCCCTCGGTGAGGATGCGGAGGACCTCGCAATCTGTCTCGATGGTTGCCCCGAGCCGCCGCGCGGCCGTGGCGAAGGCGAAGGTCGTCGCGTTCGGATCGGCGAAGCCGGAGCCGGGCTCGTAGGCCGCGGCCCCGATGTCGTCGACGCGAAGATCGGGCGAGATCTCCGTGAGCTCCTCCCGCGAGACGAGGCGCGTGTCGATACCGAGACGCTGCTGCATGGCCACATTGGCCCGGAGCGCCTCCGCGTGGGCGGGATCCACGATCTGCACGAAGCCCGGCGCCTCGAAGCCGCAGTCGCCGCCCACCTCCGCGGCGAAGTCGCGAAATACTTTGAGGCTTTCCCAGGCGAGGCGAGATTCCGCCTCATTGGTGTAGTGCATGCGCACGAGGGAGCCCGACTTGCCCGAGGCGCCCGCTCCCAGGTGCCGGCGCTCGAGGAGGGCGACGCGTCTGACGCCAAGGCGCGCCAGGTTGAAGGCGATGCTCGCTCCGTTGACGCCCCCGCCGATGATGACCACGTCCGCGCTCGACATGGGTCTCCTCTCGGGGGATTGTGGCACGCTTGACAGGCCCGCGGGAAGGCCCTATAAACGTCGCCACACGCCGCTGTGGACACTTTGTCATCATCCGTGACCCGAACCGACCCAATGGAGGTGCAATCGATGGCTGTTACCCGACGAGAATTGCTTAAGGGCGCGGCGGCTCTGGGTGCTGCCGGAGCGCTATCCCATGCGGTCCCCGGAGCCGCGCAGGCTCAGACCACCCAGAAAAAGGAGCTCGTCGTCGCGCAGGGCGGCGACATCTCGAAGCTCGATCCGCACTTCAGCACCTCGTCCAACGACATCCGGTGGAGCTTCAACATCTTCGACAACCTGACGAGCCGGCATCCCGACGGCAAGCTCTATCCCGGCCTCGCCCTCGAGTCGAAGCTGCAGGGGCAGACCACGTGGGTGCTCAAGCTGCGGCAGGGCGTGAAGTTCCACAACGGCGATCCGTTCACGTCGGCCGACGCCAAGTTCAGCCTCGAGCGCACCTACGACGCGAACGTGAAGACCATGGTGGCCACGGTGTTCACGACCATCGACCGGATCGACGCGCCGGATCCCTACACGCTCGTCATCACCACCAAGAAGCCGGACCCGCTCCTCCCGGCCCGTCTCGCCTTCTACGGCGGTCAGATCGTGCCGAAGAAATACCTCGAGTCGGTAGGTAACGACGCCTTCAATGCCAAGCCGGTGGGCACCGGGCCCACCCGTTTCCTCTCCTGGGTCAAGGACGACCGGCTCACCCTCGAAGGCAATCCGGACTACTGGGGAGGCAAGCCGGATTTCGACCGGCTCATCGTGCGCTCCATTCCCGAGACGGCCCCCCGCGTGGCCGCCCTCCTCAAAGGCGAGGTGGACATCATCACCCAGCTGCCGCCCGATCAGGAGGATCGCGTCAGGGCCAATGCCGCCACGCGGGTCGATGGCGCGCTCTACGCCGGGCTCTACGTCCTCGCCGTCAACAGCAAGCGGCCGCCCCTCGACAATCCGCTCGTGAAGCAGGCCCTCTCCCTCGCCATCGACCGCGAGCTGATCGTCAAAGAGCTGTGGAAGGGGCGGGGCATCGTTCCCAGCGGACCGATCGCCAAGGGCGACAACTTCTTCGATCCCAAGCTGCCCCCCCTCGCCTACAACCCGTCGGAGGCGAAGGAGCGGCTCAAGAAGTCCGGATACAAGGGCGAGGAAATCTTCATCGAGACCACCGTGGCCTATGTCTCGCAGGACAAGGCGATGTCCGAGGCCATCGCGGCCATGTGGAAGGACGTGGGCGTCAACGTCAAGGTCGAGGTGATCGAGTACTCCGTGCGCGCGCAGAAGAATCGGGAGAAGTCGTTCAAGGGCATGTATTGGTCCGACCCCACCTCCACCCTCGCGGATCCAGACGGCATGATGTGGCGCCTGCTCGGGCCGGGGGGACCCCAAGACTACTGGCGCGAGTCGAAGTTCGACGAGATGGGCGCGGCCGCGCGCTTCTCCGTGGACGAGAAGTTCCGTGCGGAAGCGTACAGTCAGATGACCAAGGTCTTCCTCGAGCACTTCCCGTGGCTGCCCGTCATCCAGCCCTACGAGGACTACGGCTTGCAGAAATACGTGGAGTGGACGCCGAACCCCAATCAGCAATTCGAGATCCGGCGCTTCAACTTCAAGTTCCGCCGGGCGTAGAGCCGTCCCTGTTCCTGCCCTCTTCCCGCTCGGGGAGAGGGCAGGACTGACGGGGCCTCCCCATGCGCGGACTTCTCCCGTTCGTCGTCCAGCGGCTCTTCCGCGCCCTGATCGCCCTCTGGCTCGTCTCCACCGTCGTCTTCGTCGTCATGCGGCTTTCCGGCGACCCCGTGCCGCTCCTCCTGCCCCCCGACGCTCCCATCAGCGAGATGGAGCGCGTGCGCCGCGAGCTCGGGCTCGATCGCCCGCTCCCCGTCCAGTACGCGGTCTTTCTCGGTAACACCCTGAAGCTCGACTTCGGCCGCTCCCTGCACTTCCGCCAGCCCGCTTTTACCGTGGTGCGCGGCTACATTGCCGCGACCCTCGAGCTGGGTCTCACCGCCTTTTTCCTCGCGGCGCTCGTGGCGGTGCCCATCGGGCTCCTCTCCGCCATGAAGCGCAACTCCGTCCTCGACCACGCGGCCATGGGATTCGCCTTGATCGGCCAAGCGGCGCCGACCTTCTTCCTCGGCATCCTCTTCATCCTGCTCCTCTCCCTCAAGGCCGATCTCTTCCCCACCTCGGGGCGGGGCGGCTGGCAACACCTCGTGCTGCCCGCCCTCACCCTCGGCGCCTTCACCATGGCCTCGATCGCGCGCCTCACGCGCTCGGCCGTGCTCGAGGTGCTCCGCGCCGACTACATCCGCACGGCGCGAGCCAAGGGGCTCGGTGAGATGATCGTGGTGGCCAAGCACACCCTCCGTAACGCCGCCATTCCGATTCTCACCATCACCGCGCTCCAGTTCGGCACGCTCCTGGGGGGGGCGGTGGTGACGGAGACCGTCTTTTCCTGGCCCGGCATTGGCCGGCTCGCCGTGCAGTCCATCTACAATCGCGACTATCCCGTGGTGCAGTGCACGGTCTTCCTCGCCGCGGTGATGTTCATCATCATCAACTTCGCCGTCGATCTTCTCTATGGCTTCCTCGATCCCCGCGCCCGCGCCAGCTGAGCTCGCCTTGGCGGCGATGCAGAAGACCCGGCCGCGCGGCCGGCGCATGCCGTGGCTCATGCGGCTGGGGCTGGGCGTGGTGGCCCTCCTCGCCGTGCTGGCCGTGGTGGCCCCCTGGGTCGTCCAGGATCCCGAGCGGCAGTCGCTGCGCGCCCGCCTCAAGCCCCCCACTCTGGAGGGCGCCGACGGGCGCGCGCACCTCCTCGGCACCGACCATCTCGGCCGCGACGTGCTCGCGCGCGTCATTTTTGGCTCGCGCGTCTCGCTGGTCGTGGGTATCTCCGCCGTCCTCGTCGGCGGGCTCATCGGCTCCACCTTGGGTCTGGTCGCCGGCTATCGAGGGGGTCGGGTGGACGAGATCATCATGACGGTGGCGGACGCGCAGCTGGCCTTTCCGTTCATCCTCCTCGCCATCGGCATCATCGCCGTTCTGGGCCCGAGCTTTCCCACGCTGGTGATGGTCATCGGGCTCAGCGGCTGGGTCAGCTATGCGCGCATCCTCCGCGCCCAGGTGCTGGTGCTGCGGAGCCGGGAGTTCGTCGAGGCTATCCGCGGCCTGGGCGGCTCGATGCTGCGGATCGTGCTGCGGCACATCCTCCCCAACGTGCTCGCCTCGCTCGTGGTGGTGGCCACCCTCGAGCTCGCACGCTCCATCGTCCTCGAGGCGACCCTGTCCTTCCTCGGTCTGGGCATCCAGCCGCCCACGCCCTCGTGGGGCGGCATGATCCAGGAGGGGCGCGACTACCTCGACTCCGCCTGGTGGATCTCGACCTGCCCCGGCGTCGTCCTCATGATCACCTCCATCGTGATCAGCCGCACCGGGGACTGGCTCCGCGACGTGCTCGATCCGACCTTGCGCGGGGAGTAGGGGCCGGTCTTGACGGCACGGGGCGAGCGACGTGGGCGGCGGAGGCTTCAGTGTGGATCTGACCAGGCTGGACCAGACGTCGTACGCGTTCTTGAAGAGCGGCGACGCCGTCACCGTGGTGGGGGTGGTGACCCCCAGTGGAAACAAGCTGATCGCCGTATCCATCACGCCGGACCGCTAAGGGTCGCCGTGTCTCGTCTGGTGGGCGGCCTGCTCCTGCTGCTGCTCGCCTCTGTGGCCTGCGCGCAATCCGGGCCGCTGCCCCTTCCGTCGATCACCCTGCCTCCGGGGTTCACCATCGAGCTGGTGGCCCGCGTGGACAATGCACGCCAGATGGTCCTGGGTCCGAAGGGCACGCTCTTCGTGGGCTCGATGCAGGCGGGCAAGGTCTACGCCGTGCGATGGAGATCCGGCGCGCCCCCCGAGGTCCTCACCGTCGCCTCCGGGCTGGCCCTGCCCGTCGGAGTCGCCTTTCACAACGGCGCGCTTTATGTCTCGGCCGTCGACCGCGTCCTGCGCTTCGACGACGTGGAGAACCATCTGGGCGATCCCCCGAAGCCCGTGGTGGTGACGGATCGCCTCCCCAAGGACAGGCACCACGGCTGGAAATTCATCGCCTTCGGCCCCGACGGCAAGCTTTACGTGCCCGTGGGCGCCCCCTGCAATATCTGCGAGCCGGACGCCGACCGCTACGCCACCATCATGCGGATGAACGCCGACGGTTCGGGACTGGAGACCTTCGCGCGGGGCATCCGCAATACCGTGGGCTTCGACTGGGATCCTCGTACGCGGGAGCTGTGGTTCACCGACAACGGCCGCGACTGGCTCGGCGACGACTCACCGCCCGACGAGCTGAACCACGCGCAGAAGGCGGGCCTGCATTTCGGCTTTCCCTACTGCCACGGCGGAACGATCAGCGACCCCGAGTTCGGCCGCCGCCGTCCGTGCGGAGACTTCACGCCGCCCGCGCAGAACCTGGGCCCGCACGTGGCCGCGCTGGGCATGCGCTTCTACACGGGCACGCAGTTCCCCGCGCCGTACCGGAACCAGATCTTCATCGCCGAGCACGGGTCGTGGAACCGCAGCACGAAGATCGGCTATCGCGTGTCGCTGGTGCGCCTGGAAAACGGCCAGGCCATCGGGTACGAGCCGTTCGCCTCTGGCTGGCTCCAGGGAACGGACGTGTGGGGCCGCCCGGCCGACGTGCTCGTCATGCCCGACGGCTCCCTCCTCGTCTCCGACGACTTCGCGGGCGCCATCTACCGAATCACCTACCGAAACTAACCTTCCCCCTCTAGTCTGACTCCTCACGAGCTCTGCTCGTGTGACCGGACGGGTGGCGGCGGCGCGGGGGTGCGCTCCCCAGACCCGTATCTTCTGGGGAGCTTCTTCGAAGCGACAAACCAAAATCTCGTGGCGGGCCAGAGTGGTGGGGCGGAACGCGACTCAGCGTGGTCTGGGGAGCGCACCCCCGCGCCGCCGCCACCCGCCCGTCTCGCGCGCCCGAATTTCGTTGAGGCCCGCTCAGGCCTTCGGGCGCGGAAAGACGAAACGCTGCTCCGCCACGTCCTTGGGCCACACCACCCGCGTCTTCTGCCCGAGCACCTGGAGCATGGCCGTGCTGGCATTCGGATTGTCGCCCGTCTCGTTGAAGACGATGGGTCCGCTGTACACCGACAGCCCGCCCGAGAAATTGGTCTTCTTGATCGCGGCCACGATGGCGTCGGGATCGGTGGAGGCGGCGCGCTCGAGAGCGTCGCCCATGACCTGGATGGCGTCGTAGGAGTAGGAGCCGCTCGCGTCGAAGTTGCGGCCGCCCGAGCGCTTCGCGTACTCCGCGGCCACCTTCTGGGTGTCCGGCTTCCGGTAGTTCGCGTAGACGGTGGCGTCCATCACGTACTCGATCAGCTCTTTGAGCTGCTGGATCTGCCGGGTTTCGTAGAGTCCGGGCGCGCCCGGGCTGATGATGCCCATCATCTCCACGCGCTGCTTCGCCAGCTCCTCGAGGAGGAGGATGGCGGTGGCGGGCCGGGTGACGGGGGCGATGATGTCGGGCTTGGCCGCCTTGGCCCGGCTCACCTCCGTCGAGAGATCCGCCGCGTTCTCCGGGTAGGGGATCACCTCGACCACGTCGAACCCAGGATTGGCCGCTTTCTGCGCGGCGAGAAAGCTCTCCGTCTGCGTCTTGCCGAAGAGGTCGTTGGAGTACATCACCACCACGCGCTTCGGGCTCACCCCGGCTTCCTTGAAGATGTCGGTCATGAAGCGGACGGCGTTTCTCCCGAAGGTCGCGCTGCCCGGGAAGATGCGGTACACGTACTGGACCTTCTGCTGCCCTTCGCGGACGGACTTGGCGATGTTCGCGGTGGGCTGGTCGGCCGCGGTGATGTCGATGACGAAGGGGATACGCCGCTGCTGCGCGAGGGGGGCGATGGTGGCGACGTGCGCCGAGTGATACGAGCCGGTGAGGAGTTGCGCACCCGCGTTGATGAGCCGCTCGGCCTCCGCGCGAGCCGTGTCCACCTTCGTCTGGCTGTCGGCCACGAGGAGCTCGAGGCGGGCGCCCCCGAGCGACTTGATCCCGCCCGCGGCATTGATCGCCTCCACGGCCATCTGGGCGCCGAGACGGGAGTCCTGCCCGACGTCGGCCATGGGGCCGGTGAGCGGCTCCACCATGCCCACCTTCACCGTGCGCGGCTGGGCGCGGAGCGTGGCTGGAAAAACGCCCGCGCTCACGGAAGCGGCGGCCGCCCCTCGAAGAAAAGCTCGCCGGTTGACCCGAGTCGATTCCATGTGTGCGTCTCCTCGTTGAGCGCCGCGGGGTTGGGTCTTCCCTACGCCGGCGGCGAGCGTAGCACAGCCCGCCGCTCTCCCCCCGCGCTAGCGGGCGAAGGCGACACAGATCACTCCCGAGGCGACGATGGCCGCGCCGAGGAGCCGCTGGGCGAGGCGGCCTTCCTTGAGCAGAATGCTGCCGATGAGCGCCGAGATCACGATGGACACCTCGCGCCCCGCCACCACGTAGCCCGCCTTGGAGAGGCGGAAGGCGAAGAGCACGAGGAGATAGCCGCCGGGGCTCAGCACGCCGGAGAGGAGGACGGCGAGGCGATTCTCCCGCCACTCCCGCGCCATCGAGCCGGGCCGTCCCAGCACCACGGGCAAGAGGGAGATGCAGGAGCCCACCATCATGGTCCAGAGATACGGTAGCGGATTGATGTGCGACACGCCGACCTTGTCCACGAGGGAGTAGCCGGCAATGCAAAGTCCGGTGGCGATGGCCCAGCCCGTGCCGGGTCGCAGCAGCGCGTCCTCGCTCCAGGCGCCGCGCCGCCAGTGCAGGGCGAAGATCCCCGCGCCGATCAGGGCAATGCCGAGGACGCCCATGCGCGAGAGGCGCTCGTCGAAGAAATAGTAGGCGCCGAGGGGGACGAGGGCCACGCCCATGCCCCGGGCCATGGGATAGACGACGGAGAAGTCGCCCGTCTGGTACGCCTTGCCGAGGGCGAAGAAGTACATGCTGTGTACGATCACCGTGGCCACCACGAACGGCACGGCGCGGGGCGAGAAGCCGTCTCGAGCCAGGACGTAAAGCGAGGGCGGGGCGAGGACGAGGGACGAGAGGATGCCCGCCCACCACAGCATGGCCATCGGATCGCGCGCGCCCTTGGCCATGGCGTTCCACGTGGCGTGGATCACCGCCGCGCTCAACACCAGTGCCAACGCCGCGCCTGTCACCGGGTCACCCTACGGGCACGGCGAAGAGGCTGTCAACTCTCGTATAATGACGCGAGGCTTACTCACCCGATCGGAGGTCCTCCCGTGCCGTATTCGCTCCGGCTGATCGAAGACACTCTCGCTCCCGGCGCGCGCTACACGCCCGCCCTCGGCTCGACCGCGGGCGTGCTCTATCTCGCGGGCGGAGAGATGCGCGTCGGCCCCAGCGCCGCAGCCGCGCCACTCGCGTCAGGCCGCGCTCAGATGGCGGCCAAGCCTGGAGCGATCGCGGGGCCGGAGGGGGCCCGGCTCCTGCGCTTCGAACTCGTCCGCCAGCCCCCACCGCCCGCGGGCGGCCGCGTGCTGCTGGAGCATCCCATGGCCCTCGATCCTCGCGCCTCGTGGCTCCTGCGTTGCGACCGCGTGGACTTCGAGCGCGGCGCGGTCGCGCCGCGGCACGGGCACCGGGGCGGAGGCATCCGATGCCTCCTGCGCGGGCGCCTCGACGTGACGGTGGGCGAGGGGCCGACGCGGGCCATGCGCCCGTGGGACGCCTGGTTCGAGAGCGGGAAGGAGGCCGTCCTCGCGGTGGCCTCCAAGGACGAGGAAACGTCCTTCGTCCGCGTGGCCGTGCTGCCCGCGGAGATCCGCGGCCAGAGCTCCATCGTCTACGTGAATGCCGCGGAGGCCACGCGCGGCAAGCCTCGCACCTACACCGTGTTCGTGGACGAGCCGATTGCCCTCTGAAGTCGGAGGCGTCGCCCTCCGGCGGAGCCTCGCCAAGGATCGGTTGCGCTGAAACCGCCGCCCACCGCCCGGCCCGCCGCCGCCCTCCGGAGCGCCCAGGCCGCCCTCGCCGACGGACGCGCGGACGAAGCCGAGGCCATTTGCCGACGCGCTCTCGCCGCCGCTCCGCGAGACGCGCAGCTCCGCTCGCTGCTGGGGACCGCGCTCCGCCGGCAGCGTCGCTCCGACGAAGCTCTCGCGGAATTTCAGGAGGTGGTCAGGACATGGCCCCGCTCACCCGCGGCGCATCTGGATCTGGGCGCCGTCCTCCTCGAGCGCCGCCGCTGGGCCGAAGCGGCCGCCGCCCTCCGCGCGACGCTCGATCTGGCGCCACGCACCGTCGAGGCGCACTTCAAGCTCGGGCTCGCCCTCGAGCGGCAGCGCCTCTGGGCGGATGCCGCCGCCGCCTATCGCGAGGCGGCGCGCCTCAAGCCGCAGCACGTCCTGGCCCACCTGCGCCTCGGGCTCATGTATCGGCGGCAGGGACAGTCGGCCGACGAAGAAGCGGCGCTCCGGTCGGCGATCGACATAGCGCCGCCTCTGGCTGACGCGCACGTGGCTCTCGCGGGCACTCTGGCGCGTCGGGGGAGCCATGCCGAAGCCGAGGCGAGATACCGCGTGGCGCTCGAGCGGGCTCCCCGTCATGCCATCGCCTGGGAGGGCCTGGGCGTGGCGCTCCTGGCGCAAGGCCGTCTCGACGAGGCGGTTCGGGCCCTCGCCAACGCCCATCGCTACGACCCGCGCCGGCTTCGCTCGCTGGTTCATCTGGCCGACGCTCTGAGGCGGACACGCCGGTTCGGCGAAGCAGCCACGCGCTATCGCGAGGCCATCCGTCAGCGGCCCGGACTGGCCCGTCTCCACGGCTGTCTCGGTCTCGCCCTCTGGCGATTGCGGCGGCATAGCGAGGCGGCGGCCGCGTGGCGGGACGCGGCCCGGCTCGATCCCGAGCGCGGACTCTGGCATCGATGGCATGGCGTGGCGCTCGACCGATTGGGCCGGCTGCCCGAGGCGTCGGCGGCCTTCGGGCGAGCCTTGGGCGTGAGTGGCGACGACGCGGCGGCATGGCTGGGGCTGGCGGCGGTGAGCCGGCGCCAGGGCGACTGGGGGCAGGAAGCGCAGGCCTATGCGCGGGCGGCGGCGCTCCGTCCCCACGACGCGCGAATCTACGCCGATCTCGGCGTGGCCTTCGAGGCGCAGGGGCTCGAGGCCAATGCCGAAGCCGCGTTCCGGGAAGCGGTGCGCCTCGCCCCCGAGCATCCCGATCACCATCTCGATCTCGGCATCGCCCTCGGCCGACAGGGGCGCCATGCCGAGGCCGAGGCGGCGCTGCGCGAGGCGATACGATTGAGACCGGGCGACGTGGTGGCGTGGGCGAACCTCGCTCTCGGCCTGGGACGTCAGGGGCGCTACGCGGAGTCCGAGGGTGCCTATCGGGAAGCGCTCAGGATCAAGCCCGAGGGCGCCGCGCTTCACCGCGGTCTCGGCATGGGCCTCTATTTCCTCGGGCGCTACGAGGCGGCCGAGGCGGCATTCCGCGAGGCGGTCAGGCTCAATCCCGCCTATGCGCGGGCCTGGGCGGATCTGGGTGAGCTCCTGGGAGAGCAGCGACGGTTCGAGGAGGCCGCGGACGTGCTACGCGAGTCCATCCGCGTCAAGCCGCAACGTCTCCCCTCCTATCGAAGTCTCGGGCGTGTGCTGCTGGCCCAAGGGCTCTATCCGGAGGCAGAGGCCGTGTATCGCGCCGCTCTGAGCCTCCGCCCCGCGGATTCCCAGAGCCACTTCAATCTCTGGAGGGCGCTCGAGCATCAGGCCAAGCACGCCGAGTGTGAGGCCGCGTATCGCGAGGCCATTCGGATCAGACCCGACCATGCCGAGGCACATGCGCGCCTCGGCGGTGTCCTCGAAAGACTCGGTCGCGTGGAGGACGCGCTCGGGGCGTGGCGCGAGGCGGTGCGTCTGGCGCCGAGCGAGCCGCGCTATCGTCACGCCCTCGAGACACTCGTCGGCCGTCGGACTCCGAAGCCGTAGGGACGATGGGCGCTGCCTAGACGGGTTCTGGCGCGGTATCCGCCTCTATGGCGGAGACTCGCGTGTAGCTGATGCCGAACTTCGCCCCGCTCTGGTCGAGGATCACCCCGTCTTCGGTGACCTGGTACAGGGTGCCCTTGATGGGGTCCGCGACATTGCGCACTGCGACCAGCACCCGCCTGCCCAGGAGCGGCTCGGCCTCGGCCTTCCACATCAAGTCGAGATCCGAGAGCGCCGCGCCGTCACTCGGCGTGAGCTCGGTGATCCGCCCCATGCCGGGAACGACCAGCTTGGCGCGGGCGCTGCCTCCGTTCCGTCTCTTCGGTGCGAATGGGCCGGGTCCCGCGGCGGTGGGCACGGACCCTGCGCGCCCCACGGTGCCGGCATGGCCCCGGGCCGGGGGCATGCCGGGGCCGGGCTCGGCGGCCATGGTCACCACCGGCGCGTGCGGCGCGGGTTGCGACGCGCTCGTTCCATGGACCTCGATTTCCCGGAGAACGTCGGATAGCCGCGCGATCATGACCGCATAGATATAGAAGCCGAGCATCGAAAGGGCCAGCGCGGAACCCAGGCCGATCTGGGCCATCGTTTGATGAAGCTGGTTCAGGGCGTGCAGGGTGTAGGCGAAGAGGAGCAAGGGCAGGACGGAGATGAGGGCGAAGACGACCGTGGAGGCCCGCCGGAGGGTATAGGTGCGGGCCGCCCGCTCCCTGGTCATGGCTCGATGCTAGCGCGGGACCCGCATGGGAGCTGCATTTTTCCGTGCGGCGGGGCGCCGCCCGCTCCGGGGCTCTGATCCGCATGGTAGGATGCCGCCGTGACTCGATCCCGTCGCAGCCTGCGCGATCTGCGCGGCTTCATCTTCGATCTCGACGGCTGCGTGTGGACCGGCGACGTCCTGATGCCCGGCGCCTACGAGGTTCTGGCGCTTCTGCGCAGCCAGGGGAGGGCGGTGACCTTCCTCACCAACAATTCCCGCGCCCGCGCTTCCAGCATGCAGGCCAAGCTCGAGCGCCTGGGCGTCCAGGCGGCCGTCAACGAGGTGCTGACTCCGCTCGAGATCCTCGGCCGCGTGCTCGACATGCACGTGGGGCCGGCCGCGCGTGTGCTCGCCATCGGCGGACCCGAGCTCGAGGCGGCGGTGGTGGACGGCGGGCACGTGCTCGTCCCTCAGGATCGCTACCGCGAGGCGCAGGCCGTGGTGGTGGGCAATGACTTCGACTTCTCCTTCGCGCGCCTGACCGCGGCCTCCCGGGCCGTGGCGGGAGGCGCGGCCTTTCTCACGCCCAACCTCGATCCGCGGCTGCCTGTCGAGGGCGACGACTTTCTGCCGGGCTGCGGCGCCATCGTGGAGGCGGTGGCCGCGGCCGCGGCGTCGCGCCCGCTCGTGGTGGGCAAGCCGGAGCCTCCGCTCTTCGAGCTGGCGCTCTCCCGCATGGGGCTCACCGCAGACGACGCGGGCATGGTCGGGGACAGCGTGGACTCCGACATCCGCGGGGCACGTCGGGTCGGGCTGACGGCCGTGCTCTTCGCGCCCAAGGGCGGACTCGATGGGGTCGCCCACTATGTGGTGAAGTCCATGCCCCAGCTTCGCCGCCTCCTCGAGACGTACACGCCCTGATGCGCGTCCTGCTGCATTCCGGCGGCCTCCTCCTGAGGCCCGAAGGTCTGCGGGAGATCGCCGACTTTCTGGAGGGAGGGCGTCGCATCGCGCTGGTCACGGCGGCGAGCATGCACGACGAGTCCGCTTCGTTTGCCCGGCTCCAGGGCTTCCTCTCGCCCGCACCCCCGGCCGGGGCGGGGCTCGATCTCCTCCACCTTCGCTGGAGCGACCGGCCCCTCGAGACGCTTGCCCAGGCCGAGGCCCTCTTCATGGGTGGCGGTAACACCTACGCCCTGCTCAAGCGCCTGCGGGAGTCGGGACTCCTTCCCGCGATTCGCGAGCGCGTGATGGCGGGCATGCCCTATCTGGGCGCGAGCGCCGGATCCAATGTGGCGGGACCCACCATCCTCACCACCAATGACTGGAATGTGGTGGGGCTCGATCGCTTCGACTCGCTCGGTCTCGTCTCCTTCAACATCAATCCCCACTACAAGGAGACGGATCCCACCATGGCGCCGGGCAGCGAGACGCGTGACGATCGGATCGCCGAGTACCACGTGGTCAATGCCAATCCCGTGGTCGGGCTCGAGGAGGGAGCGCTGGTCCGCGTCGAACACGGTGTGGTGACGGCGCGAGGCACGGCCAGGGTCAAGATCTTCCGGCGCGGCCAGTCGCCCACCTGGCACGAGCCGGGCGAGCGGCTCGCCCTCGAGGCGTGAGAGACAGTTAGCGGATCTCGTCCCTCGCGCGCCCGCACTCCCGGTGTATGGCCCCGCCGAGAATCGCCATCACCGCGGCCACCAGCAACGAGAGAACGGCGAACACGCCCCATGCCGCGTGGTAGGAATCGCTTGCTTCCAGCACCGTTCCGAAGAGTGGCGCTCCCAGCAGAAGTCCCACCACGATGGCGGCGAACGACACCCCGCTGAGCAAGCCGGACTGCCGCGGACCGCCTGCCTCGGCGCTCGCGATGAAATAGATCCCCACCCACCCGTGCGCGCCAATGCCGGCGGCGAAGGCGAGCGTTGCCGCCACCATCGGTTGCGGCATGGGGGCCAGCGCATAGGTGAGAAAGACGGCCGCGCCGATCAGCGAGGAGAAGACGAGCCACGGCGGCCGGCGCCCGCCGAGCCACCGGTCACTCGCCGCGCCCAGACCGAGCCGGGCCGCGGCGCCGCCGACTGAGTCATGCCGAGCACGATGCCCGTGCTGAAAAGTACGAGCAGCGCAGGTCGCCGGAGCCACCACCAATTGCTGGCGGGGGTCGCCTCCGGATCGCCCACCGCCCTCGTGCGTGCCGTTCCGAGCGGGGCCAGGAGCGGCCCGCTCGCGAGGGCGGGTGCGCCCATGACGATGGCGCAGGTGGCCACGGCCGCACGCCAGCCGAGCGCGGCGGCGATGGGCGGCAGGGTGAGGGCCGAGATCACCCCGCCCACCGTCAGGCCCATCTGCTTGATCCCCATCGCGATGCCGCGCTCACGCACCGGAAACAGATCGACGATGGCCTTGCCCAGAACGGGATTGACCACGCTCCAGCCAACGCCGGCGAGGAAGAGGCAGCCGAGGAACATCCAGAAGCGGGGAGCGGCGGCGGCGATGGCGAGGCCTCCCGCGCCCAGGGTGAGTCCGCCCAGGAAGGTCGGGCGTACGCCCCAGCGGTCGGCCAGATGGCCGGCGGGAAGTGAGAAGAAGAGCCCGCCCAGATAGACGGAGGGGACGATGAAGGCGACGTCCAGCCGCGAGAGCCGGAAGCCCTCCACGAGACTCGGGGCGAGGGGCGAGACACCGAGCATGCCGAAGGCGCCCATGCCGTACGCCACGGTAAGGAGAGTCAGGAGGAACCAGCGCCGCGGGGTGGCGGGCGCCGGGGGAAGGTCGAGCGGCACGGAGCCGGACGATCAGCCGATGAAGACGCCGCCGTTAGGGGAGAGCCACTGCCCGGTGAAGAAAGAGCTGTCGTCCGAGGCGAGGAAGAGAGCCGTCTTCGCCACCTCGGCGGGTTCCGCCCAGCGACCGAGGGCTGTCCGGGCGGTGATGGCCTTGCGCACGAGCGGTGACAACGGCTGCGTCATGGGCGTGTCGATGAAGCCGGGGCAGATCGCGTTCACCCGGATATTGCGCGATCCCACCTCGCGCGCCACGGCGCGCGTGAAGCCCAGGATGCCTGCTTTGGCCGCGCTGTAGTGCGGCACGTTCTCGAGGCCCATGAGGCCGGCCACGCTCGACATATTGACGATGGCGCCCTGGTTGCGCCGGCTCATGAGGCGAAGCGCCTCGCGGGTGCAGAAGAAGGTTCCGTTCAGGTGCACGCCGATCATGCGGAGCCAGGCCTCGTCCGTCATCTCCTGGGTGATATCCCAGTGCGTGGTGACGCCCTCATCGCTCAGCATTTCCATGATGCGCGTGTCGGACTTCTCGCCAAGCCTCTCCCGTTCGCCGGGAGCGGTCACCGCGATGCCCGCGTTGTTGACGAGCACGTCGAGGATGCCGAGGTCGCGGTTCACCTCCGCGAACATCGCCTTCACCTGCCGGCTGTCCGCGACATCGGCCTGGATGGCCCGCGCCCCCGACCCGAGGGCGCCCAGGCTCTCCACCGTCTCCTTGGCCGCAATGGCGTTCACGTCGTTGGCCACGATACGCGCGCCCTCCTCGGCGAAGAGCTGGGCGATGGCGCGGCCGATGCCGGAGCCGGCGCCCGTGATGAGCGCGACCTTGTCCTTGAGCTTCACCGGTCGAGCCAGGTGACCATGAGGCGCCCGCCGTAGTCGTGGCCGATATTCGGCCCGAAGTTCTTCACGTAGGGCTCCCAGGCCGCCACCGCGTTCACGGACGGGCCATAGAGCGCGTACACCTGCGCGGAGATGTAGCGCTGGATGTCGTAGATGATCTCGCGGCGCTTGGCCACGTTGAACGTGCGGCGCTGCAGTTTGATCATGTCGGCGAGCTTGGGATCGTTCACCCCCGAGGCATTGAGGGGCTGCCCCGGCATGAAGTAGCGGTAGAGATAGCTGTCGGCGTCGGCCCAGATGCCGAACAGACCCGAGGCCATCTTGTCGAACTTGCCGAAGAGGGCCGTGGAGATGAAGGCGCCGTACTCCTTCATCTTGAGCTCCGCCTCGATGCCGCCCTTCTGAGGGTCACCTCCACGCCGTCCATGTAGTCGGGACCGTACCCCGCCGTGGTTTCCATGGTGGTCTTGTAGCCGTTGGGGAGGCCGGCCTCGGCGAGGAGCCTTCTCGCTTCCCGCGGGTCGTACTCGTAGAGCTTCCGTCCCTCCGTGGGCAGCTGATCGATGGGAATGGACCAGTCCTTGAACGCGGCGGGCACGGCCGGATTGGGCACGCCGAATCCACCCTGCGACCAGCTGTTGGTCTCGAGGACCTCCTTCCAGTTGCTGGCCACGGCGAGGGCGCGCCGCATGCGGATGTCCTTGAAGGGCTCCTGGTCGAGATGGATCCACGTGATGCCACCGAAGACCACCGTGTAGTCCTGCGTCTGCAATCCCGGCTTGCGCCGCTTGGCCGCGGCGAGGTCGCTCCGCCGCACGACCATCCCGTATTCGGGACCGAAGTCGTAGCGGCCAGTGAGCCAGGCCGCGAAGGCCGAGGCGGGATCGGTGTCGATGGACATGTCGACGTTGTCGACGTAGGGCAGTCCGGGCACGAAGTAGTTCGGGTTTCGCACGAAGGTCAGCCGCAGGTTGGGCTCGTATCGCTCGAGCACCCATGGTCCAGTCCCGATACAGCTCTCCGGCTTCTTGAGATCCCCGTACTGCTCCACGACCTCCTTGGCAATGATCCAGGTGGAGGTCGAGGCGAGGGCCTCGAGCAGCCAGGCAAACGGCTCCTTCATGGTGAACTTGACCGTGTACTTGTCGACCACCTCGATCTTCTCCACCTGCTCGAGGATGCCGCGATTGGGGTTGGTGCTGCCCCCGAAGCGCTCGTAGGTGTACTTGACGTCCTCCGCCGTCACCTCGCGCCCGTTGACGGGGGGCTTGTTGTGCCAGCGCGCGCCCCGGCGGAGCTTGAAGATATACGTGGTGTCGTTGGGCTGCGTCCACGACTCGGCGAGGTCGGGCTCGATCGGCGTCGTGCCGGGCTTTACCACCGACCCCGCCTTGACCTTGACGAGACGGCTATGGGTGAAGGACAGCGGCACCATGGTGGTGAAGGCGACCGTCTGCTGCGGATCGAAGTGAACGGGGGCAAGGTGGAAGCGGATGTGGAACGTGCCGCCGCGCTTGGGCGCCTGCGCCGCGGCTTCGTGGGGATCCACGAGGTGCAGGTCCGCCGCTCCCGCCGTCACGGCCACGCCGCCGAGCTTGAGCACGTCCCGACGGCTGAGGGAAGCGGTGGGCCGAACGTCCATGTTCGTAAGTCCTCCTGTGTTCAGAATGTCACGGGGAGCGACTTGAGTCCGCGAAGGGTCGAGGACTCGCGCCACTCCGGAACGTTCGAGACGAGGGTGAGCTTGGGCATGCGCCGCAGGAGCGTGCCGATGGCGATCTGGCCCTCCAGGCGGGCGAGGGGAGCGCCCAGGCAGAAGTGGATCCCGAAGCCGAAGGCGATATGACGATTCTCCTTCCGGGACACGTCGAGACGGTCCGGATCGGCGAAGTGTTTGGGATCCCGATTGGCGGCGCCGATGACGGCGACGACCACCGCGTCTTTGGGGATCCGCTTGTCCCCGATCTCGACCTCCGCCGTCGTCATGCGGCCCGTACGTTGCACGGGACCGTCGAAGCGCAGGAGCTCCTCGATGCCCGTCTGGATGAGGGCCGGATCGTCGCGAAGCGCTCGGAACTGGTCCGGATGCTGGAGAAGGGCAAAGAGACCGTTGCCGATCAGGTTGACGGTGGTCTCGTGGCCGGCGATGAGGAGGAGCATGCAGGTCGAGACGAGCTCCCCCTCGCTGAGCTTGTTGCCCTCCTCCTCGGCGGCGATGAGGGCCGAGAGCAGATCCGGCTGGGGGTCTTTCCGGCGGATGGCGATGAGCGATCGAAAATAGTCGGCGAGGGCGAGGCGGGCGTCCCGGCCGCGCGGGATGACATCCGAATCGGCGGGAAGGATGCCCGCATCGAGGCTTCGCGCGATATCGGTGGACCACGTCTTGAACACGTCCTGATCCGAGGCGGGCACGCCCAGCATCTCGCAGATGACGGTGACGGGGAGGGGATAGGCGAGATCCTCGATCACGTCCATGGCGCGGGCGCCCTCGACGTGGTCGAGAAGCCCGTCCACGATCTCCTGGACGTGCGGGCGCATCACCTCCACCACCCGCGGCGTGAAGGCGCGGCTCACCAGCGCGCGCAGGCGCGTGTGATCGGGCGGGTCCTGGAACAGCATGTCACGGGCCCGCGACGTGTCCTGGGTCAGGCCGAGGCGCGCTTCCATGAGCCTGGCCATGCCCTCGCGGCCGAAGCGCGGGTCGCGGAGGATCATGACCGCGTCGTCGTAGCGCGTGCACACCCAGAATCCGAGCGGGCTCTGGTGCACGGGGTCTTCTTCCCGGAGCGCCCGATAGAACGGGTAGGGATCCGAGTGGAATTCGGGCATGAGCGGATCGAACACGGCCTGACTGGACGCCACCTGGGACCGCCTTTCGGACTTGAGTGCGGAGACTGCGCCGAAGTTTACGCGGGTTCGGGCAATCCTGTCAAAGGCCCGGCCCCCGCGCGAGCCGCCACTTGAGCACTTTGCCCGTGGCGCCCTTGGGCAATTCGCTCATGATGGACACGCGGCGCGGGTACTTGAAGGCGGCGAGCCGGCCGCGGCAATGGGCCACGAGCTCGTCCGGCCCCGCCCGTGCGTCGGGGCGCAGGGTCACGAAGGCTGCCACCTCCTCGCCGAGCGCGGCGTCCGGAATCCCCACCACGGCGGCCTCCGCTACCGCGGGGTGCGCGAGGAGCGCGGCCTCGACTTCACCGGGCACCACGGAGTATCCGCCGCGCAGGATCAGCTCCTTCTTCCGGCCCACGATGGTGACGAAGCCGGCGGCGGAAATCCGCGCGAGGTCGCCCGTCCTGAACCATCCCTCGCGCATGACGGCGCGGGTCTCGTCGGCCGATCGCAGGTAGCCGTCCATGGCCGCGGGTGAGCGGATCCAGAGCTCGCCGACCTCGCCCGTTCCGCACGCCTCGCCCGCGTCGTCCGTCAGGCGCAGCTCGACGTCCGGCACCGCTCTTCCGATGGCGTCCGGCCAGTCCGCGGCCTCGTCGGCAAGATAGGAGATCGGGCGGAACAGCTCCGTCATCCCGAACCCGCGGAGAATCCTCACTCCGGTGCGTCGCCGCCACGCCTCGGCCAGCTCCCACGAGCAGGGCGCCGCTCCGGACAGCGACAGCCGCAGCGTGGAGCAGGCGGCCGCGGACAGCGCGGGGACTTCGAGCATCTTCTGGAACATGGTGGCCACGGCGGGCAGTACGGTGACGCGATGCCGCGAGATGGCGTCGAGCGTTTCCTCGGCCACGAAGCGCTCGCGAAGCGCCACCGTGGCGCCCGCGAGCAGAGGAGCGAGGAGCGCGCCGTTGAGGCCAAAAGAGTGGGCGAGGGGAAGAGCGGCCAGCACCACATCGTCCGGCGTCAGTTGCATCACGGGGCCCGCCCACGATTCATTGGCGGCCCGGAGAGCGGCATGGGAGAGCACGGCGCCTTTGGGCCGGCCCGTGCTGCCGGATGTGTAGAGGATCAGCGCGGGCGCGACGGCGTCGGCGGTCGGCCCGCGGGCTTCGTCCTCCGGCACGTCCTCGAGGAGGAGGGCGGGCCGCAGATGATCCAGCACCCGGTCCCGCTCGCCCGCGGCGAGGAGCGGATTCAATGGAGCGATGGTCGCGCCGAGCTTGAGCCCGCCCCAGAGGGCGGCGGCAAAGCCCCAGCCGTTGTGAAGGACGAGCGCTATCGTGTCTCCCGCGGCGACCCCCCGATCCGAGAGCCGTCGCGCCACTCCTCCGGCGCGCCGCTCGAGCGTCTGCCAGGTGAGCGCTCCGCCGTCCCAGACGAGGGCCGGCGCATCCGGCCGTCGCCGCGCGACGGCATCGAGGAGGGCGGCGAAGTTCTCCGTCACGCCGATCCCTAGTCCTTCACGCCGAAGTCCCTCAGGTTGATCCGTTGCCAGACCTCCGGCGGCACGCGGTGGCGCGGGGTGTAACCGGCGAGGGAGGGCTTGGCGGTGGCGTCCACGCCCCACTTCGCCGAGTAGCCGTCCTCCGCCGTGGACGGATCGAGGTCGGAGCCCCGCGCGTGCGTGATGATGGTGATGTCGCGATCGGGCTGGCAGCGAGTGGCGATGGCCCACGTCACCTGTCGGTCGTCGAAGATATCCACGTCGTGGTCGACGACCACCACGCGCTTCATGTACATGTCCGCGCCGAGCACCGAGAGGATGGCGTTCTTCGCCTGGCCGGGCAGCCGCTGCTCGAGCGACACGTAGCAGGTGAAGGGGGCGGGCACCCGCACCGCCTTGACCGACGGCACCATGGCGCGCACGGCGCGGTAGAGATTGGCCTCCATGGGGATGGTGGACAGCAGCATGTGGTCGAGATGGGCCACCGTGATGTCCTGGAAGTAGGCGCCCGTGCGATGGGTGATGGCCTTCACCTTGACCACTTCCCGCTCACGCTCGCCCAGGCTGTAGCCGGTGAACTCGCCGAAGGGACCTTCGGGGGTCCGCGCGCCGGCCTGGATCTCGGCCTCGATGATGATCTCGGCATGCGCGGGCACCAGCACGTCGGAGGTCTCGCACTTCACGAGCTCGAGCGGCTCGCGCAGGAGCGCGCCCATGATGGCTCGCTCGTCCTCGTCGATGGAGCCGATGGCCAGCGCCCCCAAGGCGATGGCGGGATGCACACCGATGGCGAAGCCCACGGGCAGGGGCGCCCCCAGCGACTCGGCGATGCGCTGGAACTCCCAGAGATGCTTGCCCAGCGTGAGATGAATCGATGTGGTGTCGCGGCCCTTGATCATGAGGCGGTTGTAGGCGCAGTTCCAGTTCTCCCGCGTAGGGTCCTTGGCGAAGGAAATGGCGGCGGTGAGGTAGGCGCCGGCGTCCCCCTCGTGATGGAGGATTTGCGGCAGCTCGTAGAGGTTGACGCGCTCGCCGGTGAGGATCACGTCCTTGCAGGGCCCGCTCGTCACGATCTTGGGAGGAATGGGCCTGTCCATGGCGCGGAGATACGTCGGCAGCATCTCCGCCGGTGACGCGCCCATGGCGAGGGCGAGCCGGGAGCGGCTGGCGTGAAGGTTCGTGAGCACGGAAAACTTCGTGCCGCGCATTCGTTCAGCGATGAGCACGGGCCGTCGCCGCCCTTCGCGCTCCAGCTTGACCACGAGGGCCGTGAGCTCGTAGGCCGGGTCCATCTCCCTGGAGATGGTGACGATCTCCTCGGGCTTCGTGCGCTTGATCAGGTCGAGATACTCGGGAAGGCTCTGCGCCATGGATCGCTCCCCTCAGTTAGAGCGTGGTGTCAGTTCGAGCGTTGAAGCCAAGGGCATCCCACCCGCTCCAGCCACTGGAGCAGCCAGGTGGTGGCGACGCCGAGCAGGCCGAAGGTGACGACGCCCGCGAAGACCTTCCTGGTGTCGAGCAGCTGGAAGGCTTCCCACAAGAGGAAGCCCAGTCCCGCCTTGGTCGCCTCGATCTCCGTGATGAAGACGAGGATGAGGGCCATGCCCGCGCCGAGGCGAAGCCCGGTGAAGATATTGGGCAGGGCCCCGGGCAGGATGACCTTGGTGAAGACCTGCAGATGCGTCGCCCCGAGATCCCGCGCCGCCTTGAGCAGCACCGGATTGATGGACTTCACGCCCGTGACGGTATTGACGAGCACGAGGAAGAGCACGCCGATCGCGATGGTGGCGATCTTGGAGGCGTCACCGAGGCCGAACCACAGGAGAAAGATCGGGAAGAGCGCCGACTTCGGAATGGGGTAGACGGCGGCCACCCACGGGTCCAGCACATCCTCGATCCAGCTCACCGCGCCGGCGAGAAGACCGAGTACGACACCGACCGCGGCCCCATACACGAAGCCCTGCACCACCCGGTTCAGGCTCACGAGGACGGCCCACGGCAGCTGGCCGGAGCGCGTCATCTCCCACATGGAGGCGAGCACGGAGAGCGGGGCGGGCAGAAAGAGCTCGCTGAGCTTCCCGCTCTGGACGAGAAGCTGCCAGAGCACGAGGAGCCCGACCACCGAGGCGATCTGGCGGAGGTGCGACGCCGTCATAGGGCCATGGCCCGCGTGACTTCCTCGCCGAGGAGGACGTCGAGCTGATCGAGCATCTCCGCCTCCGCCCGACCCGTCACGTGTCGGGGGCGGGCCAACGGCACCTCCACGATCCGCTTGATCCGCCCGGGCCCCGCGGTCATGAGCACGATGCGGCTGCCGAGGAGCACCGCCTCCTGCAGGCTGTGCGTCACGTAGACGAAGGTCTTGCCCGTCTCCTTCCAGATGCGGAGCAGCTCGTCCTGGAGGACGCGGCGGGTCTGGGCGTCGAGCGCGGCCAGGGGCTCGTCGAAGAGCAGGATCTGCGGATCGTTGGCGAGGGCTCGGGCGAGGGCCACGCGCTGGCGCATCCCGCCCGAAAGCTCGTGAGGGTATCGGTGCTCGGCGCCTTTCAAATTGACGAGGTCGATGAGCCGCCGGGCCTTTTCCTCGCGCTCCCCGCGCGACACGCGGCGCACCTCGGGCCCGAACACGACATTGCCCAGCACGGTTCGCCACGGGAAGAGGGCGTAGTCCTGGAACACCATGCTCGTCAGCTTGCCGTGGCCCCCCGCATCCGGGAAGCGGATCTCCCCCGCCGAGGGCGCTTCGAGTCCCGCGATGATCTGGAGCAGCGTGGACTTGCCACAGCCGGAGGGCCCGAGGAAGATGAGGAACTCGCCCGGGTGCACGTCGAGGGTGATGGAGTGGAGCGCGCTCACGCGCTCGCCGGTGCGCCTGATCAGCCAGTCCTTGCCGATGTCCCGGAGCGCGAGGAGCAACGCGCTGTCCGCCTATTCGAGGAAGGTGAGATCGACGACACGCTCCATCGGCACCTTCTCCTTCACCCATCCCATCTGATGAAACCAGTCCTGCATGGCGCCCAGATCCTGGACCCGCGGCTTGCCGCTCACGTCGACGTAGGGGGGAAGGGTGCCCTGTATCGTCTCCACGGGCAGCTTCATGTGCTTGGAGATGAAGCCCGCGATCTCCGCGTCCTTGAGGCCCCGCTGGTTGTAGAGCTTCACTCCCTGCACGTAGGCCTGGAGGAACTCACGCGCCACCTTGGGCCGCTCCTTCATGAACCTGCCCGCGTACATGATGACGGCGACCTGGAAGGTGCTGATGGAAGGCGTCTGCTCGCTCAGGAACAGGCGGACGCCCACCTTCTGGAGCTCCGCCTGCATACCCCACGGCTCGGGCACGAACGCGGCGTCCACGGCCTTGGCGGCCAGTGCCTTGATTCCTTCCGGGTAGCCGAGATAGACGACCTCGACGCCGTCGAACCCGATCCCGCCGTGCTCGAGCATCTTGGCGAGCATGTAGTCGAAGTTGATGCCCTTGGCGCCGCTGGCGATCTTGAGTCCCTTGAGGTCCTTGATGGTCTTGACCCGCCCCGAGTCCACGAGGTCCTTGCGGACGACGAGCGGCGTGAAGCTGTAGCCGGGACGTACCTGCCCTTTGTCGGCCACGATCTTGAAGTCCATGCCGCCCGCGATGGCGTTGAAGAGGCCGGCCGACGGGCTGCCGATGGCCACGTCGAGCTGTCCCGTGGCGAGGGCGGGAACCATTTTGGCCCCGGAGGCGAACGGCTCGATCTCCACCGTGATGCCGCGCGCCTGGAAGTAGCCCTTGTCGATCGCGACATAGAGCCCGACATTGGAGATGGACGGCAGCTCGCCCATCTTCACCACGTCGGCCGCGAAGGCTGCGATGGGCAACGCGAGGAAGGCGGTGAGGGTCGCGATCCATAGTCGCGGACGAATGCTCACGATCTCTCTCTCCTGTCTGCGTCGGCGACGCAGGGCGGGCGCGGGTTTGCTCGAAGAAGTCGCGTAAGAGTAGCGCGGGTGGCCGAGAGGATTCAAGCGTCGGCGCGGGCGATCAGAGCTTGGGCATGACCTCGCGGGCGAAGAGCTCGAGGCCTGGGATGTCCTCCTGATCGAGCGTCTGCAGCATCACGCGCTCCAGCCCCGCCTGCTTCCACGCCTGGAGATCGGCGGCGATGCGCTCGGGCGATCCCGCGAGGAAAGACGCCGCGTGCCAGCCCGCCTCGTTCTCGGGCAAGGCGGGGAAGATCTCGCGGATGGTGGCGATGCGCCGGGCGACCTCGGCCGCGCCGTGTCCGATCGCGCACGGAATCATGAGGGAGCGCGCGATGGACTCGGGGTCGCGGCCGAAAGCCCGGCAGTGCTCGGCCAGCACCTGTCGCCTCTGGGTGAAGCCGGCGATGTCCACCCGCGTGACGTTCCACTCGTCGGCGAACTCGGCGACGATCTTGAGGGTGCGCTTCTCGCCGCGCCCCCCGATGACGATGCGGTAGCGGCCCTTCGGCGGGAGCGGATAGCTCTCGGCCTTCTCGAGGGGAAAATACGGCTGCTCGAGGGTGAGGGGCTGGCCCTTCTCGAGCGAGCGGATGAGCCGCGCTCCCGCCTCGAGCCTGTCCAGCCGCTCCTTGAGGGTGAAGAAGGAAACCCCGAACATCTTGTGCTCGTGCTCGTTCCACCCGGCCCCGAGCCCCAGGTCCAGCCGCCCGCCGGAGAGATTGTCTACCGCCGCGGCCATCTTGGCGAGGATGGCCGGGTGATAGAAGGTCAGGGGAGACACCATGGGCCCGAAGCGGATGCGCTTCGTGCGGAGAGCCAAGGCCGTCAGCGAGGTCCACGTCTCGAGCGACGGCCGCTTGGACATGCCGCCCAGACCGGTCAGGTGATCCGAGCGGCACAGAGACTCGTAGCCCATGTCTTCCGCGGTCTGCGCGAGGCGGAACCAGCGTTCCCAGGTGAGGCCTTCCTGGCCTTCGATCATGATGCCGACCTTCATGGCGGTGCCCCCTTGGCTTGACACCTTACAGTATCCGCGGCCAAATGGTGCCGCGATGTCACGTGCTGCCGTTACGCGACTGCTCCTCCTCGTTCCCACCACGACCTATCGCACGGAAGACTTCGTGGAGGCGGCGCGCCGCCTTGACGTCGATCTGGTGGTGGCGGCGGAGAAACCGAATACCCTCGCCGCCGCGCTCCCGGATCATCTGCTCACGCTGCCCTTCGATGATCCCACGACGGCCGCCGCGCTGATGGAAGAGTACGCGCGGACACGTCCCATCGCGGCCGTGGTGCCCGTGGACGATGCCACGACGGTCGTGGGCGCGGCCATAGGAAAAGTGCTCGGACTCCGCGCGAATGCGCCGGCCGCCGTGAGGGCCACACGAGACAAGCAGGCGATGCGCGAGGCGCTGGCGCGCGTCGGAGTTCCCCAGCCTGGCTTCGCGGTGGCCTCGGTCGCTGACGATCCGCGGGTGGCAGCCGCGGGTGTGCGCTACCCCTGCGTGCTGAAGCCGCTGGTGCTCTCGGCGAGCCGGGGGGTCATTCGGGCCGACACCGAGGCCGAGTTCGTGAGGGCCTGGGAGAGAATATCGGCCATCCTCGCCGAGCCGGACGTGCAGGCGCTGGGCGCGGGCGCGCGGAAAATCCTGATCGAAGACTTCGTGCCGGGAATCGAGGTCGCCCTCGAAGGGATGCTGACGGACGGCGGCCTCACGGCGCTCGCCATCTTCGACAAGCCGGACCCGCTCGACGGGCCCTTTTTCGAGGAGACAATCTACGTGACGCCGTCCCGGCTCCCCGAGGCGGTCCAGAAGGCCATCGGCGATTGCGCGGCTCGGGCCGCGAGCGCGCTCGGGCTCTCTGACGGTCCCATCCATGTCGAGCTCCGTACTAATGATGCGGGGCCGTGGCTCATCGAGCTGGCCGCCCGCTCCATCGGCGGCCTGTGCTCGCGCACGCTCAGCTTCGGCACCGGCATGTCCCTGGAGGAGATCATCCTCCGCCACGCGCTGGGCTGGCCCATTGCCTCGCTCGAGCTCGGTCGCGCGGCGGCGGGTGTCATGATGATTCCGATCCCGCGCGGCGGTGTCCTTGAACGGGTCGACGGGCTAGAGGCCGCGCGCGCCGTGCCGGGGATCGAGGACATCAACATCTCCATGCACCTGGGCCAGCACATCGTGCCACTGCCCGAGGGCTCCGCGTACCTCGGGTTCATCTTCTCCCGGGCCGGGACGCCTGCCGAGGCCGAGGCCTCGCTGCGCCGAGCCCACGCGGGGCTAGACTTCACGATCCGCTAGGCCCATCCTAAGGAACCAGGGGGGACGGTCGGAGGTTACCTGACGGGAGTTCCTCAACCAGTATCAAAAGGAGACACGCGATGAGACGGACGCTTTTGGCGATGTTTGGCGTGATGGCGATCCTTGTGGCGATGGGAGCAGGTGTGGCCTCGGCCGTTGACGCCAAGGTGGCGCTCAGCGGAAGCCAGGAAGTCCCTCCCGTGACGACCAGCGCCGCCGGGAGCGGGACGATCACCGTCGCGGCCGACCAGTCGATCGCCGGCAGCATCAAGACCACCGGCGTCAAGGCCACGGCCGCCCACATCCACCTGGGCCCGGCGGGGAGCAACGGCGAGGTCATCATTCCGCTCACGAAGGTCGGTGAAGATGGGTGGACGGTGGGGCCGGGCGCCAAGCTCCAGGACGCTCACTACCAGGCGTTCAAAGACGGGAATCTCTACGTCAACGTGCACAGCGCTGCCAATCCGAACGGCGAGATTCGCGGTCAGATCAAGCCGTAGTCTCACCCGTCACTGCGTGCCGCCGGGGAGGCGCGTGTCTCCCCGGCCGGCACCGGCGAAGCCAAATGATCCGTGCGCGGCTCCCGATGATTGGCGTTGTCTGCATCCTCGGACTCTCCCCCGCCGGCTGGGCAGAGTCGTCGAAGGCCGAGACGGTGACCCTCGTCGGAAGCGACTATGAATTCGCGCCGAACCGCCTGACCTTCCGCGTGGGATCTGCCTATCGCCTGCGCTTCGAGAACCGGGGCAAGGAGCTGCACGAATTCACCGCGCCCGCCTTCCTGAAGACGGTGGAGATCGCCAATCCCGAGGCTCTGAATCCGGAAGGCACGGAGATCGTGGTCCAGCCCGGTGAAGAGAAGGATCTCTACTTCGTGCCCAGGCAAGCCGGCCGGTTCCCTTTCATCTGCGCCGATCACGACTGGGCAGGAATGACGGGCGACATCGTCGTCGAGTAGCGCGACCGGGTCAGGCGGAAGAGCTGCGCCGTCCCCCGGCGGGACCATGAGAATGTCGAGCCTCGCCCGGCCCATGCGAATGCCCGTAGTGGGAGTACGGCGCGCCCGGTGGGGCGCTGGGCCGATTGAAGTTCGTCGCGGGCATGGTGAAGACGCGAATCGCCCTCGCGCCGTCGGCGGGGCATTGGGCATCCGAGCCGGCATCGCTCATGGGACGTGAGACCTCGAACGTGGCGCCGCAGCTCTCGCAGCAGAACGGGTAGCGCGGCACGTTCCGTCAGCTCCCCTCGTCGCCCGTGATATGCGCCTGCCAGTAGTGGTGCGTCTTGGCGAGGACCGTGATGATGCTCTTCACCTCGTCCTCGAGGCGATAGCGGGGGCCGGCCGGCACCAGCACGCGGTCCTCTTCCACCCGGGCCTCGACGTTTTCCAGAATGATGGTCGCGCAGAGCCAGGCGGCCATCCTGCGCGATTCACAGGTCACGGCGAGCCAGCCCGGCGGCCCCGCCGGTTCCGCGTAGAGCCCCGTGGTCTCCCAGATTCCGCGGCGCAGCTCGTCGAGCATGACCTGATCCGACGCCGCGGCGGAGTCGGGCCCCTCGGGAGCGCGCAGGGGATTGTCCGGTCCGCGATGCGGCGGTCCCCCGTAGAGCGCGAGCTCGCAGAAGCTGCCCCACATGGCGCCCCAGTCCGGACGGCCATCGTCGCGCAGGAGGAAGGGCGCGGCGGACATCGGCCCCGGCGGCGGCGCGGGGCGATACTCGCTGATCCGCGATTCCCTGGCGCGGGTGAGCGTGGGACGGAGCGCGTCGAGGCAGCACGCGGGGATGGTGGCGAGGGTCACGGGCATGCGGACCCGATCGGCGAGACCGGCAGCGAGATCGGCGCAGGCTTCCTGCACGGCCGGCGACACCGCGGTCTCGAGGACGACGACGATGCGCGGAGCGCTCATCTCATCGGGGCTCACGGCGCGGGAATTGGTCGGGCCTGGATCCATTGCGGTGTCTCGCTCGATTCTCGCGCGGGAGTATAGCATCGCCGGCCCGAGGGAGCCGGTGGTTTGACCTCTCGCGCACGCTCTGGCAGGATCGCCGCACCATGCGCTGTCGATCGTCGACCCTCGCCGCGAGTCTGGCCCTCGGGCTGTCCTTGCTTCTCCCCCCGGCCGCTCTCGCGGAGATCCTGCTCCCGTCCGGCTTCACGGTGCGCGTCTACGTGACGGGCGAAGGCTTCGAGACGCCCAGCGGGTCGTCTGGTCGCGGCATTCCGTCGACCTCCACCATGCTCGTGGATCCCAAGGGCGCGCTCTACCTCGCGCGTACGGGCCGGCGGTACAGCAGCGGCGAGTACGACTACCTCACCCCCATGTACCGCATCCCCGTCGGGGGCGCCCGTCTCACCCCGTCCACCGAGGCCCGGTATCTCCACGGCCCGCCCCTCGTCAACGCGCAGGTGAGCGGCGGCCGCGGCGGTCAGGAGATCCTCGTCACCACGTTCGATCGCGATCGCCGCGTCGGCGTCCTCTACCGGCTGGCCGATGGCCGCGTCCAGCTCTTCGCGGGGGGCACGCCAGAGCCCGGGGTGACGGCGGCCCTCATCCAGCCGGAGGGGTGTGCCGTGGATGCTCTCGGCAACGTCTTTGTCGCCGATCGTGAACGTGGCGTGGTCGTGCGCCTCGACTCCCGCGGGCAGGTGCTCGATCCGGGCTATGTCCGGGTCACTCGCCCTCGCGTGCTTACCGTGGACGAGACCAATAGTCTGTGGGTAGCGGGGGATGGCAATGCGGAGGCGCCGTGGCAGCCCGGCCCGGGCGAGCTGTGGCGCGTGAGCCCGAGCGGCGAACGGCGGCGAGTGCTCGAGGGGCCCATGGCGCAAGGTCTTGCTCCTGGTCCGGGCGGCGTGGTCTTCGTCGCCGATCGGCAGGGATCCGAGATCTTCGCCCTCACCCCCGACGCGAAGCGGGTGAGCTTCGCGCGCTTCACCGACGGCCACGCGCCGCGGGCCCTTGCCTTCGTGCCCGACACTCCAGAGACGCGCGCGGCCGGGCTCGCCGGCGATCTCCTCGTGGTCGTAATACGCAGCGGCGTCTTCCAGCTCAACGAGATCGTGCGCATCTCGGGTCCCTTCGCCGATCTGGTGCGGCCCTAGGGCGACCTGCGCATGAGCGGAACGGTCGCGCTGATCGGCATGGGTCTGCTTGGATCCGCGCTCGCCGAGAATCTCATCAAGGCGGGGTTCACCGTGCGCGGCTACGACACGGCCCCCCACCGCATGCGGGAGCATGGCGAGCGCGGCGGTCATGTGGTGGCCTCGTCTGCCGACGCCGCGCGCGGCGCCTCGGCCGTCATGACCTGTCTCATGACGGCCGACATTGTCCGTGAGGCCCTCCTCGGCCCCGCGGGCGCCCTCGATGCCGCGCCCCCGGATCTCGTGGTCATCGACAACAGCACCATCCATCCGGATGCGTCCGCGGCTCTGGCCGCCGACCTGGGGCGCCGCGGCATTGCCATGCTGGATGCTCCCGTCGGCGGATCGAGTGGCCAGGCGCGTCGGCGCGAGGCGCCGGTGGTGGTGGGCGGCGACCCTGAGATCTTCACGCGCTGCCGCCCCATCCTGGACGCCATCGCTCAGCGAGTCCATCACATGGGGCCGAATGGCTCGGGGGCTCGCGCCAAGCTCGTCATCAATCTCGTGCTCGGTCTCAATCGGCTGGCCCTCGCCGAAGGCCTGCTCTTCGGCCTCCGTCAGGGATTGGACGGCAGGGCGCTGCTCGCCGTCCTCAAGGACAGCGCGGCCTACTCCCGGGCCATGGACATCAAGGGCGAGCGCATGCTGGAGGGGAACTTCGAGCCCGAGTAGCCCCGCTCCTCGTCCGAGGCTCGAGCTCCGATTTGACCTGCCGTCCGTGCTCTGGCACGATCCGACGGTCGATTCCGCTGTCTCGCCGCTGATCTCGCCCGGGGAGGATGACGATGACGTCGACACCGAAGCTGTCCGTCACGGAGTGTGTGCCCAGGGACGGATCGGCGCTGCTGATTGGCCGGGCCTGGATACCCGCGGAAGACGGACCGTCCGTCATGGCGGTGCGCGGAGACGAAGCGGTGGACCTCACGCGCTTGTATCCGACGGTGAGCCATCTCCTTAATGTCGCCACGCCCGATGAGCTGCGGACGGCGATCAAGGGCGCGCCGGTCGTCGGCCGCCTCGACCCCATCGTCTCCAACAGCGTGGAAGGCCATCGCGACCGGTCGCGCCCGTGGCTCCTCGCCCCCTGCGATCTCCAGGCGGTCAAGGCGAGCGGGGTCACCTTCGTCGCGAGCCTCCTCGAGCGCGTCATCGAAGAGCGCGCGCGTGGGAATCCCGCCCTCGCCGACGGCGCCCGGCGCGAGATTCAAGCCATTGTCGGGCCGGATCTCCGCGGCGTCCGCCCCGGCTCGCCGGAGGCGGCCCGCATCAAGGACGTCCTCATCGCTCGGGACATGTGGTCCCAGTATCTCGAGGTCGGAATCGGCCCCGATGCCGAGCTCTTCACCAAGTGTCCGCCCATGGCCGCGGTCGGTCTGGGTGCCCGCGTGGGCATCCATCCCGCCTCTGTCTGGAGCAACCCCGAGCCGGAGCTCGTCCTCGTGGTCAACAGCGCGGGCGCCATCGTGGGCGTCACCCTCGGCAACGACGTGAACCTGCGGGACGTCGAGGGACGGAGCGCCCTGCTTCTCGGCCGGGCCAAGGACAACAATGCCTCGTGCGCGGTCGGACCTTTCGTTCGGGTGCTGGACCCCGCCTTTCCGCTCGCGGCCGCGCGCCGCCTGAGCTTCGAGACCACGGTCCACGGGCTCGACGGCTTCCGGGTGACCCACACCACCCACGTGAACGAGATCAGCCGCGACCTCGCCGATCTCGCGTCGCAGGCGCACAGCCGCTATCACCAGTATCCCGATGGTCTCCTCCTGTTCATCGGCACCATGTTCGCTCCCGTGGACGATCGCGGGGCGCCGGGGAGCGGATTCACTCACAAGACGGGCGATGTCGTGAGCATTGCCGCCCCCGAGCTCGGCCGGCTCGTCAACGAGGTGGTGACCTGCGATCAGGCGGAGCCGTGGTCGTTCGGCACGGGCGCCTTGATGGCGAATCTGGCCCGGCGCGGTCTCCTCTCGGAAAAAGGACCCCGCTGAGCCTGCTCCCGGTGCGCTAAGGAGGAACACACGATGCGCTGGTTCAAGACCGCGCTGGTGGCGCTCGGCGCCGTGGTGGCTCTCGCCACGACCGCCCCCGCCCAGGACGGAGCGGTGAAGATCGGGGTGCTGGACGACATGTCCGGCCCCTATTCGGACAATACGGGACCCGGCGAGCTGCTCGCGGTACGGATGGCTGTCGCGGATTTCGGGGGTAGCGTGCTCGGCAAGCCCATCGAGGTGATCTCCGCCGACATGCAGAACAAGGTCGATGTCGGGGTGGGCATCGCGCGGCGCTGGTACGAGCAGGACCAGATCGACCTGATCATCGGCATCCCGCATTCCGCCATCGCCCTCGGCGTGGTCAAGCTCGCCGAGCAGAGCAACCGGCTGGTGATGCCCACGGCCGCGGCCACCGCGGAGCTGACGGGCAAGTCCTGCTCGGCGCACAGCGTGCACTGGGTGTACGACACCTACGGCCAGAGCAAGACGCTCGTCAACGCCATCATGAAACAGGGGGGCGATTCCTGGTTCTTCATCACCGTCGACTACGCTTTCGGGCATGCCCTCGAGCAGAACGCGAGTGACTTCGTCAAGGCAGGGGGAGGCAAGGTGGTGGGAGCGGGCCGGCACCCGCTGAACAATGCCGACTTCTCTTCCTATCTCGTCCAGGCGCAGGCTTCGAAGGCCAAGGTCGTGGTCATGGCCAACGGCGGCGCCGACATCACGAACGCGATCAAGCAGGCGAAGGAGTTCGGTCTCGACCGCACCGGCCAGCGGGTGGCGGCGCTCCTGATCCAGTATCCGGAGGTGCGGGCCATCGGCCTGCCCACCGCGCAGGGTCTTCTCATGGCGAGCTCGTTCTACTGGGACATGAGCCCGGAGGCCCGCGCGTTCACCGATCGGTTCACGGCGGCCAAGGGCATGCCGCCGACCATGATCCAGGCCGGCACATACGGGGCCACCCTGCACTACCTGAAGGCGGTCAAGGCGGCCGGCACCGACGAGGCGAAGGCGGTGATGGCGAAGATGAAGGAGACGCCGATCAACGACTTCATGACGAAGAACGGCCGCATCCGGGAGGACGGGCGGGTGATCCGCGACATGTATCTGATGCAGGTGAAGACGCCCGACGAATCCAGGAGCGAGTGGGACCTCGCCAAGATCGTCGCGACCATACCGGGCGAGCAGGCCTTTCGCCCTCTCGCCGAGGGCGGCTGTCCGCTCGTGAAGAAGTAGCGGCGCCATGAAGGGGAGCCACTCGCGCATCCTGACCACGCACGCGGGCAGCCTGCCTCGTCCCGACGATCTCATCGAGCTGAACCGTGCCCGCCAGGCGGGCGAGGCCCCGGACGAGCGGGGCTATCAGACGCGTCTCGGCGCGGCCATCGTGGATGTGGTCAGGCGGCAGCAGGCGGCCGGTCTCGACGTGCCGGGCGATGGCGAGTACGGCAAGGCCATGGGCCAGCGGGTCAATTACGGCGCGTGGTGGAGCTACTCGTTCCAGCGTCTGGGCGGGCTCGAGCTGGGCATGGAGCTCTACCGCATTCCCGCCCAGCGCTCGGAGCCCGGACGGGCCCGGCTCACGAGCTTCTCCGATCGCCGGGATCGCGCGCTCTTTGCCGCCGCCTATGCCGATCCCGACTCCGGTGTGTCGACGAATCGGGGCGGTCCGGGGATGCGACTGCCCGTGTGCAGGGGGCCCCTGGTCTATACGGGGCAGGCGGCGATCCAGGCCGACATCGCCCACATGAAGGCCGCTCTCGCCGCGACCGGCGTGGACGAGGGCTTCATGACCTCCATCGCACCCGGCAGCGCCTCGCGCATCGGCAACGAGCATTACCAGACGGAGGAGGAGTTCATCTTCGCCTGCGCGGAGGCGATGCGAGAGGAGTACAAGGCCATCCTCGACGCGGGCCTCGTGCTCCAGCTCGACGATCCGGCCATCGCCGAGAACTGGGACATGATCAATCCCGAGCCCTCCGTCGACCAGTACCGAAAGCTCTCCATGATCCGGGTGGAGGCGCTCAATCACGCCCTGCGCGGCTTTCCCCGGGACCGCATCCGCTTCCACCTCTGCTGGGGGAGCTGGCACGGCCCGCACGTCACGGATATCCCCCTGCGCGACATCGTCGACGTCATGCTCGCGGTGAACTGCCAGGCCTTTTCCTTCGAGGCGGGAAATGTTCGCCACGAGCACGAGTGGAAGGTGTGGCGGGAGGTGAAGCTGCCCGACGACAGGATTCTCATCCCCGGGGTGGTCAGCCACGCCACCAACGTGGTGGAGCATCCGGAGCTGGTGGCTGATCGCATCGTGCGCTTCGCCAATGTGGTGGGACGGGAACGCGTGATCGCGGGAACGGATTGCGGGCTCGGCGGGCGCGTGCACCCCGATATCGCCTGGGCGAAGCTGGCCGCGCTGGCCCAGGGCGCCGCGCTGGCCTCGCGCCAGCTCTACTGAGGCGAGGCGGCTACTCCGCCAGCCACACCCCGTCGAGCTGCTGATTCAGGAAGTGAGACGGGGTGATGGTCCAGCCCCGGACCTTGGCGTTGTGCGCGACGATCCGGTGCCACTGCAGGGTGTAGATGTAGTGGACCTCCTCGTCGAGGAGGCGTCTCTCGAAGGCGCGGACATATCGCTTGCGCTCCTCGGGATCCACGGCGCGTGACTGTTTCATGAAGAGATCGTCCAGGACGGGGTCCTTGTAGCGTCCGTAGTTGTTGTCCGCCACGCCCACCGACTGGAATTTCGCCACGTCGATGTCGGGCTCCACGGCGAAGCTGCACTGGGCGTCGGAGGCCACGTCGAAGTCGCCCCGCCGGAGGAGCGAAACCATGGCCGCCGCCTCCACCACCTCCTGCTTGACGTTGAGGCCGATCTGACGCCACTGGTCGATCAGCCATATCCCCACCGTCTCGTACGGCATGGGAATTCCGCGGTTCTTGAAGGTGAACGCGAAGCCGTCGGGCACGCCGGCCTCACGAAGGAGCCGGCGTGCCTCCGCCCGCGCCTTCTGGATATCGCGCCCGTAGCCGGCGAGCTTTTCCAGCTCCTGGGGGGGCGTGGCCCAGGAGGTACCCGGCACCTGGATGCCCGCGACTTCGCGAACCACGGCGATCTTGGACAGGTTCCGGGAGGCCTCGTAGCGGTCGAGGGCCAGGGTGAGCGCGCGGCGGACGCGCTTGTCGTCGAAGGGCTTGCGCTCGTGATTGATGGCCACGAGCGAGAGGCAATCCCATGCGCTTTCCTGCACGGCGATCTTCGGGCCGAGGGCCTGGACGAGGCTGTCGCGCTCCGAGGGAGTGAAGCCACGGAACTGGGCGTGCGCGCGCTCTCCGCGAATGGCCGCGACCTGGGCCGCCGAGGCGGAGATGAATACGATCCGGTACCCGTCGAGATACGGCTTTCCCTTGTCCCAGTAGTCCGGATTCTTCCTGGCCACCCAGTGCGAGCCCTTCACGTGCTCGACGAACTTGAACGGGCCGGTGCCCATGGTGTTCGTCTCGTACCACCGTATGTCCTTGGCGAGGAAGTCCGCCTTGTAGATCCAGTTGAAGGGCGAAGCGAGATTGACGAGGAACGAGGCCTCGGGCCACTTGAGCCGGAACCGGACGGTGAGGGCATCCGGAGCCTCGATGGCTTCCACGACCTGATAGGCGCCCTTACGGGCTGAGATGATGCCGGGAGGCGGGAAGACGATCTTGTCGTAGCTCGCCTTCACGTCGCGGGAGGTGAGCAGGCTGCCGTCGTGGAAGCGCACGCCCTGGCGGAGCCTGAAGGTATAGGTGAGGCCGTCGGGCGAGATCGTCCAGGACTCGGCGAGGTCGGAGGACGGCCGAGTGCCCGTTCGATCAGCGGGATCGATGCGGAGCAGGGTGTTGTATAGAGGCGCGAGGGGATGAACGGTGCCGAACGTTCCCTCGCGGTGCCCGTCATACGACGGCGGCTCGGAGGGAACGAGGAAGACGAGCTCCCCGCCGTAGCGAGGCCGCTCCTGCGCTCGAGCATGGTGGCCCGGGATTGCGCCCGCGATGAGCGCGACCGAGAAGGCCAGGAAGATCGGGAGCCGCGGGGCACGGATCATGGCTCACCCCCTGAAGCGTCGGGTCGTCCGTGATTCCGGTCGGGAACGACGCGACCTTATCGGTGGCCCGTCCCCCTGTCAAGGCGGCTATACTCCTTCCATGCGGAGCGACAAGGCGCTGCGGGCCGAGCTCGTCAAGTTCCTCAGCACCGAAGCGCACATGTCGCTCGCCGACGCGGTCAAGGACTTTCCCCTGAAGGACATGAACGTGCGCCCGCCGAACGTCCCGTACACTTTCTGGCACCTCCTCGAGCACATCCGGATCGCGCAATGGGACATCGTCGACTTCATCAAGAACCCTGACTACGAGCATCTCAGCTGGCCCAAGGACTATTGGCCGGCCAAGAACGCCAAGGCCACGAAGAAGGACTGGGACCATACCCTCACCATGTACCACCGCGACCTGCGAGCGATCATCGCCATCGTCAAGAACCCGAAGACGGATCTCCACGCGCGCATCCCCCACGGCGACGGGCAGACGATCCTGCGCGAGGCCATCCTCATCGTCGACCACACCTCCTACCACGTGGGCGAATTCGCCATCCTCCGCCAGGTCGTGAACAACTGGAAGTGAAGGCGCGAAGCTGAGGGCGACGAATCACCGAAGGCGGCGGCTGGGCCCCCCGCGGCTCATGACCGGCACCGAGCGTCGGCGGATCGACCCCAACCGGGGCCTGGTCAAGATCCTCGAGCGCCAGATGGACATGATCGTGTCACGCTTCCTCTATCCTCATCTGAGCCGGGTGTGGAGTCCCTATGGCTGGCTGCTCCAAAGACGCTTCGTCTTGACGGAGGCGTCGCTCTCTCCCGCCGGATGGCCATCCGGACTCGACCCGCTTCGCGTGCTCCTGATCTCGGACATTCACACCGGCATATTCCTGAGACCCCGGGTACTGGCCGACATCATCGCCTCGTTGATGGCGTCCGCGCCTGATCTGGTGGCCATAGCGGGAGACATCGTGACCGGGCATTCGAGCGAGGTCCGCCCCTTTCTCGAGGCCCTCGCGCCGCTTTCGCGAGCCCCCCTCGGCGCCTGGTATGTCCACGGTAACCACGACTATTTCGGCGGCGACCCGCAAGAGATCCGGGAGGATCTGAGCTCGATCGGCATCACCACCTTGACCAACTCGTCGGTAACCCTCGGGCACGGAAGGACTGAGTTCGTGCTCGGCGCCATCGACGATCTCATCTTCGGCCGGCCGGACTGGCCGAAGCTCCTCGCCCGGCAGGGCGCGCCTCATCTGCTTCTCGCGCACAATCCCGATCACTTCTACGAAGCCGAAAGTCACGGAGTGCCCCTGACCCTGTCCGGTCACACGCACGGTGGCCAGATCCGCTTTCCCGGCGGGCCGCCCATCATCCGCCACAGCCGCTTCTGCCTCGACGAGGGCGCCTACGCGTTCCGCAGGTCGCTACTCGTCGTCTCGCGCGGATTGGGGAGTGTGGGGCTGCCGTGGCGCTGGGGAGCCGATCCGGAAGCCATACTGCTCGAGATCCTGCCCCCGGCTTAGCTCCGCCCGGCTGGCTAGCCCGGCCGACGCCGCTCCACTTGCGTACTGGAAGAGTTGATTGCCGAGCCTGCCGGACTGTCCGAGTGCCGGCTGCGGTGACTGTAAACGGGAGGAGACAGAGAGGCGTCCTACGAGCGGAAAGAGCATACGAGGAGGAGAGCAATGAGCCGGACACACCTGGAGATGATGGCGAACTTACTGGTCGTGTTGTACCTGGTCACTCACGGGGTGTCCGTGCCGGCCGAAGGACAAGGTCACCTGGTGTCGGGCTTCTGCCTCTCCGTACGAGCTTGGATCAGAGGAAAGATGGACAGGCTCGTCACCCTTCTGGATCTGACGGGTCAGATCGCCGACGCCTAGGCCGGCCGTCGACGCAAAAGAGGCCCGGGCGCTTCGCGGGACAGAAACTCCCGCGAGACACCCGGGCCTCGATGTGTCTAGAGGCAGGCTTCGAAGAGACCCGCAGCGCCCTGGCCGCCGCCGATGCACATCGTCACCACGCCGTACTTCGCCTTGCGACGCAGCATCTCGTTGGCGATGGTGCCGACCATGCGCGAGCCGGTCATGCCGAAGGGGTGGCCGATGGAGATCGACCCGCCGTTGGGATTGAGCTTCTCCATGGGGATGCCGAGCGTGTCGCGGCAGTAGAGCACCTGCGAGGCGAACGCCTCGTTGAGCTCCCACACGCCGATCTCGTCCATCTTGACGCCCGTGCGCTTGAGCAGCTTCGGTATCGCGTACACGGGACCGATGCCCATCTCGTCCGGCTCGCAGCCGGCCACGGCGAAGCCGCGGAAGATCAGCTTGGGCTTGATGCCGAGCGCCTTGGCGCGGTCCATGGACATGAGCACCGTGGCGGAGGCGCCGTCGGAGAGCTGGGAGGCGTTGCCCGCCGTCACCGAGCCCTGCCCACTGTCCTTGTCGAAGTGCGGCGGGAGCTTGAGCAGGCCCTCGAGGGTGGTGTCGGCACGGTTACACTCGTCCTTGTCGACGTAGTAATCCTCTTTGCCTACGATCTCGCCCGTCTTCTTGTCCACGATGCCGCGCACGACCTGGAGCGGCGCCAGCTCCTCCTTGAAGAAGCCCTCATCCTGGGCGCGCGCCGTGCGCTGCTGGCTCGCGAGGGCAAACTCGTCCTGCGCCTGGCGGCTGATCTTGTAGCGCTTGGCTACCACCTCGGCCGTGTCTCCCATGACCATGTAGAGTCCGGGCTTGTGCTCCTTGATCCACGGATTAGGATCGCCATCGCGCTTCATCATGCTGATACTTTCGAGCCCGCCGCCGATGGCGGCCTCGGCTCCGCCCAGGATGATCTGGTGGGCGGCCATGGCGATGGCCTGGAGCCCCGAGGAGCAGAAGCGGTTGACGGTGGTACCGGCCACGGAGACGGGCAGGCCAGCGCGAAGGAGCGCCACCCGCGCCACGTTATTGCCCTGCGCGCCGTTGGGCTGGGCGCAGCCCATGATCACATCCTCGATTTCGCTCTTGTCGAGCTGGGGGACCTTGCCGAGCGCGTCCTTGATGCAGTGGGCGGCGAGGTCGTCCGGCCGGGTCATGTTGAATGACCCCCGGAACGACTTGGCCAGCGGGGTGCGCGAGCTGGAAACGACGACGGCCTCTCTCATAGCGGCTCCTTTCTAGGTTCGGCGGGTTGCCGGGAGTATACCCCTTTTACGAAGCTTCGTCCCCCTCGCGGGCGCTCGGCCCGCCGTCCACGATAATGGTGGCGCCGGTCATGAAGGACGATGCCTCGGAGGCGAGGAAGATGCACGGGTAGGCGATCTCGTGCACCTTGCCCCAGCGTCCCATGCCCGTCCGGCTCGCCACCGCGTCATAGGCCTTCTTCGCCGCGGCCGGGTCCTGCTTGGTCAGCACGCCCAGGTATCCCTCGGTCTCGACGGGGCCCGGGGCGATGCAGTTCACACGTATGCCCTGGCGGCCCCAAGCCATGCCGAGCGCGCGGGTAAAGTTGATCACGGCCGCCTTGGCCGTGCCGTAGTGCGACATCATGGTCGAGCCGTAGACCCCGGCGATGGAGGAAACGTTGATAATGGCCCCCCCGCCACCCTGGGCCAGCATCTGCTTCCCTGCCCACTTGCAGCCGAAGAAGACGCCGTTGACGTTGATCTGGATCACCGTGTTCCAGCCGTTGGCGCTGATGTCCTCGACCTTGGCGCGGAAGGAGGCGCCGGCGTTGTTGACCATGATGTCGACGCGTCCCATGTCCTTCGCGGTGCGCTCCACCAGTGCCTTGACCGCGTCCTCCTGGCGGACGTCGACGGCCTCGCAGAAGGAGCGGCGCCCGAGCTTCTTGATCTCCTCCACCACGGGGTCGAGGTTCTCCTTCTTGCGGCTGCAGATCACGACATCGGCGCCCGCCCTCGCGAACTCGACGGCGATGGAGTGGCCGATCCCGACGCCGCCTCCCGTGACGATGGCGACCTTCTTCTCCAGCGAGAATGGCGACGCGGCCATGATGCCTCCTGTGCGCGGATCACCCTCTCCCCTCAGGGGAGAGGGCAGGGTGAGGGGGAGTTCCAAACCGCGCGGATTATACCCAAGCCTCGGGCGCCGCGCTGTCGAAGCGCATGGGCTTGCCCGTGGTCGGATGGACGAAGCCCAGGCGCCTCGCGTGAAGGCAAAGCCGCCGGAACTGCCCCGACGGGCCGCCGTGCTCGCGATCGCCCACGATCGGATGTCCGATCGCGGCGAGCTGGACCCGGATCTGACTGCGTCGCCCCGTGCCGAGCGAGAGCTCGAGAAGCGTCGTGTCCTGCCCATGCCCGATCACCCGGTAGCTCGTGATGGCCGTCTTGCCTTCGGGGCCGGCGGTAGCGTGGACACGCAGGCTCTTGTCCTCAACGAGCCGGCTCTCGAGGGTGCCGGCATCCCGCCGGACCTTTCCTCTCACGAGCGCGACATAGACCCGCTCGACGGTACGCGCCTCGAACTGGGCCTGAAGGTGTCGCTTCGTGGCTTCCGATTTGGCGAAGACGAGAAGCCCCGACGTCTCGCGGTCGAGGCGATGGACGATGAAGGGGCGCGCGCGCGGACGTTGCGCGGCGAGGTAGTCCCAGAGCAGGCGATAGGCGGTGCGCTCGCGCTCCCGCTCCGTGGCCATGCTGAGGAGCCCCGGCTGCTTGTCGACCACCACCACGGCCGCGTCCTCGTGAACGAGGCCCAGGCCGCGCGGGAAGGGGACGCGGCCGCGCGTGCCGAGGACGACGCGGTCCTTGGCCCCGACCATGATGCGGCCGTCGCGGCAGACGCGGCCGTTGAGCTCGATTCGCCCGGACTCGAGCCACTGTTTGAGACTTCGACCGGATGCCTCCGGGAAGAGGGCGCGGAGCCTCGACGAGAGCGTAGCCGCTTCACTCACTGCGGAGCACGGCCAACGGCTTCTTTCCGAGAAGCCTGAAGGTGCCGAGGAAGCCCACACCGAGCGCGAGAGCGGCCGAAGCGGCGATGCCCCACCCGAGCGTGACGAGCGAGCCGCCCCACGGCACCTCGAGCGCCCAGTGCAGGACGCCCCAGGCGAGCGCGGCGGCCAGCGCGGAACCGCCCAACCCCGCCGCCGCTCCAAGGAGGGCATACTCCACGGCGAAGACCCGCGCCACGAGGCCCCGGGTGGCCCCGAGGGCCTTCAGGATCACACTCTGGTAGAGGCGTTGGTGCCGGCTGACGCCGAGGGCGCCTGCGGTAACGATGAGGCCCGTGGCAATGCTCACACCCGCGAGGAGGCGTATGGCCAGCGCGATCTGGTCCAACACGCCCGCGATGCGCTCGAGCACCTCGCGGACGGGAATGGCCGTCACGTTGGGGAAGGCCGCGGTTACCGCCGACTGCACGGCGAGCTCGTCGGCGGGGGGCACGCGCGCGGTGGCGAGCCAGGTGGTGGGAGCTCCGTCGAGCGCGCCCTGGGAGAAGATCACGAAGAAGTTGGTATTGAAGGTCTGCCACTCCACCCGCCGCAGGTTGACCACGCGGGCCGTCACCGTCACGCCCTGGATGTCGAAGCCGAGGGTGCCCCCGATGCCCACCCCGAGATTCTTGGCGATCTCCTCCTCGACGGAGATGAGGGGCTCGCGCGATGCCTCCTCGGGCGTCCACCAGCGCCCAGCCACCACGGGATTCTCGGGCGGAGGCTGGGCCGCCCAGGTCAACACGTATTCGCGCGAGAGATACCAGACCTCCTCGCGACGCTGGCGCACATCCCTCGAGACGGGCGCGCCGTTGATCGAGGCCAGCCGCGAGCGGACGACAGGAGTCAGCGTGGGCTCCCGCCCGGTCTTGTCCGTGACGAGACGGCTGAAGGCCTGGGACTGATCCGGCTGAATGTCGATGAAGAAGAAGGCGGGGGCGCGTCCAGGTCCGCGATCGGCCAGCTCGGCCCGCAGGCTCTGCTCGAGGAGGGCGACGGCTACGATGAGCATGACGGCGAGCCCGAGCGACATCAGCACCGTGCCCGCGTGTGAGCCGGGGCGGTGGAGATTGGCGACGGCCTGACGCCAGGCGAGAGAGCGGAACCGCGGCAGGCGCCGCGCGCCTTCGATGACGAGCCTCGCGCCGGCGGCGAGGAGTACGAGCGCGCCGGCGAGGCCGCCGATGAAGATGGCCCCCACCTTGAGGGAGCCCGCCTCCCAGACGGCGAGGGCGCCCAGGCCTGCGACGATGGGAACCGCAGCCAGCCATGGACGGCGACCGGGGAGGCGCGGCTCGACGTCCTGTCTCAGGATGAGCGCGGGGGGCACCCGCCGGATATCGAGCAGGGGCCAGAGCGCGAAGAGGAGAGTCAGTCCCGTGCCCATGGCGAGTCCGGCGAGAATGGCGCGCGGCGAGAACCCGGTGTCGAGGGGCACGGGCATGAGGGGCGCGAGAGCAGGAGCGAGCGCCCATTGGGTCGCGCTGCCGAGGGCGGCCCCGAGCAGGCTGCCTCCCAGGCCCAGGAGCACCGTCTGGAGGAGATAGGCCGCGAGCACCTGGCGCCAGTCCGCGCCGAGGCACTTGAGGACGGCGATGGTCTCGAGCTTGCCGCGCACGAAGGCGCGCACGCTGGTGGCCACGCCGATGCCCCCCACCATGAGCGCGACGAGGCCGGTGAGCCCGAGGTACACCGTGAGCTGGTTCCAGAAGCGACGCACGCCGGGTTGGGCCTGGGTGTAGGTCGTCACGCGCACGCTCGTATCGGTCAGGCGCGCGGCGAGCGCGTCCTTGAACGCCTCGGCGCTCGAGCCGGTGGGCAGGCGGAAGAGGAGTCGGTGGCGCACGCGGCTGCCCTGGCGGATGAGGTGAGTGCCGTCGAGATCACGCGCGTCGATGAGCACGCGCGGCCCGAGAGAGAAGACGCCGACGGCGCGGTCGGGCTCCTGGCGGACGACGCCGCTCACGGTAAAGTCGCCTTCGCCGATCTTGAGATGATCGCCTATCCGGAGGCCGAGGCGGGTCAGGAGGGACTCGTGAACGAGCGCGCGGCCCCTGCCGATCAGGGAGTCGACCGGAGCCGCCGGCGCAGTGACGAGGTCGCCGTAGAGTGGGTAGCCGTGTCCAACCGCCTTGAGCTCGACGATCTGGCTCTTCCCCCCCGCCGCCGACATGGCCACGAGCTCAGTGACCGTCACCGTATCCGTCCCCGGACGGGTGAGGGCGGCCACGATGCCACTTCCCTCGTGGGAGAGCGGCTGGGCGCTCCTGATCTCGACGTCCCCGCCCATGAGGGCCCGTGCCGAGCGCCCCACCGTGCGCTCGAGGCTGGCCGCGAAGCTGCCCACGGCGACCAGTGCGCCGACCCCGAGGGTGATGCAGGCGACCAGGTAGGCGAAGTGCCGCCCGGCGCCGCGCATCTCCCGCCAGGCGAGCAAGGTCACGAAGCTCCGACTAGACCGCGCCGCCATTGCTCTGCTCGTCGCTGGCCACGCGGCCGTCGCGGAGGGTGATCACGCGGTCGGCGAGCGCGGCGAGGGCAGGATCGTGCGTCACCAGCACCAGGGTGCTGCCAAGGTTGCGATTGAGGGCAACGAGGAGATCGATGATCTGCTTGCCCGTGGCCGAATCCAGGTTCCCGGTGGGCTCGTCCGCGAGGAGGAGGATCGGGCGCCGCGCCACCGCGCGCGCCACGGCCACGCGCTGCTGCTCGCCCCCCGAGAGCTGGACGGGGTAATGATGGGCGCGCTCCTCGAGTCCCACTTCGCGCAGGAGGCTGCGCGCGCGGTCGAGGGCGTCGGGCTCGCCGCCGAGCTCGAGTGGCACCGCGACGTTTTC
>WNFS01000060.1_pt1 | contig 102219 bp, 69 predicted proteins | sample 5400141 | NCBI WGS metagenome assembly WNFS01 (sample SAMN13153358, study PRJNA577476) | soil metagenome | isolation source: 60 cm saprolite under Madrone tree | place: USA:California | collected 2016-06-14 | reverse complement strand
TGCGCCTTACCGCAGAAGGTTTCAACATCACCAACCGGACCAACTTCGCCAGGGTCAACAATATTGTTTGCGCTGCCTTTGGTCCTCCATTCAACGCGCACGGCACGGCCAGTCTTTCGCCCAGCCAGCCGTTGGGCTTTACCGGGGCCCTGCCCAAGTGTGAGATTCAGCTCGGCATTCGCTTTGACTTCTGAGCGGGATGGAAGGCAGATGAGGGGTTCTCCAGGAGCTTCGATCGAGCACGAAGCCTTCCGGTCGCGAATTAGACCACATCCTTCACGAAGGCAGCGGCACTTGACTCAGCGTGTTGTTTAGCGACTGCGTGGCTCGAAAACTCAACCCTGCGTGGAGGGCCAGCTATGGCTGCCGCCCCTGTTCCTGACATCTTGCGGGAGGTGATTGAGCCTCTCTTGCCGTTGCCGAGACCCAAGCCGCAAGGCGGACGTCCGCGTATAGCGGATCGAGTGTGCCTCAAAGGCATTGTGTTTGTCCTTCGCAGTGGCATACCTTGGGAGATGCTGCCGAAGGAACTGGGCTGTGGCTCTGGCATGACTTGTTGGAGGCGCCTGCGAGATTGGCAGCAGTCTGGCATCTGGCAATTCATTCACTTTGCGATGCTCGATTGGCTATGTCGATTGGATCGGATTGACTGGTCCCGAGCCGTGGTGGATAGTTGCTCTGTACGAGCGGTTTTTGGGGGCAGCAGACCGGTCCGAGTCCCACCGATCGGGCCAAGCTCGGCAGCAAGCGTCATCTGATCTGCGACGGTCACGGAGTCCCGCTGGCTGTTCAACTCACTGGGGCCAATCGTAACGATTCGCACCAGGCGCTCGCACTTGTTGATGCCATCCCGATCCTCCAGGGAGAACGAGGACGGCCACGCCATCGCCCTGATTGCGTGATCGGCACCGTGGTTACGACGCGCAAGCAATCCGGCAAGGCTTACGAATTCGTAGGATCACGCCTTGGCTCGCCAAGCGAAACACCAAACACGGCAGTGGAGTGGGCCGATGGCGGTGGGTAATAGAACGAACTTTCGCTTGGCTTAATCAGTTTCGCCGACTCCGCGTTCGCTACGAAAAGCGAGCTGACATCCACGATGCTTTCCTGTCTCTTGCATGTGCTCTAATCTGCTGGCATTTTCTCCGAACAGATTGGATAGAGAGTTAACCACTCCACCTTTTCGCTGCTGGCTCAGCAAGTTGAAACGAGACCACCCTCCGGTGGCAGGCCTGGCTCACTCCTCATTACTCACTTGTCAAGGCTTTCCGATCATCAGTTATTAGCGTACGTCCACGGTATCAATCCCAGTTACACATCGGAGACCGAGGGATTAACTGAGAGAGCGCCGTCTACGTTGAGATAGGTTTTGTTAGACGCTCTAAAGGGGCACCTCGGAAAAGGGAGACAACTCGCGCTAGCGGAACAGGCTATTGTGGAAAGCGAGATATTCACGCGAGGGCACGCTGTTGCTTTCGCGCGGCAGGCGTATGGCTCTACCGTGCAGTTGATAATAGTCTCGCCCGTTCTCAAACTCCTCTCGAATGCGATTGCTGATGACCACTTCAGTTGATCAGCGTCAATAGTCACGTATCCCTGATCGAACAAAGTGTGCAGATCGCTCCGCAAGAGGAGACCATTCTCCGATGCATGTGGCCCGCCCACGCCGTAAGGTTTAATTTGAGCAGCCTCCAGCACCGGCAGTGTGCGTTCCCCCGTGATCGTACATCTACGTTCATAAACGTCGGTCACAATCACTCTGAATGTGCCTTGGCCAAGTCGCGGTCGAACGAGCACGGGTTCGCCGTAACGGGCACTCTCGACTGCTGCTATAGTCGCCGGGCCGGGGTCAGAGTTCGCAGTGGCGCGTGGCGCCAATCTTTCGGTGACCGCTTCCCAGAGGGCCCTGCCGCTGGCTCCGTCTTCGCTGTCGTAGCCCTTTCCTTGGACAATGTTGAGGCTGAAATCCAGAGGTACTGGAATCCATTCTGCATCTCGGAAAAAGAATGGTTCGGCCAAGAGTATGCAACCGATCGTCGGGTTCTCCGTTGGTTCGATGGGTACGCGCCTGTATTTCGCAATCCTGTCACGCATTTCCGAAAGAGATCGAACGCCGTTGCCTTCACCGAAAGCTTCCCACGAGAGCGAGAGCGGCAGTTGGATAAAACGGGTGAAGAACCCACCACCGACTATGAAGTTGCGCGGCGACTGAAGCTTAAACAGCAGCATTTGGCCTGTGCTGAGTGCTTTGAATGACGCCTCGGGCGATGGGCGCCAGAAATTTACTTCATCCACTCGAGACTTGGACGCATGTAATTGGAACCAGTCGTAATCGGTAACGGCGACGAAAAAATTCATCGAGCAACTCTCAGCAAAACGGCGTTGCGGTGAAAGTCAAGAAATTGATGCTGGCCTTCAGCAAAGGTTCCAACGTTGATTAGCCGCCCCATTTCGACGCCCAAGGCCTGTTTGAAGCGCCGTCATGTCCGCGCGAATTTCGCTGGCGCGCATCCGAGCGAGACTACACCATTGCAAGAATGCTCCGCGCAAAAAATCGATAGTCGGGATTAGTAAGAACATGGACAGCCCCGCGCCATGCGAATGACGCTGCTGTGGTCGTTGTTGATTTCAAAATGAAATTTCAATGGGACCAATCATTGAAGTAGAAAAGGGCTGTCCCCCGCGGTCAGCCCTCGGCCCAAATCAGTTTGGTAGCAAATTGGTAGCACGTGTTTTGGTAGCATTTTGGTAGCAAGACACGCCGATTTTAGCGGTTTTTGCCGACTCCTCCGACTATTAAAGCCTTTGCCGTCAGCAAGTGACGATTTTTTCCGTTCCATGGCATGGAAGAGGTCGTCGGTTCGAACCCGACCAGGTCCACCAAATCTCATCTTAAATTCTCAATAGAAAGCCTACATTTTTTCATTCTCGTATAGACAACTTGCCTTAATCTCCGCTTGTATGTTGCTTTTGGGGGCACTTGGGGGCAACATCCACTGCAATACCTCGTTTTGAAGTCAGAATCATTCTCAGAGAAACTGCAGGATGGCGATTAATTTCGTGCATTTTGACGCTCAGTATCGAATCGAAATTGCCCCAAACTGCCCCAAAAGTAAAATTCAGTAAGCCCTATCAGACTGATTACAGGTAACTTGTGAGCGCCAGAAATGGCCGACCTCTTCCATGCAACGGAAGGGGTCATTTCAGAATTGAAGGATCCCAAGCAAATTGGTGGGACGTTTATGCGGGGTTGTTTAAGTCCGGATGATTTCTAAGCTCTGCACATATCGCTCACTGCTCCAGCTATGAGGCGAAGCGCGTTACACGGGCGCCTGATAAAGCTGATTGATGATCTCACTGACAATCTGAAATGACCGCAGGGCCCAGTTGTGAAGCTCCGTGCTGCCGTGTGCATACTCGTTTCTCATCATCGGCAGCAGGTCAGGGAGCATTTTCACGCAATCCCAATCCAGATCCTCGGCTGCCGTCTTTATATCCGACTCCTCCCATGTGATCTCGGTGAGGCCCTTTTCCGACGCCTCTTTCATTTTCTCCATCTCCACACGAGCCCGGCGCCTGATCTCGCCGCGATTCTGCCACGCCGAGAAACCCTCGTTCCTCACAAGCTCGTGCTCGACAGCGTATTTCAGCAAAGGATACAGCGTGGATCTTTTACCCTTGATCTTGCCGATCCTGATTTCTTCCTTCAGTCGCTCGCGCAAAGCCAGCTCCAGGCAAGCAAGGCTCTGGTGCTCCGCCACCGGGTAAAAGCGATAAACGAAGCACGCATACAGATACACATTTCTCGCCGTCTCAAACTGGAGCACGATCTCCCGCGGCACGCCGGCATGCAGCACATAGTTGGATATCTGTTCAGGGTGGTCAGCGAGTTCGATTGGCCGCAAGGTCCCGGTTATCAGGTCAACCCTCACGAGCATCGTGCTGCGCGGATCGGGTTCACACACGTATTCTGCCGGTCTCAGCCCTTCCATGTCGTATTTCTGCTCCATCATTCCGACCCCTTCTTAGCCGTAGGTTCTCAAGAAGAGGACTTCGGCACCGCCGGCAGCGGCGCTCCCGCAAGGCCCTTTTTCACTAGCCCCGCAAGAAAGTCCGCGAACGGCTTTATGTCCTCGCCCACACTCGCCTTTTCGAGCGCCGCCATGTAAGGGTTGCGCTCCGTGACTGGTATCACGGTCCAGGGATATCCGCCGGCTGCCATCATCAGGTTCATCAGGAACCGTCCCATGCGCCCGTTGCCGTCCATATAAGGGTGGATGTACACGAACACAAAATGGCCGAGCACTACCCGCACCGCCGGATGTTCTTCCGCGCTCAGCAGCTCGAAGAACGCCGGCATGGCGTCCCTCACCGCTTCGCGGTTCAAAGGTACATGCATCGACTGCCGGATATAGACCTGCCCGTTGCGGTAACCGGCGAGATCGGCCGGCTTCAGCAGGCCGGCCGCTACGCTAGGCGCGAACATTTCCCGGTACCAGGCGCGGTGGTCCTCCTCTGCGACCTGGCCGGGGTTTTCGCGATTCAGAACTCCGCCAATGCTTTTCTGCACAACCTGATAAGCCTGCCAGTAGCCGCGCGCCGCCATGGCGTTGCGTTGCTCACGATCCTGCTCATGGGCCTCCGGGTTCCATGATCCGCTGCGCACACGCTCGATCAGATCAGTCGTGACGCGATAGCCCTCAATCGACAGTGAGTGATAGGCATCCGTTACATACGCTTCCTCGACGCGTTTCAGGTAGGCGTCGACGTTGCGCGGCAGTCCTGGCGCTTTGGGGAAGCGCTTGATAACGGGTTCGCGCATTTTCTGCCACAGCAGTCTTATGCGGTTTACGTAAGGAGATGTTTCGCGTGCCGGAAGCGCAAGCGCGGGACGATCATCGAACGGATCGGATTCGCGAACGCTGTATCCGGCGGCGGCCATCGTCTTCATGATCTCGTCTGCGATACGGTCGCGGCCGCTGTTGCGGAAAGCGCCCGCCAGCCGGCCGGCGATCTTGCTGTGGCCGCCCTCCAGCAACCTGGCAAGCAGGCTGGACGCGTCGCGGACCATGGCTATGGCCGCACGCACATCCGTTGCGTGGCTTGAAAAGTATTGCGGCGAGCACCCTACCAGAGCCGATTCGAGGGAGAAAATGCGCAGTCCGTCTTTTTCCTCCCTGTCCGCCGGATCCGGAAGTGCCGCGCGAAGGTCGAGCAGCGACGTTCCATGCGGCAGCGCCGTGACTTTGTTGCGCGCGCGCGGCGAGCGGACGACAAGCTGCCGGGGGACTGTCCAGTTTCCACCATGCAGGGACAGGGACTGCTCAGGAGAGAGCGACCAGTTCTTGCCAAAGCGGGTTTCCAGATAGACAGCCGCGAAGCGCCAGAACGAGGCATACCACGCCGTGCTTTCGCCCTTCACTTCGTCCGGGCGGCTCGGAATGTACCAACCTTTTATGACCTCGCGCAGAAACCCGTTCGCCAGCAGCCGTTCGCGGTGCGTGCGCGTCATGTCCCGCGCCCGGATGGCCGCGGCGGCGTTGGCTTTCTGGAGGCCGTGGAGGATCTCCAGTGACTGTGCGAGTTTTTCCGAGGGCGAAGCCATGATGTCCTTGCGTTAGCCTAATGTGCTGCGCGCAAATTAGCTTTTGGCGCTGTCCTGTTGTTAGCTTAATGTGTTGTACAACTTTTAGCTTTTCGTGTCGACAACTTTTTAGCGTTTACTGCTAAGCCCTTGATTTACCGTAGCCCGTCACCGGACCCCATGCCGGTCGGAAGTGCAGCCCCGCACACTGCGCCCTCTCCCTTCTTCTTCTTCTTCTTCTTCTCCTCCTCCTCCTCCTCCTCCTTTGTTTAATGCCTGTTGCTGCCGATCACCATCGCCATGCCGGTGCTGCTGCCGATGATCATCATGATCACCATGCCGACGATGATGATGCCGATACCGATGACTATGACCATAATTACGGCTGCGATAACTACTACGACTATCGCTAGGCCATCACCATCACTCGTTTCAGTCTGGCCGGTCCATCCCCTCGTCGCGCTTCTGGCGTGTCCGGCTGCGCCGGCCGGGCCTTACTCGCCCCGCCTTGGCGGGTGCTTTGGCGCGGCTCCCGAGCCCTCGCCGGTCTCGGCCGTGCGGTGACAGTCCCTCACGCGAGCCTTCAATTCTCGCGATCCACCGCGCATGAATACGGTTCGTCCACGGACGTGCACACTTAGATTTTCCTCGTCGTTGTTGCATTTCTCCGGCTCACCTTGCCGGGCCTGCCGCCGGCATCAACGGGCGCCCGCGCCAGTGACCGTGTAACCCGTTGACCCCGGGCGGCTGACCGGCCCGGCCTTCCGCTCGCCATATGCAACAACCACGGAAGGGAAAACATGAATCTGCCCGCCAACGAACTTCTTACCGCCGACATCCGCGAACGGCTGCTGCAAAACGGCCGGCTTCGCCTGCAGCTCTCCGGAGAAGCCAAACCGGACTTCCTGCCAGTCGTGAAACTCTTCACGCCGGATGCCGGTTGCACATGGCGGCTGACCGAGCTCGATCCGGAAGATCCCGACATTGCTTTCGGCCTCTGTGATCTCGCATGGGCTGTCCCGAACTCGGCTCCGTGCGCATTTCGGAAATCGAATCCGTGCGCGATGTCCTTGGTCTGCCGGTCGAGCGCGATCTGTACTTCAGGTCGACGAAGACGATCTCCGCCTATGCGGACGAGGCGCGTATCCATGGCGCGACCAAGGCGTGAGGGCAACATGCGGGACGCTGCCGTTCGCATCACCAAGTTGCACAGCAAGATTGCTCATATCAGAGAGGACGTGGTCCACCAGTCTTCGAACGACATCAGCAAAAACCACGCCGTGGTGTTTATCGAAGACCTTCAAGTAAAGAATATGTCGGCGTCGGCCAAGAGCAGGAAGGCAAAGCCGGGAAAGCAGGTTCGCCCGAAGTCGGGACTCAACCGTTCGATTCTGGACGCCAGCCCGTTCGAACTGCGGCGCCAGCTGGAGTACAAAACGCAGTGGAAGGGCGGTCTTCTCGTCGCCGTGCCGCCCCAGAACACAAGCCGCAAGTGTCCTGAGTGCCGCCACACAGCAGCACAGAATCGCAAGACCCAAAGCAACTTCGTGTGCGTCGAGTGTGGCTTCTCCGCCCCTGCGGATTGCAGGCAAGTCAGAGCTGTTGACGTTAACTCCTTTGATCTCAGCACGCTTTTATTTGCGACCAGGGTTTTTCGACCCTGTTCGTCATCTTCGCATGCTGCCAATGCGTCGTGTCAGGAACCCACCGAGGGCATCGTATGCGCGAGTGTACAGCCGGTAGGAATCCCCTCCGTTCACGAAGGGGAGGATGTCAAACACGTGCCATTTGATTAAGTTTGGGTCGTACATTGCCTAGCCGGGGATGAGGCCCTTGTGGAAAGCCTGCTCCTAAGAAACTTTGGGATCGGCTCCATAAGTGTTCGTGTGGTCTAAACACAATCCGAGACCACGCCTCAGCATTGGAAATTCTACGGTGCGGACTGCGCCTAAGGACCGAAACGCCTGCCATAGCGGGCGGGGCTCCTAAAGCCCCTAGCTTCAGCGATGGGGCGTAGTCACAGGACGCGCTTCACCCATATCCTATCCGGATGTGCCGGATGAGAATTTTCCACGCAAGACTCGAAGGACGTGACTTCCACAGCCTGCTCGTTCACCGATGCAGTCCCGCCAAAAGAACGGTAGAACACCCGGTAGGTTACGTCGCACGCGTGACACTTGAAGGTGTGTCCGGCTGAGAAGCCTCCATTCACCAAATCCGGGTAGACAGCGCCGTCGGCGACTTTTGCAGCAATCATTTCGTGAATCATCCGCATCTCCATTCTAGACCGGCGGTTTACGCTTCAAGCTGTTTGCTTATGGCCACAATCTGCCCATAGCGGTTCGCAAAGGGCACGAGGCTTTCAGCGAAGAAATCAGAGTTGGCAAAGGCCCCTGGCGTTTGTTTTGCTGGATGCGTCTGATCTTCCTAAAGACTCATCTGAAAGATGATGCCCTGCGGTTTCACAAGGACCTTCGGAAAGGGCGAGGAGGAGGTCGGCGAGTTGCACAGCTGGGAAGACTCGCACCCCATCCACGGCAGGGCGCGGGCTTCTTGCTCGCACAGAGAGCTAAAGATAGCAGCGCTGGGATCGTTCCACATACTGCCAGCAAAACTTCTGCCCTACATAGTCCCGGCGTTGTACGGCTGTCATCCCCGATAGGCCCCACCGTGACCGAATTCAGTGTACCGGCGAGGTTTGCTGCGGGGCCCTCGGCTCTGTATCTGTCGCTGGTCATCGTCGTCGGCCCAATCTCCGTGAGACTGCTCTTGCTGTCAGTTGGTTGCCCGCTTGCGTGCCACGGGAGGCGGGCCAGGCGCGACCGACCTTATCTTAATCGTCCCTACCAAGGGCAACTTGGAGGCTGGGCGTACACCGTAAACGTCTTCGACGGTTGCGCGCAGGATTTCGGCGACGCTCCAGGCTTGCGCAATGCATCCCACTGGGCGGTGCGGGTAGTCGCCATCGAATATCTCCGAGATGTGGCCGAGCCCCGCGTCGTTCAAATGATCCTTCAGAGAAGACAGCCACGTCTCGGCCTGCTGCCGCGACGCCCGGCTGCCGCCGTTCACTTTGATGAATGCGGTGATAAACGGACCCATCAACCAGGGCCACACAGTCCCTTGGTGGTAGGCCCCGTCGCGACTCTGGGGATCTCCGGTGTAGCGGCCCCGGTATTGCGGATCGCTGGGAGCCAAAGTGCGCAAGCCGTAAGGTGTGAGAAGGTGGCGTTGCACAAGGTCCACCACAAGCTTGGCGCGTTCCGGACGTAACATCGTATAAGGAAGACTGACAGCAAAGATCTGGTTTGGACGGATGCTGGCATCGGGCAGGCCGGCATTTACCACATCGTAAAGGTAGCCGCCCTTGTCGTTCCAAAGCAGGCGATTGAAGCTCCATCGGGTCAAAGTGGCCAGGCCGCTGTACCGTTTGCGCCCGCTTTCATCGCCCAACCGTCGTGCTACATCCTCCATGATGCAGAGCGCGTTGTACCAGAGCGCCTGAATCTCCACCGCATTTCCGCGCCTCGGTGTAACCACCCAATCGCCTACCTTGGCATCCATCCAGGTCAGCTGCACTCCCGCCTCGCCGGAGCACAGCAGGCAGCTGGCGTCGACTTTGATGCCAAATCGAGTGCCGCGCACATGCCAGTTGATGATGTCGGTCAGTACGTCGTAGAGACCACGGACGAACTCGAGGTCACCGGTATAAGACAGATAAGCGCGGAGCGCCTCAAAGAACCACAGCGTGGCGTCCACCGTGTTGTACTGGGGCGTTTCTCCGACATCCGGAAAGCAGTTCGGCAGCATACCGTGATCCACATGCCGAGCGAAGGTTTGGAGGATACTGCGCGCGACCGCGAAGCGGCGGCCGGGTAGAGTCAAGCCGGGCAGGGCAATCATGGTGTCGCGGCCCCAGTCGCTGAACCAAGGGTAACCCGCGATCAGGGTCTTGTGGTCGCCTCGGCAAACGATGTAACGGTCGGCGGCCGCACTCAGCGCTCTAACAAAATCATCCTCCACCGGAGAGCTCAACCCGGCCTGCTGCCGCCTGGATAGCTCGTTTTGGCGGTAGAGGGGGGCTCTGGCGATGTCTCGTTGCTCGGTCGAGGCGATGACCGTGGCCCTGGTGAGCGTGCGCAGATCGAAACGCAGGACACAGGGATTGAATAGATCCTCCTGATGATCGAGCCCACGTTCGCGCTCCACCTCGTACTCGAAGTTTCGATACCAGTGCGCGGTATTCTCGACGGTCGCGGCGTCGTGGGACAGGTGCAGAGTGGGCAGCCCTTGATAAGGAGAAACGCTAGCCAAGCCGGGTCGCGCAATGACTCTGCCATCGATGGCGTCATTCTCATGAGTCAGGCTGTGATAATCGCGGAAGGCGAGCAGAGGACGAAGCTCAAGCTGGACCGTGCTGGATTTGCCGGCCCTCAGGATTTCATACTGCACGACCGTCGTGTTCTCGCCCTGCAGCATGAAAACGGTCTTCTCGATTTGGACACCCTGAACTTCAAACGTGAAGATCGGGAATGGATCGAGCCGGAACTGTTTGAGAAAGCGAAACCCTGTGGGGTGCACGACTTCCTGGTACTGATTCGAGCACAAATCAAACGCGTTGCCGTCGATGAGAACAGTTTCTTCCAACTTGGAAAGCAGGACGAGGCGTCCGACCGGCGGCTTCGTGGCAGCGACCAGCAGACCGTGATAGCGGCGGGTGTTGATTCCCGGCAGCGTGGAAGAGGCGAAGCCTCCAATTCCATTGGTCTCCAGCCACTCGCGGCGGGAAGCCGCTTCCAGGTTGCGGCATAGGTCTTGTCCAAAGCGGATCATGATACACGCTCTCTTAATCCGACCTTAAAGCCCCGAGCACAACACCACGAAAGCTCTTCCGTTCCTCGATCGTCCGGCGAGCAATCGAAGTCCAACTGTCGAGTGCCGAAAAATGAATCGAAGGCATGTGGCGCCGACCACTTGCGATCAGGTTTTTCTCTTGCCCCTCCTGCAAAAGCGAACGAAATAGGCCGAAAATCAGAACGTGTACGAAAGACCGACTAACGGAACCGGTTTAGAGTGCAAGCCGGCGTCGTTTACACGAAACAAGACATCGGCGGTTAAGAGGAGCCTGCCTACCGGGTTCACTTTTCCGCCTAGTGCAAAACTAGCTTGGTTGACGGTAGCGGTTTTGGTGGTGATGTCCGGGTGCGAAACATTCACAAAATCTGACACCGGCGGTGCATTGAGAACTCTTCTCTCGTCGGGCAATGTCTGCCCTAAGAAGTCGATAGTAGCACTGACGCGGCGGGTAATTCCGGCATCGAGGCCCACGGTGTAGCTGATGATATTGGGGAGGTGAGCCTTACTATCGGTGGCGACATCACCCGCCAAAATCGAATCGCCATTAACCTGATACCCGAAGCTGGCGTGCGGCGCAACTCTACCAGCATAGGAGAAAGTTACAAATGGTCTTACTCCCCAAGTTCCAGCTCCAAGAAGATTCATTTCGTCGCCGGTTGGAAGGTGCACATCGACGCCCGCTGCCAAACCTACTTTTTCGCCTCGGATCGCCTCAAACTTACCACGCAGAACCACATCACCGATACCCGCAGCGGAGCCGCCTCGGACGAACGAGGCATTATTGTAGAACTGGAATCCGTTGGAGGGTGCCGTAAAAATTGGACCTAATGTCTCACCTGGCTGTAAGGGTGAGCTGCTGAACACGTGAACACAACACTGCGGACTGATGCTGTTATCAGTGCTCTCAATCTCCTGGATCGTCGCATCCGAGGTCATGTTCATTCGCACGTCTAGGATCGGAATAGCAATGGAGAGATCGAGACGATTGGTGATCCCGAAAGTTCCGACAGCGGTGAACTGATGGACCTTCAAGTCGATTCTGTTCTGCGTAGAAATAAAATCCTTCGTGGCGACGGGCACGCTTTGACCGCTGCTATTGGTGTAGCACGTCACGGTGCCAGGGGGAGAAGGGCAGGGTGCAAATTCGTGATGAAAAACAGCTCCGAAGTGCTTGAGGCTGATACCATCGACGTTGTCGAAATCAAAATATTGATAGCTGAAACCGACGAATAGCTTGTGCCGACCGATGGTCTGTGCCCGCTCGGTCAAGATGGGACCGAAGTTCTGAGTCGTCTCCGACACGACCCCCAGGGTGGGGTTGAAGGAAAAGGTGAAGCCTGAAGCGGGCGACGTTATCGGCAAATTACTAAGCTGAGTACCGATTGCAGTGGTCAATGGAGCCAAACTGGCTAGACTGGCGGCCTGAAAGTGAACATTGTGCTTGAAGGCAGCGGAAGCCTGATCGGTGGAGCCAAGGGGGCCGTTATGGTTAACACCGACCAAACCGCCCGCACCATACACCTGGGGCACGATACAGACCAAATCCTTAGAGATTGACGAAATCGTTTGATTAGTCGAGTTCGACGTAGGGCACGGGCCACCCACCGCCGTCTGGCCTTGCGCGGCCGCTGATAACAGCGCGAGTAGAACTAGAACAAAAGTGGCGACTTTTGACATAGTGTCTTTCTCCTTGCTGCTTGTGGACTAACCAGGTCTCATTTAAGCGACTCTATTTGCCAGGTTGACTTGACCCGCTTTAGCGTCATGACAACTTGTTGCGCAACATGCGGTCGGCCAGCAATAGTAAGTGATTGAGTGAATGCGACAATAGCTCGATCACCTTCAATATTCGGTCCTTCCACGATGTTGCAAGTCATTCTCACCGACCGAGCGTCACGGAAAAACCTCCGAAGTCCGCTGGCCGCCGAGTCGGTCATGCCCGGCCAGATAGTCTTCAGTTCATCGACGTTTTTGTGCTCATAAGCCTGGCGGTATTGTTCCAGCACGTCGTTGACTGCTCGCCTCTCGTCACGAGGGGCGGGCGGTGGCGGCGGAGGTTTCAGACTTTCGAGATCATTCTTCGCCTCTCCCGTGTGCCTGCCGGGAGGCGTCCTCGCAATGTAAGCTTGAAGACTCGCCTTGTCGCTCTTATTTGTTTTCTCCCACGCTAAGTCGTCCAAACGCCCGAAAATCTGGTCGTGACGCGTACCCGACGGATAATCCTTGAGAAAAGCTTGCAACACTGCCTCATCTCCCGAGTTCCGCGCTTCCTGGAATCGCTGATTCTCTTTGTTCTGATCCTCAGCCCTCTTCAGATCCTCGATCTTCAGGCTTGCCGCTGCATAATGGGACCCCTGCCTGTACTTTTGCTGATAGTCCTGCAGGGCCTGAATCGTGTTGCTTGCCTCGGCACGGATCCAGGTCGCGTTTTCTTGGGCGTCGCTCCGATGCTTTCCGCTCGGAATCTTGGCCAGGTATTCGTCAAACCCGGCTGCGGTGCCTGCGCCCATTGCCTTTTCCCAATACAGCTTGTCGAGCGTTGCTTCTAACTCCCCTAGATGCGGACTATTCGGATGCTGGGCCCGGTACTGTTCTAGCTGGTCAGTACTATCCGAGTTGGCGACCTGCGGCCAACGATCGGGTTCCGCCGCGTTAGGCGGGGGCGTCTGTTTAGGAGGGGAAAGGGCGAAATCGCTTTTCGCCAGATTCGCGTGTTCGCCAGACACGAATCTTTTCTGCATTGTACCCGATTCGCCCGTGTTGTCCACTACTCTGATTGCGTGCTCGCCCGCAGACGCGGACGCCGAGAAAGGCCCGCGCCCTACCGTGCCGAGCAACGTGTCGTCAAGGTATATCTTCGACCCTTTGCTCCAGCCGTGGAGTTGTATGCTGGCTGGTTTGTTTTCGGGGACCTGAGGCTTAATAGTTGGTGGCGACGGGTTTGTTGTAACAGGGGCCGTTTCCTCCGTCTTTGTTACGACCGGCGATTCGCGCAGCACGATCGGAAATATATTAGGACTTTTACTTTGTACGGAAACGCTGTGGGTCTGCTTTACATAGCCCGTATGGGAGAACTCCACTTCGTATTTGCCCGGCCGCAGCTTGAGGTTGCAGAAGGGAGTCACACATTCCTGTCCTGTCGATTTGATCCGGACTGTTGTTCCGAGAGGAGTGGCCTTGAACTCCACGGGCACGGTTCCGGGTATGAGCATCCACACGATCGCCACCACCACGGCTAACAGGACGGCGCCCCCTGCCGCGATGAGCACCCGGAGGTTGTTGGGAGCCACGACGACGATCGTTTTACCAGGATCGGATTGCGGCAGCGCTTCTATGCGACGGCGCGTCTGGTCTGCGAGCTTTTGCTGTTCCAGTTGACGTTTCTTCTCGGCCTTCTCCCGGGCCTTATGCTCTTCCGCCTGCCGCAGTTGCTGCTGGTGCTGCTGCTCGGCCTGTCGTTGCCGTACACGTTCCTGCTCAGCCTTCTGCTCCAATTCGCGGGCTCGAGCCAGTCTCTCCTTCTCCTCGGCGGCCTTTCGCCGCTCTTGTTCAAGTTCCTCCTTGCGCTTCTGCTTGATCTGTCGCTGCTTCTCCAGCTCCGCTTGGCGGGTACGTTCGTTATCCGCTTTCTGCTGTGCTTGCCGCTCTGCTTCCAGTTGGCGCAACCGCGTTTCGATATCACCCTTGATCTGCAACAGACGCGGTTCATTGGGATAGGTGGAAAGGCCCTGAACCAAGTGGCGAAGCGCGCCCTCGAAATCGCCGCCCGATTGCGCGCGCACTGCCGCTGTCATGTGCTGCTCGATCACCTGCTCGCGCTTTTGGCTCTCGATGCGTGCTCTGAGCGGCGAAAGAAGCGGGGAGTTCGGTTGAATCTCGGCGACCCGCGCTAATAGCATTTCGGCGGACGGGCAGTCCACCTCAAGCGCCGCTTCACAGCCTTCCAAAAGTTCACTGACTACCTGTTCTTGCACCGCGGGATCGCCTACTGCGAGCTCGCCGGCGCGCGCGAGATACCCGACACCCTTTTCCCATTTTTTCTTACCCAGTGCCGCGCGGCCGTCCACGATGATCTTTTGCGCCTTTTCTCTGAGTTTCAGCCCATCCTGAAGCTTCCGTTCCAACGCAGAGACGTCCCGATCGCCGGGGAATTTCGTCTTGCCCTGGCCAACAAGATCAGCCACCCGACCGTAATCGGCAGAAGCCAGGGCAGCCTGGGTGGTTCGGATCCATTCCGATCGTTCGGCAGCGCGCGCTTGTTCGGCCAGCGTGGCCACACGCCTCAGATGGTTGTCGAGTTCCGGGTACTGGGGATGGACGCCACGCAGAGCGTTCCATTGCTGGGTGGCTTGTTCGTATTTCTTCGCCTCCTCCAGCACGCGAGCTTCGTTCACGATGGCTGTGACGTGCGCGCACAATTCGCTCGCCTGGCCCAGTTGGTGCTGAAGGGTGGGTTCCTGCGGATAGCGTGTGAGTCCGTCCTGCAGAATCTGCATGCGACGGTCGAGTCCTGGTTCGGACTGGGCGCGCTGCGTGACGTCGCGCACAAAGCTTTCCTGTTCGAGGCGAGCACGTTCGAGCCGCGCTCGTTCCTGTTCTTGTCGAACCTGCTCCTGGATTTGCGCACGCAGCTCTGCCAGCGGGGACTCATCGGGGTAAGAAGAAAGGCCGCGTTCGATCTCCCGAAGCGCTGCCGGCAGATCACCGCTGGCCTGCAACCGCTTCGCCTCTCGGCAACATTGGCTTACCAGTTCCTGGTGCTTGCGCCGGGCAATCCGGTTTTGCAAGTCAGCCGGAGGCACCTGGTCGGGTTGTAAGTCAGCCAACTGCTGAAGGAGGGCTTCGGAGGCGCGCCAGTCTTTTTCGAGAGCGCTTTCTGCAGCGTCTACCAGGCTGGCGAGAACCTGCTCCCGCACCGCCGGGGCGCGTTCGGCGGCCGTAAAAGCCTTCCTGAGCAGATCTCCGCCTCGTTTCCATTCCGCCTTTCGGAGGAAGGTCTGCGATTCGGCCAGCGCCTGTTGGGCCTCCAGTCTGCGATGTACCTCTTCGCGCAGTACCGTTTCGAGGCGCTGCAAGTCCTGGTTGTCGGGAAACAGCACCAAGGTCCGGCGCAAGGTTTTCTCCGCCTGCGTGAACTCTCCGTCGGCCACGTGCTGCGCAAACTGAGCCACCCGCTGATGGACGAGGCCGTCAGAGGCCTGTTGTCGAAGACTCCCGTACTCGGACTTGAGCTCGGGCGAGACCAGCGAGATGAGATCAGACGCCGGTGCTAGCTTTTCCAGCGCCGCCTCATGCTGGTTGGCTGTCACCAGGATTTGCGCGTCGCCCAGAGCTTTCTGAACGAGGGTGCCGGCGGCCGCGGATTGCTTTTCACTGACCTCAGCGAGCAAGACTTCGAGCTTTGGGGTGGAGCCGTGTAGGCGACGGCCTTCCTCGAGCAATCCGAGCGCGGTCGGATAGTCCTCGTTATCCAGCGCTTGGCTTGCCCGGTTTATCAGCTCGTCGAGCTTGCGCCGGCGTTCTGCTTCGGCGCGGGCCATCGCCAGCAGGGCTTGGAAAGGGGCGCTGCGGGCCAAAAGGGAGGAATGCGCCTCCAGAAGCCTGAGCGCCTCACCCGCTTTGTGATTCTGCAGGAGTTTTTCCGCCGTGCTGAGGGTGGTCTCCAGCTTTTTCCGGTAGTCGAGGGAAGCGCGCCGGGCCTCGTTGAGGAGCATGCGCAATTCCTCATCGGGAGCCTCCTGCAGGGTCGCTTCCAGTAGCTTGATGGCTTGCTCGTACGCCTGCTCGGCAATAAACGCGTTGGCTTCCTGGGCCGCTGCCTCCACGATCAGGCGACGTTTCTCCGCAAGAGCTTCTTCCCTTGCAAATTGCAGAAGATCCGGGATCTCGGTCGAATCTTTCAGCTTGCTGTGAGCCGTTTGAAGGATCTGAATGGCCTCATCGTAGGCTTTTCGGCCGAGGGCATCCTTCGCCTTCTGCAGGTACTCCTCCTTGCGGCGTTCGCTTCGCTCGTGCTCGACGTTCTCGCGCACGATCAGGAGCAAAGACTGGAGCCGGGGCTCGGGGCCGGTTTTGGCTAAGGCAGCTTGCAGAACGCTGAGGAGTTCTTCGTTGCGGCCCTGCTCTGCCAGGGTACGGGCGTGGTTCAGTTGCTGGTCAACGAATTCCTTGCGCTCGGCGACCTGGCGCTGTTTTTCGGCCAGAGACCTGAGCTTCGACAAGGTCCGATCTTCGGGGAAGCGCTCGAGGCCCTGGTCGGCCTTCTGGCAGGCGGCGTCGAAATCGTCACGGTTCAGCGCTTCCTCGATTTGATGGGTAATCGTCTCCAGCTCGCGGCGGCGCTGTTCCTGTTCTCGACCAAGGGTCGCGGATTCGACCAACGCTTTTACTTGGGGAGCGCCCGGGTCAACCAAATCGGCTAGTTTCAGTTTCTCCAGTGCGGAGGTAAAGTTTCGGGCTGCGATCTCCCGCCGCGCCTGCTCCAGATAATTTTTCAGTTGCCGCTGGCGCTCGCGCTCCTCCCAGTCGTGTTGGATGGTTTGGTAGAGGCTTGCAGCCTGCACCTGCTCAGGCGCGATCTGCAGAGCCTCTTCCATGGCTTGCTGGGCGGAATCGAGGTCTCCCGCCTGGTGTGCCCATTCAGCGCGTCTCAGTTTCTCCTGCAACTCCAGCTCTCGAGACCATGCCGTCTGAATGGATTCGCGAAGCTGTCGCAGCTCGACATCGGTTGCATCCAAGCCCGTGGCGCGCTCCAGATAGCTCAAGGCAGGTTCAAATTGCTTCTGGGCAAAGGCTTCCTCTGCTTGCCGGCGCAGTTGCTGTACTTGCTCCTTAATTTGTGCCCTTGCGATACGTTGTTGCACTTCCCGCAGAAGAAGGTTTGCCTCGGTGTTCTGACGGTCGACTTGCAAGGCCTGCAACAGTTGATCCTTGGCCTTGAGAAGTTCGGCTTTTTCGAGCAGAACCGTGACTTGCTGTAAGTGCTTGCCGATGATCTCCCGTTTCAGGTGCTCCTGGAGTTGGCTGAGGTCCAGCGCAAGATCGTCGGCTGAGTGGTAACGATCCTCGCGGTTCTTGGCCAGGGCCTTGAAGATGATCGCCTCGAGCTCGGGCGGGTAGTCGGAGACAAAGTTCTTGAGAGGCGGCGGCACGGCATGGATGATCTTCATCAGGGTGGCCGCCATGTTTTCGCCGTCGAAGGGATGGTTGTAGGTAAACAACTCGTACAACACAACGCCGGTGGAGAAGATATCGGTCCGCGCATCCACCGGACTGCCATTGACCTGTTCGGGCGCCATGTAGCTGACGCTGCCCATGATCTGTCCAGTTTTGGTGTCGCTCGCGGCTCCGATATGAGCGATGCCAAAATCCACGATCTTGACCACACCCTCTTTTGAAACCATGATGTTGGCGGGCTTGATATCGCGATGGACGATGCCGCGGAGGTGCGCGTGGCTCAAACCGTGGCAGACGCTCAGAATGGGCTGGATTTTTTCCAGAATGGTGAGTGGTCGGCGGGAAGAAATGATCGCATCGAGGCTCTGTCCCTCCAGAAATTCCATGACCAGGTAAGGACTTCCGGCGTGGTCCCCGAGTTCGAAGACGGTGACGATGTTGGGATGCTGCAGACTGCCGGTAGACTGGGCTTCACGGAAGAAGCGCTTCAGCAGGTCTGGCTTGTTGGCAAACCCGCCCGTCATCATTTTGATGGCGACCCGGCGGTTGAGGAAAGGATCGGTCGCCTCGTAAACGACACCCATCCCTCCGCGACCGATGACATCGATCACGTCGTACTTACCGATCTTCGTGGGTTCCTTCGTGGCCATGGCAGGCCGCGATCATGAAAGCAGCCAGGACAAGAGCAAGCGGTATTCTCCTCGACAAGTTCCAGGAGTCCAGCAGACACTCGGCGAAACCTGTCTAGAAGAAACGCGGGCATCTCCCCGGAATGCCGAAGGTCCTCGGGGCTACGCCGCCCTGGGATCGCCGGGATATTGTGCCCCGAACCAGCCACACTCGCAACTGAATACATCTGCACGCTCCTTTTTAGGTAGCCGCGACCTCACCACGGAATAGGACGCGGTTTCACAGACTCTCTTGCCAAGTATTCGGCCGTGCCGCAGCCCGCAGCGGTCGAGTCGGGCGTTTCGGGCGAGCAGGGAGAAACGCGAGCAGGCAGAAGTGTGGTGCTGGGCCTGAAATGGTGCTATTCTTTGCGTCCACGATTCGAGGAGGCCACGATGTCGGTGCCAACCGCCTCTACGACAATAGGTGCCTACCCGGGTTCGCTCACAGAACTGGTCTTCGTGAACGGCGCGGAGCAGCGGAGGGTTTCACTCGATCACGTCCCCTTCACCATCGGCCGGAAGGCGGACCGAGACCTAGTGATCACTGACGCGCGAGTATCACGAGATCACGCCGAGATCAAAGCCGACGGCGCCGACTTTGTGCTCGTGGATGTGGGAAGCAGTTCGGGCACGTTCGTCAATGGTGAAAAAGTCCAACGCCAAAAGCTGAAATACAACGACCGTGTCGAGTTCGGCGCCAAAGGTGGCCCCTACTTCGTTTTCAACCCGACCAGCGCCGAGCGGCTCGACTTGCTGAAGGGACTCAGCGCGATCGCCAGGATTTCCATTTTTTCCAAGCTCAACCAGCCCGATGTTGAGGAACTCACAAAAATCATTTCCGCTAAGAAGTATGGGCCCGCTGCTGCTGTGTTTTTCCAGGGGGATCCCTCAGACTCCCTCTATATGCTGCTCACGGGTTCGGTGAAGGTGACCCAAGCCTCCGAAGACGGGCGTGAGAAGATTCTGGACATCCTCGGGCCGGGAGAGATCTTCGGGGAATTCGCTATGCTGGATGGACATCCCCGCTCGGCGACGGTTACCACCTGCGAGCCGACGGAGTTAGCCACGATCTCGCACCGGGACTTTCGCAACTTCGTGGCCAGCCGTCCCGAAATCTTGTGGAAGGTGCTACAAGCGCTCTGCGAGCGTGTCCGCAAGACCAGCACCGGGATGCTGGAACTGTCCTCGCGCGAGGTTCCTTACCGGCTTCTGGCAGCACTGCATCATCTGTCGGAGAAGTACGGGCAGGCGGCAGCGGACGGATCGTGCTTGATTAGTGGGAAAGTTGGCGTGCAGGACCTGGTGGCCATGGTCGGTTCCAGTCGTGAGGTGGTGAGCCGTCTGTTGCACCGCTACCAGGAGAAGGGGCTGGTCGAACTCGGGAACAGCAAGCAAATCATCATCCCCGATCCGGCGGCTCTGGCGCGAGCGCTCGAGTACTCCTCGGAATGGTCGTGAGCGACCGGCCCAGTCGCACCCGTGCAACCCCGTAGGAGCACCGGCTCCGATCAGGCCAGTGTTTTCCGAAAGAAGCGTTGGTTTTCACGGCTACCGGTTGCCTTAGGGATCACTCGAAGTGCCAATTCTGTTCAAACTTTTGTCGTCCCGCAGGCACCCGAGTGAGACGTTGAGTTGGCGGTCTCGGGAGGAGTCGGATGCAGCAGAAGGGAACGAGGGTTCTCATCATCGGCGGGGGCTTCGGAGGGGTCTACACGGCCATCACGCTCGAGAAGCTCCTCAAAGCAGAGTCGGGCGTTGAAGTGGGGCTGATCTGCCGGGAGAACTATCTGGTTTTCCAGCCGATGCTGCCGGAGGTCATTTCGGGAAGCATCGGAATCCTCGACACCATCGCGCCCATCCGCCGTCTCTGCCCGAGAACCAACCTTTACACCAGAGAAGTCGAATCCATCGACCTGAAGAACCGGACGGTAACCACCAGCGCAGGCTTCCGGCCACAGACCTCGCAGCTGGAGTACGATCACCTTGTCATCGCGGTTGGAAACATCACCAGCTTCGCAGCTCAGCCTGGACTTGCCGAGCATGCCCTGCCGTTTAAGTATCTGGGCGACGCCCTGGTGTTGCGCAACCACGTCATCCACGCCCTGGAAGAGGCCGATATCGAGTCGGATCCAGAGTTCCGGCGCGCCTTGCTTACGTTCGTGGTGGCTGGCGGGGGATTCTCAGGCGTGGAGGCGGTCGCCGAACTCAACGACTTCGTGCGCCACGGGGCTCGGAGCTTTCGGCGTATCAACCCCGCTGAGATTCGGGTCGTCCTGCTTCACGCCGGTCCCCTGATCCTGCCAGAGCTGTCAGAAAACCTCGGCCGGTTTGCGCAGACGCGGTTGCAGCGCCGGGGCGTCGAAATCCGACTTAACACGCGTCTCGCCGGAGCAACCGCGGAATCCGCGTTGCTCGAGGGCGGCGAGCGGATTCCCACCAAGACGCTGGTCAGCACGGTTCCGGCGGCGCCCAACCCGTTGGTGGCTGCCCTGCCGTGCAAGAAAGAGAAAGGGCGGATTGTCGTCAACAAGTACCTGGAAGTAGTGGATTGCCCCGGCGTTTGGGCGCTCGGCGATTGTGCATGGGTGGTGGATCATAAGACCTGGCAGCCCTGTCCGCCTACGGCTCAGCATGCCACCCGGCAGGCGACCTGCCTGGCGAACAACGTGGTCAGGTCGCTGCGGGAAGAACCGAAGCAGACGTTTTCATTCCAAGCCCTCGGAAAGCTAGCCTCGCTCGGACACCGTTCGGCTGTGGCCGAGGTATTCGGTGTCAAGCTCTCCGGATTTATCGCCTGGTTGCTGTGGCGAGCCATTTATCTCATGAAGTTGCCCGGCCTCGATCGCAAGCTCCGCGTTTCAACGGACTGGTTGCTTGATCTGGTGCTGCCACCTGATATCGTCCAGCTCAAGCTTGAAAAGACGACGAGCTTGAGCCGAGAACACTTCGAGCCGCACGAAATCATTTTCCGGCAAGGAGATCGCGGGGATCGCCTGTATGTCATCGTCGAAGGAGAGGTCGAGGTGTTCCAGGACGGGCCGGGGCAGGTCCCGCATCGGCTGGCTCGTCTCGGACCAGGAGAGTGTTTTGGAGAGATGGCATTAGTGGACGATCAGCCTCGCATGGCCACCGCTCGAAGCATTACCAGGGCAAACCTGCTGAGCGTGGACCAGCACGCATTCAGGGAACTGTTCGCCCATCACCCACCGCTCCGTCGCATGTTCCAGGCGCTTATCGATCAACGGCGGCGCGCAGGTGCACAAGCCGAACCCGAAGGCCAGCCCGATCTCACGATCGTGGCCCGGCAGCAAGCAAAGCTCTAGACGCATCAGCCTCAGGGAGGGAGAACGGTCCGGGAGCGAGTTTGAGCGTGCAGCGCGGGGTGGTGTTGATCTCGACCAGTGCGGCACCGGGCGCGATCTGGTGTGTGATCCGCCAGACCATATAGACGATCAGGGCCAGCAAGATCGCGGCCACGACGGCTGCCGGAATGTTTTGCCATTTGGTCCCAGAGCGCACGCTGTGGATCGGTTTTTTGAGCCCGCACTCGGCGGACTCGGCGCCCGCCGGCGACTCCCGGCGGCCGGCTCCGATTTCTCGACGGTCTGCGGCCGAGTAGGATTTTCTTCTTTGCCGACCCCCGCATCGTGAACGCGTGCTTTTCCAGCTGAATCCGGTCTCTTGGCGTCGTGCTGCTCTTGTGCCGGCGTTGGCGTGCGCGGTTCTGCGAGATTTTTCGCGGTATCTCCACGTCGCAAGGCCTCAATCTGAATCGTGAGCCGCTGTCTGACAATGCCAACCGCAGACAAAATCTTCTGATTCCCAGGGTAGTGTTTGGCAATGAGGGTCACTTCCCCCAGAACATTCTCCAGCTCTGAGATGCTGGCGAGCTGAGTTTCCTCGAGGGGACCATCGCCCAGCGAAGGCGAGCCCGCAGTCTCCCATTCCGACTCGCTCAGGGTGGGTTCGTTGGCAGCATACGCCATCTGCCGTTTCATCCGCTCCAATCGTTCGACGCCGGAGCGCTCGCGGCTGATGCCCGCGATCGCACTGGTGCGGGCGAGGTCGTAGCCCTGCTTCATCTCGGCGGGCACCAACGAGGCTGCCGAAGACAGTCGACCGAGAATATCGAGAACAGCTTTATAGCAGCCCACCTGCAGCAGCACGCGGCAATCTTTCAGCGCCTGGGCCACCGCGGCCACGGCGGATTCCGATTCCTTTGTCTCGATCTCTCGTTGCAGCAGCCGCGTGTCGACGTCGTCGTCGAATTCCTCGCGGTATTGGTCCAGCGCCGCCCGAGCGGCCTTGAAATCAGAAATGGCTAAGGCCTCTCGCGCATGTTCCTTGGCGTAGGAAAACGCCAGCACCCGGCGCTGTTCGCGATGGACCTGCCCGGTCAGCTGGGAACACATTCAGCAACCGGCGGGCCATGGCGATGGCTTCCCGAAGATCGGCGTTGAACTGCTCAAGGTGACGGCGAGCGTCATCGAGGAGAATGCGCAGCTCCGGATCGTCGCCTTCCTGGAGCGCGGCCTCGAGCAATTCGATTGCCTGGCCGTATTCGCCCGCCGACATAAGACGGTGCGCATCTTCTGCCGTGGCATCGATTTTCTGGCGCAGGAGGTAGGTCGCAGCCTCCTCCCGGCAAAAATAGAGCAGGTCGTCAAAGTCGCACGAGGGAGTTTGGCGTTTCGCGGTTTCCAGGATCTCGATGGCCTCTTCGTAGGCCTTCCGCCGAATCGCATCTTTGGCCTGCCGAGTGATTTTCGTCCTGAACTGCTCGGCGCGGTCCCGCTCCAAATATTCTGTAAATAACGAGTACATCGATTGCAAAACGAACTCGTCGGGATACTTGGCAAGGGCCTGCTGCAGCGGGACGAGGGCTTCAACCGACTTCTTTTCTTCGAGCAGCCGCCGGGCCAGTGAGACCTGGCTTTCCACGTACGCCCGCTTCTCGCAGTTCTCCCGTTCTTTGTCGGCCAGCGCCTTCAACTTGAGGAGCCCGCGATCATTGGGAAATCTCTCCAGTGCTTCGGCCGCTTTGGCGCAGGCCAAGTTGTAGTCATTGCGGTCGAGAGCCTCTCCAATTTCGCTGCTGAATTGTTCCAGTTCTTTGCGTCGCCGCTCGTGCTGTTGCCCGGCGGAGGCCAGCGCAACCAGTTCGTTGAAGCCCGGCACCTCGGGATCAATCCGCTCGGCCTGCCGGAGCAGGTCAAGGGCAGCCGTGAAATGCCGGCTGGAGATCTGCTTTCTGGCCTCCTCCAGATGGGTGTGTACCTGTTTCAGCTTTGCCCGTTCGGTCAGTTCGTTGCGAATGGCCGCGTGCAGCCCTTTGGCTTCAGGGTTTTCAGCATCCACGGTGAGGGCTTGCTTTGCGCTGGCGAGGGCATTCTCGAGATCTTCGGTGTCGAAGGAAGACTTGGCGCGCGCCAGCAATTCGGCCACTCGGTCGGCACGTTGCTTTCGCTCCTGGGTTGCATCCCGCAATTCGCGTAACTGGGGATTGCCCTCGTCCAGGCTCAGAGAGACGCTCAAGTAACGCAACGCCTCATCCAAGGCGTTCCTGGCGATGGCCTGTTCGGCCTGAGTTTGCAAATCCCGTATGCGCTCGACGCGCTGCTGTTTCTGGATCTGCAGCTGCGCTTCGCGCAGCAATTCATTCGCGCGCACATTCTGCCGGTCGACCTTCAGCAACTGCAACAACTGCTCTCTGCTTTTGTCCCATTGTCCATCGGCAAGGGACTGTTCCACGGCTTCGAGATATCCCGAGATCCGCTTGCGTTTGAGTTGCTCCTCTACGTGGGAAACGTCGAACGCGAGCTCGGTCGCGGTCTGGTAACGCTCGCCGGGATGTTTGGCCAACACCCGTTGCAAGATGCTGTCCAGTTCCGGCGGGTAGTCTTGCAAGAACTTGCCCAGAGGAGGCGCGGGATCGTGGACAATCTTGAGCAGCGTGGCACCCGCATCTCGGCCTTCAAACGGAAGCACATTGGTCAGCATCTGGTACAGCAACACGCCGGTCGAAAAGATGTCGGTCCTCAGATCCACATGCGCTCCGTGGACCTGCTCGGGGGACATGTACTGGATGCTTCCCATGAGTTGGCCGGTGCGCGTGACGTATTCCGCCCCGATCCGGGCAATTCCGAAGTCCACCAGCTTGACGCTGCCATCCTTGAGCAGCATGATGTTCCCAGGTTTGATGTCCCGGTGAACCACGCTCTGCTCATGAGCATAGGCCAGAGCATCGCAGACCTGGATCACGATGCTCAGCTTTTCTTCCAGGAGCAGAGTCCGGCCGGAACGGAGGGCCACATCCAAGCTCTCCCCTTCGAGGAACTCCATGACCAGGTAAGGCATGGCCTCCTGGATCCCCAGATCATAGACGGTCACGATGTTCGGGTGTCGAAGCTTGCCCGCCGATTGCGCTTCCCGATAGAAACGCTTCAGCAGCACGGGATCATTGATGACCGCACTGGTCATCATCTTGATGCCCACCAGTCGTCCGATTTCCGGATCCACTGCTTTGTAGACGACTCCCATCCCGCCTCGACCCACGATCTCGAGGACTTCGTACTTGCCCAGTTGTTTGGGTGCGCTGTCGGGCATTTCAATCACTCGGAACTGGGGGGAACCGCTCGCTCGAGACACGCCTTTGGCATCTGGCGGGCTCGCTGCCGACCATGAAAGCGCCCATACATTAACATAGAATTTCAGCACCCACTACCCGCGCGTGAGCAGGCGCGAGTTTTCCGATCGCTCAGGCAGACTCAGGGGGGGACTGGGGGGACGGGACAACGCGGAACATCTGTTTTCCCACCAGAACCGGGGCGCCGAATGGAACCGGAGCTTTGCCGCGAACCAGCACGAAGGTTCCGTTGAGACTGGAAAGATCTTCGAGGAAGAAGTCCTCGCCCCGTTGGTAGACTCGTGCATGGGACCGGCTCATCAGCCGATCACCTTCGAAGGTATAGCTGGCATTGGTGCGGCCAAATGTGACTTCTTGGTCGCGCAGCGGATACGTCTCTGGCCGCGCCGAGCCATCCGGGTTGATGGCGAGGAACTCCGCGGCGCTTTCCTTGAGCAAGTTGCTGACATTCAGGACTGTCTTTCCCAGCGTGGTCGCGGCCGCCACCACTTCCGGCTTGCAAACAAATCTGAACTGTCGTGTGCCCATGGCAACCACGTCCTCTTCCTCCAGGGTGTAGGTGGCAATGAGCCGGATGTAGATTCGGCCCCTGGGGCCGACGTTTTCCACGGTGGGCTGACCTTCCACCAGCGAAAACCTGGCTTCGACCACCGGCAGCTTGGCATCTTCTGGAGTTTCCGGGCCGGGGTCGGCACTGTCAACGGTCACGCCCTCCGCGGTGACCGGGTAGTTCGCGGAAACTGCGCCCTCGCGCGTGAGGCGCTGGAGTTGGGCCCCGGTTGTTCCGGTCCGGGTCACCATCGTGTGCGCTGCCTTGAGGGGTACAGGTTCGGTGTCGGCCCATCGAACCTGGAAAAGATCCCGATCCTCGCTTTTGCCCTTGAGGCGGAAACGGCCGAGAAAAACCACGTCAAACTGCGAGGGCGCGATCCGCTCGCGCAGGGAATCGGAAATAATGATTTGTCCCGCCTGTGCGATGCTCTCGACTCGGGAGGCGACGTTCACGACGTCACCAAAAACGTCATCGGATTTGACGATTCCCGTCCCGTAGTGCAGGCCAATGCGGACCTGCATCTCGTCCTCTTTCTTTTTGTTCGCGTTTTTTTCCCGTAACCGAAGTTGCATCGCGATGGCCGATCGGATCGATTCGTTGCAGTCGTCGAACGCCGCCATGACCGCGTCACCGATGGTCTTGATGACGCGGCCCTTATGGTGTTCGATCGTGGACCGCAGGAGGCCATTACACTCGTGCACCATTGCCAGCCCGGCGATGTCGCCGAAGTGTTCGAAGTACTCGGTGGAACCCTTGATGTCGGTGAACATGACCGTGATCGCGCGCCGGAATTTCTCCAATTGCTGCAGGATGCTGGGATCCTCGCGCGAAAGCTCAAGAATCCTGGTCACTAGCGTGTCGTATCGCACCGGGAGTCATCACCTATTCGACCTTGGGGTATGCCTGCCATTTCAACTTTCCATGGTCATGGAGAGCTTGCAATTGTCGCATGAAATTGGCGGAACAGAGTTTGCCGGAGCCAGAATCGATAATCCCTGCTGGCGAAGAAAATCGTTGCGAGTGATGGAAAAGGCGGATATCGTTGCCAAACGTTTTCGACCTTCAGAGGGCCCCGGAGTGAAAATCAAGTAGCCAACTCAGGAGGAGTAGATGCGCCGCAGGCTCGTCTTCCTTTCGGCGGCAATGCTCACGCTGCTTCCGGTGACGGTGGTTTACGCCCACGAGCGATTCATCCGGCACGACCTCAAGGTGCCGCTCCACGAACAGTACTTTGCCCGGCAGCCGGGCATGTTCCTGGGCATGCAGAGCGACATGTTGCGTATCGCGACCGTCAGCTGCGTTTTACTGCTTGTGTTTCTGGTGATTTACTTCTTCCGGCAAAACCTCGACGTTTTTATTGAGCAACGGCTGCTGTCGGCGGGTTTGCGCGGCCGCGCACAGCGGGCGCTCCACCACCTGGCGAACTTTCTCACCGACAAGCCGGTAAGGTTGCCATCGTTCCGCGCCGTGGGGGAGTGGGCGGTGGTGATGTTCATTCGCAGTCCGGCTCTGGTGCTGATGTATTCGGCCACCAACGATTCTCTGGTGATGCCCAGCTACCCGCTCGAGCCGACCTCCGCTCTCTATTTCAAGTACATTCAGGTTTTCTTAGCGATCCTCATGCTCACGCAGACGGCTCTGCCCCTGGCCGGGGCTCTGGTCGTCGGCACCTGGCTCTATTTGTGGCGCTATGGTTGGATGGTCGTCGCCGATGCCATCCCGGTCTTAACCGTAGCCGTGGTGTATCTCACCTCGCCGTGGCAGTCCCACAGGGTTGCCATTACCGAATTGAACGAACAGCAGGCCAGGTGGGTTCGATTGGTGCTGGGGTTCGGATTCTTTGCCCTCGGCTGGCTCAAGATCTACAACTACCACCTCACTGCGGGCGTGGCTGACAACTATCCGGCCGTGATGGACGATCCCATGATTGGGTTCTTTGCCATGGGGACCAATCCGCTGTTCCGGCGGGAGAATTGGATCGTGGCATTCGCTTTCGCCGAAGTCCTCAGTGGCTTCATGCTGATGATGGGCATCTTTACCCGGGTGTGGGGATCCATGATGATCTGGGTGCTGGCCAAGTTGATGCTGGTGAACTTCGGTTTCGAAGAGATCCCCCACATTTACCCGATCGCCGCGACCATGGCGATTGTGTTTTCCAGCAAGGCGGGGAGCGAGTTCTCCTTTGTGGAGAGAATGCAGCAGAAGGCGGCTCGCGAGGGAAAGCCCTGGTTGCGGATCGCCAGTGTCGGAGCTGCGTCCCTGGTGATTGCCGTGGTCACCGTTTACGCTCTGCTTTACGCGTTGACCTTTATTGACCGATCGCATTTGTAGCCGGGAGCCGCTGTCATGACGTTCGCCAGTCCGAAACAGATTTTGATCCTGATCGCCTTGACGTGCCTGGGTTTGTACGCGCTGGACTATTGGAAGAACCCGCAACTCCGGCATTCCGGGTCGGTCGCAACGGCAAGCTCTGCGGGCGGGCCGCGGCTCGCCCTCTGGATGAACCATTTATGCTGCACGGGATGTCTGGACGATGTGCGCAAGGCCCTGGCAGGGATGCCCGGAGTGGATTTGGAGAAGGCAACGGGTCCCAGGCAATTGCTGACGCAGCCCGCAGCAAACCTGCAGAACGCATCCCTGCCTGACTACGGAAACGCTGTCGAACTCCCTATTTCGGAACTGGGCAAGTTGGATCTGGTCGCGGTGGACCGGGCCCTGCGTGACAAGGGCTTTGTTGCTGGACGGATGGAGCTGAGCGGCGTTCCGCACTTCCGCCTCGAGGCCGCGCTGGACCACCTGTGTTGTGGTATGTGCGACCGGTCGATCAACGAGCGGATGAGCTTCTTGAAAGCCAGAGGGCAGGGCGGTCAGCTGAAATGGATCGAGAGCGTTAGCGTGGAGCATGAGCACAAGACGGTGGTGGCTTATGCGCGCTTCCTGGAGCCCGGCAAGACCGATGACCTAGCCGAGTTCCTGTCCGGCCTCAACTACCTGGGATTCGAACCCCGCTCTCTGCGTATCGCAATCGGGGAGCACATGCAACACCCCCTCGAGGCGCCGGTCGGTCCCGGCAGTGGCGGCAGCCCGAATCCAGGGGAGCTGAACCACTGATCGATGGGTGCCGCTTGCCCGAACTGGCTGAGCGGGAGGGGCACGGGCAGGCTCGTCCATTCATAACCGAACAAACATTCATCGCCGCTCTTGACAGCCCGTCGCCAAGTATGCATACTCCTCGCACTTGGGATGGGGCTACGAAATGAGCGCTCAACGCACCTCGCCTACTCCGCACCCGGCAAGCACACAGCCTGGATCTACACCTGAGCTCCTGGAACGGATTCGCATTCGAGCCTATGAACTGTTCGAGGAACGCGGAGGGGACCAAGGCCATGAGTTGGAGGATTGGCTGCAAGCCGAGGCCGAAGTGCTTCAGAAAACAGCCAAGACGACAGCTGCGTAGCTGCCTGTACACAGCTCACCCTTCTAGCTCTGTGTAAAGGCCGCAACGAGTAAGCCTGTTTTTCTTTCAAAACCAAGCGGAGTGCCTCCGGCGGGGCGGTCCGCAGAACCGTTGCATCCCGTGTCGCAGGAGAGGTCTATGGTGGCCAGCCCGATACCAATGGCATCCCCCATCAAGCAGACGGATCAGTTATGCATTAACACGATCCGCACCCTGGCGATGGATGCGGTACAGCAAGCGAATTCCGGTCACCCGGGAACACCCATGGGCATGGCTCCGGTCATGTACTGTCTGTGGCAGGAGTTTCTGCGCTTCGACCCCGAAGATCCAATTTGGCCGAATCGCGACCGCTTCGTTCTCTCCTTCGGCCACGCTTCCATGCTCCTCTATGCCATGCTCCACCTGTGCGGCGTCAAGGCGGTGGATTCCGACTACGAACGGCTGGGAGAGCCGTGTGTCACGCTGGAGGACATCAAGAAATTTCGTCAGTTAGACAGCAAGTGTCCGGGACATCCCGAGTATCGCTGGACTTCCGGCATCGAGACCACCACTGGACCGCTGGGGCAAGGAGTGGCGACCAGTGTCGGCATGGCGCTCGCGGAGCGCTGGATGGGGGAGCACTTCAACCGCCCGGGCTTTGAAATCTTCGATTACAACGTGTATGCCATGTGTGGCGACGGGTGCATGATGGAGGGGGTCAGCGGCGAGGCCGCCTCGCTTGCGGGTCACCTCCAGCTTTCGAATCTGTGCTGGATCTATGACAACAACAAGATCACGATCGAAGGCCATACAGAATGGGCGTTCAGCGAGGACGTAGCCACCCGTTTTCTGGCCTACGGTTGGAACGTCATCCGGGTGGGCGACGCGAACGACCAGGAGATGCTGGCCCGCGCTTTCCGAACGTTCCTGCGCACCGAAGACCGGCCGACGCTGATCATTGTGGACAGTCACATCGCCTACGGCGCTCCCAACAAGCAGGACACCAGCGCTGCCCACGGCGAACCGCTCGGAGAGGAAGAAATCCGTTTGACCAAGCGCAATTATGGATGGCCGGAAGATGCCCAGTTTTTTGTTCCCGAAGGGGTGAGAGAGCATTTCCGGGAGGGAATCGGGAAGCGCGGAAAACAGCTGCGCGAGCACTGGCAACAAACTTTTCATGCGTACGCGGATCAAAACCCGGAACTGGCAGCACAGGTTGTGCAGATGACGAGGCGGGAACTGCCCCAGGGTTGGGACCGGGATCTGCACGAATTTCCGGCGGATGCAAAAGGCGTTGCCGGGCGAGACGCCTCCGCCAAGGTCTTGAATGCAATCGCTCGCAACTTGCCTTGGCTGGTGGGCGGATCGGCCGATCTGGCGCCCTCCACCAAGACCCGCCTGACATTCGACGGTGCCGGTGACTTCAGCGCGAGGAACTACCAGGGCCGCAACCTGCACTTTGGCATCCGGGAGCATGCGATGGGGGCGATCCTCAACGGCATGGCGCTCTCCAAAATGCGACCGTTTGGATCTGGCTTCCTGATATTCAGCGACTACCTGCGTCCGGCCATCCGACTGGCGGCGCTCATGGAGATCCCGGTCGTCTACATCTTCACGCATGATTCGATTGGAGTCGGCGAGGACGGACCCACCCACCAGCCCATCGAACAACTGATCTCCCTGCGCTCCATACCCAACCTGATTACGCTACGGCCGGGCGATGCGAACGAAGTGATCGAGGCGTGGCGGGTCATCATGCAATTGCGCCACAACCCGGCGGTTCTGGTTCTTTCGCGTCAGGCCCTGCCGACGCTCGATCGCAACCGCTATGCTCCCGCTTCCGGCCTTGCCCAGGGCGGCTACATACTGGCTGACGCGGTTGGCGGAAAGCCGGACATCGTGTTTCTCGCTACCGGCAGCGAGGTTGGGCTGGCGATCGAAGTGTACGAGAAATTAACGGCGGAAGGCGTGCGGGTCCGGGTCGTCAGCATGCCGTCATGGGAACTTTTCGAAGCGCAACCGCGCCAATATCGAGATGCGGTGGTTCCGCCGGAGGTGACGGCTCGCATTTCGATTGAGCAGGGTTCTACCATGGGATGGGCGCTCTACCACGGCTCGGGTGGCCGTGCCATCGGAATGAAAACATTCGGGGCCTCCGCCCCGCTCAAGGAATTGCAGAAGAAGTTCGGCTTTACGCCCGACAGCCTGTTCGGGGCCGCGCGAGAACTCCTGTCCGCCAAGCACTGAGATATTCCCCGTTTTGGTGTTCGGTGCGCCCGTGGTCTGAGCAGCAGAAATCTGAACGAGCAGGGATTCGTGACGCCCATCGATCGCGACGAGCGGCGCGAGCGGAAATTGGAAACCGTCCAGATTGGAGCTACGCATGCAGCCCGCAATCGTTGTTGAACCGGGAAAGCCTACGCGTCATTCGAATCCACTGCGCGAACTGCAAAACTATGGCCAGTCGGTGTGGTTGGACTACATCCGGCGAAGTTTGCTGACCAGCGGGGAATTGCAGCACTTGCTCGCGGATGACGGGCTCCGCGGAGTTACCTCCAATCCCGCCATTTTCGAGAAGGCGATCGCCGGCAGCTCAGATTACACCGAATGGTTGCAGTCCCTGGCTGGCCAGACCGAACTCGATGCGAAAGCCCGCTATGAGCTGCTGGCGATCCGCGACATACAGGATACCGCTGATTTGTTGCGTCCTGTCTATCAAGCGACCAAGCGTCGCGATGGTTACGTGAGCCTGGAGGTTTCTCCCTATCTGGCGCGCGACACCAGGGGGACGCTCGAAGAAGCGGAGCGCTTGTGGAAGGCCGTGGGACGGGACAACGTGATGATCAAGGTGCCCGGCACCCCCGAGGGAATTCTCGCGTTCCGGCAACTCATCAGCGAGGGCATCAACGTGAACGTGACGCTGTTGTTCTCGCAAAGTGTGTATGAGCAGGTCGCGCAGGCCTACATTGCGGGATTGGAAGAATTCGGCCGCCGGGCTCTGGACCTGGGAAAAGTCGCAAGCGTAGCCAGCTTCTTCATTAGCCGCATCGATTCCGCGCTGGATTCCTTGGTCACCTCCCGTCTGGCCGGCTGCAAGGATTGGTCGGAGCAGGCGCTGCTGCGCAGCATTCTTGGGAAGATTGCAATTGCCAATGCGAAGCTCACCTACCAGGGCTACCAACGGATCTTCCGCGGTGAGCGCTGGGAGGAACTCGCCCAGCAGGGTGCCCAGGCCCAGCGTGTCCTGTGGGCCAGCACCGGCACCAAGAACCCGAATTACAGCGACGTGCTCTATGTCGAGGAGTTGATCGGCAGCGATACTGTCAACACCATGCCGCCCGCCACCCTCAGTGCCTTCCGCGACCACGGCAAAGCGCGGCGGAGTCTCACGGAAGATCTGGAAGCCGCCTACGACCACATGGACACCTTGAACAAGGTGGGTATTTCCATGGACGAGGTCACTGGGAACTTGCTCATCGAAGGGCTGCAACTGTTTTCGGAGGCCTTTGACAAGCTGCTCACGGCGGTTGAGAAATCGACCAAAGGGAAGGTGGCTCCCCAAGTGAGCCACCAGACCTATACACTGCCCGCCCATCTGGCTGCTTCTGTGAAAGCACACGTGAATGACTGGCGCGCCGAAGGCAAAGTGCGTCGCCTTTGGGAGCGCGACGCCTCGCTCTGGACCGATTCGGACGAAAGCAACTGGCTGGGCTGGCTGACGATCACCGACGATCAACTGGCGCATCCGCATGAGCTCACCGCGTTCGCAGAAGATGCGCGCAAGGGAGGCTTTTCCCATGCCTTGCTGCTCGGTATGGGCGGCTCCAGCCTCTGTCCCGAAGTTCTGAGGATGACTTTTGGCAAGATTGCCGGCGCTGCTGAACTTCACGTGCTCGACTCGACCGATCCGGCGCAGATCAAAGGACTAGAGGGGAAGCTTGATCTGGCCGACACGCTCTTCATCGTGTCCAGCAAATCGGGTAGCACTCTCGAGCCCAACATCTTCAAGCAATATTTCTTCGAGCGCGCGAAGCAGGTCGTCGGCGCAGAGAAGGCCGGATCACGCTTCATCGCCATTACCGATCCTGGTTCCAAGATGGAGCACGTCGCTCAGGGTGACAAGTTCCGGCACATTTTCCATGGCTTGCCCAGCATCGGAGGGCGTTACTCGGCGCTTTCCGATTTCGGCATGGTGCCGGCCGCGATCATGGGTCTCGACACTCAGAAATTCCTCGATCGCACCGAAGAAATGGCGCACGCGTGCAAGTCTTGTGTTCCCGTGGATGACAATCCGGGGGTGATGCTCGGCATCATTCTGGGTACGCTGGCCACCAACGGGCGCGACAAGATCACCATCATTGCCTCACCCGGCATTTCCGACCTGGGTGCCTGGCTGGAGCAGCTTATTGCCGAGTCCACCGGCAAGGAAGGGCACGGAATCATCCCGGTAGACCGCGAGCAGGTGGGGCGACCTGAGGTCTATGGTGGCGACCGCGCTTTTGCTTACCTGCGCTTGGAGTCTCGGCCGGATCGTACCCAAGACGAGAGCGTCCTTGCTCTCGAACAGGCTGGCCATCCCGTCGTGCGTATCGCGGTGGGAGACATTTATGACTTGGGCCAGGAGTTCTTGCGTTGGGAGATTGCGACAGCCGTGGCGGGCTCGATCATCGGGATTAACCCTTTCAATCAGCCTGATGTCGAGGCCAGCAAAATCGCCACTCGCAATTTGACGTCGGAATATGAACGCACCGGCTCGCTACCCGCGGAGAGTCCGATCTTCGAAGAGGGTGGCATTCAGCTGTTTACCGATGAGAAAAACGAGCTGGCGCTGGCCCAGGCGACGGGCCCCGACAAATCGCTCGTCGGCTACCTGCGCGCCCACCTGGATCGTTTGCAAGCGGGCGACTACTTTGCTTTGCTCGCTTACCTGCCCATGTTTGCCGAGCATGAGGAACTTCTCCAGCAAATGCGGCACGCCGTGCGCGACCGCAGGCAGGTCGCGACTTGTCTGGGGTTCGGACCGCGCTTCCTGCATTCCACCGGACAGGCCTACAAGGGCGGTCCGAATTCGGGCGTGTTCCTCCAAGTCACCTGTGAGGATGCCCAAGACCTGCCCGTGCCCGGGCAGAAATACACCTTCGGCATTGTCAAGGCGGCGCAGGCGCGAGGCGATTTCCAGGTGCTAGCCGAACGGAATCGCCGGGCCCTGCGTGTTCACCTGGGCGCCGATGTCAAAGCTGACCTGGCCAAACTTAACGCTGCTGTCAGGCGCGTGCTCGCCTAGTTTCGGGGGTACGCAATTCGAAAAGAGGTCGGATGCAACTGGGAATGATCGGTCTCGGGCGAATGGGGGCAAACATGGTGCGGCGTCTTATGCGCGGCGGGCACCAATGCGTGGTCTACGACCGAAGTCCGGAAGCCAGGGACGCGCTGGTGACCGAGGGGGCGGTGAACTCGGTATCGTTGAGCGACTTTGCTTCCCAGCTCACCCCGCCGCGGACGGCGTGGTTGATGGTTCCGGCCGCGTTCGTGGATCACACGCTGAGCGATCTCGCCCCGTACCTGGCCAGAAATGACGTCGTCATCGATGGCGGAAATTCCTACTACATCGACGACATACACCGCTTCGAGAGGCTGGCGGCAAAAGGAATCGATTACGTGGATGTGGGCACCAGCGGCGGCGTCTGGGGACTGGAGCGTGGCTACTGCATGATGATCGGTGGCCCGAGCTCGGTGGTGGAGCGCCTTGACCCCATACTGCGCACGCTGGCTCCCGGTCGCGGCTCCGCGCCGCCCACGCCCGGCCGGGAGCGCCCTGACAGCACCGCTGAAGACGGATACCTGCATTGCGGTCCAGCCGGGGCAGGTCATTTCGTGAAGATGGTCCATAACGGCATCGAGTACGGCCTGATGGCCGCCTATGCCGAAGGCCTGAACATCCTCAAGCATGCCAACGTGGGCAAGCAAGGCCAATCCAAAGACGCCGAGACCACGCCCCTGCGAAACCCGGAGTACTACCAGTATGAGTTCGACCTGGGCGACGTGGCCGAAGTGTGGCGTCGCGGCAGCGTGGTTGCTTCCTGGCTGCTGGATCTGACCGCGAGCGCCCTCGGCAAGAAAACTGATCTCTCCGATTTTTCGGGCAGGGTTTCAGATTCCGGGGAAGGCCGGTGGACGGTGACCGCTGCCATCGACGAAGGAGCGCCTGCGCCCGTGCTCAGCGCGGCTCTTTATCAGCGTTTCAGCTCGCGGGGAGAATCTGATTTCGCCGACAAGTTGCTCTCGGCTATGCGTTTTGCTTTCGGTGGACACATGGAGAAGAAAGCGACCCCGGAAGCAAACACGGTGGGAAAACACGGATGAGAAACGGAGCCAAGGTGTTGGTGATCGACGTCGGGGGCACGCACACAAAGTTGCTGGCGACCGGCCAGAAGGAGGCGCGCGAGTTCCTGTCCGGCCCCGCGATGACCGCCGAGATCATGGTTCGGGTGGCAAAAAAGACCGTGAGGGACTGGGATTACGATGTCGTCTCCATCGGCTACCCGGGTCCGGTAATTCACGGGCGTCCTTTGCGGGAACCGCACAATCTGGCGCCGGGCTGGGTGAACTTCGACTTCCAGCGAGCCTTTGGCCGGCCGGTAAAAATCGTCAACGATGCCGCCATGCAGGCGCTCGGCAGCTACCAGGGCGGGCGCATGCTTTTTCTGGGTCTGGGTACGGGTCTGGGTTCGGCCATGATTGTGGATGGCTTGCTCGAGCCAATGGAGTTGGCCCACTTGCCCTACAAGAACGGGAAGACCTACGAAGACTACGTCGGTATTCGTGGTTTGCAGCGGCTGGGCAAAAAGAAGTGGCAGCAACACGTGGGCAAGGTTGTGAAACAACTTCGCGATGCCTTGCTCGCGGAGGAAGTTGTCCTGGGTGGTGGCAACGTCCGGAAACTCGAACATCTGCCTCCCGGGACCCGCCTGGGCAATAACGCCAACGCATTCGCAGGAGGCTTTCGGATATGGAGGGCAGAGCCGCATGGGCGAGGCACAGTTGCTTCCTGAAGCGGATGTGAAGAGCCGGATCGTGAAGAGTCCAAGCTGGAAGCGCAAGGGAGATCCCTGCATCATGGTGATCTTCGGCGGCGCGGGAGATCTCAGCAAGCGGAAACTCATTCCGGCTCTCTGCAACCTGGCCGAGCAAGGTTTCTTGCCGCAGCCATTCGCGATCATGGCTGTGACCTACAGCGACCTGACCACCGAGACTTTCCGTCAGCAGATGACCGAGGACATCAAGACCTTCGCATTGCGTCCCGTTGACCCCGCGATCCGCCAACGACTGGTCGAGCACACGCACTATGTGCGCGGAGATTTTGCCGACCCTGACACCTACGAACAACTGAAGGCCAGGTTGGGCGAGGTCGCAAACCAGCAGAACCTGCCGGCGAACTATTTCTACTACCTGGCCGTGGCGCCACGCTTTTTCGGCGAGATCGTTCGCCGCCTGGGCGCTGCCGGACTGGCTCGGGAAGAAAATGGTTGCTGGCGGCGCGTGGTGATCGAAAAGCCGTTCGGTCGGGATCTGCACTCGGCACGTGCCTTGAACGCCGAAATCAAGCAGGTGCTCGATGAGCATCAGATTTATCGCATCGATCACTACCTCGGAAAAGAAACCGTACAGAACTTGCTGATGTTTCGCTTCGGGAACGGAATCTTCGAGCCCATCTGGAACCGTCGCTACATCGACCACGTCCAGATTACGGCTGCGGAAACCGTGGGAGTGGAGCAACGAGGCGGGTATTACGAGACGTCCGGCGCCCTGCGCGATATGGTTCCCAACCACCTGTTCCAGCTGGTTTCGCTCACTGCCATGGAGCCACCGATTTCGTTTGACGCAAATGCTGTGCGCGACGAACAGGCAAAGATTCTGCACGCCATGCAGGCCCTTTCTCCCGAAGAGGTGCTGAGCAAGACCGTGCGCGGTCAGTACGACGCCGGCGTGCTTGCGGGAAAACAAGTACCGGCCTACCGGGCCGAGCCCAACGTAAGACCGGATTCCAGCACCGAAACGTTTGCGGCCCTGAAGCTTTTTATCGACAACTGGCGCTGGTCGGGCATTCCCTTTTATTTGCGCACCGGCAAGCATCTGGCCCGCAGGGTTACTGAGATTTCCATTCAGTTCCGCAGCGCTCCGTTCCAACTGTTCCGCAGCACTCCCGTGGAAACGTTGCGGGCAAACCGTCTGGTGATCACGATTCAGCCGGAAGAGAGCATCGCGCTCAGCTTTGGCGCAAAGGTGCCGGGTCCGATCATGCAGCAGGGCACGGTTGACATGTGCTTCAATTACGCGGATTACTTCGGGTCGGCACCCAGCACCGGCTACGAACGTCTGCTTTACGACTGCATGATCGGAGATGCAACCCTGTTCCAGAGAGCGGACATGGTCGAGGCTGGTTGGAGCGTCATCACTTCGGTGCTGGACGTATGGCAGGCCCTTCCGCCGCGTGACTTCCCCAACTACGCCGCCGGCACCTGGGGTCCCAAAGAAGCGCAGGAAATGCTGCCGGGCACGGGGCGAGAGGGGCGGGCGCAAGCCGCCTAGGCGGTGCGGGGGATCTTGTCGCAAGAGAGGCACATCATGGGCCACAATCTGGTTTTCCTGTTCGACGTGGACAATACGCTGCTCGACAACGATCGGGTTGCTGCTGACCTCAAGCAACATCTCGAAAAAGAAGTCGGGCATGAGCGGCAGCAGCGCTATTGGGAATTTTTTGAAGAGCTGCGCGCGGAACTGGGGTACGCGGATTATCTGGGCGCCCTCCAGCGCTACCGCAGTGAGTATCCGCGCGACCCGAATGTGCTGACGGTTTCGGAGTTTCTCGTGGAATACCCATTCGCCAACCGGCTCTTTCCCAATTCTCTCGACGTCATTGATTACGTGCGGCAGTTTGGCCGGCCGGTCATTCTGTCGGACGGCGACGTGGTATTTCAGCCCCGGAAAATCAGACGCTCCGCGCTGTTTGCCGCCGTCGAGGGTGAGGTGCTGATCTACGTGCACAAAGAGCTTGAATTCGACGACATCCTCGAGCGCTATCCTGCCGACCACTATGTCCTCATCGATGACAAGTTGCGCATCCTGACAGCTTTCAAGAAGGCCTGGGGCCGGCGAGTCACCACGGTGTTCCCGCGCCAGGGGCATTACGCCGCTGATCCCAAGGTCCTAGCCAGTTATCCGCCCGCCGATATCAGCATCCGCAGTATTGGGGAACTCGTCGAGTACGATTTGCACGCATTCCTGGGGGCCGCTGATGCCGCGGATGGTCGCGCGGCGCTCGCGTGAAAAGGCGCAAGCGCGTGGTTCCCGGTCGCGGGCGAGATGTTTTTGAATCGAAAACAGCTCCTCGGTCAACCTCGCAGTCTTCCGGCAAGCGTCAGTCCGCGTCCCGGGAAAAGTCCCGCCTGAATAAGACGTTCGAGGGCCCGGTTGCACCCTGGCGCAAATGGGGTCCCTATGTGAGTGAGCGTTCCTGGGGTGGGGTCCGCGAAGACTACAGTCCGTACGGAACGGCGTGGGATTTTCTGACGCACGACCTGGCGCGCAGCAAGGCCTACCGCTGGGGAGAGGATGGGATCGCTGGCATTTGTGATCGCTACCAGTTGCTGCTGTTTGCTCTGGCCTTCTGGAACGGTCGCGACCCCATCCTGAAAGAGAGAATGTTCGGGCTCTCGTCGCCGGAGGGAAATCACGGCGAAGATGTCAAGGAATACTGGTTCTATCTCGACAATACTCCTACGCACAGCTACATGCGGATGCTCTACAAGTATCCGCAACAGGAATTCCCCTACGCCCGATTGGTTGCCGAAAACGCGCAGCGTCGGGGCCCGGAGTTCGAGCTACTCGACACCGGGGTTTTTGATCAAGATCGCTATTTCGACATTTTTGTCGAGTACGCGAAGGCTGGCCCGGAAGACATCTGCATTCGCATCGAGGCCTTCAACCGTGGTCCGGAACCAGCAGGTCTTCACCTGCTGCCCCATCTTTGGTTCCGCAACACCTGGGCCTGGGTCAATCCGCCCGGATCAGAACCGAGCATTGCCCGCGCCGCGCCTGCCAAGAACCACCTAACCCTGGTCGCCGACGATGCCGCCGCCCCACCGATTCCCAACCTCCAGTTTCCATATTCTTTGGGCAAGTACTACCTCTCGGCTCCGGTCGGCGGCGAGATCCTTTTTACGGACAATGAAACCAACGCGTCCCGCGTATACGGATCCTGGGCCACGAATCGTAAGCCACACGTGAAGGACGCCTTTCACCGCTACGTGATCCGAGGAGAGCAATGCGTCAAAGACGAAAGCGGAACGAAGTCGTGCATTCATTACCGCTATGAGGTGGCGTCGGGTGACTCTGTGGTTCTGCGTTTGCGCCTGAGTTCCCGTCCCAAGCCGGATCCGCTGGCCGACGTGGACGACATCGTTCACCTTCGCCAGCAGGAGGCCGACGAGTTCTACCAAACCGTGCATCCTCCCGAGGCAACCCCTGAGGAGCGACTGATTCAACGGCAGGCCCTGGCCGGCATGCTCTGGAGCAAGCAGATTTACATGTTTGACGTGCAGAGCTGGCTGGAAGGCGACAACCCGCAGTGGCCGCCGCCCGAAGCGCGCAAGCGCGGCCGCAATACGCACTGGCGCCACTTGAACTCCATGCGCATTCTTTCCATGCCCGACAAATGGGAGTTCCCGTGGTTTGCCTCCTGGGACTTGGCCTTCCAGTGCGTGACGCTGGCCTTGGTTGATCCGCACTTCGCCAAGCACAACTTGTGGCTGCTCCTGTTCGAGCAGTTCCAGCATCCCAACGGACAAATCCCCGCCTACGAGTGGGAATTCTCCGACATGAACCCGCCGGTGCAGGCTTGGGCGTGCTGGCGTGTTTACCAGATCGAAAAGCGCGACTCCGGGAAAGCCGACCTCGCTTTTCTGGAAAAATGCCTTCACAAGCTGCTGATTAACTTTGCATGGTGGGTGAACCGTGTGGATAGCCAGGGCAACAACGTGTTCGAAGGCGGATTCCTTGGGCTGGATAACATTACCGTGATTGACCGGGGGCAGAGCTTTGACGGCAACGCGGTCCTGGAACAATCCGACGGCACCGGCTGGATGGGGTTCTTCTGTCTTAACCTGATGCGGATCGCTCTCGAATTGGGCCAGCAGAACCCGGTTTACGACGTCCTGGCCACCAAGTTCTTCGAGCATTTTGTCTACATTGGAGCGGCCATGAAAAAAATGGGTGGCCGCAACTACCAGCTGTGGGACGAGAACGACGGCTTCTTCTACGACGTCCTGCGCTATCCGAGCGGAGACTTCCACAAGCTCCGCCTGCGCTCACTGGTGGGATTGATTCCGCTCTTTGCCGTTGAGGTCCTGGAAAAGCGAGATCTGGAAGCGCACCCGGATTTTCTGGCGAACGTGGAGTGGTTCATCCGGAACCGTCCCGATCTGGTCGGCAACGCCTGTTACTCCATCGGTTGTGACGACCAGTGTGCGCGCTACGTGCTCTCCATCGCCGATCCCGACCAGTTTCACAGGATCGCGGCGCGGCTTTGGGATCCGGCCGAGTTTCTCTCCGACCACGGCATTCGAAGTTTATCGAAATACCACCAGGCGCATCCGTTTTACTTTGGCCAAAATCGACTCGGTTACGAGCCCGGCGAGTCCGAAGCGCAACTGAAAGGGGGGAACTCGAATTGGCGAGGTCCGGTTTGGTTCCCCACTTCCTACCTTCTGATTCATTCCTTGCTGCGCTTCGCGGATGCGCTGGGCCCTGACTTTGCCGTGAAACCTTCCGGTGGGGGGCAAGCGGTCACGGTCCGCACGATGGCGAAAGAAATTGCAGAGCGCATGATCAGAATTTTTACGCGCGATGAGCATGGCCGGCGAGCTTGTTTCGGCGACAGCCATAAATTTCAAACCGACCGCCACTGGCGCGACTACCTTCTGTTCAACGAGTACTATCACGGGGACAGCGGCAAGGGCCTGGGCGCCAGCCATCAAACGGGATGGACAGGACTGGTCGCCAGTCTGATCGACGAGTGGCGGCGATGATGGCTGCCTGCGGCTCTGGCAACATTCCATTCCAGTAAATTTTGTCAGCAGCGTGGACGATCCTTCCGCTTGTCGTCCCTGCAGCAGCCGCAAGCTGCGCCGCCTTCCGCCCGAAAACCCAAGCGGGCCGCAGGAAGCGACCGCCGCAGACTTTCTGCTTGACTTCGAAATCGAGCCGCGCATAATGTGCGCGTCGTCTCCATTGTCCCCTCCAGTCTTTCGTAGCGTGGTGCCGTGAGACGACAGGGCCCGGCGAAAGCGATTCGTTCCTGAATCTTTTGACAAGCGCAACTGACATTGAGGAGGCGATCATGCGCAAGGCCTTAGTCATGCTGGCAGTATTGACGTCCATTGGAGTCTTGATGGCGGAACTGGGGTCCAATATCCCGACCGACAGTCAGTTGGTCGCGCAACGAGCACTGGAGGGCGGAACGTCGGGCTCCGGAATTTTCGACATCGCAGTTCCTCCGCCCGGAACCGTGCTGCGTCCGGTGCAGCGTGTGACGCGCGACCAATATGGCATCGTCGGCCCGTTTCCGCTGACGGCGAACGACCTCGACGCTTTAGTCTACCCAGATGCCACTCCGGCGGAGCGCGAGGCGATGCTTGAGGGCATGACCTTCTTCACCACACCGCACATCGCAGGCGAAGGCCTGGGCCCGTTGAACAATCAGCCGTTCTGCCTCGGTTGTCACGAGAGTACGACGGAGACCATCTCCAGTCGCGGGGTGGTGAACCCGGCCACATGTGTTCCGGGATCGACCTGCATCTCGAACGTCTCGCGTGCCGCGCGGTCGACTCCCACGAATTTCGAATTCACTTCCTTCGATCCGGCGACCGGGGGCGGCCGCCCCGCTGACAATCTGGACGCGGTAAACAATACCGGAAGGACAGCGGCGTTTACCATCTTCGGGGACTTTGACCCCCTGGTCAACGATGCGCTTGGCAACCCCGGCTTCTTCGATCCTCTGGACGGTGCCGCGACCAACATCGTGACCCAATTGAAATCCCAACCCTTCGGAGGCTTCGTCCAGCACACGCGGCCGGCGATTGCGGCCTGCGTGCCCAAACCGATAACGCCGGTGCAGTTTGACGTGAACCTGCAGGGAACGCCAGATCCGACCACCGGATTGCATCCCAGTGGTTTCCGTCGAACTGTGGGCGAGCGAGCCGGGCCACCCTATATCGGTCGCGGGTTGATGGAAGCGATTCCGACAGCCGACATCCTGGCAAACGCCGATCCCAACGATACGCAGGGTCACAACTCCTCGCTGGGCGATTTCGCGGCTGCTCTGGGTTGCAGCGGCGATTGCGTCGCCGGCCGCGCCAACATGGTTCCCCGCAATTTGACCCTCCACAAAGATTCCAATGGAAACCTCACCGCGGTGACCGGCTTCGTGGGGGGTGTGGGACGTTTCGGGTTGCGAGCGAATGGAGTCGAGATGCTGCAGTTCATCATCGGCGGCCTGCAGGGGGAACTATCGCTGACCAGCCTCATCAACGGGGCCGAGAGTAACTTCCCAACGCTGTTTCCCGGCACCGGACCCGTCCCCGAACCGGCGGCATGCCTGAGCGCGGCCTCTGCTTCACCCGAAGTGCATCTGTCGACGCCCTTCAGCGAACGACATTTTCTGCGAAACACTGCCCCGCCGGAGTTTGGTGAGGCGTTGCTGGACTTGCTCCAGTCGCGCGATCCGGCGAAGGGCCGGCCTAGGCAGACTGAAACCGGCAAGGTGCAGCGGGGCGCGCAGCTGTTCGGAATCGATTTGGTCGCGTTTGCCAACCGTATGGTCCCGGGGCGCATGGCGGCCGGGGGAGATGGAAGTGACCTGCACGCCATCAACCAGGCAGATCGCAAGTTGAATTGTGTCGGCTGCCATACTCCGATTCAGAGGACAGGGCAATCCCCGGCCGAGGTGGGAGCCGAGCATCTCAGCTTCGTGTGGGCCCCGATTTTCTCGGATCTGTTGCTTCACAAAATGCCCACGATCGACGCTGAGCGATTTGCAGCCCTGCCGCGCGACCCGCTGGTTATTCCCCGCGTGTCGCAAAGCGGGAAGGACCAGAAAGAAGACAACGCCAGGATTTTTGACACGTTTGATCTCCCCCGCAGTCTGGCCGACGATGCGTTCACCAACCAAAAAGCCGTGGCTGAGGGCAGGGAATTCCGCACGGCTCCTCTGATGGGCCTCGGAAGGATGGGCGCTCCGTTCCTGCACGATGCGCGCGTTTACTTGAGTCAGCTAACCGCCGATAGCGCTCCGGCCGGCACCGTGACCAGCAACCGCAGGGTGACGAACGCCCCGCTGGTGGTGCGCACTCTTGACGATGCCATCCGTGCCGCCATCGAGCTACACGACCTGCCCGCTCCGGACGATGAAAAAACCTCCAACGCGGCAGGTGGCGGCTGTCCGGTTCCTCCGGGGAACAGTGCGAGCAACGTTTCCTATGGCGTATCACCCCAGGATGCCATCTGTCCACCCTATGCCACCGAGGTGTCCAAGACCAATCGCAGTGACGCGCGCGAGGTCATCCGTCGGTTCCGCGCGTTGAGTCCGGAGGATCAGCGAGCCTTGATCGAGTTTCTCAAGCAGCTGTGAGAGCCACAAAGCGCTAACCGTCGGTCATACAAGTGGCCTTAGGCACCGGGGTTGGTGGGCGCTCGCTAGAGCCGCGCTTCGACGCAGCCCGGGTTGTTCCCTTCAGCAGCGATGACGCTCGGGAGAATGGGCGAAGCTCACGGTGGGTGCCCGCCTCCAAAATGCAGGATGGCGGGAGTCGGGCGCTGGCCTTGATTCCCTTTGTCCCTGGTTCCGCCCAGAACCCAAGCCAGACGCGGGGAGCAATGGATTTTATGCTTGACTTCTAGGGCGGCGTGCGCATAATGCTTACGTCGTCTCTTCTCCTTCCCTGCGGTTCCCGAGACGACCAGGCCCGTCCGCGAAAACAAACGACCAATAATTTTTTGACTTGCGCTGAAGGCTTCCCCGCTTGGCAGCTGGAGCAAGCCCGTGTCTCACGTGCGCTTACACCGTTGTCGCTTTGGGGCGCGAGTTAGTCGTTTAGGGAGCATTGCGGTGATGACTCGGCTCACGATGTCTTCTCGCGCAGTTTCAGCTTCAGCGACGCCTGCGGGAATGCGCGCGCGCGAACTTGCTCCGCTCTTTCAGGCCACAACAATTGCGATTTTCTATCCGAACGGATACTCGGGCCTAACGCAACGGTTAGCGTCGACGGCCAGCAATCATTCCGATCAGTGTCACGATCCTATGTATCGCAGCACTATTCATGAGCGCGACATTTGGCCCACGGGCTGCAAGCACGGTAAGAACCGGCCGTCGTGGGACAACCGCAGTACCCGGTGACTAACGGAGGAAGCGTTATGCAGAGAGCATCGCACCGAACAACCACAGCGTCACAGGTTGGCCGTAGATCCCGACTATCGAAGGCCGTGGTGTGCACAACTTGCCTGACCCTACTCATCATTGCTGCAGCCGCTGTTATCGGCAGGGCATCTCAACCCGCCCGTAAACAAGTGCAAATCCGCAGCAGGTTGCACCGAAAGAACGCGTTCTTCAACGCGGGCTTGGCGTCAGCGCCCGCCGTGGGACAGGTGACGGTTGACCAGGTCGTGTCTTTGAGGGAAGTTCCGGTGCCGGAACCGATGGCCATTGTCTGGGACCCGGTCGCGCAGGGGCCCATTCCTGGGCCTGGAACCGATTTAAATTTTCAGCCTTTGAGCGGCGAGATCGTGAAGGACCAGACCGCCCTCATCCGACTGGGCAAGGCGCTGTTCTGGGATATGCAGGTGGGCAGCGATGGCATCGTGTCCTGCGCTACCTGCCACTTCAGCGCCGGCGCGGATATTCGGGAAAAAAACCAGATTTCGCCTAACCTGAGTGACGCAAATTTCAAACACAACGCCGGCGGTCCCCCGGCGTCCGGATCCGGGCTGGGGGGAGACGCCTTGTTCGGCAACTCCACCGTCCCCTTTACCGCCAACGATCCGAATTCTGCGATCCCGATGGAGCCGCCCGATCCCAACTTTAACCGGCCAGGGCACCCGACCTTTGCTCCCAACTACAGGGTAACGGCCAACGATTTCCCGCTGAACGACTGGTTCAGTCCGACGGAGCTGACTCCCCGGGGACCGGGCGTCAGTCTTTTCGAAGAAATGACCAACGTTTCCCGGGACACAAACGACATTGTCGCTTCCCAAGGGGTGCGCTTTGCCAAGTTCACCGGCATCAACCCCGGCAAAGCCGTGGATAGCGGCACGGCTCTGTCCGACCTTTTCAACACGACGGGGATCTCCGGCAAGCTCGATGCGGCGACCAGAGTCCGCCGCGCGATGCCCAGAAATTCCCCGACGATGATCAACGCGGTTTTCAACTTCGACAACTTGTGGGAGGGTAGGGCTAGCTTCATCTTTAACGGCGTCAATGCCGCGGGCTTCCGCGACCTGAAGAGCAAGCTCCAGAAAAATGTTGGCGGCGTGCTGACCCCGGTCTTCATTCGTATCACCAACTCGAGCTTGGCTTCGGTGGCCGTTGGTCCCCCAACCAGCAACATCGCGATGTCCTTTAACGGACGCACCATGCCCGACGTCGGCAAGAAGATGGTGAACCTGCGGCCTCTGGGCAAACAATTCGTGCATCCCCAGGACAGCGTGTTAGGCCCCTTGTCCCGCGCCACGGGCGCGAAGACAGGCGGACGGGGGCTGAACGTTCGCTCCTATTGCGAGATGATCCAGGCCGCGTTTCAAGACCAATGGTGGAACCATCCCGACCCCCTGCTGCTGGCTGCTCCGATCAAGGCGGCCCGGCTGGCCTCCGCTACCGACGTCGACGATTCCCACTCCAGTTCTGAGGTTTTGCCGGAAGTAATCGCGTCCAAGGCTCCGGTGCAGGCCATGAAGATCACAGCCAGTGAGGACGAGGATGAGGATGAAGCCCAAAGGAGCGCCGGTAGCGGGGCAGGAGCAAAAGGGCCCTGCCTCGGCAGAACTCCCTTGGCCACTGGTTACACTCAGATGCAGATGAACTTCTCGCTCTTTTTTGGCTTAGCAGTGCAAGCCTACGAGGCGATTCTGGTTTCCGATGACACCGCCTTTGACCGGTTCAACGGCGCACCTAATCCGGTGAGACAAGCCGACGGGTCGCCCTGCCCGGCCGCTGGTTGTCCCCCCATACCTGCAGACCCCACTGCCCTGACCGCGCGCCAGAGTGTGGGCCTCACGGTCTTCCTCGACGATAACGCGAATCTCGGCACACACTGCGCCGATTGTCACATTCTGCCCGTCACGACCGGACATACGGTCTTGGATTACCAACCGGATGGCCAGGGTGTGCCTTCTCTGGCGATGGGGGAGGCCATCGAATTCATGCTCATGGGTGACAACCTGGAGACGGCTAACTACGACCACGGCATGTACAACATCGGCCTTCGGCGCAGCGGTTGTGGGGAAATCCCCTGCGGCGCGGAAGACAAGGGTCGGGCAGCTACCGCCCCCGGTAACCCCCCCTTCCAAAATCCGTTGCTCGTCACGACAGCGACGATCTCCTCGATTTCCCGGACGGCAAACCTGGTCACGGTAAACACCGCAACCGCTACTCCTTTTGGTCCGGGGCTGTTCGTCACCATTGCCGGAGTTACCGATCCAAGCTTCAACGGTACATTTGCAGTCGGGATCAAGTCGTCACCGACTCAGTTCACTTACGGCCAGCCTGCTCCTGCGCAACCGGATGCTTCCTCGTCCGGGGGAACGGCTGCTGCAGGAAAACCCTTCCCGGATTCCCTGGTGGAACTGACGGCTTTGCGCGACGATACGGTTACCTGCGCGGCCGCAACGATCCCCCATGTGGGATGCTTACCGCCGGATGTCGCCAGGTTTATCCCGGACGTTCCGATCTTGCCGCGACGGGTTACCAACGGAGCCTTCAAGGCGCCCAATCTGCGAAATATCAAGTACAGCGGTCCGTACTTCCACGTGGGAGACTCGGCCACGCTGCGGCAAGTCGTGGAGTTCTACGTCCGCGGGGGCAATTTCCCCAACACCAACTTGCACGATAAGACGGTGGACGTCGACGGTATTCCGCCCCTGATGTTCCCCGAGTTCGACCCGGTGGCTGAGCAATATATCGAAGCCCTGGTCGATTTCATGGCCGAAGGCCTCACCGACAGGCGGGTCGCCTTTGAACAGGGACCGTTCGATCATCCCCAGTTGTTTGTTCCCAACGGATCGCCGCAGCCTCGTCCCGACCACGATGTGTTCATCATGATCCCAGCCGTGGGCACGGGAGGCCGAGCGACGGAACTGCCCACGTTCTTGAACCTCGATCCACAGTTTTCAGGGCCTCCATAGTCGGTGGGGACGGGTCGCGAACTTAGGAGAGATTCAGAGTCCATCAACGGGCTTCGCGCACACAAAGGAGAGAAGATAATGGACCCGAGATTGAAGCAGACTATCGTTGCAGTTCTTGCTGCGGGCTTACTCTGGGCAACCGGTGCCAACGCTCAATTGACGGTGCTCAACGCCAACGTGCCGGCGGGGTTCGGCCAAGCCGGCTACATCCAGGCGGCCACCGTGAATACGCTCGGAGACGTGAATAGCGGGGGCACGCTGACCGTCAACGGCATCAAAATGATCGTCCCCGCCAACAGCGTGGTCCAGTTTCCGGCGAACACCCTTCACTGGGAGGAGCTCTTTGATTCCACGGTGTACGCTCCCGTCTATGACACCGCCGGCGGTGTGCCCACCGAGCCAAACCTGACGATCCCCGCCGGCGCGTCGGGCTTAGCGCTCCTAGACAATCCAGCACAAACGCATGGAGCAAGTCCCTACCTCCCGTTTAATGCGATCGTACTGGGCAACATCGACCTTCAAAATAAGAGGGGCTTTGGCGTCGGCGCGTACATCGTGGGACTGATCCTTCCCATTGGTCAGGACTTGGGAAACGGCGGAGCGGGTTTCATCACCTGCATCGATTATAAGAAGGGTCGATTTGAGGTGGGTGGAACACTGGCCACCAACGCCACGGGCGCCTGCGGGGCCGTCCCCACTGGCACGCTGATTGAGATCAATGACCCGCTCGGACGTTACGGCTGGGCGCACAGCCCCGACCCGCGCTGGTCCGTGGATGCGGACAATCCGACCGTCGCTGCCGGGAACGGCTATCCCATGTGCCTGCCCCGGTTTGCGCCGCCGAAGATTGATCCGGACTGCCCACTCACAAACCGTCCCCTGAACCCACCCCTTGGGGCTCCGAATCACGATCCCTTTCTGCCGGCGGGTGCGCCGCTGATGAACTTCCCTATGCCGGCTAGTTCGGCCCCCGGCGCTACTACACCAGACCCGTGGAAGGAGGCACCCCTCATGGTGGGCGATTATGTGGGCTACGCGGGCACGATGTACCTGATCCAACCGAATGCGATCCTCAGCGCCACGATCCCTCTCAATCAGCAACTGTATGTTTCCGCCAACACGGTGGGTCCGGATAAGGTGTCCATCGCCACCGCACCATGTTCGGGCAGTTCGCCATGCACTGGGACGGCTGGCCCGGCCTATATGCAACTGGCCAGAATGGTCATCGGCACTGGCGGGGTCTCCGAAACCGTGCTTCCCAATGCCGCGCTCGGGATCGTGGGTGGAACCCTCGTCCTCCCCGAGCCCAGAAGGAACATCGTGATCGTTGGATTCGTCACCGACTCCACTCAGCTCGTGGACATCTTCGCAGTGGATATCGTGAACGGCCAGGAGAGACCCCGGCTATTGGGCACCGTTCTTCCCGAACCCGGTTTTCCGGGCGGGAAGGGCAACAAGGGCCGCTTCCGGTTCGAGATAGGCAAAGGAAACTTCTTGCCGGCCACCCGGGTGTATATGGCCCAGAGCCGCCACGGCACCGTCCAGGTGCCCAACCAGACCCAAGCCATCAACCCACCCCAGGGCGGGCTCCTTTCTGGTCAGTACCACGCGCCCATGTTCACTTTCCAGTTCCCGGATGCCCCCCCGGGCTTCCCGATCATCCCGCAGAATTTCGATACCATGCCGTTCCTGGTGAACGGCGAGGGAGGGAGTCCGAGTAACGGGCCGCTTGTTCCTTTCCCCCCGACCTGTCCATTCGTAGGCTTGGTGCCCACTTGTCAGCCCTAGCGTAACGGTCTGGCCTTCTCGTGCACTATGGTCACGTGCACGAGAAGCAGCAGTTGAGACGGAACCAATGACAGCGGGTCTTAGGTGCCACGCCGTGAGTGGTACCTAATACCCCCTTTGAAATCCCGAGGGTGATTCTGCAGGCGAACTCTCATCGAGAGCCTCCGACCGCACAGTCAACGAGCGTTTCGCATCGCTCAGGAGGAATGTATGCTCGACCGGCGTGCTTTGATCAAGTTGGGTTTGTACGGAGGATCCGGGGCGCTTCTGCACCTTACGCGTCTGAATTCTGGCGCCTTTGCGTGGGCGCTGGATGAAGACGACCGTAGTGAGGACGAAAAGGAGCACCACCACAAACACCACAAGCACCACAGGCACGGTCCCCCGCCCCCGCCGGCATTCATGCTCGGACTGCCCCTTCCGCCCGTCAAGCAAAAGGTGAATCCCAGCACGTTGCCGGGCGTGCCTCTCTTCAATGATGGCATCCCGACCAGCTACTACGAAATCCACGAGCGTCAGGCAGCGGTGCCCGTTCTTCCTGGCATGCCCTCGACCGTTGTCTGGGGATTCGATGGAATTTGGCCGGGACCCATGCTCGAAGCCAACATCGGCGAGAGAGTCGTGCTTCGAATGCACAACGACCTGGGAGGCACGAACAACTCGATCATTCACCACCACGGTGCTCACGTTGCTTCTGAATCCGATGGCAGCGCGCTCTGGTCGCAGCAGATATACCCCGGGACGTTCAAGGATTTCGTTTATCCCAACGATGACGACATCGCCGCTACCCATTGGTACCATGACCACGACATCAACTTCACCGGACACAACGTGTTCATGGGACTTGAGGGTTTTTTGCTGTTGCACGATCCGGCGGAGCTCGGCCTGAATCTGCCCGGCCATCCGACCAATGATCCGCCGCCGCCGGGAGAGTTGCCGTTCGACCTCCCGTTAGTCATTCAGGATCGTGCGTTCGACGCGAATGCCCAGTTGGTCTACAACCCGTTTTCCTCGCGAGGTTTTCTCGGCGACATGTTCGCCGTCAACGGCGCCATTCAGCCCATGGTGCGAGTGGCCAATCGCAAATATCGCCTTCGGATTCTCAATGGTTCAAATGCGCGGGTGTATCACCTGACGCTGCGCACCGACCAGGGAGCTACCATACCCTTTAACATTGTTGGCACCGACGGGGGGCTTTACTCGACTGCCGTGCAGACAGAGGGCTTCACCATATCGCCATCGGAGCGGGTGGAAGTGGTCGTCGACTTTTCCAGCCTTACGCCCGGACCAACGACGAAAGTGTTCCTCAACAACTGCCTGATGCAGACCGACGGACGCAAGCCCGCGGGACTGGTTGCGGACTGCACCAATGTTCCAAGAACTCCCGGAGCTGACGGTGTAGGTGCCCTGATGTCGTTCGATATCCTGTTCTCCACCCCCGATCACAGCAGCTTCACTCCTGACCAGACGTTACGCACAGACCTTCCGGTCTATAACCCGGCAGAAGCGATGCCCTCGGTTCCTGGGACCCAGCCCGGAGCTACCCGCGATTGGAGGTTCGAGCGCGGAAAAGGCGGCGAGTGGCTGGTCAACTGTTTTAACGGGGCCGGGGCGCAGGCCTTCGATCCCGGTCCAACACCACCCACGCCCGAAAATCCTCGTGTCGATGCCGCCGTGAAAGTGGGCACCACGGAAATCTGGCGGTTAATCAACGGAAGCGGAGGCTGGTTCCATCCTGTCCACATCCACCGCAACCAGTTCCGCATCCTCGACCGCATCGACAGCGGCAGTGGCAAATCTCTTGGTCTGCTTCCGACGCAACTGGGCCTGAAAGATGTCTTCGTGGTGGAACAAAACGTGACGATTCGCTTGATTACGAAGTTCACGAACGGTCTCCATGCGACGCAAACGGGCAAGTACGTGATGCACTGCCACAACGTGGAACATGAAGACATGGCCATGATGATCGTTTGGGAGTGCAACCCGTAAAAACCCGCTTCGCAATCGAGGCAACTATGTGCAAATTCGCGAAAGTGACGCTAACGGTCGTTCTGGCCGCGGCCACGGCGGGACGGGCGGCGGCCGCAGGGGGCGGGGATAAGCCTCCCAGTCCGCAGGCTGATTTTCAGGCCTACACCGCGCGGGCCCTGAGGGAACACTTCCCGAACGTAGTTCTTATCAATCAGGACAAGAAGAAAGTTCACTTCTACGATGACTTGATCAAGGGCAAGCTGGTGGTGATCCAGTTCATGTTCGCCAACTGCGAGCGCTTTTGCCCGATGGTCACGCCTAATCTGGTGAAGGTGCAGGAAGAATTGCGGAAGCGGGCGCCCGGAGAGGTGAGCCTGGTCTCGATCACGGTCGATCCGGACCATGACACGCCCGAAGTCTTGAAGGCTTATGCAGAAAAGTTTCACATCCAGGAGGGATGGCAGTTCCTGACCGGGCGCAAGTCGGACATCGATCGGCTTCGCCGCGAACTGGGCCTCTATTACCCCGAAGACAAGCAGTTCGAACACATGAATATGATCACGATCGGAAAAGAGCCCACCGGTCAGTGGCTGTCCATGCGGGCCCTGAATAAACCCGACGTCATCGCCTACACCGTGCTTCTGCTCACTCACCGTCAGACGCGCGCCGTGGTGAAGCCGGACTCCCATTCCCATCCCGCCCTAGTGGCGGGCAAGTAAAGCTGCAGGTGCCACGTCGTAGGGTTGGATAAGACCCACGTTGAGCGACCGAATTTGATGGCAGCACCCGCTCGACTCACTTGTCAATACGCCCCGGTTCAGTCAAAAACCTGGCTATGCCCTGAGCTCATTTCGACGCTAGCGGCCAGGCTCGCCTTCGGCGCAGTTCCGCTTCCCAGGCTGTGTGCCAAACAACGAGAACGCATGCCGGCGCATGACATTGACGCAATTCAGTTCCCGGCGTACTTTACCCTAATCGGACCGTCCCTTGTATAGCAACGCGGTCTTCGCCTTCCCAGCACAAAAAGCTTGCTTCTTTCGGCAATCGCTGGCAACGGTGCGCGTCCCATGAACATTCGCCGCAGGCTGGTCACCGCCCTTCTCCTGCTCATCGGCATCACCGCGCTTAGCGTGCTCGGATACCGACTGCTGGGCGGCCGATCGATCGGCTTCCTGCAAGCGCTTTACATGGCGGTTATCACGCTGGCTGGAGTGGGATACAGCGAAGTCGTTGACACCAGCCAAAATCCCGGCCTGCGGGTGTTCAACATGCTGGTCGTCTTCTGCGGCGTGACCATTTCGGTTTACGTGTTCTCCGTAGTCACCGCGTTTCTGGTGGAGGGCGAAATTACCAACTTCTTCGGGATACGAAAAATGGAAAAACGCATCGGAGAACTGACCAATCACTATATCGTTTGCGGGCTGGGGGATACCGGTCGTTACGTGGTCGATGAGCTACTGAAGACCCGTTCTCCCTTTGTGGTCATTGAGCACTCCGAGGACGCAATCAAGCGCTTCCGGGAGCACGCCCCGGCAGCCTACAAGGAGACCCTGTACGTGCTCGCCGATGCCACCGATGAGGAGGCGCTGTTGAGCGCGGGGGTTGAGCGCGCGCGTGGAGTGATCGCCGCCCTCGGCGCTGATAAGGACAACCTTATTGTTACGGTTCTGGTGAAGCAGAAGAACGCCCAGATTCGCATTGTCGCTCGTTGCACCGATTTGAAATTCGCCGACAAGTTGAAGCGCGCGGGAGCGGATTCTACGGTTTCGCCCAATCGCATTGGCGGCCTGCGGCTGGCCAGCGAAATTCTGCGGCCCCACGCCGTCAGTTTCCTGGACCTGATGCTGAAAGAACACTCCCAAACGCTGCGCATTGAGGAGGTCCAGGTGGCTACACCCTCGTGGGTGGGCAAACAGCTTCACCAACTGCAACTCAAGCAGCGGTACAATCTCTTGTTGCTGGCAGTGAAAGATCAGGGGTCCACTTTCCTCGCGAATCCGCCCGAGGACTTTGCCCTCAAGCAGGGCACGGTGCTCATCGTGATGGGAGAAACGGACAGCATTCGCCGCGCGAGCGCCGATGCCGGCCAAGCGTTGCAAGTTGCAACCAGCTAGAGGTCTTGCAGTAGAGAACTTGCTGTGGACGAGTCAAGATGTTACCTCCTGATCGAGTTCATCGAAGCAGCGCCGAACGGCAGGGTTGTGCGAAGGCCGCGGGCTGTCCCCTGCTCTGGACGATTGATTTTTGAAGTTGGTGATCGACTCCACCAGCCTTCGTAGAGGGCTTTCCCCGTGAGGCTCCTATGCGCCGCACCCTTCCGTTTCTGGTTCTGATGCTGGCTGTCTCCCTTTCTGTTTTGGCTCAACCTTCCGGGGGAGGGTCGTCAGGCTCGGGATCATCCGGAGGCTCCTCTTCGGGAGGTGGGGGCGGAGGCTCGCACTCGTCGGCCAGTTCGGGGGTGGAGGCGGAGGTGGAAGCTCACACTCCTCGAGCAGTTCCGCTTCAGCGGAGAGCCAGAGCAGCAGTGCTTCGGGCGGCAAGGCTGGCGGATTATCAACCGGCTCGCCCTCCTACTCCGGAGGCACGCGCGCTGGAAACACCCACGGCGGCTCACGGGTCCCGCCGGCCGGGACGGCGCACGAGGGCAAACAGGCGTCCAAGCCTCCGGTGCGTGTTCCGGGCCAGCCGCCTGAAAAGAATCCCAAGCAAGGCCGCAGGTTGTTCGCATTCCTCTCCCCTCATGCGGTAACCAAGCCGCCATGCCGCGGCAAGAACTGCGCAGCATCTTGCCCGGCGGGTCAGGTTGCGACCAAGTCCGGAAGTTGCATGGCTGCTCCTGGCGGTGCGTTCAGCAACTGCACTACCTACGATCCGCCCGGGAGTTGCCTCGGATCTTCGACGTTTTACAGGTGCTCCGCTCCCTCGGCCGCCATCATCGCCGAACAGCAGCGTGAGGTCGACAGGCTCCTGCTGGCCCGTGAATCCACCTGTTCGCAGAGTCCCATGAGCCAGGCCTGCGCCGACCTGACTCAGTGGTATGGCGCTGCCAGGGAGCGACTGGAGCAACTGAGAGCGCAAGCGCGCCGCTGTCTCTAGGGACGAATCTCGATGGCTGTGCCGTCGGGTACGGCGTGCCAGATTTGATCCATTTCTTGGTTTGTGACCGCGATGCATCCGTCGGTCCAGTCCCGTGCCCGATGTCGGCTCCCAATCCAACCATAGCCATTCGGTAAACCGTGCAGCATGACATCGCCGCCGGGCGCTACTCCAAGTCTGCGTGCGCGAGCGCGGTCCCGGGCATTCGGGTACGAGATGTGAATCGAGTGGTAGAACTGGCTGTGGGCGTTGCGGTGGTCCAGCGTGTACTCGCCTTCCGGAGTCTTGTGATCTCCCCGGCGCGTCTTGGGCCCGGACGGGTCTCCGCCCAGAGCCACCTTGTATTCCTTGAGAACCTTGCCGTGGTCGAGCAGAGCCAACTTGTGCTCGTGCTTGATCACCAGCACCCGGTCAACGCGCGCGTTCGGGGAGAGTCGGTCGTCGGCGCAGGTGACGCAGCCAAGAATCAGGATCACAGGCAGCCAGCGCGTACTCTTTGCCTTTTGCCACATTGGTTTCCGAGACCAGAACAATCGTAACAACCAGCCCAGGACCAACCAAGCACCCGGGAGTGCTAGGCTAATTGCTGTCATGTATGTCCAGGGTTGCCGGTCTCGATGCCGTGGTGCGCTCGTTTACGGGTTGATGTGTCTTTGGCTTGCTTCGGCGTTTGCGGGCGAGACCTCGACCAGTCCGCCGAGGACAACATCCGCGGTCTGGTCCGTCCACGCGACGCCGGCCCGTCTGGTCAACGGCGCTCCGGTATTTTTTCAAGTGACGGCGCCGGCCGCGCTCCAGTCGCTCACCTCCACCTGGCTTGGACACGCGCTCACCTTCGACCACGCGCAGGGTAAGAACTGGTTCGCGCTGGCGGGGATCAGTCTGGAGACCCAGCCGGGTAGTGTTCCGCTCGTGCTCGAGGGGATCACCGAATCTGGAGCTCGTGTGACCTTCCGGCGGAACTTCGTCATTGCACGCGCGAAGTACCCGACCGTTCAGTTGACCGTCTCCAAGCAGTTCACCGAGCCGAATCCGGAGCAACAGGAGAAGATCAAGCAGGACCAGGACATCAAGCACAAAACCTTTAGCCAGACCTCACCCGGGCTGGAATGGTCCGGAGGTTTCCTGGCGCCGGTGAACGCGCCCGTCTCCGATGTGTTTGGAACCAGGCGGGTCTTCAATGGACAGACGAAAAGCGTCCACCAGGGGCTCGACTACCGCGTGCCCCCGGCAACGCCGGTGGCGGCGGTAAACCGGGGCATCGTGCTTCTGGCGCAGCCCTTGTACTTCGAGGGAGACTGCGTTGTCCTGGACCACGGACAAGGTCTGCTGACCCTCTATCTGCACCTTTCCAAGATTCACGTGAAAGCTGGAGATCAGGTCGAGCGCGGGCAAGTGATCGGGTTGAGCGGTGCCACCGGCCGGGCCACCGGCCCTCACCTGCACGTTGCGGTGCGCTGGCAGGGAGTCTACCTGGATCCGGCCGCGCTGCTGAGGCTTCCCCTGCCGGAGTCCACGGTGGTCAGGTCGCCATCGGCGCACTGAATCAGGGACGCAAGCCTGACTGCTTGGGAGCGATCGCGCGCGAAGCCGGCTGCGGCCTCACCTGCTCCTTGATGTCTTTCAGGTCGAGATTGCGGATCAGCCGGTGCAGGTAGTTGGGATGAACGCCCAGAACGCGGGCCGCTTCGGTGTAGCTGCCGTGGGCTTCTTCCAGGGCATTCTGAATCAGGCGCTTCTTCAGGTCCTTGACCGCCACGTGATACTTCGCCTCCTGCGTGCCTGGGGCCGGCTCGCGCTCCAGCAAGGACTCGGGTAAATCCTCCGGCAGAATTTCATCCGATGTGCCGAGCACAAGCGCACGCTCGACCACGTTCTCCAGTTCGCGCACGTTCCCGGGCCAGTCGTAGTTCACCATGCAAGCCAGGGCTGCCCGTGATAGCGGCTTGGGCCGGGAACCGCACTTCCTGAAATGTTTCTCGACAAAGAAGTTCACCAGCAGAGGCAGATCTTCCTTGTGGTCCCGCAAGGGCGGCATGGTGAGGCTCACGACATTCAAACGGAAATACAGATCCTGCCGAAACTGACCAGAGCGAACTTCTTCCTCCAGATTCCGATTGGTCGCGGCGATCAGGCGGATATCCACCCGGATGGGCCGATTGCCGCCGACGCGCTCAAATTCCCGCTCCTGCAGAACGCGCAGCAATTTGACCTGCAAGGCGGGGGCGAGTTCTCCAATCTCATCGAGGAACACCACGCCGCCGTCGGCCATCTCGAGTCGACCTTTTTTCTGTCCGGCGGCGCCGGTGAACGCGCCCTTTTCGTACCCGAACAGTTCGGTTTCCAGAAGGTTGTCGGGAATCGCCGCACAATTGATGGCCACGAACGGCTTGCTCGCTCTCGGACTGCTGCGGTGGGCGGCCCGTGCCGCCAGTTCCTTGCCCGTTCCGCTTTCACCGCCGATCAGGATCGTCGCCTCGGTCGGCGCCACGCGCGCCAGGAACTGGAACACTTCTTTCATGCGGGCGCTTTCACCGACCAGGCTCCGGTCGAGCGTAATCTCATTCATCAACCGCAGATTTTCCTGCTCGAGCCATTGCAGGCGGCGCGCGTTTTCAAGCGCCACCGCGGAAATTCCTGCAATCGCTGTCACCAGCTGCAGGTGATCTTCATGAAAGCGGTTGGCGATGTTGATGGTGTCGAGGTAAATGCAGCCGATCGCCCGCTGGAAAATCGTGAGCGGCACACACAGCAGGGAACGGACCTGCGACGCCACCAGGCTCTCCACTCTTCCCAGCCCGCTGCTGCCGGGAACATCGGAACCCAGAATCGCGACTCCCTGCTCGAGCACGCGGTGGGCGATCGTGCGGCTCACCTTCACCGGTCGTTCATTGTTTGCGTCCCGGTTACGCCCAAACACGGAGGTAAATTCGCGGCCGTTGGTGCCGTCAAGCAGGATGGCTCCGCGGTCGGCCGGAGCGACTTCAAAGATCAGGTTCAGAATCTGCGTCTGCAGTTCGTCGAGATCGCGAATCGAGTGCACGACCCGGCTGATCTTCAGCAGGGCATTCAGGTTGCGCGCCAGACGGGAAGTCGCGGGCAACTCGTTAAGGATCTTCTCCGGCTGGAGGTAGAGCACGTCCTGGGGGCGGATTTGCGCGGTGGTGTGGGTGGGCTTCTCGTCCTCGAATTCGACAACCCGGCTGGACCCCGAGGCTCTCGCGGAGTCTTCCTCGGTAAGGAACAGAAACACGGAATCGCCGATGGTGATCTCGTCGAGATGCCGCAGCGAGTGCTCCTGCACGGCCTTGCCATTCACCAGCGTCCCGTTGCGGCTTTCGAGGTCGCGGATCTGGAAGTCGACGCCTTTTTGCTGGATCACGCAATGCCGCCGCGACACCGAGGGATCGCTGATGGGTAGGCCGTTGGACGCGTCCCGGCCAAGCGAGAGTTCTTCGGCGGGCAGCGCGAAAACAGAATCCTTCAGGGGACCGGAAACCGCAACGAGTCTGGGGTTCACCCGTGTTCTCCTAACCGACTGCTCACCCCACGTGCAAAAAGGATGGTCGCAGGCTGCTGGTCCTCGCGAAGCTATCTGGACGGATAGACGGCTATCCGATCGGATAGCCCTTTCAATATAAGTGATTGCACGAGAAAAAGCGCTTCATGTCTTGCTGAATTAGTTAACTCTCTATTTATGAGTCATTTGGAGGCTCGCGATTTCCGGTTCGAGGATACGCGGCACGATGGCGACCCGATTGCTTCTCTTTTAATCGACGACTGGCCTGGCAAAAGCGACGGGGGAAGCGCTTAACAGTCTCGCTGGGCAGTGTTGAAATCGGGGACCTGAGGGACCCCCTCATCGGGTCCCCGATATCATTTGGTCGGGTTTCCATGAAACGATTGCGCGCCACTCGCTTCTCAGCTCCGGCCACTGCTTCCAGGTTGTGCTCGTTCGCCGTGATCCGTTTGTTGCCAGCGGTTGGCTCCGCTTCCGCCCTGGGCGCACCGACCTCGGACGCACAAACGTCGGTCGCACACGTGCCATTTGATTTTTCTGTTGGTGAAATCACTCTCCGGGCAGGACTCTACACGGTGGCTCCGAGCGAGCGATCCGGAGTGCTGACCATGCGCCCCTCCGATGAAGCCTCTCCCCAACTGCTGGTACAGGCCATCGATGTACCCGCCACCGATGACGCCTCGGCCGGCCACATTCTGTTCTACTGCTGGTGCGAACGCTACTACCTCGCCCAGGTTCTTGCCCAGGCTGGCTAGTCGACGCCTTAGCCCGCGGCCGCGACATCGTCTCGTACGGGAGTCGGCGGGCACGCCGGTACGGCAACTCCATCCTTGAAGCTGACCGTTCTCCCCGAAATCGAAGGCACACGTTCTCCGGGCACGAGGATTCCCGCCAGGTTCAGGGGGTCGGCGGCCGAGATCGTGACAGTCTCGCCCGACAGGGGCATTTTCTTCAGCGCGCGCACCGATTCCACCGCCACCGGGAGGGCGAACTGCTCGCCCAGAAATCCATCCACGAAGCGCCCGCCACGAATCTCTCCGCGATCTTCAAGCCGGCGGAAAGCCATAAGCAGTTCCCGCCAGGTGGCAAGGTTGGTTTCACGCGCCAGCACGTCGCGGAAGACAATGCCATAACGCCTGAGCAGCATCCAGCAGATGGCTTCGTGCGTCCGGTTTTTCTCCGCAGCTCGATCGGTGTAGAGCAGCGCCCATCGTCCAGAACTGTGTCGCGGACGAGTGGTCCGGCCACTGCCTTGTCCGGAGCGCCGCTTCGGATCGATCAGGGAACGCAGGTTGTCAAAGCCGTCCGCTGTGACCAATCCACCCGCGACCAGTTCCCAGAGCGCGGTTTCGACCTCGGCCTTCAGTCTGTCGGTGCCGCGCACGATGTCGGCGAAGAACGAAGCACCGCGCTGCCGCAGGAATTCGAGAACCTGTTTTGCGCCATGGCTGAGTCCCCGTGACTCGGGCTGGTCGGCGCCGGGATGCTTCGGTGTCATCCAGTCAGCTTCCTCACGAATGAAGAACGTGACGGGCGCCACGCTGGTCGGGATTACGCGCCGCTTGCCCTCCGCTGAATCTTCCAGCGTGGCCGGATGCGGGGAAAGCCGTCCCCACCCGACAGCGCCCGTCATGCAAAGTTGGTCGAGCCATTTGGGGTCGTAGTCCGCAATCCGCCGGGCCAGGATCTGTCGCTCCCAGGCGTTTGCGGGAATCTCGAAACCCTGCAGCTGCCGCAAGACTTCCAGTGCACCGCGCTCGCCAGCGACTTGCGTATCCGGCGCGATGTGCTGCCAGCGCAACAACCAGCGCATGAACTGTGCCGCCGTGACCGGCTCGATCTGCTTGCGCAGGGTCGCGACCGTCAGCCGGTGGATGCGAGCGAGCAGCCGCCGGTCACACCACTCGGTTTCGGCCGCTTTCGGGTCCGTGAACTTCCCGCGCAGCACGCTGCCGCTGGCCTCCATCCGCAGCAGCGCTTTTTCGATCTCCGGGGGGGCAACGCCCAGGCGACTTCCGAGCTCGGACGCACTGGTCGGCCCCAGCTGTGATACCCAGCCGGTGACCAGGGAGAGAAGCGCATCGTCGGAACAGGGAACTGGGCCTCCAATGTCGGCCAAGGCTGGCTGGAATTCGGCGGACGGGAACAGCAGAGAGAAACTCTGCGCTTTCTCCGCCGCCACCCAGTAGCGGCGGCCGGTCGAAACAGTGGCCACACCCGCCCGTCCCTCGGCTACCAGCCGCCCAAAGAACCCCATCCACGGCTGGGTCGCGCTCACCGAAGCTGTCATCGGCGCGCCCGGATCGGCCTCGCCCGGGGGGCTGGGGGAATCCTCTGGCAAGGCCACCAGCGTGTGCAGCACGTCATGCAGCTCATCGGCGTCGCGCACGTCCGGCCAGGCTTCGTCGCGCACCCGGGCGATGGCGGCCGGGTCAAGCTTGCCGACCTCCTCGAGCACCGATTCCGGCAGCATGCGCCGCATTTCGACTGCCCGTGCACGGCGTTCTTCAAGGGGCGCATCATCGAGAAAGGCATACGGGTTCGCGTTCAGGATCTCGTGCGAAAACTGGGAAGGCACGGGAGTATCGACTGCGATGCAGCGAATCGTTCCATCGGCAATTCGGCGCAGCATCTTCTGCAGCCCTTCGATATCCATCGCTTCGGTGAGCACATCCTTCATGACTTCCTGGACCAGCGGATGATCCGGGATTGGGATGTCGCCTGCGATGTTCTCCTGGCAGGCTGCCACCTCCGGAAACACGGAGGCCAGCAGGTCGTCCGACCGGATGCGCTGAATCTGGGGGGGGACTTTTTTGCCGTTCTGGAAGCGCAACAGCGCCAGCGCCCGCGAAGCGTCCCAGCGCCAGCGCGTCCCGAAAATCGGCGAGGCGAGCGCGGCCTGTTCAAGGATCGGCTGCAGGCTCTCGGCGTGCAGAAATTGAAAAACATCGGCCAGGGGGAAGCTGTGCTGCTCTGCCAGCGCGATGTTCAGCCCGTTGTCGGTGGCTGCGGCCTGCAGTTCAAAATTGAAGCTGCGGCAGAAGCGCTTGCGCAGCGCCAGTCCCCAGGCTTTGTTGATCCGTCCGCCGAAGGGTGCATGGATCACCAGTTGCATTCCGCCGCCCTCGTCGAAGAAGCGCTCTGCAATGACAGTGTCTTGTGTCGGAACGGCGCCTAAAACAGCGCGTCCCTGCAGGATGTACTCGACCACCTGCTCAGCGCCGGAGTCATCGAGTCCGCATTGCTGCTTGAGCCAGGAGACCGCCGCCGCCACTTTCGGATTGTGCTGCGAAACCCCGACCGGGGACGTGTCGGCAAGCAGATCGCTGACGGTCTGGCGAAGTTCGGCCACGTGCCCGGACAGTTCCTCGGTTCGCGCGGGAGCCTCGCCACGCCAGAAGGGAACGCTGGGCGGCGCACCGTGCGCATCCTGCACCAGCACTCGACCCGAGTTTGACTCGACCCGCCGGATGATCCACGACGTGTTGCCGAGCAGCATCACGTCGCCCTTGCTGCTTTCGACAGCAAAGTCCTCATCGACCGTGCCGACCACGATGCCCTCGGGCTCCGCGACGACCGTATAGAGGGCGGTATCTGGAATCGCACCGCCGCTGGTGATGGCGGCCAGCCGGCTTCCGCGCCGCGCGCGCAAGCGTCCGTTCACCCGGTCACGGTGCAGGTAGGCGCCGTAGCGGCCGCGGCGCGCAGCCATCCCTTCGGAGAGCATCGCGAGGATTTGGTGATAGGTCTCGAGCGAGAGATTGCGATAGGGATAGGCCCGGCGCAACAGTTCGAACAGTTCGACTTCGCCCCACTCTTCGGCGGCACAGGAGGCCACGATCTGCTGCGCCAGCACGTCCAGCGGAGCCTCGGGAATCATCAGCCGGTCAAGGTCTCCCTGCCGGACGGCGCGCACCAGCGCCGCGCTCTCGAGCAAGTCGTCGCGGGTGGTGGCAAAGAACCGGCCTTTGGGAAGCGCGCCTCGCCAGTGGCCCGAACGCCCCACGCGTTGCAGAGCCACCGCAATCGCGCGCGGGGAATTGATTTGCACCACCAGATCCACCGTGCCGATATCAATACCGAGTTCGAGCGAGGCGGTCGCCACCAGCACCTTGACCTGGCCTTCTTTCAATTTCTCCTCGGCCGCCAGGCGCAACTTGCGGGACAAGCTTCCGTGGTGTGCCGCAACCTGGTCTTCGCCGATGCGCTCGCCCAACTGGTGCGCGATGCGCTCGGCCATGCGGCGCGTGTTGACAAAAACCAGCGTGGAACGATGCTGCCCGACCAGCTCGATCACCCGGGCGTAGATCTCGTCCCACATCTCGTTGGACGCGACTGGCCCCAGCGGGCTGGGCGGCACCTCGACCCCCAGATCGAGTTGTCGCTTGTGCCCGATGTTGACGATGACGGGATCCTTGCGCCCGTTTCCAGTCAGGAAGTGGGCGACCGCTTCGATCGGCTTCTGGGTGGCCGAGAGCCCGATTCGCACCGGAGGCCGGGGACTGAGCGCCTCCAGGCGCTCGAGCGAAATCGTTAGGTGGGCACCGCGCTTGTCGTCGGCGACGGCGTGGATTTCGTCGACGATGACGGTCTGGACGTCGCGCAGGATGGCGCGGCTTTTCTCCGCGGTCAGCAGGATGTAGAGGGATTCGGGCGTGGTGACCAGAATATGCGGTGGCCGCTTCAGCATGGCCCGCCGCTCGTGCATCAGGGTGTCGCCGGTGCGGACCGCCGTGCGGATCTCCGGCATCAGCAGGCCACGTTCGCCCGCCATGTGCAGGATCTCGCCCAGCGGAACCTCGAGGTTTTTCTGGATATCGTTGCCGAGCGCCTTCAGCGGGGAGACGTAGAGAACCTCGGTCCGGTCCTGCAGGTTGCCGGCGAGCGCCGTGCGCACCAGGCGATCAATGCACGCCAGGAATGCGGCCAGGGTCTTGCCCGAACCGGTCGGAGCGGAAATGAGGGTCGTGCAACCGGCGAGAATATGCGGCCAACCCTGTTCCTGGGGTTCGGTCGGCGTCCCGAAGCGCTGGACAAACCACTCCTGCACCAGCGGATGGGCCCATGCGAGCGAGGCGGGTACAGGGAGCGACATCGGTGACGCCATTTTACGAGATTTCATGATTTTCGTAAAATGTTCGCCCCCGCCGGCCCCCGCCGGCCCCGCCGGGGGGTCGAGGGCGCGGGCCGAGGCTAGAATCCCGTGCGATGTCCAAAGCCCGGGCGAAAAAGATCAAACTGATCCTGTTCGACGTAGACGGTGTCCTCACCGACGGCAAGATCTGGATATTTCCCGCGCCCGCCGGCGCCCGGCAGGCGACTCAGCAACAGGCCGCCCAGTATGAAGACAAGGGAGGCTTCGGCCTGCTCAGCCAGACCATGATCGAGGCCAAGGGCTTCCACGCCCATGATGGCACCGCGGTCTCGCTAGCACGACTGGCCGGGATCAAGACCGGAATCATCACCAAGCGCGTTTCCGACACCGTAGCCCTGCGTGCCCGGGATCTCAAACTCGAACATGTGCACCTGGGAATCGAGGACAAGCTCACCTGCTTTGAGGGCATCCTCCAGCGGGAAAACCTGAAGCCTTCCGAAGCGGCGTTTGTGGGGGATGACATCATCGACTTGCCGGTCATGCGAAAGTGCGGCCGGGCGATCGCGGTTGCCAATGCCCGCCAAGATGTGAAAAGAGAAGCTCACATGGTGACCGAGCATGCCGGTGGCGACGGCGCTGCCCGCGACGCCGTGGAATTCATTCGCAAGGCGCAGGGCAAGTGGAGGGGCGTGATCGGCGTCTACATCGGCGAACGGAGTCCGCGGAAAAGCTAGCTGCCAGCGGCCAGCTTTTAGCCATGCGCTCTAGCCTCGCCGGCATCCTCTCCAGGTGCCTTGGCGATTTCGCACGAGAACCCATGAAAACGGATGCGGCGCACCAGCAAGTGTGAGGTTGCGACGAGGGCTCGGGGTGTGAGGGTGGTGCGAGCAAAGCTGGAGAGCCGGGAGCTGAAGTCAAAAAACCCACCGATTGCCTGCTTGGGGCGTGCTCGGGTCGGCAATCGGTGGGCTACCGTTTCTCCTTACTCACCCTGTTGTTTTCAGGAGTAATTGACTCAATCTAACCCGACCACGCCCCTGATGTTTCGGGTTTTACAAAACTTTACCTTGCTCGCGCAGACCATCCCGAACCCAGGCGCTAGTCGGAAATGGCGGGTGGGCGCACCGCCATCAGCTCGGTGAATCGCTTGTCTTTACGCACGCCCGCGAACTCCTCGTCCTTGTAGACGTTATCGATGCTCTTGTAGCCCTCTTCGAGCGCCTTGCGCAGGTACTCGATCGACCGGTCCGGGTTTCCGCCCTTGGCATAGAGCTTGGCAATGACGTAGTCATAGTGGGCCCGGTCCTCGGGCTTTGACATTTGCGCCGCCACGCCCGCCCGCGAGGTTCTCTCAAACACGTCCGGATCGAGCTGCAAAGCGTGAGAGTAGGCCAGCACGGACTTCTCAAATTCCTTCTTGGAGAACAGTGCTGCGCCGAGATTGCTGTAGTACGACGCGGCGTCATCCTTGAGCTGAATTGCCTTGTGGTAGCGATCGATCGCCTTACCGTATTTCTTCCCGATGTAAAAGATCACCCCGAGATTGTTGTAAGCGTCCGCATAGCTGCGGTCTGCCTTGATGGCATGCTCGAAATCTTTCTTCGAATCCTGCCAGCGCTGGGTCAGCAACTCCGCAATGCCGATCTTGTTGTACAAGGTCGCAGCGTTGGGTTTCTTGGCAAGGGCGGCGCGATAGTAGTCGATGGAGTCCAGGTAAAGCTTCTGCGCACGCAAGTCGTCGCCTTGCTTTTCCAGATCGTCCGCCGTCGCGTCAGGAGCCGGCGGTTGGACGTTGCGAAGCTGGACCGGGGCGGTTCGGATCTGGTCGGCAAAATGATTTTGCGCGGCGAAACTGGTTCCGGTGAGCGCGCAGATAAGAATCAACCGGGTGGAGACAACGCTGGATCGAGGCATGGTCGTACCTCCTGGAACAGGGCAGCGGACTTGGCCGCAGTTCCATTTGCCCGGGTCCCGGGCTGACCTCGTCGCCCGTTAGTGAGGATCGCTTTGCCCGCTGTCCGGTGGTTTGGACGGCGGGGGCGACGATTTGTCGTCTTTAAAGATACCCACAATTTTGCCAAAAAATCCTTTTTTCTTTTTCTCGGCGTCCGGCCCGGTCTGCGCCTGCACCCCGGGCGGTGGGGGCGGTAGCGGCTTGTCGCCGAGACCCATCAGGTGCGAGAAGAACCCCCCGGCGGCCGTGGATTGATCACAGGTCTCGCGGGGCTCGGTTCCGGCCACAAAGGCCGCCGTATAAGTCTCCGGACAGGAAGGGGTTGCCAGTCGATTCGTGGTCTTGTCCAGTTGCACATCCACCACCCCGGAGGGCTGGTTGAAGCCTCGCATGTCGGCGTATTGGGGCAGGGCAGCCGCCTTCTTCATGAATTCAGTCCAGATCGGGGCCGCCGTTTGGGCGCCGCTCAGGTGCAGATCGCTATAGTCGTCGTAGCCCACCCAAACGATGCAGAGCAGGTTGCTGGTGTATCCGGCAAACCACCCATCGTGGGAACTGCCGGTCTTTCCCGCCGCCGGTAACTGAAAGCCGCGGCCGCGCACGGCGGAATAACCCAGGCCGAAGTTGACCACGCCTTGCATCATGTCGGTCATGACGTAGGCGATTCGCGGATCCATGATCTGCCGCTTGTCGGGAGTGAAATCCTGGACCACGTCGCCTTTGGCGTTGCGCACCGAAGAAATCAGGATGGGCGAGATACGGGTGCCCTCGTTCGCAAAGGCGGTATAAGCTCCCGCCATCTCGATCGGAGTCGCGTCGTAGGCGCCCAGAGCCATCGCCGGCGTTGCCTTTACGGAATTGATGCCCGCCGTCTTGGCGAGATCGGCAACCTTGTCGTAGCCTACCTCTTCGGCCAGTTTCACCGTCGCGTTGTTGAGCGACATCGCGAGCGCGTAACGCAGCGTGACCGGGCCGTGGTACTCCTCCTTGTAGTTCCGGGGTTCGTAAATCTGGTCGCCATAGGCGAAGGTCGTGGCCGTGTCATCTACCATCGACGCCGGCGTCATCACCGTCGTCGTTCCGTCCAGGGCCGTGTTCATCGCGGCGGCGTAGACGAAAGGCTTGAAGATGGATCCGGTGGGCCGTTTCGCGATGGCGTGATTGAGCTGACTGAAGCCGTAGTTGCGGCCGCCGACCAGGGCCAGAACCGCGCCCGTATGGGGATCAAGAACCACCATTGCGACCTGAGCCAGGGGGCCGGGCGCGATTTTGGTCTCGTACTTGCCCTTCCCGATCTTGATCTTGCGGGTGCGCATCTTGGTGATCTGGTCGTCCACCAGCTTGACGCCTGCCTCCACCGATTGGGCAGCTGCCTTTTGCAGGTCGGGATCGAGGGTCGTGTAGATCCGATACGACTGATCGTTCAGCTCGCGCTCGTTGAATTTGTTCACCAGCGTGTCGCGCACCAGGTCGACAAAATAGGGCGCGTCACTGGCTTCCACATTGGGCGGCGCCAGTTTCAGGGGCGTCGCTTTGGCTTTCTCTGCGTCGGCCCTGGGGATGGCGTGATTCTCGACCATCGCATCGAGCACGGTGTTGCGCCGTTCCAGGGCCCGTTCCGGATGGCGGTAGGGCGAAAGGTAGCTGGGCGCCTGGATCAACCCTGCCAGGAGCGCCGCCTCGGGCAGGGTGATGTCTTTCAGGTCCTTGTTGAAGTACGACTTGGATGCCTCGGCGAACCCGCTGATGGTGAACGATCCGCGTTGTCCCAAATCGACGCGGTTGGCATAGAACTCGAAGATCTGCTGCTTGCTGAATTTCTGTTCCAGCTCGAGCGCGATCATGATCTCGGTCAGCTTGCGCTTGACCGTCTTTTCCGGGGTCAGAAAGAACGCCCGGGAAAGCTGCATCGTGATGGTCGAACCACCCTGTTCGTGGCGTTGGCGGGTGACGTCAATCAGCACGGCCTCGCCCAGTCGAATGAAATTCACACCACTGTGCTGGAAAAAGCGGCGGTCTTCGATCGAGGTGACCGCGTCCACCATCATCTTGGGAATTTCCTCATACTTGACCAGTTGTCGCTTCGAACGCTGCTCGGCGTCGAACAGCGACGTGACCAGCTGCGGCTCCAGCTCGTAGGCCGACAACTCACTGCCACGGCTGGTGATGCTGTCGACCTTGCCGCCCGCGAGGACGATCCGGGCCGGGTCTGGGCTGTGGTAGGACTCGGGGCCAGGGGTGATTTCGATTCCATTGGTCATCAGCCGGTAGCTGCCCATCGGCGACTGGCCATCTTTGTCGGAATAGCCCGCGTGCCGCAGCTCTTGGGCAATGGTCCGCGCATCCATTTTCTGGCCCGGCCTGACCGACTTGGGAATGGCGTAGATGCGGGCGGAATTGCTGAAGACGGGACTGCTGAAGCGCTTCTCGATGACGCGATCGTACTTCACATAGAAATAGGAAAAGACGCCCACCACCAGCATCGCCAGCGTCAGAAATGCGATGAGGGACGCGCGGATGATCGGATCGCGCGGGAACACGCCTTTGCTCTTCCCCTTGTTGCCGATCGCTTTCGGGATCTTGAGTTTGATAGCCACAGTTTAGCGAGCGCAGGACTCCTCGCTCTGTAAGACGAGGGAACGCAGCAAAAGGATTTATCCACCCCTCGAAGTTTCTTTCAGGCAGTGCTTGCCGCGTGCCCGGCTACACAGCCCTCGATCGGCGGATGTCTCCATTGTACCGCCGGCGGCCAGATCGACGGAGTTCGGCCAGGACCGAGGTTCCAAGTATGTCAATCTCGGCGACCGCTCGCTCGGTCGCGCCGAGCGAGCTCGACTCTAGGGCGTGTCGGTTACCGTGAAGTACGTGGTGGTGGAAGCGAGCGGCATCGGACCGAGAGGCTCGGTGAGGTTGCCGGTGCCCGAAGCTACGCTCAGGACGCCCAAAGATACGTTGTTGCTGTCGACGGCGAATATGAACAGGTAAGCCCCGCTCTGGTCGAACTGCCCCCAGGGCGACGTTCCGATATTGGCGAAGGGGGAAGTGGACATCGCTGTGAGGGCGCCGCTGTTGGCGTCCAGTTGATAGCCTTCGATCGGATTGAATCCCCCCGACGTCCCGCTGAACGAGTATACGAAGTTCCCGTTGCTGGCCACCGGCTGCACCGCCAGGTTGATCGGCGTGAACATGGTCGCGAACGGCGATCCCGATACCTGCGTGAGCGCTCCCGCATTGGCACCGCTTTGCTGAATACTGAAAACGTACAGGCTCTTGTCATCCGCCAAGCCGTTGAACGCCGACGATCTCCCGCTGATCCCGATCATGTATTTTCCGCTCGGATCGCCCTGGAGTTCCCACATGTTGAACGTGAACGGGCTTCCGGAAACCGCGGTTAACGCTCCCGAAGAGCTGATCGAGTAGGCGGCGACCTGCTGTCCCAGGCCTTCTGAACCGGTCGTCGAGTACAGATACTTGCCGAGGCCATCGAAGGCCAGGTTCCAGGGCGCGAAGGCCCCGGTTGAAAAGGGAGCGCCCGATACCTGCGTAAGGGCGCCGGTCGTGTCGATCTTGTAAACGTCAATCTGGGCGGAGCTGGCGTAGGCAATGAAAAGAAATGTTCCGGCCGGGTTTACGGCTACCGAAGCCAGGTTGACTCCGTTGAAGTTGGGGATCACATTGCCTAACGATGGGATCGCATACGGGCTTCCACTGACGGCCACCAGAGCGCCGTTGCTGGAGTTAATCGACCAGGCGAAGAGCTGATGCGCAGCGGGAAACACGGCGTAGACAAACTTCTTCGGGACAACCACAATTTCTGCGCTGTTGTCCCCGCTGGGAACCGTGGGTGGGGTGAAACCGGAAATATTCTGCAGGCCTGCGCCGGTGCCGACCGTCAGCGAGACGCCATTGATCGTGCCCGCATCCACGATGTTATAAACGAAGGCCACTTTCCCGCTGACACTTCCCGTCGTGCCCAGGCCACTGCCGGAAGAAGTGCAGCTGGAGGAGCCAAACGTGACGCCGCATTTGTACTGGCCGCAGCCGCCGAGCAGCACAATACCCAGCACCAGCAAGATCGCCGGGAAGTAGAGCTTCTTGTGTTCGTTCGTATCCATGTACTCCCGCCCTCCGCCCAGTTTCATCTGGGAAGCGTCACCGGGGACCATCTACCGAACAGGTGCTCGGAGAATTCTGTTACAGCACTGTCGTTGCGGCGCAGTCCCGCTCGCTGTGCGGATAGTAGGACACGGGGGCACAAGCCAACAACGTTACGCATGTCCCGGACAATTAGTAACCGCGGGGTAATCAGGGGCTGATCGGTTTCCGGGCAGGCGGAACAAGGCTCGTCCACGAGGAAGCCTGGTGTGCGCGCACAGCTCAGGTGCGAGCGATCAGAAGGCGCTCTTGTTCTTGCTTTCGGGGTGGAAATGAAGATCCATCGGATAGCCCGGCAGGTCCACGTGAATGGTGTAGTCGGTCTCAATGAGAACGCTGCCGCTACCCGCCGAGCCGATGCGCTGCACTTTGATCTGGTCTTTGGTAACCGGGATTTCCAGATCCTGGGCCCTCTTGAACACCGTGTCGCGAATCAGATCGTCGCTCTTGGTGCTATAGGTTCCCAGACGTGCTTCGGTGTCGAGCGTGTCCTGGAATTCGTAATTCGAGAAATACGCCGGGATGACCTCTGCGCTGACATACACCAGTGCGGCCAGAAGTCCGAGTACAAGGATCAACTTGATCGTGCCCATTGTGCTTTCCGTCCGCCGCCGGCGCCGAAGACGAAAGCTTCAGTCGACCGGCCTCAGCAAATTGACAAAATATTCGGTGATTGCGGCGATGCTAGCATCCCGGATTTCTCGTGTCGAGCGTTGAACGACTTCAATAGTGCCTTCGGTAACTTTCTTCCCTACATTGATTCTAAAAGGGATACCAACCAGGTCTGCATCCTTGAACTTGACTCCTGGCCGTTCGTCCCGGTCGTCCAGCAAAACATCGAACCCGGCCTGTTTCAGCCGCCCGGCAATGTCTTCGGCGGTGGTCCGAATCCTTTCGTCGCCCACGTTGGTGGGCACCACCACGATCTCGAACGGCGCTACCTGCGGGGGGAGCCAGAATCCGTTCTCGTCGTTGTTCTGCTCGACAATCGCAGTCAGAATGCGCTCGATCCCGATCCCGTAGCTTCCCATGATGGGCGTCACTTCCTTGCCCTGGCGATCGAGCACGCGAGCTCCCATCGACTCCGAATACTTGTAGCCGAGCTTGAAGATGTGCCCGATCTCGACTGCGCTATCGATTCTGAGCGGTGCCCCGCAATTGGGACACCGTTCTCCGGCTGTGACATTGCGCAAGTCGGCGTAGGCGGTGGGATGGAAGCTTTCCTGCGGGGTTACGTTCTTGACGTGATAGTCCTCCTGGTTCGCACCCGAAATCAGATTGGTGCGGCCCTTGAGCGCTTCATCGAGGATCAGGATCGGTTTGTCGCCGTCGTCCAGGCTTTTGGCCCACTCGATTCCGAGCGGCCCGAGGAATCCGGCCGGGGAATGGAACAGTGCCCGAATCTCCTCATCCTGCATCGGTCGCGTTTCGCGTCCTCGAACCGCGGTCGATAGCTTCGCTTCGTTCATCTGGTGATCGCCACGCATCAGCAGGATCACCGCCCTGGGCTTCGCCTTGCCCGACTTCTGGTCAACCTCGTTGGCCATCAGCGCCAGCGTCTTGATCTTGTTCTTCGGCGAGACCCCGAGAAAGCGCGCCACGTCTTCAATCGTCTTCTGCCCCGGCGTGTGGACCAGCAGAGGCTTGCCGTCGCCCTCCGGCTGCAAGTCTGCGAGCGGTTCGAGCTTCGAAGTTGCCTTCTCCAGGTTGGCCGCGTAGTTACACTGCTCGCAGCTGACGATCTGGTCCTCGCCCGCGGGCGTGCGCACCATGAACTCGTGTGACTGTGATCCGCCCATGGCGCCCGAGTGCGCCTCGACCACCATGTACTTCAACCCGCAGCGGTCAAAGATGCGGCAATACACGTCGTAGTGCTTCTTGTAGGAAACATCCAGCCCGGCGGCATCGAGGTCGAACGAATAGGCGTCCTTCATCGTGAATTGCCGCACCCGCAGAAGACCCGACTTGGGTCGGGGCTCGTCGCGGAACTTGGTCTGGATCTGGTACCAGATCTGCGGCAGCTGCTTGTAGCTGCGCAGTTCCTTGCGCGCGATGTCGGTCATCACCTCTTCGTGCGTCATGCCGAGCGCCAGCTCGGCGCCCTTGCGGTCTTTCAGGCGGAACATGTTATCGCCCATGATCGCCCAGCGCCCCGAGGCCTCCCAGATTTCCCGCGGATGAATCGCCGGCAGAAAGAATTCCTGCCCGATGGTGTCCATCTCTTCGCGGACGATGTTCATGATCCGGTTGAACGAGCGCTGTCCCATAAAAAGATAGGAGTAGATCCCGGCTGCCAGCTGCCGGACATAGCCCGCCCGGACCAGGAATTTGTGGCTGGCCACCTCGGCGTCGGCAGGGGCTTCGCGCAGGGTGGGGATAAACAGTTGGGACCAACGATGCATAGTGAGCTGTTCCTGTGAGTGGCGAATTGAATATTGTAGCAGTCGCCTGGAAGACGACCCCGGGGGGGGCGACCTTCGAGAGTCCAGGCGGGCCGGTTGCCGAAACCGTCAACCTGGGGATCTCGCTAGGGCGGGGATAAAAGGCGCGGCGCGGGAGGAGCGGGCTTCTGAGTCCGGTGCTTCAGTTTCCAGCGAGTTCTCCCAAGATCTGCTTTCCCAGCTTCTGCGTCTCGCCAAAGAACTTCTGGTATTCGGCGAACAGGCGGTTCAGTTCCAGCGATTGTTCCGGCTTCAACCGGTGCCGCAGGATCATATCGCGAACGCGGACGGGGTTGGGCAGCAGGGCTTCCTCGTTCAGTTCTTCGAGAGCAGTATGGGCATCATAGTGATACATGGCGTACCCTCCCCAGACTTCATTGTAGCGCCGGCTCGCAGCCTGCATCGAGCTAGACCATTTCGGTTCCCCACAGGTCATGCAGGTGCACGACCCCCTCCAGCTTGCGATCCCCATCCACCACCACCAGCGACGTGATCTTTTTCTCTTCCATCCGGGCGAGCGCGGTCGCCGCGAACTCATGCGGGTGAATGGTCTTCGCCTCTCGGGTCATGCACTCGCCCGCGGTCAGATCCAGCGCATCCTTGCCACGCTTCTCGAGCAGCCGCCGCAGATCTCCATCGCTGATCACGCCCAGAAGGGTCTCGCCTTCGACCACCGTGGTCATGCCCAGCTTCTTGCGCGACATCTCGTAAATCACGTCCGGCATCCGCGTGGTGGAGGCAACCCGCGGCACCGCGTCTCCGGAGTGCATCAGAGTCTCGACCCGAGCCAGTTGCTTGCCCAGCTTTCCGCCCGGATGCAGGTTCGCGAAATCTTCCTCCCGGAATCCACGCTTTTCAGAAAGCGCGACCGCGAGCGCATCACCCAAAGCCAGCATGGTGGTGGTCGAAGCCGTGGGAGCCAGCCCCAGCGAGCAAGCCTCCTTGGCCACCGAGCAATCCAGGGCGACGTCGGCAGCCTCGGCGAGCGTGGACAGGCGGACCTGGACGGCGCCGACACTTTTACCGGCGTCCGCGGAGCAAATCCTATCCCCGGTCATGCTGATCAGCGGAACCTGGAGACGCTTGATGGTCGCCAGCAACCGCAGAATTTCTTCCGTCTCTCCGCTGGCCGACAACCCCACCACCACATCCCCCCGCACCACCATGCCCAGGTCGCCGTGCACTGCATCCACCGGATGCATGAACAGGGCCGGTGTTCCGATCGAACTCAGGGTGGCGGCAATCTTGCGCGCGATGATCCCGCTCTTGCCCATGCCGGTCACGACCACGCGGCCCCGGCAGGCATCCATCAGGTCGACCGCCCGGTCGAACGCATCCGCCATCGGTCCGGCGATCCGGTCGGCCAGCGCCCGCAGCGCCTCGGCCTCAATGCGCACCACGTTTTCGCCCACATGTTTCATGAAGAAAGAGGATGTTACCAAACCGGCGCCGCCGGAGCGCCGCCGGCCTAGAAGTGCTGGTCGATCACGTGTACCTTTTCTCCCAACCCTTTCGCCTGGATCGCGCGATCCCACGGGCCGCCCTGCCAGTTGTCTTTCCTGGTCTCGAAGCGAGTCCAGCCCGGCATGATCAGCAGCAAGCGCCGCGCGAGAGCCTCGCAGTAGGGCTCATACAGGGAGCGCAGCTTCAGCAATTTTTGATCGGCTTGCTCGTCCTGCTGGGGGCGCATCCCTGCAGCGATCAGAGTCTTCCGCAGCTCCGCCAGGTGCTCGGGTCCCAGGCGGTCGACGGCCCGGGGATTGTAGTCGGCGTTGACCACCTGCGCCAGATCGACCGCCGCGTGGCGCGCCATGGCAAACGTCAGCCGGGCCTGCTCCTTCGGGATGCCGTCGATGCCCGCAAGCACCAGCGAGGTCACATCCAGCATCGTTGTCAACGCGCCCAGCCACGACTGGTTGCTGTGCTGCGACCGGAAAAAGCAGAGCACCGGATACGAGATGTGGCTCGAGAGCAAATCCGCAGCCCACCGTTCCCAGTCGCGAAAGATGGCATCGAGCACCACCGGATCCGGGCAGCAACCCAGGCGGGACAGCAGCTCGGAAGCCGACGGCGGAGAACCCGCGCGCGAATCCAGCAGCGAGATCTCGAGTTCCCGTGCCGAGAACGAGGAGTAGATCACGGGAAGGTAACCCACGACTACACCCAGGAAAGCAAAGCCCATGCCGGCTTCCATCACCGCGAGCGCACGGGCCAGCGGGGAGACGGGCGTGATGTCGCCGTACCCCAGCGTGAAGAACGTTTCCCCACTGTGATAGAGCAGAATGCCGAAAGTGATGGGTTCGCTCCCCAGGCGTACGTGTTCACCCAGTCCGAACTGCATCAGCGCGAAGCCCAGGATCAACCCGATCGCCCAGAACGCCAGCAGCAAGATCAGTGAGAACGGCCCGAAGTATCCCAGAAAGCTTTCTCGCCAGTTGCTCGCGCGGATATGCTGGGCCACCCGGACCCACGGGATCCACGTGTTGCGGTAGAACCACGATGTCAGCCGAAACGCACGCTGCACCCTGCGCGGCAGGACGATCGTTTCAAACGCATCGAGCAGGACCGACACGATGATGAGAATGCCGGCAATGGCGGCGACGATGTGCATAAGCCGTTGCGTCAGGTGAGAGGAGGATGGTAACAGATTCGGGCAGATCCAACGGGCGGGCCCCGGGCCTGATTTTCCCGGTCGCCGCAGGGGCGAAAGATCTGCGGAAATCTGCGGCGCGAGCTCGCTCTAGGGTGTCGTGTGCGCCTTCGCCAGCCCCTTGTGAATCGCCAGTAACTCCTTGAGCAGGGCACGCAATTTCCGCGAATCGAGAGCGTTCGCGCCGTCGGACTTGGCTACCCTGGGATTGTCGTGGACTTCCATGAACACGCCGTCCACGCCGGCCGCCACGGCCGCCCGCGAGAGCACGGGAATGAACTCGGGCTGCCCGCCGCTGACGGCGCGTCCGTTCTCATCGCCTTGCGAAGCCGAGGGCAGTTGCACCGAATGGGTCGCATCAAACACCACCGGCGCGAATTTCCGCATGATCGCCAGCGACCGCATGTCGACCACCAGATTGTTGTAGCCGAAGCTCGACCCGCGCTCGGTGACGAATATCCGCTGGTTGCCCGAAGCCTGACATTTGTCGACCGCGTGCTTCATATCCCAGGGCGAAACAAACTGTCCCTTCTTGAGGTTGACCACGCGTTCGCTCAGAGCCGCGGCCACAATCAGATCCGTCTGCCGGCAGAGAAACGCCGGAATCTGCAGAATGTCGGCGACTTCGGCGACGGCGGGCACGTCACTGGTCTGGTGTACATCGGTGAGGATGGGGACGCGTACTTCGTCTTTCACCTTCCGCAAAATCCTCAGTCCCTCTTTCAGGCCCGGTCCGCGAAAGCTCTTCAGCGAAGTCCGGTTGGCCTTGTCGTAGGACGCCTTGAAGATGAAAGGGACGTTCAGCGACCGGCTGACGCCCTTGATGATCTCGGCCATGCGGATGGTGTGATCCTCGCTCTCGATCACGCACGGCCCCGCGATCAGGAACAGCGTCCCCGATCCGATCCGCACGTTATCGAGTTGAAAGCTGATCGCCATGGTGGAATCTTTGAGCCGTCGCCGATTGCGACCGGAACCTTAACCGCCCGGAAGTTCTCGCGCCGGAACCTGAAACCGGCGCCTGCGCGCGACCTTGATGTCCCTGGTGATAGGGCGGCTATCGCTTTCCGACCTTCTCCGGCCGGTGGAACATTTCGACTTCGACCGCTTCCTTGGCAGAGCGCCGCTTCAGTCCACGCTCGTGGGCGGCCCCGATAAACGCCTTAAACAGCGGATGGGGCTCCAGCGGTTTCGACTTGAACTCCGGGTGGAACTGGCACCCGATGAAATAAGGGTGCTCCGGAATTTCGACCATCTCGACGTAGGTACCATCCGGTGTCGATCCGGAAATCCGCAGTCCTCCCGCCACCAGCGTGCTCTCGTATTCGCGGTTGAATTCGTAGCGATGCCGGTGACGTTCGCTGATTTCGGTCTTGCCGTATACCTGGTACGCCAGCGTTCCCGGCTCAATCTTGCAGGGCCACGCGCCCAGCCGCATGGTTCCGCCCAGTTCTTCGACCCCGCGCAACTCACGCAGCTTGTAGATCACGCGGTGCGGCGTTGCCGGATCAAACTCGCTGGAGTTCGCTTCCGCCAGCCCGCAGACATTGCGCGCAAACTCGATGCACGCCGTCTGCATCCCCAAGCAGATTCCGAAGTAGGGAACCTTCTTCTCGCGCGCATACCGGATCGCCACCAGCATGCCCTCAATGCCGCGCTTGCCGAAGCCCCCGGGCACCAGGATCCCGTCGTAGTCTTCGAGCTGTGCTTCGTAGCTTGAGTCGGCAGCCTCAAGTCCTTCCGCCTCAACCCAATTGACCTGCAACTTCAGGTTGTGGGCGAGCGCGCCATGCACCAGCGCTTCCTTCAGCGACTTGTACGAATCCTCGTATTCGACATACTTGCCAACAATCCCGATGGTCACGTCGGCCTTCGGGTTGTAGACGCGATGCACGATGTCTTCCCACTTCGACAGATCGTGCTCTTTCGCTTCCAGGTGCAGGTATTTCATGACCAGCCGATCCACACCTTCATGCGAGAACACCAGGGGTACTTCGTAGATCGAGGCAACGTCCTTTGCCGTAATCACTGCCTCTTCTTCCACGTTGCAGAACAGCGCGATCTTCGACTTGATGTCCTTGGCGAGAAACCGGTCCGTGCGGCACAGCAGGATGTCCGGCTGGATTCCGATGCTGAGCAACTCTTTCACCGAGTGCTGCGTCGGCTTGGTCTTCAATTCCTGGGCCGCCGCAATGAACGGTACCAGGGTCACGTGCACAAACAACGTATGTTCGCGCCCCAGTTCCTGGCGCACCTGGCGGATGGCTTCCATGAACGGCAAGGACTCGATGTCGCCGACCGTTCCGCCGATCTCAACAATCGCCACGTCAACATCTTGCGCCACTTTCTTCATGGCCGACTTGATCTCGTTGGTGACGTGCGGAATGACCTGCACCGTCTTGCCCAGATAGTCGCCGCGGCGCTCCTTGGCGATGATCTGCTCGTAGATCCGGCCGGTGGTCCAGTTATTGTCGCGGGAAAGCCGGGCGTGAGTGAAGCGCTCGTAGTGTCCGAGGTCGAGGTCGGTTTCGGCGCCGTCGTCGGTGACGAAGACTTCGCCATGCTGGAAAGGAGACATCGTACCCGGGTCGACGTTGAGGTACGGATCGAACTTCATCAGGTTGACCTTCAGCCCGCGGCTCTCGAGCAGGCACCCGATCGATGCTGCTGCCAGGCCCTTGCCCAATGAAGACACAACTCCGCCCGTCACAAAGATGTACTTTGCCGACATCGCTTCCTCACTTTATTTTGTATTGGAAAATTGTGCAGGCTGGGGTGCACGATCAATTATGCCAGAAAACATTGGCGATGCAAATGCGGAAAAACGGCTTCTGCCCTGGCCGGTCGCCGGTGGTCAGACTTTAGGGCTCGAGTGCGCCAGCAGGCTCTGAAAACAATCGCCCAGCCATCCGTTCCACTGGTTCCAGTCATGACCACCGGGGATCGTTTGAAATTCGTGGTCAAAATGCCGGCGCTCGAGCAGGGTTGCAAAACTCCGGTTCGCGGGCAAGAGCCCCTCCTGTTCGCCGCAACTGAGAAACAGGTAAGGAGTCCTGGCCGGATCCGCGGACCGAGCCAGCACAAACGGATCGTTGTCATGCCGGGTCGAGCTTCCCCAAGGTCCAAAGATCGAGCGGTGATGTCGCCACTGTTGAATCCGGGTGATGGAGAACGGTCGGCTGGGAACGTCAAGGGCGGAACTCAGACCGCCCGCGAAGACATAGACGTCGGGATGACGAAGCGCGAGCTTCACAGCGCCAAAGCCTCCCATGGAAATTCCGACGAGCGAGCGGTTCCTGCGGCCCGTCGCCGCCGGGAACCTTGTTTCGACGTCTGAAGCCAGGTCGGTCACGATGTAGTCCTCGTAACGGTCTTGCGGTCGCTCGGCCGAGTTGGTGTAGTACGACTCGTCCGCTTCCGGCATCACCAGGATTAGACCACGCTCGGCAAAACCGGCAACGTCGGAATCGTTGGACCAGTCCCGAAAATTGCCTCCCCCGCCGTGAAGCAGGTAGACCACCGGCAACTTTGTTCCGGCGCCGACGTTTGCCGGCTCTACCACCCGATACGGCATGTCGCGATTGAGTGCGGCGCTGTGGAAGATGACGTCGCGCATCACCACGTTGGGAGTGAGCCGCGGATGATCGGCGGGTGCCGCCCCTTCCTGGTTGCTGCAAGCGGTCCACGACATCAGCGAGATACAGAGAAACCCTGCGATAGGGGATGAAGATGGTTTCCGGTTCAAGGACGATCCCAGCCTGAATGCCCCGATCTCTTCATTGTCCCCACCGCTTGGCATCATAGCCAAAATCCACCAAACCATCGCGGTAATCAATCTTGATATCGAGCAGGCTGAGCAGGGTGAAACCGAGGGCGCCGGAAATCTCGGTGCCCGCGTGGTCGCTGATGGGGTGACCCGAATTGATCACCTTGACCCATTCCTGTTCCGCCGCAGCAATCTTTCCCTGACGAAAAAGAACCTCCCCCAGGGCGACGCGCACCGGGGGAGAATCGGCCATCTCTACGCCGTGGTTGACCGTCTCCGATGCGCGCTCCACATCCTTGCTCTTCAGGTAGACGCGAGTCAGGCCGGCGTAGGCCTCTGCCGATTTGGGTTGTTCCTGGAGAAGTTGCCGATATTGCCGGGTAGCCCCTTCAAAGTCTCCCCGCAGGTAGAGCGCTTGCGCCTCTCCCAGCGGACCGACCGGTGCAACCGTAACTTCAGCCGCTGCTGTCGCCTGGCGGGCGGGAGGCGACCCCTGTTTTGCCTCAGCCGCGGCTACCTGCGACGGCTGCCCGGACGAACCCGGTTGCGCGCCGACCAGGGCGGACCGAGAAATCAGAACACAGACACAGGCGAGCCCGGAGAGCAGGCTCATGGGCAGGATCCGAGACATGGCGCACCCGGCTGCACCGGGAAAGTTCGGGGAACCCCGGTTCCGACGGTTGCGAGTCTGCCATAGCCCACCGGGAGCCACAGGAAAAAATCAGCTTCGACGGCGCCACGAGTTGCGGCTGGAGCTTTTCAAATGCCTTTCACTGCCTAATCGCCTTTTGCTCACCTCCCAAACCGCTTGGGATCGTAACTGAAGTCCACCAACCCGTCCCGGTAATCGATCTTGATGTCCAGCAGGCGCAGCATCGTAAAACCGAGCATCCCGGAAACCTCCGTCCCAAGGCGGTCGCTGACGTGGGTGAGGTTGACCGCCACCAGGTCCTGATTGTGCTGCTGCAGGCGGCCGAATTTCAAAACCGCCTTGTCGGCGCGGTACACCTTCCTCACCGATCCCCCCAGTCCTTTGATCCTCGTTCCATAGTCTCCGCGGACCTTTGTCACTTCACTGGCCGCATCCGGCGTGATCAGGTTGTCGAACGCGCCCGTATCGAGCATGAACAACCTGGCGGGCATGTCGTTATCCCCGACGAACGTAGGAACCAGCAAGGAGTGGCCAAAGCGGTAAATCTTTGTGAACGACTTCATCTCGGGGGCAATGTAGCGATCCTGATGGCCGGGGTGCGAGGCCGCGCTCGGTGCCGGATTTGTGGCCGCCGTCTTGTCGGCGGGTTCCTCGGTTTTGGTGTCAGTCTCGTTTCCCGTGTGCAGCGCGATGCTGGACGTGATTTCTTCCGGTCGCTTGGGCAATTCTCGCAAGCGGAGCGTTTCTTTCGGAAAATCAAGATCCACCAAAAAGGCCGAGAAAACATCTGCCCCAATCAGCCCGTCCTCTCCGGTTACCGAGCGCTGATCGAGCACTTGCACTGTGCAATCCTGAAACTCAAGTTCGCCGATTCCGAGGGACTTGGCGAGTCCCCTGTAACCGCTCATGTTGCCCTGGTCCCCGATGCCGGCGACCTCCAACTCCGAGATTCGGGTGACGCCAGCTTTTTCCGCCAGATTGCGAATGATGATGATCCCGCCCGCGCCGGTGTCGAGCAGCAATCTGGATTGCTCGCCGTTCACGGTGACCACCAGACCGAATCCGCGCAGGCGCGACCGATCGGTCGGCAAATACACCAGTTCGGTGTCGGTCGTCGTGATCTTGTTGACCAGGTGGCAGGCGCCGCGGGAATCCTGTGCCCGGGCCTTCAGAAATTCCAGTTCATGCTGCAGGGCGGCCCGTGTCTCTGCGTCCTCGTTGTTTTCACCGGCCAGATACTGGTCGAGGAACTTGATCCGCTCGGCCCGGTTCTGCGTCCCGGCCCACACCTTGCGAATCTCCGGGTCGGTGGGATCCAGTTCGTACGCCGTGTCGATCATTTTTCGCCCGGTCTTGTACATGGAAATGGCGAACCGTACGTGCGCCAACCCCAGGTACGCCCGCGCTTCCCGGTGACCCGAATTGATCAGATCGACCCATTCGTTCTCGGCTTCGTGAATTTTTCCCTGACGAAAATAAACTTCGCCCAAGGCGACGCGAACTGCAGCCGAGTCCGCCACTACGCGCCCGCGCTCGGCCAGCTCAAACGCCTTCTGGACATCCTTCTTCTTCAAGCACACGCGGACCAGTCCGGCGTAGGCCTCCCCCGACTTTGGTTGATCCTGCAGCACCCGTTGGTAATTCCGAAGGGCGCTGTCGAAATCGCCTTTCCGGTAGAGCGACTGGGCTTCACTCAATGGGTCTGGCTCAGCCCTGGTGCGTTCGGCGGACGATAGTGTCGCAGCCTTGGCCTGAGAAGAGCCAGGGGCATCGGCGGGGGCCGGCCGAGGTTGCCCAGGGGCACTCGCTTGCGGGCTGCCGGGGCCAGGCCGCGAGACCAGGAGACACAGACTAGCCAACCCCCAAAAGAGGCTTGCGCGCAGGACTTGAGGCATGAAACCCCCGAGCGGTGGCGCCGGACAGTATCGGAGCAATCCGGTTCCGCGTCGGGAGTCTGCCACGGGCTGGCAATCGTGCACAAGCCGAAAGATGACTCGTCTTGCGAGGATTCACACGATTGGCAAATCAGCGCGGCCCTCGTCACCATTCTCTGCCGAAAGTGCTGCCGAGGCTCCCATCCATGTTCCGCTAAAATACCCCATGCCCGACACTCCACTGTGGAGCGACGACGACCAGACTGGCCGTCTCTCTGAACTCACCGCCGATACCAGCGATCCTGCCAAAGAACTCCCGCTGCGCCGCGATGTCCGCTCGCTCGGCATGTTGCTGGGCCGCGTCCTGGTGGAGCAGGAAGGCGAAGCCTTCTTCGAGGTGGTCGAGCGCCTGCGTCGCATCCTCATTCAGCATCGCGATCAACCTCCGATCGGCACCGCCCCCGAGGAATTCGAAGCTGGCCTCATGGCGCAGGCTCGCGAAATTATTGGAAGCCTTCCGGTCGAAGACGCCTATCGGATCACCAAGGCTTTTGCGATCTACTTTGAACTCACCAACCTGGCTGAAACCAATCATCGCAAGCGCCGTCGCCGGGCCGCACGATTGCAGGAAGGCCGCGCCCCGATCGAAGGCTCTTTCCGCGGTACCCTGGTCCGTCTGCGCGCGGCCGGGCTTGCGCCCCACAAGATTCTTGATTCACTTCGCCAGGTTCGCGTAACCCCCGTCTTCACCGCGCATCCCACCGAGATCACGCGCCACACCATCCGGCTGAAGCGCCGCCGTATTGCACGCTATCTCGAGCGTCTCGACCAGGTGCCACTCTCCCGCGCCGACGCCCTCGAATACGAATCGCAAATCCTCGCCGAGATCACCGCCCTGTGGCAGACCGATGAAGTTCGCCTGAAGAAACCCACCGTCCGCGACGAGATCCACATGGGACTCGATTATTTCCCCATGGTCCTGTTTGAGACCGTGCCGCGCCTCTATGCGGAACTCGAGGACTCTCTCCATCACGTCTATGCCACCAGTCCGGACGACGCCCAACTCCCCGAACTGCTCCATTTCGGTTCGTGGATTGGCGGCGACCGCGACGGCAATCCCTTCGTCACCGCCGACAGCACGCGCGACGCCCTCCGCATGGCGCGCCACGTTGTCATCGACCACTACATCGCCGAAAACACTCGCCTCGTCAGCCAGTTGAGCATGTCCCTGCGCCGGATTGCCGCGTCGGAGGCTCTGACCCGCCGCATTCGCGAATACGAATCCACGCTCGGCGAGGAACACTCTCGCTGGAAGCGCATCACCGAGGCCGAGCTCTACCGCCACTTCCTCGACTTCGTAGCCGCCCGTCTGCGCTACAGCCGCGACTCCTCGACCCATGCGCATGCCTACAAGTCCGCGAAGGAATTTGAAGGCGATCTTGTTCTCATGCGCGACAGCCTACGCGCCAACCGCGGCGAGCGCCTGGTCGAACTCCTCATCGACCCGCTGCTCCGCAAATTGCACACCTTCGGATTCCATCTGCACACGCTCGACATCCGCCAGCACGCCAGCCTCCTGGCTCAAGGCGTATGGGACCTTGCCTCGGCGGTCGTCTCGCCGGACGGTCCGGAGCCGTCGACTCTGCCGCCGCAGTCGGCGGAACTGCTGGGCACCTTTCGGGCAATCGCCGAAGCCAAGCAGACCCACGCCCCGGAAGCGATCCGCCACTTCATCATCAGCAACACGCAGTCGGAAGAGGATGTTCTCGCGGTGATTCGCCTGGCCTCCATTGCTGGAGTCTCTGCGGCCGCCCGGCGCGAAGATCCCGGGCTCATGCCCGTCCCTCTGTTCGAATCGATCGAAGCACTGCGCTCTTCGAGTTCGGTCATGAAGCGCCTGTGGACCTCGCGCGAATATGCTCCGCTGCTCGACTCCTGGGAACGCAAGCAGGAAGTGATGCTCGGCTACTCCGACTCCAACAAGGACGGCGGCATGCTCACCAGCACCTGGGAATTGCACAAAGCCCAGCGCGATTTGCACCAGGCGGCCCGCGAGTCCAATGTGACGCTGCGCCTGTTTCACGGTCGGGGCGGCACCGTCGGCCGAGGCGGAGGTCCCACCCACGCCGCGATCCTCGCCCAGCCTCCGGGTGACTTCTCCGGGGAGATCCGCATCACCGAGCAGGGCGAAGTGCTCACCTGGAAGTATTCCGACCCGGTGCTCGCCGAATGGAATCTCGAAATCATGATCGCGGCCTGCCTCGAAGTTCTGGTCAACCCCGCGCACCTGCCGCAGGAGCTTCTCAATCGCTGCTACGGCGCGATGGAAGCCATGTCTCAGGACGCGTTCGGGTTTTACCGTGAGCACATCGCCGAAAATTCGGAAATCCTCGAATACTTCGAGCAAGCGACCCCGGTCAATGAACTCGAGCATGCCCGCATCGGTTCTCGCCCCGCGCGCCGGACTCAAAGCCGTTGCCTGGAGGACCTGCGCGCCATTCCATGGGTGTTTGGCTGGATGCAGAGCCGCCACGCGGTCCCCGCCTGGTTCGGCGTCGGCTTCGCCCTGGAGCGTTTCGCCGCTGGGGGCGCCGAGCAGGCGCAACTGCTGCGCGAGATGATGCGCGGCTTCCCGCTATTCTCGAGCCTGGTGCGCAGCGTCGAAATCGCTATGGCCAAAGCGGACATGAGTATTGCCCGCCTGTACGCGGGCCTCGTCACCGATCCCGGTTTGCGGGAGCGCGTCTTCGGCATGTTGCGCGACGAATTCGAGCGCACTCGCAACCTGATCCTGGCCGTCACCGGCCAGGGCGACGTGCTGGAGAAAAATCCGGTGCTGTTTCGATCGATCCGCCTGCGCAACCCCTACGTGGATCCCATGAGCCTCATCCAGGTCGATCTGCTGCGCCGCAAACGAACTGGCGCGGCCGATGCTTCCCTCGACTACGCCATCGGTGCCACCATGAATGGTATCGCCGCCGGCCTGCACAATACCGGATAATCGCCGGAGGCTTCGCGAACCCGTGCCCGTCGATCAAAATCTCGATCGCTTCGACCGCCGTCTGCGCCTGTTGGTCTATCGGCAGATGATCCGCCGCGGGAAATGTCCATCGGTCGCAGACATGGCCAGATCGCTTGCCTCGCCCGTCAAGCGCGTCCGTGCCAGCCTCAACCGCCTGAGCGAGAGCCACGCCTTCATGCTTCAGGACAACGGCGAACTCTGGCGGGTGGCTCCATTCTCGGCCGTTCCCACGGCATTCCCCGTCCAGGTCGGCAAACGCTGCTGGTTCGCAAACTGCATCTGGGACGCGCTCGGCATTCCCGCCATGCTCGGAAAAGAGGCAGCCATTGGAGCCGCGTGTGGCTGCTGCAATCTCGCCATGCCGGTTGCCGTCCAATCGGGCAAGCTCGTCCCGGCCAAAGGCCTCATCCATATCGCCATCCCTGCCCGGGACTGGTACCGGGATGTCGCCTTCACTTGACGTACCATGCTTCTGTTCCGGTCGGAACAGCACGTTGACCGCTGGTGCGCGCAATGGAACCGTCCGCGCGGCGGCACGCTTTCACTGGCCCAAGGCTGGAAACTGGCCCAACTCTGGTACGGCGACCGCCTCGGTCCCCGGTGGCGCCCAAAAACCGCCCGGGAAGCGGAATCCACGTTTCAACAAGTTGGACTTATGGGAGAATTCTGGAAGCAGACAGGGTAAGCATCTGGCCGTCATCGATCTGCATCCGAATATCGGGGTTGGGCGTATGCGTTGGACAGTTTCCGCTCGCGCGATCGGGTTCCTGACAGGTGCGGTCCTCCTTCTTGGCCCCCGCATAACCCAAGCCCAGGACCTCGCCAAGCGCCTCATTCTCAAGGACGGCTCCTACCAGTCGGTATCAAAGTACGAGATGAAGGGCGACCGGGTCCGCTATCTGAGCGCCGAGCGCGGCGAATGGGAAGAGTTGCCCAAGTCGATGGTTGACTGGCCCGCCACCGAGAAGTACGAGAAAGAGCGCGCGGCGGGCGCATCGACCCCGGAAGCCGCTGCCCTCGACAGAGACTTTGAAGCCGACCGTCAGGCCGAGGAGGCGCTCTCCCCGCACATCCTCCCAGGCTTGCAACTTCCCGAGGAGGGCGGTGTCTTCCTGCTCGATACCTACCAGAACAAGCCGGAACTGGTGCCGATCGACCAGCGCGGGGGCTCGGTCAACAAGAACACGAAGGGCAACATCTTGCGGGCGGCCGTGAACCCGGTTGCGAGCGCGCGCCAGACCGTCGAGGTCCCCGGCAAGCATGCACCGGTGCAGTCGCACGTCGGCGTGCCTGCGCTCTACATCAATATTGATCGGGGCGAAGAACAGTCCGTGGCAGAAACACCGCCGGCGCCTTCGACCAAAGAAGCCGGGCCTCCTCCTCCCGCCGAGCGCTTTCGCATCATTCGCCTCGAAACCAAGGGCGACAAGCGCGTGGTAGGCGATATCAAGATCGCTGTCTACGGAAAGATCAGCCAAGACGCGAAGTTCGTGGCCAGCACGGCGCAACCTCTGACCGGAGGCTGGGTGAAGGTCACCCCCACCGAGAGCTTACTCAACGGCGAGTACGCGGTGGTCGAAATGCTGGGGAAAGAAGGAATGAATCTCTACGTCTGGGACTTCGGCGTCAATCCAAACGCCTCCCCGAACGCGGTAGCGTTCAAGCCCGACCCTTCCGGTGGACGATCGAATTCCGACAAAGCGATCGAACTGCAGAAGAGGGAAAAGCAGAAGTAGCCCTGCAGGTCTTGGGGTGTTTGGTCTCCGGTTTCGCGCCTCGGCCCGTGTAGACCTTCCTTCCTGACCGGTGTCCGATTGCGAGACAAAACGACAAGGTAGGACACGCGGGATTTCAGCCAAGAGCTCGAAGCCGAGAGCGGACAGCTACTTCATCACGCCCCGCTGCGCGATCCCGATATTGTCGCGAGTCGTGTTCTTTACCAGGTACATCATCTCGTCGGCCTGCCGGATCACGTCATGCGGGGACTTGGCGTCATGGGGATAGGTCGCCAGCCCGATCGAAGCCCGCACGTTCAAGTTCAGTCCCTCTTCCTTGCAGAACATGCTCACCCGCAAAGCATCGCGCAGACGTTTGGCCACGTTGAGCGCCTGGTCTTTCCCGGTTTGTGGTAGCAGGACCACAAACTCGTCCCCGCCGTAGCGGAACGCGTAGTCGATCAATCGGAGCTGGGCTTTGACCAGATACCCGATCTCGGCCAGCAACTTGCTCCCGATCAGGTGTCCGTGTGTGTCGTTGACCTGCTTGAAGTGGTCAAGATCAATAAACAGAACGCTGAACTCGTACGCGAAGCGTGACGACCGGTAGACCTCGGTCTCAAGCGTCTTGTAAAGATGACGCGCGTTGTACAGCCCGGTGCAGTCGTCGGTGATCGTCAGTTCCTGGATCTTCTCGACCGCCCGCGAATTCTCAATCGCGATCGCCGCATAGTCGCACAGCGCCTGCAGGAAGAAGATCTCCTGGTCGCCGAAACCCTTCATGTCGACGTTCACCAGTTGAATGACGCCCAGCACCCGGTGCTTGGAATTCAAGGGCACGCAGATGATCGACCGCGTCTCCCACTGGGTAACTTCATCAATGCGCTTGGCGAACCTCGGGTCCGTATAAACGTCGGGCACAATCAGCTGTTCACCATTCTTGGCGACCCAGCCCGCGATGCCTTCCCCCACTTTCAGCCGCACGTCCTTCAGGGCTTCGGCCGCGTCCCCGACCGCGATCGCAAAATAGAGCTCATTGTGTTCTTCATCCACCATGAGCAGGGACCAGGTGTCCGGGCGGAAGTACTCCGCCATCTTTTCCATGATGGTTTGCAGAATGGAATCGAGGTCTAGCGACGACGTCAGGGCCTTGGCCACATCGTGAAAAATATTGAGTTCTTGACTCTGTCGCTTCCGGTCGGCGCCGGTGGCCTCAGACATGCCCTGATTCCTTCGTTGTGCGGGAAGAAGTGCTCAAATTATATGCGGCGGTCAGAAACCGGGGCAACGATCTTAAGTAACAAGTACCCGCAAAGCCACGTATCTGAAGCAGTTTACCGATCCGATCTTCCCTCGATGGCATTCCTGCCACCCCGTGGCCCGGCCGGCGCTGCCGGTCATCAAAGTTCCGATATCTCCCTTCCCGAGCGCCTGACATATGTTTAATATTGCACCCGTAGGCCGACGCAGAGAACGGGAGCCGGCGTCGCATGGGAACTTTTGGCGATCGTCTGAAGAAAGAGCGGGAGCAGCGAGGTATCTCGCTCGACGACATCTCGCTGACCACCAAGATCGGCACCCGTCTGCTCCGGGCTCTCGAAGAGGAAAAGTTCGACCAGCTCCCCGGCGGCATCTTCAATAAAGGATTCGTTCGCGCTTACGCCCGTCACATCGGTGTCGACGAAGATCAGGCCGTCGCTGATTATATGACGGCGGTTGGCGCGGATCAGCCTAAGCCCGCCGAAGAGGTTTTCCCGCTGCAGGCTCCGGCTCAGCGTCCACCCAAGCCTGAACCGGCGCCCCGCATCCACGTCGTACGCGAAGGTCGCCGAGAACCTGCGGCCGAAGTTCCCTGGGGAATGCTTGCGATCCTGCTGCTGGTGGTCGCCCTTGCTTTCGCCAGTTGGAGCTATTTTCACCGGGAGCCCGCACTCGAGAGGAATCGAGTTGCGCCACCCTCGACCGCGCAGCCGGCGCCCCCGGCAGCGCCATCCCCGCAGACCACAACCCCGCCCACCGCCCCCTCGTCTGCCAACACCCAGACCCGGCCGGTGCGCTCGGCGGAGGCTCCCATCCAGGGCGGACGGTCGCGCGGCTCGCAAGCTGGCTCGGTCCAGCAAGCCGCTTTGTCGGAGGCCATCCCTCCGTCCGGCATGTTCAGCGTGCGTCTGAAAGCCAACGAGGAATCGGAACAATGCTGGGTCTCCATCACGGTCGATGGCAAACCGCCCGACGAGGCCATCCTCGGCGTACCGTACGAGAAGACCATTCAAGCCAGTCGCGAAATCGTGGTGCGGGCCGGAAGCGTCGGCGCCATTGACATCTTCTTCAACGGCCTACGCCTTCCCGTTCAGGGTGACTACGGCGAGGTCAAAACCCTGGTCTTCCACGCCGACGGCTTGCAAGCTCCGCCGCTCAAGCTGCCCGCTCAGGTTCGATAGCCGTGGTTGCCTGCCCTGGGTTGCTTGCCGTTCAACCTTCGCCTGTCCCCGTCCACCGGCCGGGTTCGACGTCCCAACAAACCCTGGTCCCGCTGGGTCCAAAATCGTTGCGCCCGTTATTCTTCTCTGATAGCTTTTTAGGGACCTCAAACTACGCCAAAAAACGCGCGAAAAGATGGCCGTAGCGCTTTGATTTTCCCGCCATACGGAGCGTCCTAATAGCCGCAAGGAGAAACACAGTTGCCTTCGACAAATCGTTACTTGTTTACTTCGGAATCGGTCACCGAAGGTCATCCCGACAAAATTGCCGACCAGATTTCCGACGCGATCCTTGACGCCTGCCTGACCGATGATCCCACCAGCCGCGTCGCCTGCGAGACTCTGACCGCCACCGGGCTGGTCGTCATCGCTGGGGAAATCACCACCAAAGCCTACGTCGACTTTCAGTCGCTGGTCCGCGGCGTGATCCAGTCCATCGGCTACGACAATGCCCTCTACGGCTTCGACTGCAACACCTGCGCCGTCATTTCAAGCATCAACAAGCAGTCCGGTGACATTGCTATGGGTGTCGATACTGGTGGCGCCGGCGATCAGGGGATGATGTTCGGCTTCGCTGTGAACGAGAATCCCGAACTGATGCCCACCCCGATTGCCCTCGCACACAAACTCACGCAGCGCCTCACCGAAGTGAGAAAGAGCGGCCTGTGCAATTACCTCCGACCGGATGGCAAATCCCAGGTCACTGTGGAATACGGCGCGAACGGCAAGCCCCTTCGCGTAGACGCCGTGGTGATCTCGACCCAGCACGCTGAGATCGTCGGCAATGATCAGCTCCGGGCCGAGATTCTGAAATACGTGATCCAAGCCGTCATCCCCGCCAACCTGCTCGACGCCGATACCAAGTATCACATCAATCCCACCGGGCGTTTCGTGATCGGTGGACCGATGGGTGACACCGGTCTTACCGGTCGCAAGATCATCGTTGACACCTACGGTGGCATGGGACGTCACGGCGGCGGTGCATTTAGCGGCAAGGATCCGACCAAGGTCGATCGCTCCGCGGCCTACATGGCGCGCTACATCGCCAAGAACATTGTGGCCGCCGGACTCGCGGATAAGTGCGAAGTGCAGCTCGCCTACGCCATCGGCGTCGCCGAACCGGTCAGCATTCTGGTGGAAACGTTTGGTACCGCGAAGGTCGATCCGGCCATCATCCCGGATCTGGTCCGCGCCAACTTCAAGCTCACTCCCAAAGGCATCATCGAGTCGCTCAACCTGCGGCGCCCGATCTATCGGAAGACCGCAGCCTACGGCCACTTCGGCCGGAGCGACCGGGACTTCACCTGGGAAGCAACCGATAAGGCTGCCAGACTGGCCAGCGAAGCCGGCCTGCGTGAGCCGGCACTGCAGACTGCAAAGCGCTAAGTGGTAAGGAAGCCAGGGGACGTGGGCTGACGGGCCCCTGGTAACCTTTCCCGGCCCCCGTCAGCCCGGAATCCCTTTCCCCCGATTCGTGTATTCTGGTGGTCAAACTCTGAACCGGCTTTTTAAAATCTGGCCGTCATCATCAACAGGAGAGGTATGTCGACGACAACCGCGCAAGTGAACTGCGACGTCAAGAATCTCGAGCTCGCGGACATGGGGAAAAAGCGCATCGACTGGGCAAACCAGTCCATGAATGTCCTGCAGATCATCCGCAAGGAATTCATCAAGAATCAGCCGTTAAAAGGCGTGCGTATCTCCGCCTGCCTGCACGTGACCGCCGAAACCGCGAACCTCGCCGTTTGCTTGCGTGATGGCGGCGCCGACGTGGTCCTGTGCGCGTCCAACCCGCTGTCCACCCAGGACGACGTTGCCGCCAGCCTCGTTCGCGACTACAACGTTCCGGTCTTCGCCATCAAGGGTGAGGACAACGACACCTACTACCAGCACATCATCGCTGCCATCGATCACAAGCCGCAGATCACCATGGACGACGGCGCGGACCTGGTCAGCGTCCTGCACACCAAGCGCACCGACGTGCTCGACGGCGTCATCGGTGGCACCGAAGAAACCACCACCGGCGTTATCCGCCTGCGTGCCATGGCGAAAGAAGGTGTTCTGCGCTACCCGATCGTCGCCGTCAACGACGCCGACACCAAGCATCTGTTTGACAACCGTTACGGTACCGGCCAGTCCACCATCGACGGCATTATCCGTGCCACCAATTTCCTGCTCGCCGGATCAAAGTTTGTCGTCGCCGGCTATGGCTGGTGCGGTCGCGGTCTTGCCAGTCGCGCGCGCGGTGCCGGTGCTGAAGTGCTCGTCACCGAAGTCGATCCGACCAAGGCACTGGAAGCCGTTATGGACGGTTTCCGCGTCATGTCGATGAATGAAGCCGCCAAGATCGGCGATGTCTTCTGCACCGTGACCGGCAACAAGAACGTGCTTACCAAAGAGCACTTCGAGGTCATGAAGAATGGCGCCATCATCGCGAACTCCGGCCACTTCAACGTGGAAATCGACATTCCGACGCTTGAGAAGATGGCCTCCTCCAAACGCACCACGCGCAACTTCGTCGAGGAGTACTCGATGAAGGACGGCCGCAAGATCAACCTGCTGGGCGAAGGCCGTCTCATCAACCTCGCCGCCGCCGAAGGTCATCCGCCATCCGTGATGGACATGAGCTTCGCCGACCAGGCGCTCTCGGTCGAGTACATGGTCAAGAATCATGCCAAGCTGGAGAAGACCGTTTACACCGTCCCGGTCGAACTCGACAAGCGCGTCGCCAAACTGAAACTCGAATCCATGGGAATCAAGATCGACCGGCTGACGCCCGAACAAGAAGAATACCTGGCCGGCTGGTCGGAAGGAACGTAGGTGTAGCGCGGGCGCTCTTGCCCGCGGACTCCTGTCGTTGAACCACGGAGCGGCGAGAGCTGTGCCGTGGGTTTTGCCGCTCTCTCACCTTGCACGTGAGCCGCATCGGGAGTTCAAAAACGCTGCGTGGGCTATGGTTGGCGGTGCCGAGGCTCGGTTCCGACGCCTATCCATTTCCCACAATCGCACATCGCGCCGGATCGACATCCCAGATGTAGGGCTCTTCCGGCAGCCGCTCAAGGCCAATCTCACCGGCTTCCATGGTTCCCGGTCTTCCCGCCCAGACCACGCGGAATTGCGCCTTCTGCCCGGCATACTGCACATCGAGAATCTCTCCCGGCTTCACCTGCGAGCGCACGTTCTGCAGGACCGCGCCCAGGCTACTGATATTCCGCACGCTGGCCAGTTGCATGAACGGCCGGCTGTAGCTGTCCACGCCCCAGATGCGCACCGGCAAGGCCGCATCCACGCGCGATTCCCGTCTCCGGTCCATGAGCGTCCCCCCTGCCAGCGTAAGACGGTCACGAGCTTATGCAATTTCCCGGGCGGTGCAAAGTAACACCGGTTACCCCCCTCCCCATTCCAAAGTCACCCGGAAAGGAAAACGCCGGCAATCGCGCCAGCCAGGGAATAAGCACGGAGAAACGAGGCAAAAAGGATGAGATCAGTTCAGATTGCGCAGGGAACAGGCCCCCGGCCCGCGCGGGTCACCGCACGACCCGCATGCTCCCGCCGACGCAGACGCGGGGCTCGAGGCCGAGACCTTGGTGGATACGGCAAACGTCGAGAGCTGAGGCGCGAGCTTCCGGCTGTTGCACTTCGGACACTGCGCCTTCTCGTCGCCATACACCAGCGCTTCAAACGGATGATCGCATTCCTTGCAGATGTACTCGAAGATCGGCATTTGATCGGCTCCCGTCGCCATCGCGGCACAAACTCGCGTCTCTATTTAAAATCAGAGTGTGGCCGTCACGCAAACCCTCTTTCAACCTTCCACCTTCGCGCCGCGCCGCTTCCTGCGCGGAGGCCACCTGCAGACTCTGGCTGGATTCTTCCTCACGCGCAACATCCATCTGCCCCCGCCCGAAGAGCGCTTTGTCGAGGTTGCCCCCGGCGTAAAGACGCTTTGTCACTGCCACTGGCAACCCCATCGTCGCACCGCCCTGACGCTGATCCTCGTGCATGGACTGGAAGGCTCCAGCGACTCCGGCTACATGATCGGCGTCGCCCAGAAAGGGTTGGCCGCGGGCATGAACGTGATCCGCGTCAACCAGCGCAACTGCGGGGGCACCGACCACCTCGCCCCCACACTCTACAACTCGAGTCTCTCCGGGGACGTGGCGGCGGTTGCGCAGAATGTTATCGAGCACGACCGCATTTCGCGATTCGCGCTTGCCGGCTTTTCCATGGGTGGAAATCTTGTGCTGAAGACCGCAGGCGAATGGGGCAGCGAAGCCCCTCCCGAATTCCGCGCAGTCGCTGCAGTCTGTCCCGCGATAGATCTCGCCGCCTCTGCCGATGCGCTGCACTTTCCGAGCAACCGGATTTACGAAGAGTACTTCATGCTCAAGCTGCGCCGGCGCTTCCGTGGCAAGGCGAAGCTCTTTCCCACAAACTTCGACCCGTCCCGATTGCGCGGCGTGAAAACTCTCCGCGACTTCGACGACAAAATCACCGCCTTCTACTGCGGTTTTACGGGTGCAGTCGACTACTACGCGCGCGCCTCCGCCTCCAATAGCGTTGACCGCATCGCAGTGCCCGGACTGATCCTGCACGCAGCTACCGATCCCTTCATTCATCTGATCCCCGAAACGCGCCGTAAGATCGCCGCCAATCCTAACCTCACCTTCATCGAGGCCCCGGATGGTGGACACTGTTCTTTCCTCGCTGACGCTAACGGCTACGACGGCCGTTGGGCGGAGCAGCAGATCGTCGGGTTCCTGCGCCGCTTCTGAACCGGGGAGTGAGCGGAGAAACGACCATGTCACGAGAGTTGCGCTCTCGGTTTCTGCCCCGCAACCCGGCCCTCGGCATCACGGTGCTGTCTTCAGCATTCCTGTACAATCTTCCGCGATGTGGCTGCGCCTGAAATTTCTGTCGATTGTTCTGGTGATGGTTTCATGGGCCGCGCTCGCGGCCGCCGAGCCGGTCTCTTCGCTGAACCGCACTGACTGCGTCAACGATTTTGCCGGGGTTCTGAGTCCTGCCACGGTTACCCAGCTCAAGGAAATGTGCCGCCAGGTTCTGGACAAGGCGCAAGCATCGGTGGTCGTGGCTACCATCAAATCCACCGACGGCGAAGACATCTTCAATTACTCCGTCGACCTCTATCAGAAGTGGGGCATCGGCCAGAAGGGTAAAGACCGCGGGGTCCTGATTCTGCTCGCCGTGCAGGATCGCAACTACCGTATCAACGTTGGCTACGGTCTCGAACCGATCCTTCCCGACGGCAAGGTCGGAAGTTTCGGCCGCGAAGCCGTCCCCTATCTCAAGCGTGGAGACTATGACGGCGCGATCAGCCTGCTCACTTCCCGCATCGTCGATGTCATCGCAAAAGACGCCGGGGTCCAGATCACGACCTCCCAACCGCGCCGCATCGAGCCCCTCACATCGCGCCCCCAGGAGAAAGAAAAAGAGCTTTCTCCCCTGGCAGTGCTCGCGATCATCGTGGCCATTATCATCCGTGGTGGTGGCGGCTGGGGGGGCGGGGACTTCGGGGGCGGCGGCTTTGGCGGCGGTGGCGGCGGCTTCGGCGGCTTCGGTGGCGGCAGCACCGGGGGCGGTGGCGCCGGCGGCAGCTGGTAGGGAACAGGATTGAGGAACGTTATGGCTCCCGAAAACACGATCCCCGAAAAGCAAATCAGCGAGTTCGTCACCCGCTTGCAACAGGCTGCGGGAACGAACCTCGAGAGCGTGATTCTTTACGGCTCCGCCGTTTCCGGCGACTACGATCCCGGCTACTCCAACATCAACCTGCTCGTGTCTCTCAAAGACACCGCTTTGCCCAAACTGCTCGCGCTCGCCCCTGCGGTCGAAGCCTGGACCCGTCAGAAGCGCCATATGCCCCTGCTCATCACGCGCCAAGAACTTGAGCGCTCTGCCGATGTCTTTGCCATTGAACTCATGGATATGCAACGCCAGCATCGCGTGCTGTTTGGCCCCGACGTGGTCGCGCCCCTGCAAATCTCGATGCACCTGCACCGCGCCCAGCTCGAGTACGAACTTCGTGAGAAACTCATCCTGCTTCGGCAGCGCTTGCTCACCGAAGCCAGCGATGAAAAGCGCACCTGGAACCTGATCTTGCGCTCGCTCCCGGCCTTCACGACCCTTTTCCGCCATGCCATCATCGCCCAGGGACAGCCCGTTCCCGCGACCAGGCGCGAGTCTGTGAAGGCGTTGGCGGCCAGTCTCGGATTCGATGCCAGCCCGTTCGAGCAGCTGCTCGACATCCGCGAGCATCGCGCCCATCCTGAACAGTTCCGGGTTCAGGAAGTCGCCGCACGCTACCTCGCGGCCGTTGAGCAAGTGACCGCCGCTGTCGATAGAATGTTGGATCAGTAAGATGATGGACCAACGAAAGGCTTCCCCAGGCCCCGCGGCACGCGACCGTTTCCAAGACTTTGTGTGGAGGAGAGCGATATGGGTAAAGGTTTAATCGTAGTGATCATTCTGGCGCTCATCGCGCTGGTCGTCTTTGGACAATACGTCGGCGTCCGCAACACGCTCGTCACCAAGAACGAAGCCGTGAAGGCCGCCTGGTCGCAGGTCGACATCGTTCTGCAACGCCGCGCCGACCTCATTCCCAACCTGGTTGAAACCGTGAAGGGCTACGCAAAACAGGAGCAGACCGTTTTTGGCGACATCGCCAAGGCGCGCTCGGCGCTGCTCTCGGCCGGAACCCCTGCCGACAAGATCGCCGCCAACAATCAACTCGATGGCGCGCTCGGGCGCCTGCTCCTTGTCGTCGAGAACTATCCTCAGCTGAAGTCGAACGAAAACTTCCTCCGCTTGCAGGACGAACTCGCCGGCACCGAGAATCGCATCTCGGTCGAACGCAAGCGCTATAACGACGCTCTGCAGGACTACAACACCTACGTGCAGCAATTCCCCAACAACATCTTTGCCCGATGGGCTGGTTTCAAGCCGAACGACGCCTACTTCAAGGCGGCAGAAGGTTCGCGCGAAGTGCCCAAAGTTAACTTCGGGACTCCGGCACCGCAGACTCCGCCGCAACCGGCGCCGGCGAGATAGTCCCGCGATCAAAGCGGGGGGCAGGATTTGATCATCGGCATGCCGACAACCGGCTCGTCGCTGTGCCGATGCGCAGCCCTGCTGAGTCAGGTGTGCAGCTGCGGCTGATGTTTCACATGGAACATCACTTTCTATCTACATGAAACAAATATAGTTGCGATCTGTTAGTTTTTCCGAAATGGGGCGCTGGTCGAAACTTGAACCTATGCAGGTGGATTTCGCAGTCGAACTCGGCGCCGACGACGAAACTCTGGAATTCCCCTGGGCAGCGTCCGGCGATGGACCGCGCTACCACGATCTAAAACGCCAACCCGAAACCCTCGCTCTCATCCAGGAAGCGACGGGCCTAGCCGCACTCAGGGACTTCCTTGTCGTCGTGAACTCTCCAGCGAGCCTTCTGGAGAGCGCCAAGTGCGACGTCTGGGCCACCACCGAGATCAATCCCGAAGAGGAGATCTTCGGCGCCCCGTGGAAATTCGGCTCTTACGTCGATCTTGTCTTCACCGATCCACGCGCACGCTTCTCATTCGACGCCCACCAGAATCTGCTGCAGAAGTTGACCACCCTCCTCAAACGCGTTCCCGAGGCCCCCGCCTCCGCCGAATTCCTTCTGCGCCGCTGCTTCTATCACGAAGGCGAAAACATGCGTGAGGGCTTCTACGTGACTTTCTACTTGTTCGGCTATGGCAGCGATGAGGTCAGAGCGCGGCAGCAGTGGGGAATCGCGCTGAAACTGACGAGCCATGCGATCACCCGGTCGCCTTCAAGCCTCTCCCGTCCGTAATGCTTTCTGTATTTTCTGTATTTTCCTACCCCACTCACCTACCTGCCCCAGCGCACATGCGAGTCGCCTCGCGCGTCGGAGGGCCCATCCTGCTGTGGACATTCCGGCGAGAGGAGCGCCGGGTGGCTACCGGCGGCACCCAACGAGCCGCCCACGTTTCTCGAGCGGAGCCACCGCCAGCGGCGCCAAGGCATCGGTGAGATCGCTTCGAGTCCGGCGCGCCGCCGGGCCCATCCCCACAACTCCGGTCCATGCCCCTTCAGCTTTGTCCGCGCCACCGACAGCGCCAGCATCATGAGGAAAATCATCCCCAGCCCAAACGTCGCACCACGAATACTCTCTGCATGTTTTGGCAGAATGGACACTCGCCCGTACACAAACTCGATGTGTACCCAATACACCAGCAACGACGTCTGTCCTAGCTGGATCAGCGGACTGAATCCCCATTGTGCCGCGCCCCAGCGGCACCATGCGTAACTCGCGCACACAATGATTAGCAACAACCCCACCCGAATCAGAAAGAAATTCGGGCTGGTGTGCCAGAAATCGTAGACCCTAAACAACTGCCTGGGCTGCGCGTCGAGCCAGCGCGCGCCCTCGAGCAGCACCACTCCTCCCAGCGCGGCAGACAGAAAGACCCTTGCTTCGTGCTGTCGTGCCCAGTCCGTTTGCAGCAGGAATCCAAGCGCCAACCCCGCAAACGCGAAGGCTGCCCAGGGAAAAATCGGAAACATCCACGCCTGCGGCTCGCCCAGGTTATGCACGCCGTTCAGATATGACTGCAGTGGCCACGGCAGCCAGTTTGGACGCCAGCTTGTCCAGAGTGGCGGTGTCAGCAGCGAAATCCCCACCGCAACGGAAGCCGCTGAAATCCCCAGTCGAACCCGATGCCCCTTCGGGCCACTGCTCGCGAGTACGGCCCCGCACATCACCCCCATCAGCATCATCGACGCGCCGATGGTGTTTAGAATATCGACCCGGAGCAGGTCGCTCCACGGCGCCCATCCCCACGCGATCACGTATTCCTGCAGCCGGAACAGCAATCCAAACGCAAGGATCTCCGCCCCTCGACGAATGGTTGTCCGAGCAATCTGTCCCGGGGCTACATTTTTCTGTACCCGCTTGTCGGTGACCAGTGCGAAGGAAATCCCGGCCAGGAACAGGAATAGCGGAGCCGGCAATGTTCCGCACAGCTGCGAGTACATAAAGAAGGTGGTCTTGCGCGCCTCCGGCGAGAGCCACGCGTCATAGCAATGCGTCTGGAACATCAGCACGCAGGCGAGGCCGCGCATCCAGTCGATGTAGCTCAGCCGGGATGTTTTGGCAGGAGGCAGGTGAGGGAAAGGCCTTTCAGTCACGAACGCCGGGGTTTCTTCAAAATACTCCTGAGGGTGCGAATCAGCTCGGGAGCCTCCTCGCACAGCTGGGCAAAGCTGAACTTCACGATCCGGTCGAGCGTGCTCTGACCTTCGCGTGTCAGGCGCAGCAACACCACGCGGCGGTCCACGCCCGAACTGTCCCGCACCAGCAGTTTGCGCTTCTCCAGGCGGTCCGCCAGTTCCACGACCGTGTGGTGCTCGAGGCAAAGCTGGCCCGCGATCTCCTTGATCGTCGGAGGCGTCGCCCGCGGCAGGCCCGAGACCGCCAGCAGCAACTCGTATTGCTGTGCCTGCAAACCTTCGGCGCGCGCGGCATCCTTCCGGCGGCGCAGAAATCGTGCCAGGTGGTAGCGGAATTCCGCAAGTGTCTCGTATTCTCGCCGGGATAACTCACCCTTGGCGGATCTCGTTTTCCTGGGTCGGGCGCTGAGCATCAGATCCTCTTCCGGACACCGGCGTAACCGCAGCTGAGTTCTAATCAAAAGGACGCGTCGAACCGTCCGGCTCGGTTCGGAGGAGACCAACTGCCCGCCCCAACAGGTCCGAAACAAAACGCGGAGGCCATCAGGCGATCGGCCTCCGCACAGATCTCAACCGCGAAATACGAGACGAAGTCCTACTTCACCGCGTCCTTGGTCTTCTCGGCGCCCTCCTTGGTTGCATGTGCTGTTTTCTTGGCACCCTTCTTCACCACATGACCGGTCTTCTTCGCCGCGCTTTTGGTGGCGTCCTCGGTCTTGATCGCGGCCTCCTTGGTGACATCGCCCGTCTTTTCAGCCGCGTCGGTGGTCGCATCCTTGGTTTTCTGGGCGGCTTTCTTGGTTGCGTGCGCAGTTTTCACGGTGGCCTTCTTGGTGGCCTCGGCCGCGTCTTTTGCGCCCTTGTCGACATCTTCCTTCATACCTTGCGCGAACATCACGCCGCTCACGGTAAGCAGGGCCAGCAGCAGGGAAGTACCCAATCTCAATTTCATAGTCGGTGTCCTCGAATCAGCAGACTTGAAGTCTTGGATTATCCAACACCCGAGGGTGGAAGGCAACGCATCGCCGCCCGAGACCGTGGCACCACTCGGGGCCACAACGGGTTGGGCGAACGTGAATGAGTGGGTGCTCGGCTTTCCGCAGTCCCGCGTCGCAAAGTAGGCAAAGGTGCCCCACCCGGCTGCGGGTTCGCTGGTCAATTTCCCAGGCCGTATAACTTCACGGCATTCCCGCGCAGAACCAGTCGCGCTATTTCGAGCGCGCGCTCGCGCGTGATCTCGCCGTCATTCACCATGCCGGTCAATGCCATAGCCAATCCGCGGCGCGCCGTCAGGTTGGTCGCATACCCTACGACCTCCCAATCGATGGGAGCGGGTCCTGGCGCAAGGTCGGTTCCGTACAACACCTTCTCGGGAAACCACTCGAGCCACTCCCGCAGCACAGCTGCCAGCGCCCGCGGTGGAATCAGCGCATCCTGCTCCGAAAAATCCGTATACACGTTCGGCTTGCCCAGAAGGAATGCCATCTCGTGGGTGTACGGACCCGACCCGCCATGAATCAGCACAAAGATCGTCTTCCGGAGCGAGACATCATCGAGAACAGACTCTAGCTGGGTCGGCCTCGCCCCGTCGACATCGAAATAAGTCCCACATCCGGTCCCGGTATGGATGTGCACGGCCATCCCCAACTCTCCCGCCTGTCTCGCAATCTCGCGGAACAACACATCCTGGACCTTCAACGACTCTGCCCGGCTCGGGGTTCCGCCTTTCGCGTAGTTCTCGTAAATCGCACTCGCGTCCTCTGGATGTGGCGTCCCGAAGTTCAGGGTCCGCAGGTACGCTGCCTCAAACTTCACCGCCAGCGCGCCCGCCTTTTTTTGCGATTCAAGCGTCGGCGTCACGACCTTCGCGATGTAGTCATTGAGCGTTTCCGGCAGCGCCGGCACATTTGCTTCCGTCATGTACTTCTTGAGGAGCGTCGTCTCGCGGGCATAGAAGGCTTTCTTGTCCGGCGTATCTTCCATGGCTTCTGCGTTTAATGGTGACATCAGCGCGTCGTCAAACGGCACCCAGCGAAACCGTGGAGGGTTCAGGCCACGCCCCATGGCGACCCGGTTCGCGAACAGCACCTCGGTTCCAAGTTGATCGAGGACCCAGGCAGGGAAGTGGTCACCTTGTTCGCGCATTACTTTCTCCCGGGCCGCAATCAATTCCTTTACATGAGCCGGATCCCGATCCTTGTACTCGTAGGCATACAGTTTTTGCCACGCCTCGAGAAACTGCGGATTCTCCACTCGAGCCATGACTGGATCCGGACCCGGCTCGAGCAGGTAACAAGGCAGCGCGTCAAAATCGTCATCGGTCTCGCTCGGGCCCACCACTTTGCTTACGTGGGTGTGATTGTCGACGGCTTTGATCTTGTTGATCTCCGCGAGTAAATCCGAATCCGCTGTCTGCGCTTGCACAGCAACCCACAGCGTCCCGATCAAGACCAGTAACAAAGGAATGTTTCTCATGCGTTCTTGTCCTCCTGGGTACGGCTCGATTCTCGAGAGTCTAGTTGCTCGAGTGAACTACGACCAGCGGGTTGCAGGAAGTCGGTCGTGCGGCGGAATGTACCACCACCCTCGCCCGTCGTCGCGGAGCCTCGCTGTAGCGGTGGCATACCAGATCTCCGGCGCTTTGACGGGGGGCATCGGAAGCCGGCGCGGCCTCGGCTCCGGACAATTCGACCAGGGGAGGAGACCCTCCAGCTGTTTACGAAGGCCGTTGTATGGAAGGCGGGTGCAATTTTTCCGGACAAGACGCTTCTCGAGAAGAAACAGAGATGACGCTGCGTCAATGATCAAGGGCTGCTTTACGCTTGGCCGATACCCCAGTCAGGTACCCGGCCGCATGTGAACGGGTCTTCAGCGCCGCCACCTTCGCAATGATATGGGCACGCTCTTGGGGCGGAGACAATGCAAGATCTTGACGCATGGCGGCCTGGATAACAACCGGGAGACTTCCCTCATTCACAGACTCGCCTGGCCTGGAGGGAGACGCCAGGGAATGGGCGCTCGAGAGGGCGGGCGACAGCGAAAGCAGTTCACTTGGCCCGGAACCCGCAGGAGCGGGCAGAGTGCTTGGACTGTGTGCTCGTGCGCTATTGAGCGAAAGTAGCGGAAGCACATTATTTGCGCTGCGATCACGCTCGGTCAAAGGCTCCAGTCCGAACAGCTTTTCGAGGGTCGCTGGGATCGAGGAATGATCGTAGAGACGGTGGTCGACAACGTTCTTGGGAATCCAGGGGGATATGACAACCGCGGGAACGCGCGGACCATATTGCTCAAAGGTGAACCCATTCTTGTTGTGAGCAGCGGTCGGAGTGGTGTCCGCCGGCGAGACGGCCGCAGGCGGGATTACATGATCGAAGAAGCCCCCGTGTTCATCCCAGATAATGATGAGAACGCTGCTCGTCCAGAGGGGGGAATTGCGGATCGCTTCATAGGTTGCCTTGATAAGGCCTTCGCCGAGCCTGAGATCAGCGAGCGGATGCTCCGAGGTGCTTCCTCGGTAGTCGTTGAGAAGGCAGTAGCTTGGTTCGATAAAGACATAGCTGTAGGGAAATTGCCCCTTCAGGTCGGTTGGGAAGTTCTCGTATTGCCGGATGTCGTCGAGCTGGATACCCTTCAGCGCGGATACCATCGGGAACACATCGCCCGCGTAGAGCCGGCGTTGCAGGCCTTTGGTGGTGATCCGATCGAAAATGTCTCCATTGGGGAAGGAAAATCCTGCGGCGGCCTCCCACAGTGCGATTTCTGCGGTGGTCGGGCTGTGATCGAGTCCCGCTGACGACGCCGCATGGACAAACATTCGGTTGGGCCAGGTGGGGCCCGGCATCGAAGCGTGCCAATGATCACAAACTGCGAACTCCTCGGCCAAAGTTTTCAGAACCGTAACCTGATTCGGCGAGTAACATTTCAATATCTCCGCTACCTCTCTCTTCTGATTTGCTTTGGCACAGGCCGCGGCGTAAGAAGCGACGAAGCCGGAGCCGTCGACCGGAGGGTAGTCTCCCCCGCTCGTGTACCTGGCGTCAGGCCCACACAGTTGACACAACACGTTAGCGAATTCGTGCCCTGGATCGACCACCATCGCGAAGTCTGCGGGTTGAGTGACCGTTGCAGTCGCGCCATCCTGGGAGTTGCTTTCCTTTCCCGAGAGTCCGTGTATGGCCGTGGTCAGGCCAGTGACCGCGTCGGTTCCGAAAATGCCTGAAAACCCAAGCAGGTGGTCGAAGGACCGATTTTCAAGCATCAACACAAAGACATGCTGGATCTGATCGAACATCATGGTTCTCTTCTTGGAGTTGATGCGGCGACGACCATCTCGAGCAACGGAGTTGGCTGCAGGCGTCCCCACGTACAGTCTTGGCGTTTTGAATTTTCTCATTTTGCAGTCGTTTTTCGAGGAAGATTCTGCTTGGGTGTAGCGGCGGCAGCGTGCGACGTTTGCGGCTGACTTGCGAAGAATTACCCAACGGGTTCGTGATAGTTGCGAGGTACAGTCAATCGAAGTCACTCCGCGATGGTAGCCGGTAGCAGACGCGGCGCCCATTGCGGGAAGGTCCATCGGAGCTCGATCCTGTAATCCACCGCTCGCCCAAAGATGCAACTCCTGGTCTTACAAACTGACGGTGTGGAATCGGTCAGACTTGATTTGCCTGCCACGCATTTGCAACGGCTAACCTATGTCGAGGGTGGGCATGGCTAGCTGAGATTTGATGTCTTTGAGGTAAATTCGATGAAAAGCAAAGACTCAAGACTGCCACTGGCAGGTCCAGTTATTTTAAAGGGCAACCCCGTCGCGGTCCGTTGATGACCAGCGACGGGGCTGTTTCCTGCCCTCCTCTCCGGGGTGCATCTTTAAAATAGGAGCCCTCCCCCAGAACTCCTGTGCCCTATCGGAGCGCAGAGTGACAGAAAAACAAAAAGGCCTTTCCCTCCTGACAAATCGGGCCTGCGTGCGGGCTCGTCGTTGGCCTCACCCTGCGTGAGCCCTTTTACTGCACGGAACTAGCCACCTGCGAAAAGATGTTGTTTGCATTCGAACCCACCAAGCGGATGGTGCCGACGACCACCACAAGGATGGCCGCGAGCATCACTGCATATTCTGCGATGTCTTGACCTTGATCGTTCACCCAAAGTTCGGAAAGGGTGGTCATAGACCACCTCCTTCGGATCGGGGCTTTGGCGGGGAGGGCGAGCTGGTCACCCCGGCGAGGTGTCGATACTGCGCCTGGGGCAATGTGCTGTCAAGCTATGACCTTCGTGCTATGACCTTCGTACATATCTTTGTACGGAATCGTCCGTTGCAATGTGCGTCGAACGACGCCAGGCAGGAGAGAATCCGGGGCCATCTGTTGCCAAGACTGTTTCGGTCGAGAGAAAAAGGGCAGGGCTTAGCTTCCG
>WNFS01000110.1_pt1 | contig 106081 bp, 101 predicted proteins | sample 5400141 | NCBI WGS metagenome assembly WNFS01 (sample SAMN13153358, study PRJNA577476) | soil metagenome | isolation source: 60 cm saprolite under Madrone tree | place: USA:California | collected 2016-06-14 | reverse complement strand
CCGCCGTGCTCCGGCCACCACCGAGAGCAAAAATGCGGTAAAGGTCTCCACTGGATCGATGGCGTTGGGGGAAGTGAGACGAAACGGTAGATACTTGCTCACGGCTTCGCGATACCCTACCTGCCGCAGAAACTCGAAGAACACCACCAAACCACCAAACGGGGTCACCGCTCGCTGCGTCTCGCGCAATTCCACTTTCTTTCCGCCCCAAAGGGCGGTAATTTTCCAGTGCACTGTTTTGTCCTCCTCGGCGTTTCTTTCAACCAACTGAAACTTAACCGAGTTAGGGCAAAACAGTGCTATTCAATTTCGGAATTCAGGATAAGCAGGGCAATTAGCGTCGGCTTGTCTTGAGTGTTTGAACGAAATACAACAATCCCTGAATGGGGTCTTGGGGGATAGGCCTGAACATTGCCGAAATCCAAATCCAACGTCAGGAGGATTCTGCCCTCTGCCTGGCACCGTTCGAATAGCACCGAATCGTCCGAGCCAGTCAGCTTTTGATCCGCGACTGTGTCCGCCTCGTGGCCCGCATCTTGAAGCATCGCGGCGTGTTCCGTCGGCAGGTTTTCGTCAACTTTGAACTTCAAGCTCTGGTTTCCAGCGGCAGGTCCGCGGTTCCCTCCCGCGCCAACTCAGCGGCGTATGCCAGGGCGGCCTCGATATCCGCATCCTTCAACGTCGGGTAGCTCCGCAAAATCTCGTCGCGCGGAACGCCAGCGGCAACGTTGTCAACTATGGCGGAAACCATCACGCGTGTTCCCCGGATGCACGCTCGGCCATGGCAAACGGCCGGATTCACGCTAATTCGATCTCGCCAGTTTTGCATGCCCCTATCTTAAACCCATTTTCGGCGTCCTGCGCTACCATCATCGTTCGTGAAGTTGCCGCAGGAGGTGCACATGCCAGCGCGGAACGATACTCTAAAAGACCGCCTTTCCCGATTTCGCGAAATCAAACTTAGTGTGAGTGGCAGGAATTCAGGACGCACGATTTCCATTCCAGTCTGGTTCGTATTGGAAGGCGAGAAGCTTTACCTGCTGCCCGTGCAAGGTTCGGATACACAGTGGTACAAGAACGTGCTGAAGAACCCGTCGATTCAGATCGACGCGCACAGCGCAGAAGCGAAACTTCAGGCCGTTCCAATCACGGATGCCGCAGAGGTCTCGTCCGTGGTTAAGAAATTCCGCGAAAAGTACGGGGCCAGCGATGTGAAGAAGCGAAGAAGAAGCCGCCGGTGGACTTGGCGATCTCGCCGTAATGTGCCCCCCTCATGTGGATGACGGGCATGCCTGCCGCGAACAACCCGACGAGCAGCATGATGACGTACCCCGATCGCCGTTCGGCGAGCACCAGCGTCCCGTACAGCAATACCACGAGAACGGTCAACGCAATGTTTGAGGGCTCGGCCTTCGATATCCCACGGACGATGTCGTCCGTAATGTGAAGCGTCAGCAAGAGGATCGAGAGCAGAGACGCGATGGTCAACATGAGGTTGGGTTTCATTGGATACTCTCCTTGTTCGATTTGTGTGTGCCTCTCAGTGAGGCACATGACGCGCGGCGGTGTTGACGCCGTGTGGCGAGTAAACGGGGCCGCTTACAGCGCGAAGTTTACCCGCAGGAGTCTGAAAACCTAAGGTTTTTCGCGGGCGTTGATTTGGACGCAGCGCGATCTTGTCCAGGTCGGATTGCGCGTAGCCGGAGAGGTCGGGAACTTAGGGCAGTTCGGCTCGTCATCAAGGGTGGTAGGCCGCCAGCGCTTGACGCCACAGCCTCATCGTCGGCGGCTGGTCAAAGCGAAGCAAAGAATTGCCCATTAAGCCCATTAAGGATGTGCCACCCGCGGTGACTCGTAATCCTGCTCGTTTTTTCTTGACGGTAAGTAAACGTCCTTTTACAGTCGCGGCATGTCGCGAAAAGTGATCCTGGGATTCGGAATCAGCATCGACGGGTATATTGCGCGGCGAAATGGGGCCATGGATTTTCTGGTCATCGACAAAGAAGGCGAAGCGCTGATGGCGGACTTCTTTGCCAAGATCGATACCACCATCATGGGCCGCAAGACCGCGGTAGGCATGTTGAAAATGTGCAAGAGTGGCGAGATGCCCGAGACGCCGGGCATCACCAACTGCGTAGTTTCTCGACGATGGAAGCCGGGCAAACGCGAAGGATTCGAAGTGGTGAGCGGATCTCTGACAGCCTTTGTGAAGAAGCTGAAACGCCGCCCGGGGAAAGACATCTACCTAGGCGGTGGGGGCGAGTTGTGCCGCAGTTTCCTGCAAGAGGATTTGATAGATGAACTCTACATCGGCGTAGGTCCCATTCTGTTAGGCGATGGCATCCCCGGCTTCCCGGGCAAGTTCCCGCAGCGCGACTTCCGGCTGACAGAATGCAAGTCTTACGCGAATGGATCGGTCGGGCTGCGCTACGAACGGATACGGACTAAGAGAAGCCGATGATCCGGCCCGTCTCCGTGTCGAGGTCGATATCGTACTGGCCGTAGACGGGTCCGCCACCCAATTCAAAAGCCTGCCCCACCCGCCATCGAAGCTACACAGCAATTACACACACCCTCTTCCCCAGTAGGCATGAGGCCACATCCATGGGGAATTTGACCGGTATTCTCACGCGAACCCTTCTCTTTCGAATCTCGTCCTAGGCCGTGGCTGCTTGAACCATCGGGGCGGAGCTGACCATGGCGACGGCGTTCTTGATCCGCAGCGCACGCCAGACGACCCAAGCGGCGATCGGTGTGAGCAAAAGTCCGACCAGGACAAAGATCATCGGGATGGAGACGATGAGGGCGGCGATTCCTCCGTAGAGGGGGAACTTGTATGGATTGTGGTGAATGGCGCCGGTGGTTAGATTTTTGACGGCCAGAGCTTCGAGGGTCCCTTGTTTTTCGTCGCCGGCAGCTATGAGGTGGTCGCCTTCAGTAATGCTGGCGGACTCATGAATCTTGATGCGGACTGGCCTTCCGTTCAGCCGAAAAGTAACAAGCTGTAGCTTGACTGCCATCGGTCCATACTGCGCGGTGGGTGCGTATCCGACATGGGAGCCGAGGGTGACGTTGGTGGCGGTTCCGGAAAGACTCTGTAAAGTCATGGCCAGTTATCTCCTGGGAAAATGAGAATTGGGACTGGCGTCGAACTAGGTTCCGCTCGGCGCCGAAAGTTGTTGGGAGAATGTCATCCCAAACATACAGCGATGTCAACGAGTTTTTTCGAATCAGGACGGGTGGCAGAGGCAATAAATCCTAAGATGAATTTGGGTGCCGCATACGCCGGTTTTGCGTGTGCGGGTTTAGAGTAACCCACATGCACAGCGCAAGTGATCTCGGCTGGGTCTTTTGGTTCCCGTGGCGTTTGCCCTGACCGTGTCGTGACTAAAGCCACGCCCTGAGGAAGATTCAAAACCCCCACACGCAAGGGCGGCGTGTGGCGTACCCGGCTAGTTGCTGCCTGGAAAACAGCTGACCCTTTGGTCAGGTCCAAATGACAAATGAAGCTGTCACAGTTATTTCGTCCAAGCCGGAGGGATAGCAATGAAGGTCCGATATGGGCTCAAATGGTTTCAGGGTCATGCTGTTTTCGCAAGCGCGGCACTCCTTCTCTGTATTGTTCCTGCGAGCGCGCTCGCTCAGCAACAAACTGCCGCGAGCGGAATGATTAGCCGCGCGCTCCCGGATGCACCTCTATCGCATTCAGACCCACCCCCTCCGGAGGGGTCAGCCAGCGTCGCAGGCACTGTGCTGGACCTAAGCGGAGCCGCCGTTCCCGGCGCAAACGTCAGCTTGATGCATGGAGATGGAACGCAATTGCTCACGATGGTGTCCGAGACCAACGGCGAATTTAATTTTACAAAGATTCCTGCCGGTTCCTACCTCGTGACTGTCAACGCCTATGGTTTTGCGCCCTTTGCATCCGCGGAGTTCACCGTCGCGGTGCGGCAGGCCTATGAGGTTCCTGACGTCTCACTGTCTATTGCGCCGGCAAACATGGAGGTGACCGTCCGCCCCACCGATCTGATCGCCGCTGAGCAGATCAGGGCTGAAGAGAAGCAGCGTCTGGTCGGCATCATCCCAAACTTCTATACCAGCTACATTCGTGATGCCGCCCCGCTCAATTGGAAACAGAAATTCTCGCTAGCTGCACGGAGCGCTTTCGATCCCGTTGTCTACATCGGCGTCGGCATCGGTGCCGGCATCGAGCAGGCGACCAACGCCTATCCCGGGTACGGGCAAGGTGCTTCGGGATATCGCAAACGTTATGCGGCAACGTTTGCCGACGGACGCATCAGTGACTTCCTGACGAATGCGGTCTTCCCCGCGCTCCTTCACCAGGATCCGCGCTACTACTACCAGGGTTCCGGCTCCTTTAAGTCTCGCCTCATGCATGCGGTCGGCTCCGTATTTGCCGCGCGCAGCGATGCTGGGCGAACTGTGCCAAACTCTTCGTATTTGCTGGGCGACATGGGCGCAGCGGCACTGTCCAGTCTGTATTATCCCAAAGCGAATCGGGGAGCGAACCTGGTCTTCACCAATGCCGCGGTTGGCCTCGCCGGGCGAGTGGGCATGAATTTATTCCGTGAATTCCTCTCGAAGCGCTTGACGACGAACGTACCGGGCGATAGAAGATTTTGAACGCTCTGTATGACCGTATACACGAGGAATTCGGATGCGGAGATCGTCAGCGGCGGATTAGTTGCGGGACAAAAAACCGCACCTCTGCAAAGCCGACCGGAGCGCAAAAACCGCGCCTGAAAACCGCAGGGTTGCGGCACCGAAAGGCGTTTTTCGGAATTAAGACGCGGCCACCCATCCCCATGGCGAGCACATCCACGTTCACAGCCCATGGCCGTGATATAAGATTCTTTGACTCCTCCTGGACTAAAATCTCGGGCTGATCACCAGCGTGAACGGGATTGAAAACAAATGACCGCAGGAACGCCTAGTTCGAACCTCGGCCGTCGTGTGTTTGGAGTGGCGTCTTTGGCCATGGGCCTCATCACGCTGGCTTGGCACGACTACAACGACTGGCATCAACCGCGTTACCTTGTCCACACCGCCGGCGCTGCCCTGATCTTCGGCGGCGCTGCGATGGAGTTCCGTCGGACCGCGAAAGCGGGCGCACGCGTCCTTGGTGTGGTTTATCTTGTCTTCGCCCTGCTGTGCGTGCCAGGAATCGTAGCCAAACCGCAGATCTACAATAGCTGGGGCAACTTCTTCGAGCAGTTCTCTCTCGTGACCGGAGCGGCGATGGTTTGTGCGCGCTTGTCCTCGGCATGGTCACGCGAAACGCTTAATCGGATCGGCCGCATTCTTTTGGGCATCTGTACCGCTTCCTTTACCCTCGAACAGGCGGTTTATCTTCACGCTACCGCCAGTCTTGTTCCGAAGTGGATTCCGCCAAGTCAGATGCTTTGGGCGGTAACGACGACTGTTTTGTTCGCACTCGCGGCGGTGGCAATTCTTACGAATCGCATGGCGCTTCTCGCCGCTCGCCTGCTGACAATGATGCTCGTGCTCTTTGGGCTACTCGTGTGGGTAACGTTGCTTCTTTCGGATCCCCACAGTCATACGAATTGGAGCGAAACCGCCGAAACCTTCGCGATTGCCGGAACAGCATGGATTCTCGCTGATCTCCTCGGCGAGGATCGGGCGGTCGGATTCTTCAGGGGCTAAAGCCCCGCTTTTTCCAGGCGTTTTCGGCAAGGCTAAAGCCGTGCCCTCCTAAAAGCAGTTTATGAGACAGGTTCTAGTCACTTCTTCGCCGGCTGCGCCGGAGCCTGCTGCTGCTCGCTGCTAGGCGGCACGATGTTCTTCATCCGCATATACGTGGCCAGGTTCCCATAGTGCTCCAGGTCATGCATGTTGTTGACCGTCAGCGCGCTCAGCCGCGGCGCGTCATACCCAAACAGCTTGATCGTTTGCACTGCGGTGGCATCGGTCATCCCGCCGTACGCCTTATCGCAGTAAGCGAACGCGGTATTCAGCGCGGCAATCAGATCCGCCTTGGATGTTTTCGTGTGTTCGATGTCCGGCGCCGGATTTTTCTCCCCCAGTGCGAGCGAGCAGAACGCGTACTGCGCATCGGCCACGTGTCCCACGATCTGTCCGTAGCTGCGCACCGTGTCGACGGGTTTAAAACTGTAACTTTCCTCCGGCATCTTCTCCGCTGACTTCAGCAGCATGTCCTTCACCCGCGCATAGGCAAATTTGTTCCAGGTGCTCAGCGGATCCTGGCTCACCATCGGTTTTTCCTGCGTCGCTTTGTCCTGGGCCAACACCAGCCCGGCCGGCACCGCAAGGCACAACACCACCAATCGCAGTAATGTTTTCATGGACACCTCCTCCACCAGCTTCTACGCACAACCGGCCCAGAAGTTTCAGGCAACTCGGCATGTTTCTTGTGAAGGCACGGCTTCAGCTGTGCCGAAACTGGCACAGGAAGGGAAACTGCAGCAAGGTCACGAGCGCGACACGCAGGCCTTTGGCCAGAGCACAGATGCAATGCGCCGGGCGCGCCGCCGATGACGATCACGTTCTAGTCGTTCATTGCGGCAGCTCTTGGCCGGCCTGCTCGCGCACCATGTACTCGGCGTACCAGTCGGGCCAGTTTTCGTCACGTTGGCCGCCGGTGCGCTCTTCGTGCTTGCCGTGTGCGGCCGCCGCACGCCGAAGCGCGCTCGCCAGATCGTTCGCCGACGCGAAAGTCGTCGTCGCAGGGTCGATGCGACCGGGCAGCCGCGTCGTGATTTCCTGGCACAGCCAGCCGTTGCCGTCCGGATCACGGAACGAAGCGAACGACCGGTAGCTGCGATGCTCGGCATCCGGACCGCTGACCCGGACCCGTCCAAACAGGTAGGGCTCGTCCGGGCCCTCGTACACGCCGGCGACGTCGTGGAACACTTCGCTGATCTCGACGCCGCGATCGAGCAGCTCTTTGCGGGCGGCCTGAATGTCGGAGACGATCAGGTACATGCCCTGGACGGAGCCGGGTGCCGCCGGCGTGACGTTCTTGCCGAAGATGATCGAGCACCCGGAGCCCCGCGGCGTGAACTGGATCACGCGGAAGTCTTTACCGCTGTCGTAGTCGGCGTCGAGCCGCCACCCCAGCCTCCCGTAGAATTCCTTCGCGCGGTCGACATCCGAGACGGGGATGACGACTATTTCGAACTTCATGTCAACTCTCGCGAAGCCCGCGTCGCTGGTCGGGTCATTGGTACGGACTGCCTTGGTGCTCACGGCTGCCTCCTTCGTTGTGTGGCCTCATTCGCTGTGTGGGACTACCGTTGGGCTTTCACCATTCCGTCGCGGATCACGCTAGGTTGTGGCGGGTCGGGTCGGTCGGGAGATCGATCTTCGAGCCACGGCTTGCCGTAGTTCGGTCGCGTCAGCCAGTGAAGGGCCAAGAGGCTAGCACAGTTGTTGGTCCGGTGCATTAAATCTGGTAAATCCTGGTAAGTTCGGGCGGTCTCAATGGGTCGACGCAACACTAGCTCGAAGTCTACTCGCGGGGGCTCAATAGCTAAGAGTCGTTTGCGAGGGTTGATTCAAACGGAACACCACTCTGGCTAGGTCTGATTGAGTAAAGCCGGACAGATCGGTTCTCTAGCAGGTTGCTGAAAAACTCAGAAATTTTGTAACGGAGCGTTGCGCGGTCCGTCTGATTGAGTATGCGAGGAAACGATCAGCAGCAGGGGCATGTTTTTAGCTACATTTCGCCGGAGCAGCGGGTGCGCAAGGATCATCCGCTGCGGCCGATCCGCACGATGGTAGACAAGGTACTCCAGGAACTCTCGCCGCAGTTCAACAGGATGTATTCCAAAGTGGGTCGACCATCGATTCCGCCGGAGCAGTTGTTGCGCGCTTTGCTTTTGCAGATGCTGTACTCGGTGCGCAGTGAGCGGCTGCTGACAGAGGAGATCGACTACAACAAATTATTCCGCTGGTTCGTAGGGCTGAATTTGGACGATGAGGTGTGGGACGCCACGGTGTTCACCAAGAACCGCAACCGTTTGCTGGAAGCCGAAGTAGCCAAGGATTTTCTGGCGCTGGTTGTCGAGCAAGCACGAGAACAGGGGTGGGCCTCGGACGAGCACTTCAGCGTGGACGGGAGTTTGCTGGAAGCGTGGGCCAGTGCGAAGAGTTTTCAGCGCAAGAACCAGAAAGGTTCGCCTCCGCCAGAGGATCCCGGAAATCCCACGGTGGATTATCGTGGTGAGCAACGCTCGAACGAAACGCACGAGTCGAAAAGCGATCCCGAAGCGCTACTGGCGCGTAAAGGTGCGGGCAAGGAGGCCAAGTTGAGTTACAGCGGGAATCTGCTGGTGGAGAATCGCAATGGCTTGATCGTGTCGAGCCGGGTGTGGGAAGCAACGGGCATAGCCGAACGCTATGCGGCGCTGGAGATGTTGCAGGAGCTTCCAGGAATCGGGCGCGTAACGGTGGGCGGAGACAAGGGCTTTGACACCGCGGATTTCGTACGCGAGTGCCGGAACCTTTCTGTGACACCACACGTGGCGCAAAACAGCGGACGAAGAGGCGGCAGCGCTATCGATGGTCGCACGGCGGGACACGCGGGCTATGCGATCAGTCAAAAGAAAAGGAAGCGCATCGAAGAATGTTTTGGCTGGCTGAAGACCATTGCCTTGTTGCGCAAGGTGCGGCATCGCGGGACGCTGAAGGTCGACTGGGTTTTTACATTCGCGTGCGCGGCTTACAATCTGGTGCGCATGCGGAACCTGATGCGCAGCACAGTTCCGGCGTAGTCCGTACGGGTCGTGGTGTCTCTGCACGGCGCCGCAATGCTCATTTCGACTGTTCCGCAGCACGCAAAATCACTCGAAAAACAGCTCAAGACGCACAGATGAAAAGGTCGAGGACCGAATTTGCTCGCTCAACGCAATTTTTCAGCAGCCTGCTAGGGGAAGTATTGCCAGATCAAACGATTAGTGGTGTTGCATTCGACCGGTTGAGCCCGCAGCGTTTTTCAGGCATGTGCCTGAAATGCGGAATGTTTGCGCCAGTCCGCGAATCGCGTCTCGCCAAGTCGTGCCCCCTCGTCCGGAACCAGTGAGCGCTCGTTCAGTTCTGCGCCGAAGTAGCGTGCGTGCGGATCAGCAACAACCTCACGCGGATCGTTGCTCGCCAAGAGATTCTGTCGGATGAATTCATCGAAGCGGAACACCTCGGGTCCCGCGACTTCTACCGTGCCATTCAACGGCGAATCCAAGGCGACTCGGCTCACTGCACTAGCAACATCATCAGCCGCGATGGGCTGGAAAAGCACCGGTGCCAGGCGCACCTGCTTACCTTTCGTCGCCTCATCGGCGATGCCCCCCACGAATTCGAAGAATTGCGTGGCTCGAACAATTGTGTAAGGCACGGACGATTCTTTAATGAGCTTCTCCTGAGCGACTTTCGCGCGGAAGTAGCCGTTCTCTGGAAGTCGGTCGGCCCCAACTATGGACACCGCAACGTGATGTCCCACTCCCGCAGCCGCTTCGTAAGTGAGGAGGTTGCCGGTCGAAGTCTTAAAGAACTCCATCACTGCGTCATCGGCGAACGAAGGAGAATTAGACACGTCGACGACGACCTGAGCATTTTTGAGTAGTTCGGCAAGCCTCTCGCCAGTGAGGGTGTTGACGCCCGATTTTGGTGACGCCGCAATGGCCTCATGGCCCTGCTCACCAAACTTCTTTACGAGTCTTGACCCGATGAGTCCGCTACCACCGACAACTATGATTTTCATAATTATCCTTTCGTTTTCGGACCGAAGGATTTGGAAATGGGGTTCACCATGTTCACATAGATGAAGTGAATGGGCCGGCGGATACCGTTATTTTCAAACTATTCCTAGTCAAGTCCCGATAGTTTCGGATTATCGGAGACTGGCCCACTACCGGGAACTTAGGGCAGTTCGGCTCGTCATCAAGGGTGGTAGGCCGCCAGCGCTGGACGCCACCGCCTTATCGTCGGGCGGATGGCCGCGCCTTCATTCCGAAAAACGCCTTTGGGTAGCCCATCCTTGCGGTTTTGTTTTATGCAAGGGTGGGGCTGCTTCTCGCTAGCCTCTTTTTTTTGCGGATTTGCCGGTCGTTTCAGTCAGGGCAAAGAAGGGCGGAGCTTGCCGGAGGCGAGGTCGTCGAGGGCGCGGAGGCGGGCGCCGAGTTCGCTTGCGTTCAAGCGGCCCTCGCGGTAGAGCCGGCGGAGAAAATCATCCGCTGATTTCTCCCCTTTCTGGGAGTTGCATTCGATGCTGCTCGAGACCAGGTTGCGGTGGGGGTCTGCGCGGCTTCGAGATTTGCGGTCCTGACGGCTACGTCTTGTTCTTCGGGCGCCCAAGGTAGCCGGAGCCCTCGACTTGGAGTGTTACCTCAATAGGTAGCCTGGGCATCGGAACACCGATCACCCACCGCCTTGCTACACCGCGCGCAGCAGCCTAAACTGAACCTATGATTCCGGCGAGCTTCCAAATTCGCGACCTCACCATCCGCCCCGCCGCGGTCCTTGCCCCCATGGCCGGTGTTACGGACACGCTTTTCCGCCGCGTGATTCGTAGCCTCGGCGGCTGCGGCTTGCTGATGACGGAGTTCACCAGCTCCGAAGGCATCACCCGCAGCGCGAAAAAAACTTTGCGCTATCTTTATTTCCAGGAAGACGAGCATCCGATCACCGCGCAGCTTTTCGGCGCGAATCCCGCCGTCATGGCCGAAGCCGCAAAAATGGTCGAAGACCTTGGCTACGACGCCGTGGACATCAATCTCGGCTGCCCCGCCAAAAAAGTCGTCAAGTGCGGCGGCTCCGGTCTACTCCGCGATCTGCCTCTGCTCGAAGATATTTTCAAAGCCGTCCGCGCCGCCGTGAAAATTCCGTTGACCATCAAGCTGCGCGCGGGCTGGGATGAAAATTCCATCGTCGCCGTCGACGTTGCGAAAATGGCGGAAAGCATCGGCGTCGAAGCCGTCGCCGTCCACCCGCGCACTCGCGAGCAAGGCTACACCGGCGCCGCCGACTGGACGCTCATCGCCGCCGTCAAACAAGCCGTGAAAATCCCCGTCATCGGCAACGGCGACATCAACAAGCCCGAAGACGCAGCCCGAATGGTTCACGAAACCGGCTGCGACGCCGTGATGATCGGCCGCGCCGCCGCCACCAATCCGTGGATTTTTTCCCAGATGCAGCAGCACGCCGAAACCGGACGCTACGATGTCCCTACCGACGACGTCCGCTACCGTTTACTAATGGGCTACTATGGGCAAATTAATGCTGCCAACCTGCCCGATGGCATAGGCAAAATGAAGCAGTTCGCTTGCTGGTTTACGCATGGCGTGGGAAACGGCAGCGAGCTTCGTCGGATTGTACATGCGGCGCGAACGCCCAGTGAAGTCCTTGAAAGTGTGGAACGCTTTTTCGAGGGCCGCGTCGATATGGAGGAGGACCCAGCCCATGGTCCCGCTCGCGAGCACCACCGTTTCGAAGCAACGCTCGGAACGTAGAATCTCCGTCCGCTTGCCGCTCAAAGTTCGCGGCCGCGACGCCCACGGTTTTCCCTTCGAAGAAGACACTTCCAGCGAAAATCTCTGCCGCAACGGCGCCGCCTTCGTGACGCGTTTCGACGTCGCCATCGGCTCCGACCTCGAAATCCGGATCCCCTTGTCGCAATTCGGCTCGCGCCGCGGCCAGCCCGAACGCTTCGGGAACTCCGCAAACGAGAATCGTTTTTCGGGTGCGAGAATGAACGAGACAGACTTCGCCACTCACGGCCGCGTAGTCCATGTTTGCGATTCCGAATCTGGAAGAGAGAAACTCGTCGGCGTCCAATTCACCGGTCCGCGCTTCCAGCGCGTCTTCCGCTCCGAATCCGTCGCTTAGCCAAGCAATTACGTAAAAACGGAACGGAAAAGAACGGGTCTGAAGACCCGCCACTACAAAGGCGAAGATGGCGGCGCAAAGCTACACGAGCGTCTATCATTGCCCCAAATACGTCGCAATAAACCAGCTATTGCCCCACACGTCTTTCACGCCCGCTGCCCGGTCGCCATACGGTGCGTCTCGCGGTGGCTCGATCGACGTTGCCCCTGCCTGCAACGCCCGCGCATACACCGCATCCGTGTCCGGCACGTACACATGCAGGTGGCAAGGCATCGGCTGAAATTCCCCGTGCGCCTCGTCAATTTCCAGCGTCGCATTCCCGATTCGAATGGTGGCGTGCATCACCGCGCCCTCCGGCGACTTGTGTACTCCCAGCGCCTCAGCACCGAACACCGCCTCGAGGAACGGAATCATCTTGTGCGCCTCGCGAAGATGTAGGTAGGGCTGGACGGAGCGCAGCCCTTCCGGCCCTGGCGTCCATCCACGAGGCTTGGCGATGTACCAATGATTGCCGAAGGGGTCTTTCACGGCGCCCCAGCGGTCGCCTGAGGGGTGGTCGTCGGTTGGCGCGTAGAAGGAGGTGGCGCCGGCTTGCAGGGTGCGCGCGTACGTGGCGTCAGGATCATCCACATATAGATGAATCGCCTGCGGCGCGGTTGGATACTGCTCGTTTCCATCGCTCACTTCGATCGCGCCATTGCCCACAGCCACTTCCGCGTGCATGATGGTGCCGTCAGGTGCTGGCATCCTCATCTGCTCCACGCCTTCGAACGCCGTCTTCAGGAACTCCATGAACTTCGCCGCCGGCCGCACAATGATGTACGGCGTCATCGCTGTCAGTCCCGGCCGCTGATAATTAACCGCCTTGTCTTGCGCTTTTCCCGCCGCCGTTGCTTTGCCTTCGCTCATGGATGCTCTCCTTTGCAAATCGGATTTTAGTGCTTCTCGAAACTCTTGGCGCGGCAAATCGCGCAACTCCTGTGCCACGCGGGCCAGCGAGGCCAACTCCCGATCCGGTGCTTTCTCCGGCCGTGGCCGCAGCGATACCAACATTGCCTGCACGACTTCATCAAGCTGCAGTGCGAGGGAGCGCTTAGCCATGGCTGCCCTCCATCTGCGCCCGCAGATTCTGCAGCGCGCGTAATTGCAATTGCTTCACAGCTCCTTCCGTCTTTCCCAGCCGCTGCGCAATTTCTTTTATGCTTCGCTGCTCCACAAATCGCTCGTACACAACCTTCTTCTGAACCTTGGGAAGCTGCCCCATTAGCCGGAACAGCTGGGCGCGATGCTCGATGGCCTGCATCTCGGAGTCTTGCAGGTCGAGTCGAGTGGTCGGCTCTGGCGGATCGTCCGGGGCAGGGAACTCTCGCGCCGCTCGTTTTGCGCAATCAATGATGGCGTTCGCCGCAATCCTCAGCAGCCACGCCGCAAATGGCACACCTCGCCACTCATAACTCGGCAGGTTAGCCAGCCCTTTGTGGAACACCTCGGAGGTCACATCCTCCGCCGTGGCCCGGTCTCGCACCCGGCTGGCCACGAACGCATACACACGTTCGAAATGCAGTTCATACAGTGCTTCGAATTCGGCCGGATCCCGCTGCGCCGCTTCCACAAGCACTCGCTCGTCGGCGCTTCCCGCCGCCTGCCCAGGCACACCCTCGGCCGCGCCTTTCGCCAAACGCTTCCTTGCCGGTCGTCGTGCGGCCTTCATCGCTCTAACAATATAACTGCCGGCCCCGAAAAAGGTTACGCCGCTGCTTCGGCCCAAATTCCTTGGCCCCTCCAAATCTCCTGTTGACGGTCAACAGCAATGTGCTACGCTCCCCCTTTCTCCTGTTGACCGTCTAAAGGAGCGTCCGCGACCTCCGGCTGCTAAGGGGTGCCTAAGCCATGCCCGAGTCTTTACGCACGTTCTTCCGCCGTCTCGCCGCACTCTTCCGCCGCCAGCGTCTCGAAAACGACCTGGACGCCGAGCTGCGCTCGCATCTGGAAATGGCCGTGGAACGGAACCTTCGCAAAGGCATGACCGCCACGGATGCCAGGCGCGATGCGCTTGTGAGTTTCGGCGGCGTCGAGCAAACCAAGGAACGCTACCGCGACCAGCGAGGACTCCCCATGATCGAGACCACTTTGCAAGATCTCCGTTTCGGCTTGCGGATGCTCCGGCGCAGTCCTGGCTTTTCCATCTTGGCAATCCTTTGTCTGACCTTGGGAATCGGCGCCAACGCTGCCGTCTTCAGTTGGGTCGAAGGCATCCTTTTTCGCCCGTACCCTCTCGTTTCCCACCAAGAGCGATTGGTCGCCGTCGGCGGCGCCTCACGCGACGAACCCCGGGGCACGCCGCTCTCCTGGCCCGATTTCCAAGACCTCCAGCGAAGGTGCACCCTCTGCGAGACGCTCTTCGTCAGCAAAATCACCGGCACAACGCTCAGCATCGGCGATCGTGCCGAGCGCACCACCGGCAGCATCGTCTCCGCCAACTACTTCGACGCCATCGGCGTGCATCCCATTCTCGGCCGCGGCTTTTTGCCGGGCGAGGACACTGGGCAGAGCGCGCATCCGGTCGCGGTGATCAGCTATCGACTTTGGCAAGGCCGCTTCAAAGGCGATCCGGAAATCATCGGGAAAACGCAGCGGCTGAATGGCGTCGTGCACACGATTGTGGGTGTTGCGCCGGAGGAATTTTACGGCACGTTTGTGGGCTGGGGCATGAATTTTTGGGTGCCTGCTTCGATGGAAGACACCTTTGAATCCGGTGGGTACAAACTGGAGGATCGCGGCGCGCGCTGGATCGAAGCCTACGCGCGTCTCAAGCCCGGCGTCACCTTCGCCCAGGCTCAGCAGGAATTCGCCGCAATCTCCGGCCGCCTCGAAGCAGAGTATCCCGCCACCAATCGCGGCCGCGCCATTCGATTCTGGCCTTTGTGGCAAACGCCCTTCAACAACGCCGGCACGCTACTGCCAACTCTGGAAATCATGCTCGCCGTGGTCGCCTTCGTCCTGCTCATTGCCTGCGCCAACGTCGGCAATCTGCTCCTGGTGCGCTCCTTCGCGCGACGCCACGAAATGAGCGTGCGCCTCGCCGTCGGCGCGGGTCGCGCGCGCCTGTGGAAGCAGCTCCTCACCGAAGGCCTCGTGCTCTCCCTGTTCGGAGCCGCCGGCGGCCTCTTGGTCGCGTACTGGTGCCGCCACGCGTTGGTGCTGCTGTTCCCCGCTCGAGGCGGCGTGCAAATGTATCTGCCGGGAGAGATCGACTGGCGCGTGCTGGCGTTGAGCGCAGGCGTGTGCCTGTTTACAACACTCCTGATGGGCCTTGTCCCTGCACTGCAGACCGGCAAGATCGACCTCGCGCAGTCCATGAAAATGGAATCGGCAGGCGTGGTCGGCGGCCGCGGCCGCGCTTGGGTGCGCTCGGGACTGGTGCTGGTGCAAGTGTCGTTCAGCTTCGTTTTGCTGGTCGGCGCCGGCCTGCTGATGCAGAGCCTGCTGAAGGTCCGCAGCGCCAGCCCCGGCTTTAACACCCGCGGCGTGCAGGACACCGCCATCGACCTGGTCTCCGCCGGCTACACTCCCGCGCGTGCGCAGACCTTTCAGGACGCGCTGCTCGAGCGCGTCCGCGCCCTTCCCGGGGTGGAGTCAGCCGCCTTCGCAAGAATGACTCCGCTCAGCTACGTAAGCTCGGCCACCGCGCCCATCGTCGTCGATGGCTACCAGCCGCCGCCGGAGCAATCGCCCACCGTCGAGTACAACGAAGTCGGCGACGACTATTTCGTCACCATGGGCATTGCGCTTGTCGGCGGTCGTGAATTCACCCGCGCCGATGACGAAAAAGCCGCGCTCGTCGCGGTGGTTAACGAAACGATGGCCCAGCGCTACTGGCAGAGCCGCAGCCCGCTCGGCCAGCGCCTCCAGCTCAAGGGACGCTGGATGCAAGTCGTCGGCATAGCCAAAGACTCGAAGTATTCCAGCGTCCGCGAGAAGCCGACGCCGTTTTTTTTCGTCTCGCTGCGCCAAAATTCCCTTCGCGGCAGCGTGCTGAACATCCGCACGCGGCTCGCTCCGCAAACCATGGCCACGGCCATCGCACGCGAGGTTCGCACGCTCGATGGCAATCTTGCTCCGTACGAAGTCATCACGCTCCAGGAGCAACTCGACCGTTCCACTTCGGCGCAAATGGTGGCGGTGACGCTGGTCGCCGTGCTCGGCGGCTTAGCGCTGCTGCTGGCCGCCATCGGACTCTATGGCGTGATGTCCTACGCGGTGTCACAAAGCACGCGCGAGCTGGGGCTGCGCATGGCGCTTGGCGCAGACGCTTCCAGTCTCCTGCGCCTGGTGATGTCGCGTGGTTTGGCGTTGACGGCCGGCGGCGTTTTGCTTGGCGCTGCGGTAGCACTCGGATTGACGCGGCTGCTCGGGAACCTCTTATACAAAGTGAGTCCGCGCGACCCGCTGGCCTTCGGCTCGGCGCTTGCCGTGATGACTATCGCCTCGTTGGCAGCGTGTTTCCTGCCCGCCTGGCGCGCTACGCGGACCGATCCCGCCCGCGCCCTGCGCGATTAGCTTGGGCTTGGCACAACTCCGTCAGCATTCACGCTGCCCCCGCCGGCGAAGTTCTCCTCGAAGTTACTCTTTTTCGCTAATGATCTCATCGTATGCCGCGCGCCGCGTCAGGCCGCGCTCCTTGGCGGCCAGCTTCAGCGCTTCTTTGCGGTCGAGTTTGGCTTGGCGGATGAGTTCTTCGACGCGGTCGGCCAGACTTTGTGTGGAATTTGCCTGTGTCCTTGCGTCGGCAGGAGCTTCAGGGCCAATCAACAGTGTGATTTCGCCGCGAGCGGGCCGCTCTTCGAGGGAGGTAGAGAGTTCCGACAATTTGCCGCGGCGGAATTCTTCATGCAGTTTGGTGACTTCTCGCGCGATGCACGCGCTGCGGTTGCCGAGCACCTCGCGCGCATCGGCAACACACTCCGAGACGCGGTGCGGCGCTTCATAGAGGATGATCGTGCGGTCTTCGATGCGCAGCTGTTCGAGGGCGCGGCGCCGTTCACCGCTCCGCGCCGGCAAAAATCCGACGAAGAGAAATTCTTCACTGGGCAGGCCCGAAGCGGAAAGGGAAGCCAGCAGCGCCGAGGGACCCGGAATCGGCACCACTGGTATGTGATGCCGCACGCATAGCGTCACGAGGCGGTGACCGGGATCGGAAATGAGCGGCGTCCCCGCGTCGCTCACCAGAGCAATCTTCGCGCCTTGCTCCAGCGCCACGACCAATTCGGGCGCGCGAGTCAATTCATTGTGTTCGTGGTAGCTCACCAGCGGCTTGTGAATGTCGTAGTGAGTGAGAAGCTTTTGCGTATGCCTCGTATCTTCGCAGGCGATTTGATCGACTTCTTTCAGGATGCGCAGCGCTCGCAAAGTGATGTCTTCGAGATTGCCAATCGGCGTCCCAACAAGATACAGGCATCCGCCGGCCACAGAATTCACGGCCACCACTCGCTTGGGAAGAGAAGTCTTCGCGCTCATGCAAACGAGTCTAGCACGCGGTCATTCCGCGCGAGGGAGACTGGAAAGGAAGCCTAGAGGGATGCCGGCGCTACAAAGGAAAAGTCAAAAGCACGGGTCTCAAGACCCGCCACTACGAGGCGGCGACGCGCGCTCGCGCCCGCGCGCAAGAGCAATGCTATACTTTCAGTTTTGAGCACCACATCGGAGGAGCATCAGTGCCCCTGTACGAGTACAAATGCCTGAAGTGCGGCCGCAACACGGAAAAAATCGAAAACGTTTCCGGCCCACACCTGAAAAAATGCCCGCACTGCGGCGGCAAAGTCGAATCGGTAATCACCGCGCCTGCGATTCAATTCAAAGGCGCAGGTTGGTATGTGACAGACTATGGTGGGAAAAAGCCCAGCGCTGCGGACGGCGAGAAAGCAGACAAACCCGCTGGCGAAACAAAAGATTCAGCCACCAAGGAAAAAGACTCGGCCAGCAAGGAAGAAGCTTCAAAGGAATCGTCTTCCAAGGAAGAAAAAGACAAGAAGCCTGCAAAGAAAAAGTAAGTCCGGCGAGGAAACAATGGCTGACGCAACGCAAACGAAGAGCGACGCAAGGCGCAGAGTGCGCAAAGCGGTCCTGCCGGCTGCAGGACTGGGAACGCGTTTCTTGCCGGCCACAAAAGCGCAGCCCAAGGAAATGCTCACCGTCGTCGACAAACCCCAGATTCAGTACGTCGTGGAAGAGTGCGTGGTCTCCGGAATCGAGCACATCATCATCGTGACCGGAAAAGGGAAGAATTCCATCGAAGACCACTTCGACCATTCGCCGACCCTGGAGCGCTTCCTGGAAGAAAAAGGGAAGAAAGAGCAAGCCGCAATGGTGCGGCGGATCAGCGACATGGTGCAGGTAAGCTACACGCGGCAGAAAGAGCCGCTGGGTTTGGGACACGCCGTGCTGGTGGCAAAAGATTTGGTGGGCGACGAACCGTTCGCGGTCTTGCTCGGCGATGTGCTGATTCCCGGCGCGAATCCGGCCACCAAGCAACTCATTGATGTGTATGCAGCGACGGGCGTGGGAGCGATTGCCGTCGAAGAAGTGCCCAAAGAGAAGACGCACCTTTACGGAATCGTGGACGGTGAGCCGGCTCCTCAGCCACCGTTCGGCGCGCGGCTGTTGAGGATCCGTGAGCTGGTGGAAAAGCCAAGGCCGGAAAAAGCGCCGTCGAACCTGGCAATAACCGGGCGTTACGTTTTGCCCCCGCAGATTTTTGATTGTTTGGCGCGCACCAAGCCGGGAGCAGGAAACGAAATCCAATTGACCGATGCGCTGCGCATCTTGGCGCAGGAAGACGGTCTGTGGGCGTACATTTACGAGGGTGTTTCCTACGATGCGGGCGACAAACTTGGATTTCTGAAAGCGACGGTAGAAATCGCCTTGCAAAATCCTGAGTTTGGGGGCGACTTCCGCGAATACTTGAAGACTTTGAAATTGTAGAAAGCAAAACGAAATTCGATGAGCACTCGTATTCTGGGAATTGAATCTTCTTGTGATGAGACTGCGGCCGCGGTGGTCGCCGATGGGCGCGAGATTTTGTCCAGCGTCGTGGCTTCGCAGATCGATATTCACCGGAAATATGGCGGTGTGGTGCCGGAACTGGCATCGCGCGAACATTTGCGTCAGATCGTGCCGGTGGTGCGTGAAGCGCTGGCGCAAGCGGGGATGAAGCTTGCTGATGTGGATGCGATTGGCGTGACGCACGGGCCGGGGCTGGTGGGGGCGCTGCTCGTTGGAATTACCTATGGAAAAACACTGGCGCAAGCGCTGGGCAAGCCGCTCGTTCCAGTGAATCATCTTGAGGGGCACGTCCATGCTGTTTTTCTGGAAGCGCATAAGGTGGGGCGGGCGCCGAAGTTGCCGGCAGTGTGCTTGATCGTCTCCGGCGGGCACACGGTTCTGTATGAAGTGAAGCCGGAAGATTCGAATGCGCAGGATGCGGGGGCGAAGCTGCTTTATCGAAAGCTGGGGCAAACACGCGATGATGCCGCGGGCGAAGCGTACGACAAGGTCGCGAAGCTTTTGGGGCTTGGGTATCCGGGCGGACCGATTCTCGATCGGCTCGCTGCGGCCGCGAACAACGCGCCGGCTCCGGTGAAATTCGGGCCGACAAAAATGAAGGGAAACGCGCTGGACTTCAGCTTCAGCGGTCTTAAAACCGCCGTTCTGTATCACGTTCGCGAAAATGGAGAGTACAGCGAAGAAATTCGCAAGCGGGAAGAGGCGCTCGCTCGCGGCGAAAGAAAATTCGAGCAACTTCTGCCGCTCTGCAGCCCAAAGACTCTTGGTCTAGTCCGTGAATTTCAGAACGCGGTCGTGCGTGATCTGGTCGAGCGCGCCCTCAGCGCCGCAGAGCAACTCTCCTCAGAAAGCATTCTGGTTTCCGGCGGAGTGGCCGCGAATTCGCAGTTGCGCGTGACGTTTGAAGGCCGCGCGAAAGCTGCCGGCATCGAAGTGTTTTTCCCCAGCCGCGCGCTTTCGACCGACAACGCCGCGATGATCGCGGCGGCAGCCTATTCCCGGTTCCGCGCTGGAATCCTCGCCGACACGTCACTCAACGCGGATCCCAGCCTCATTCTCGCTTAAACGCGACTCTAATTAGTGGAAAAAAAGAATTAACACAGAGTTCGCAGAGACATAGAGGGTGCGGAGAAGAGAATAAGGCGCCTGGGCTTGTTGGTTGCGCAGTTCAACTTCCCCACAGCGGGTCCACACTCAGCGTGGGGTATACTTTCGCGAGCATGGTCACGGCGGCAGGCGGCGGGGCGCGATTCCAATTTGCCAGCGATCAATCGCTGCTGGTTTATTTCGGTCAACCAGAAGAAGGCCGGGCTCAAACCCGGCGTCTACAGAGTCAGATCACACTTCAAGCGAATGAAAATGTCAGGCGGCTGCTGCGTCTGCTCGAACTGGAACCCGTGGCGGCGGTGCGCAATTTGCATCCGGCGTATTGTTCGTTGCTGATCAAGATTGATGCGCTGCGAATGGGGCATGACGAACTGGAAGCGATTCTACGGCGATATCTCGAGCGGCTTGAGGAGGTAAAACTTCCGGAGCCGCGGCACGTGGAAATTCCAGTTTGCTATGGCGGTGAGTTTGGTCCGGATTTGGCGGAAGTGTGTGCGATGCGTGGGATTACGGAGGCGCAGGCGATCGAACTGCATGCTTCGGTGGAGTACCTGGTTTATTTCTTGGGATTTGTGCCGGGGTTTGCCTATCTCGCTGAATTGCCCAAGGGGTTGGTGACGCCCCGGTTGGGGGCGCCGCGTAAACGCGTGCCTGTGGGCAGCGTCGGGATCGCGGGGAATCAGACCGGCATCTATCCGTTCGCCACGCCTGGTGGGTGGAGATTACTGGGACGGACGCCCGTCCCAATGTTCCGAGGAGATCGCGAAGGGTCGAGTCTGTTGTCCATTGGGGATCGCGTACGATTTGCGCCGATTTCCGCTGAACGATTTGTGGAGCTGGAACGCGCATGCGCATGATTGAGGTGCAAGCGCCGGGACTGCTCACCACGGTTCAGGATTTGGGGCGTGAGGGGTTCGGGCCGTTGGGAGTTTCGCCCTCCGGCGCGGCGGACGCGATTTCACTGCGGCTGGGAAATCGTCTGGTTGGCAATGCGGAGGGCGCAGCCGGGTTGGAGATGACCCTGCTCGGCGGGACATTTGGGTTTCCTGAAGGAGCTGAACTGGCGCTGAGCGGATCCGATTTCGGCGCGACGCTGGATTCAAAAGCGGTCGAGATGTGGACGGCGTTTGAGGCAAAGCCTAGGCAGGTGCTACGGATGGGACCGACACGTTCAGGGGCACGGTGTTATTTGTGCGTGCGGGGCGGAATTGAGGTGAAACTTTTTTTGGGCAGCGCTTCGACCCATGTTTTGAGCGGGCTTGGCGGCCACGAGGGGCGGGCGTTGAAGAAGGGCGATGTACTTACCATTGGGCCGGCAAAGATGGAGGGACAAAAGAGAACAGGCAGGAATGCCAGTTCCACTGGAGGCGCCGGCATAGTTGGCAAGCGACGGCTGGCGGCCCAAGCGTCGGAGAAGGTGAAGATTCGCAAGGTTCTGCGCGTGACGCCGGGGCCGCAGAGCGACTGGTTTCCGGAATCGGCGCAGAAGGTATTTTATGAGAGCACTTATCGTGTGGCGGAGGAGTCCAACCGGATGGGAATGCGATTGCTGGGAGCGGCGATTCCAGCGCCTGCCGGGGGAGAAATGATTTCGGAGGGCGTGGCGCTCGGTGCTATTCAAGTGCCGGAGGGAGGCTTGCCGATTATTCTTTTTGTGGAGCAGCAAACGACCGGTGGATATCCGAAGATCGCCAATGTGATTTCCGCGGATTTTCACAGTTTGGGCCAGCTTCGTCCGCGGGATGAGATTCGATTTGAACGGGTCGAGTGGGAGACGGCGAGAGCGTTGTTGAGAGAGCAGGAGGAGCTGATGGCTTCCGAGGAGCTGATTTTGGAATGAAACGCGGTGAGCTAAAGATTGATCTGAATTGCGACATGGGCGAGTCGCCGGAAGCGATTGCCGATGGCACGCAGGAAGCGTTGATGCGTTCGATTGCCTCGGTCAACATCGCTTGCGGCGGGCACGCGGGCGACGAGGGGACGATGCGCACAACGATCGAGCAAGCGCTGCGGTGGAAGCTAGCGATTGGCGCGCATCCTGGCTATCCAGATCGCGCGAATTTCGGCAGGCTGGAGTTGAAGCTGCCGTTGAACGAGATTTCAGCTTCGATTTTCGATCAAGTTAAGGCGCTTGCTGATGTGGCAGCCAGATGCGGAACGCGGGTGGTTCACGTGAAACCGCACGGCGCGCTTTACAATCAGGCGGTGCGGAATCGCGAGCTTGCCGCGGCGATTGCGGAAGGTGTCGCACGATGGAGCCGCGACATTGTGCTGGTTGGTTTGGCTGGCTCGCCGATGCTGGATGTTTTTCGGGAAGCGGGCTTTGAAGTCGCTGCGGAAGCGTTCGCCGACCGTCGATATGAGCCAGACGGAACTTTGCGTTCGCGCAAATTTGAGGATGCGCTGATCCGCAATCCCGGGGAAGCTGCGTGGCAGGCGTTGGGCATCGCGGAGCGAGGGTTAGTGATCGCGAGTGATGGCAGCCAAGTCGAAGTAAAAGCCCAAACCATTTGCATCCACGGCGATACGCCAGGGGCACCCGAGATTGCCGCAACGGTGGCGCGCACTCTACGTGAAGCCCAAGTGGCCTTGAGTGCGCTGTCCCCCAGCTGAGAATTGAACGCGGAGACACAGAGAACGCATAGGAAAAAAAAGCGGGCAGCCGAAGCTGCCCGCAGGGGAAGGAAGTGCCGCTGAGGCGGCACGGGCTATTCAAACTTTTCGGTCATAACGGGAAACGTGAGCTTGGCTTTTGCTAGGGACTTGACGACAGTGGCCTCGGCGTTTTCCGCGGTCGTGTTGCGCGAAGTAGCCATCTCGCTGACGAGGAGGTACTTGGCGCGTTCGAGCATTTTCTTTTCGCGGAAGGAGAGTGGCTTGCTGCGGCTGAGGGAAACGAGACTCTTGAGGACGACGGCGACTTCGAGGAGGGACCCGGTGCGCATGCGCTCCGAGTTTTCCTTGAAGCGGTGCTTCCAGTCGTGGTGAGAGTTGAGTTTGCCGGTTTCGAGGAAGCCAAGGACTTTGGTGGATTCCGCGGAACGAATCACGGAACGAAGGCCAACAGTCATCGCGTTTGATTGCGGGACCATGACACGCAAGCCGCTGGAAACAATGCGAATCATGAAGTAACGTTCGGTTCTGCCATTCAAAACTCCGTAACTGATCTGCTCAACAATGCCCACGCCGTGATTCGGGTAAACGACCTTGTCGCCGATCTTGTAGTCCATAGATTCGAATGCCCCCCTAGGAGATGCATAAAGATTCTATAGTAGTGTGCTGCAAGAGTCAAGATATATCCAGTGGAATCAGGAGGTTAGAGAAAATTAGGTACTAATTTGGCAACCGAATTGCTTAGGGCGGGCACTTTTCGCTTGCAGCCTGAATGATGTTAGCGGCATTTCAAGGTCGAAAAGTTGCCGTTCGCTGCGGCGAGATCGGAGTTTTCGTCGCAGAGCTACGGCTCCGGGATGTCGATTGGGAAGAATCTCTCGACTACTGGTTGCCCGGACGAGGGGACGGCTGTCCTTACGGGTGCTTCCCTGTGGAGTGGGGCTGTACTGTAGAATGCGGATGTGATTGTACTGGCGATAGATACGTGTGATTCGAAGGGCGACGTCGTTCTGCTCCGCGATGATATGGCTCTGGCAATGGCTAGTCATCAGACGGAAGAAGATTATTCTTCGTGGTTGTTGCCTGCCGTGTCGGAGGTATTGAAGAAGGCGGGCGTAAGGATGGCGGAGGTGGATGCGTTCGGCGTTGCTTCGGGGCCAGGCTCGTTCACAGGATCACGGATTGGTCTGACCACAGTAAAAGCCTGGGGAGAAGTGTATGGCAGGCCAATCGTGGCGGTTTCTCGATTGGAGTTGCTCGCATGGCAAGCCTGGGGCGGGACGGAATACGTGGCGTCATGGGCGGACGCGCGCCGGGGGCAAGTATTTGGTGCGGTGTACCGGCGCAGGGAAAATAGTCTGGAGAGAATTGGCGACGAAATGGTGATGGAACCGGGGAAATTCGTTGAGAAGGTGGCGGAGCTCGTGGGGGGAGAGAGGATCGCGTGGGCTTCGAGCGATGTGGATTGCATGTTCGAGCAAAAGGAATGGAAGACGAGACAAGAGTTGAATGAAGGATTCGAATTAGTTTCCGGTTTCTTGGGTATAGGAATCGCGCGAATGGCCAGGGACGCGGTAGCGGCGGGTCGGCATACAGATGCTCTTGCGCTGGACGCGAATTACGTGCGACGCCCGGACGCGGAGATTTTCTGGAAGGGAACCGCGGCGCATGGGCACTAAGACGAAACGCGATTCAGTCGCGACGACGATTCGAGCGTTTGGCGAAGCAGACGCAGCGGCGGCGGCAGAGATTCTGCGGGCATCTCCGGAAGCGGCGCGATGGACGGAATGGGGTCTTAGGGAGTTGCTGGGCTGGCAAGGTGTCGTGGCGCTGGTCAGCGGAGACGGCCGTAAGGTCAGTGGTTTCATCGTCGGACGGCAAGCGGCAGGGGAGGCGGAGATTCTGAATCTCGCCGTCATCCCGGCGAAGCGGCGAAAGGGAGAGGGTGGGGCGCTGCTTAAGGCGGCGGTAGAGGCGTTGCGAGCGCGGAAGGTAAGTCGCGTGTTTTTAGAGGTTCGCGAGTCAAATGAAGCGGGAATGGCATTTTATGAAAAGCAAGGCTTTTCCAAAACGGGAAGGCGCGCCGGTTATTACCGCGATCCGGATGAGGCCGCCATCAGGATGGAGATGAAACTCGGGGGCTAGGACGGAAATACCATAAATACCCTCTTGACGCGGCGAGCCAGAGTGCTATCTTGCGTTTATGTAGTGCTCATCTCACATTCACGGAAACGTCAGGAGGAACGCATGGCAAGTGCGCAGCGGTTACCTCGGGACATACCCTTCGAAGCAGACGCCGAGTATCAGCGTCTGGCAGAGCAGCACCGGCAGTACGATGCAGAACTTCAGAAAATCTCCAAGTCGCCCTACCTGAATTCGGAAGACCTCCTGGAAGAAATCAAACTGAAGAAATTGAAGCTCCACTGCAAGGACGAGATGGAGCGGATTGCCGCGCGTATTGTACGCATGCGGGCCAATTCCACCCAATAACGACTTTATCGCACGCGATTCTGTCGTAGAATGACCATGCGTGCTCGCGGAACGAGTGCCGCGCGCAGAGACGCTGGAGTGTTTTCCGGGAAGCATGGTCAAAGAAGGCTACTACTTTGGAGTCCCACTGCTGCTGCTGGGCGGCGTCAGCTACCTGCTGAATTGGACTGTGGCCGCGGTTGTCCTGGTGTTGCTCGCGCTGTTTGTTTTCTCCTTCTTTCGCGATCCAGAGCGCGTGATTCCTTCGGAGCCTGGGGCGTTGGTGTCTCCGGGCGATGGCCGTGTGGTGGTCGTCACGGAGGAAGAGAATGAGGGAAGGCCGGGAAAGCGCGTGAGCATTTTTCTGGCGGTGTGGAATGTTCACGTGAACCGGTCGCCGGCCGCAGGAACGATCACAAAGATGGAGTACCGGCCGGGAAAATTTCTGGCGGCGATGCGGGAACGGGCTTCGGTGGAAAACGAGCAAAATGTGTTTACGCTCTCGACGGATGCCGGAGAAATGGTGTTCAAGCAGATTGCCGGACTGATCGCGCGGAGGGTTGTGTCTTGGAAAAAGACCGGCGAGCAGGTGGCTCGCGGAGAGCGCATTGGGCTGGTACGATTTGGGTCGCGCGTAGACATGTGGGTACCGAAAGAGGCGGAGATCGTGGTGAAGGTGGGGGAAAACGTGAAAGGTGGCTCGAGCGTGCTGGCGATGTGGCCCGCAAAACGCGCGGCCAGTAAATCGGATGCAGTGAGTGCGGCGGAGACAGACGCAAATCTTACCGCGACGGGGAAGCGATCTTAACGATGGGCGAGCCCGAACAGCACGAGATCCCCTTCAAAGAGAGGCGCTTGCGCTTCCGGAATCCCCGAATTCGCCGGGGAATTTTTATCCTGCCAAGCCTGTTTACGGTGGCCAATCTTTTGTGCGGGTACTATGCGGTAGTGGCGGCGCTGCTCGGCGGCACGGATAATTTTGACCGCGCCGCAAAAGCCATCGGCTTTGCGATAGTTTTTGATTCGCTGGACGGGCGCGTGGCGAGGATGACCGGCACGAGCACGGAATTCGGCGTGCAGTTCGATTCGCTGGCGGACGTGGTGAGCTTCGGAATCGCGCCCGCGGTGATGGCGTATGCGTGGGGACTACGAAGCCTGCCGGGAGATGGGTCGGTCGCGTTCCAGCAAATCGGCGAGTTTGGGTGGGTTTGTTGCCTGGCGTTTCTGATTTGCTGCGCATGGCGGCTGGCGCGATTCAACGTGCAAGGCATGGCGCCGGGCAGCTCGAAATATTTTGTGGGCATGCCCACGCCGGCGGCGGCGGGAATGCTTGCGGCGCTGGTGCACGGATTCAAGGAACCGCTGCGCAACTGGCACTGGTCGGTGGCGTGGTTCCTGCTGGCGGCCGGGCTGGGCGCGTTGATGACCAGCAAGGTGCGCTACTCCAGTTTCAAGGAGATTCCCTGGACTCGCAAACAGCCTTCGCTGTCGATTGTGGCGCTCTGCTTGATCCTGGCCGTCGTGTGGCGGTATTCGGAGTATGCGCTGGTGGTCCTTGCGGGCAGCTATGCGGCGATTGGCGGGGCGCTGCACCTAGTGCGCTTCGTGCGCCATCGCAGGATTTCACGGACCGCGTGATTCATGCCTTCGTTCGAACGGGAATCCAAACGGGTTGTGATTGCGGGTGCGTCTTCGCTGCTGGGAGCGGAGCTGAAATCGCTATTGGAAGAAAGCAAGTTCGCGGGATGGGATTTGCGACTGGTGGATGAGGAAGTGGCCGCGGGAACATTGACCGAGGCAGGTGGCGAACCGGCCGTGATTCTGCCGGTGGAAGAAGGGAGCTTCGAGAAGGCGCAAATAGTTTTCTTCGCTGGCTCATCCGATTTTACGCTCGCGAACTTCGAGATGGCTCACCGCAGTGGAGCAGCAATCATAGATCTGTCGGGCCATTCGATTAATTTCGCCAATACTTTCGTCTGGTATCCAGGAGTTGAGAATCTTCGCAAGCGATCTCTTCCCGAGAAACCGCATCTCACCGCGGTTCCTTCCGCCTCGGCGGAAGGCATTGTTCGTCTTTCTCTTGCGTTGCAGGGCCTCGGTTTGCAGAGCTTGACCGCTACGGTTTTGCAGTCCGTTTCCGCGGCCGGGAAGAGCGGTATCGAAGAACTCGAAACACAGACCAAGCAATTGCTGACGTTTCAAAATCCCGGAAAAGAGCGCTTTGATGTCCAGGTAGCATTCAATTCGCTCGACCGCTTTGGTCCTGCCCGTCAAGCGGATTCGCATTCGGCACGATTGACTCTTCGCAATGAGATAAGTGCGTGCCTGCGTGAAGGCGGTGTGCTTCCCGCGGTGGACTTGGTCCATGTGCCAGTTTTCTATGGCGTGACATTTTCGGCATGCGCGAAACTCAGCGATGGCGCAGACAAGGATAGAATCGCAGCAGCCTGCCAACAAGCGGGATTCGCGATTCTGGATGAGTGGGGAATTGGCCCGAATAATATCAGCGCGGCTGGAGAAACCATTGCTCAACTGTCGAAACCGCACGCTGATCGATTGCAGCTGGGGAGCTGGTGGTTTTGGGGAGCCGCGGATAATATTCGATTGCCGGCTTGGAATGCGGTGAAGCTGGCGGAGAAATTGGTGCCATGAGGCGGCGGATGGTCATCGCGTTGACAGGTGCGGCGATATGGAGCGCGGGCTGCGGGTATCACGTGGCGGGGCGAAGCGATTCGCTGCCGAAGAGCATCCACGTGATTGCTGTGCCGGCGCTGGAGAACAAAACGACCAGCTACCGCATCGAACAGAGACTGACCACCGCTACCGTGCATGAATTTCTGACGAAGACTTCGTATCGAGTCGTGCCCGATCCGGCGAACGGAGACGCAGTGCTCCGTGGGAAGGTCCTGAGCCTGGAAGCAGTGCCGCTTCTATTTGATACGGCCACCGGGCGCGCTACGACGATGTTGGTGACGCTGAAATGTGAGATTACGTTTGAAGAACGCGAGACGGGCAAGATTCTCTACCACACGGATAATTTCATTTTTCGCAACCAGTATGAGATTTCGACCGACGCGACCAACCCGAACAGCATAAAGAATTTTTTTGAGGAGCAAGACCCAGCGCTAGACCGCATGGCGCAGGACTTTGCGGCGCGCCTGGTGGCGGCAGTGGTGGAGAATTATTGATGGCGCGGATTTCACAGGAGGAATTGCTTGGACGGCTGGAGAAGGGGAAACTCATTCCGGCGATATTGCTGCTAGGCGAGGAAACGTATCTCCGCGACAAGTGCCGCGAGCAATTGATTGAAAGATTCGTGCCGGAGGCGGCGCGGACTTGGGCGGTGTCGCGATATTCAGCCGATCGCGGAGAGACGCAGGCGGCGCTGGATCAAGCACAAACGATGGCGATGCTTTCGCCGCAGCAAGTTGTTTTTCTCGAAGATGCCGAAGCGATGGAGAAGCTCGGGGAGAAAAATCGGGACGAAGCAGTGGCGCAGTTAGGCGCGTATCTGGAAGATCCTGCGCCTTTCACGGTGCTGGTGATGGAGGCGACGAGTCTGGACCAGCGGATGAAACTGGGAAGGCTGCTGACGGAAAAAACACTGGTGGTGGATTGCGGGCTGGGTGAAAACGCCAACGAACGGCAAGCAACGGCAGTGGCGCTGGCGCGCGCGATTGGAAAAGAGCAGGGGGTGGAATTCGAAAGAGGAGCGGCGGAGGATTTGGCAGAATTCGTAGCGGCGGATTTGATGCGGTTGAAAACAGAGATCGACAAACTAGCGACGTACGCCACGGAGAAAAGAGTGATTGTGCGCGCCGACGTCAGCGCGTTGGTGATTTCCGAGAAGACGACGACAGTTTGGGAACTGGCGGATCTGTTGGCATCGCGGCAGCCGAAGAAGGCGCTGGAATTCCTGGAGCGGCTTTTGCGCGACGGCGCAGAGCCGCTGCAGATGCTGGGCGCTATGGCGTGGATGTACCGCAAGCTCATTGAAGCTAGCGAAGTGAAGGGCGTCACGAACGGTTGGCAGGCGGCACGTGCCCTCGGGATGCGGCCGGAGCAAGCGGAATTGGCGCTGCAGAATGCGCGCAAGATTTCCAAGCCGCGTCTCCTGGCGGGATTGCACGCGCTAAGAGACGCGGATGACCGGCTGAAGGGCGGCGGAGCCGAGCCGCGAACGGTGATGGAATTTCTGGTGACGCAGTTGGCAGCGACAGAAGCAAAAGCGGCGCGGGGCTAGTAAGTCAAAAAAAGATTTGACGCAGAGGCGCAGAGAACACAGAATTCACGGAAAAGAGTGCGGAACAGAGTACGGAGCAACAAAAACGGGCGGCCATGAGGCCGCCCGTTTTGCTGTTGGTGCGACGCGGGTCTCAGCGGTTGCTGCCCTGGCTGTCGCTGCCTTGACTGTTGCCGTCTTGGTGGCCGAAGTCGAAGAGGTCGAAGAGATCGCCTAGAGCCGGACTATTGAGCGGCACGTAGGGACTATCGTCGTCGACTTTAGGGTTCGGGAAATTGTCGCGGCTGCGATTGGTTAGCGGCTTCAGGTTCCAATTCCGTTCGATGAACTTCAGGATCGAGACGTGGTCGGTGTACGTGTGGCTGATGTGGCCGCCACGCGTGAACGGCGAAACAACGATCAGTGGAATGCGCGGGCCGTCGCCAAAAAAGTCCAGCGGCTGAATGTACCCGGAGTCATAGTAGCCGCCGCCTTCGTCGAAAGTGATGATGAGCGCAGTGTCGGCGAAGAGATCCGGCCGGGCAGTCAGGTGATCCATCGTTTTTTTGACCATGCCTTCGAAGAGGTCGAGTTTGGAAGATGCCGGGTGACCGTCGATCAAACCATCCGGCTTGACGAAAGAAACGGCCGGCAGGGTTTCGGAATCGATAGCGGCGAAGAAGTCCGTCGCATCCTTGATATGCGCGGCGCGCTGCGCGGCATCGCCCATGATGGCCGTGGCGTAGGACTCGAAGTTGCAGATGTTGCAGTAGGCTCGCCCGATCTGGACGAACGGACTTGGGTTATTGGGGTCGTGCTGGAAGGCGATGGCAGCGTTGTACGCGCCGCCGTAATAGGCCCAGGAGATATTCTTCTCATTGAGAGCTTCGCCGATAGTCCGGGTATTGACGGGGGGAATAGAGCCGCCGCTGGCGATGCCCGCGGTGTCGACGGTGCCGTCAGGGAGAAAGCCGGGCGAGTCATTGTTGATCATGTAGAAGCGTCCCGGTTTGCACTTGGGATCGGGATTGTAGGGGAGGGATGCAAGGTAATCGCGGATTGGAGCGATGCCAGGCTGCGACGGGTTGCCGCACTCGGTAAAGTTGCCATCGAAAAGAAGGTCCACGGTATAAACGTTGTCAGTGTTGGGTAGTGGATCGGGATTAGCGATGTGCGACGGCGGCACGGCGGCGTTTCCATTGCCATCGGACCAGAAGATTGCGTCGCCGGTGCCGAGCATCACGTGGTTCGCGCCGGTGCCGCCCAAGAACGATTGGTGAAAATTGTCGCTCATGGAGAATTCATCGGCGAGGCTCTTGAGAACCGGGGCGTCTCCCGCCTGAACGTTGTAGAAGGCCATGGAATTGCCGCCGCCATTGTCGTCGATGGCCGGAGGATTATCGAAGACCGCGTCCAGTTGATTCGTATAGGTGTTGATCACGAAAGGATAGAGGTCGCTTAGGCAGCCCGAGGGATTGTGTTTGGTCGCGTTCTTGACGCTGCAATCGGATTGCTGCCACATCTCGAAGAGCCGGTGGGTGGTATCTCCCGTGTAGGAATCGTAGGGGAGACTTTTCCCTTTAAGAGGGAACGGCCCGTTCGGGAGCGCATTGAAATTATCGACCCGTGTGTCTGGATCGGGCTGGACGAAGGTTTGCGAGAAGCCAGTGGCCGCGCCAGTGGTCAACAGGAACTCATCTCCCGCCTCCAACGATGGTTCGACGGCTTCCAAAAAGTTGGTTGGTGTGCCGGGCGGAAAGATCGTTGCCGTGGGGGAAAAATTCAAGCTTGGCGACGGAAGGATCTGGTAAGGAGCCTTTTCATCTTTGTCCAGACTAATGAAGAATTTTTTCTTGAACGGCGCAACCGCCTGGAATTGCGCGGCTTTTGAGAAGTGCTCTCCGGGCTTGCCGTCGGCCGTGATGATTCCTTTTGAGAGCAGGTTGGAGACCGAATCATGGCTCTTCGGCACATACGTGGCGAAGACGTGATCGAAGGTGCGGTTTTCCCCGATCAGGACGATGACGTGCTTGATAGGGCTACGGGTGTGTGTTTTTTCTTGAGCCTGTAGGGAGCCGGCCAGCGGGCCACCTAAACTGAACTGAAACACGGTCAACGCGACGAAAGCGACTCGCAGACCGTGGAAACATCTTGAAACGAATTGCTTCACTGACATGCAATCACCTCTCTCTGGTTTGGACTGCAGGCGCTGTGGGGCAGAGCGAGAGTGGCGGGCGCGTGTTACAGAGAGATTGTGGCGTTGTGAAATGCGGGTAACGCCTATGACGCCACAGTTGAAACGACGAAGCAGGATGTTCGCGCGTAGGCTAGACGCGGTCGGTTAAGACGATTTCGGAATGGCGGACGCGGCGGTCGAAGCTGGTGAGCAGTGCAGCGGCCTGATCGGGGACGACGGCGGCTTCGACGTCGGAGCCGGCGAAATTGCGGATGGATTCGAGGGAACGCCAATTTGTTTCGACGACGATTTCGACTTCGTTTTCAGCGCGGTGAAGTGAGACGGCGGCTCCAAGGTATCCAGGGACACGGCGAAGCTCGGGCACTACGTTTTTGGAAAAATGCTCGAGATATTTTGGCAATTGCGCTTCTGTGGCGCGAGCGGACCAGCGGCGCAAGATGCTTCCGGAGGTCGGAACCGAGGACGCGGAAGATGCAGGCTGTTCGTTACCGACCACGACGTTCCAGGGGCGGACTTCCCATTTCTTGACGAGACCGTTCACGACATAGGGATCTTTGCGGGCGAAGGCCTCGGCCTTGCTCTTGTCCGCGGCCCGGAAAACGATCAAGGCGCGATCGGCAGGTTCGGCGAGCGCCCCGGCGAGAAGAATTTCACCGCGCTCACGAGCCTCGTTTGCAAGGCGCAGGTGCTCCTGGCGGAATAGCGCGCGGCGGGCAACAAAGTCATCGACAACTTCGTAGAACAGGGCGTAGTAGTTCATCGCGGGCACCTCTTTCAACGGACTTGCGTAAAGCGGGGTTGTGGAACGGAGGAAACAGGGATCGATGCTGGCCTCGGGCCTCGCAGAAAGAAAAAAGAACGGGCGGGCCGAGGCCCGCCCCTACAGAAACCGGCAAAATCGAAAAGCAGGAATCCCTTACGCCTTGGCGGCCTTCGCTTTGACGCCGTTGTAAGCCAGCGTGAGACGAGACTTGTAGCGGTTGGCGGTATTCTCGTGCAGCACGCCCTTGGCAATGGCCTGGTCGATTGCCGACATTGTGGGTTGCAGAAGATTGCCCGCGGCGGTGGGGTCACCGGCGGTGATGGCGGTGCGCAGTTTGCGCATCAGCGTGCGGACCCGGGTGCGGTTGGCGCGGTTGACTTCGGCGCGCTGAATAGATTGCGCCGCGCGCTTCAAAACTGACTTCTTTTTCTTCTTAACTTTGGTTGCCTGTCCCTGCGCCATCTATTGCTCCTTTTAGGTATCGCTCAAACTTCTAACGTTAAACGAGGCTCATGGCTTTGTCAAACTTGCTCAAAGTCTCCAAAACCGGAACTCCGAGTGACATCTTCTGGTTTCCTCTCTAGGCTGTCCGCATCAGAACCACGCGCGGATGGGGTGGCCGCGCTCGCCCCAGAAAATGAACCAGCGCCCGGCCGCTCGCACGATGTCAAGCTGGTCTGCAATTGGGACGGGTTCGGACTCTTTGGCCAGCCCTAGGCGTGAAAGAAGGGTGCGGCGCCGCATGCGCACTCGACCCGCGGCCTCCGTGGATTCGGCTGCCGCGAGCAGTGCTTTTCCGTACGCGACTGCCTCCTGTGGAAACTTGTGGTTCCAGGCCTCGTTCAACAAGTCTTTGCTCAGCACGTCCTGGCAACCATTAAGAAACGCTCCACGGAAACTCGTCTCGTCGGCTCCCACGTACAAACCTCCGTGAGAATACTTGGGGACGCCATCGCATTCTACAAGACGCACGACATAGTAGCCCTCGAATTCTTTCAACACCGCAGCTACTTCTTCAGGTGTTTTCGCTTTTCGTGCTTCCAGGATCCATTGGTTTGCAGCGCTATCGTATCCAACGCGTGGTGCGCCGATGCGTTCGTGGCCAGGAATGCAAATCTCCTGGAAGCGCGCAACTTCCACCTTCGATAGCTCTTCATCGCCGAAAGACGCTGTAATAGTTGACGCCATTCGCGCTCGTGCCCCGGCTTGGGGCAGCCTTCCACAATTAAGTCGAGACCCATGGCAAAACGCCTCGTAGTATTTAATCAACCAGCTTGTCGCTGAGCCATCGGGCGACGACGGTTAGGCCAGCTCCCACCAAGCCAATAGTGCTGGCGTTGCTCCACCATTCAGTGCCGCGATCATAATCGGCCAAGGAGGTTTCCAATGCCATCTTCGCGGAAGCGACTTTCAAAGGGAGAGTCGGATCGAGCGGCTTCGGCTCGCTAGCCTGTTTGAGCTGATCGAGCATGCGCTGCGGCTGCTCCATATCGAGCATGGAGATAGCCGCGTGGCAGTAGGGACAGGAAGAGTTGGATTGCAGGTTGATGGACGCCCCGCAGTGCGAGCAATTTACAAACTGAACGTTCTTGCGCAATTCGTTGAGCTGGTCCGGCGAAATTGGATGGATGAACTTCTTTTCCTTCAAGAACTCGAAAAAGGCGATGAAGTGGCCGTCGTCGGTCGCGCATCGCCAATACGTGAACGGCATGTTTCCCTGCAGGTCGTGCGCCAGCCGCAGCGTCGTTGCGCACCGCGGACATTGCATCGTGGCGGGAAGCGATGGCTTCGCCGGGGATGGGTGCTCCCCGATGAATTTCATGAGCTTCAGTGTGGAGCCGGGAGAAAGCTTCAGGCTTTCGAAATGATCGAACCAGAACGCCTGGCATCCGGCGCAGACATCGATAGCGACCTGTCCGCCCATGCGGGCCTCCTGCGTCATGGGAGCCATTTCGGTTTTGCAGCCGGGGCACTTCATGGAAAGCATTGTAGCTGGGCGGCTGAAGCGATGCCATCGACCGGGGAAGAAGTGTAAGCCAATCGTAAAGGGCCGAGATGGTGGAGTGGATCGCGAATTAGGCGTGTGAGTCAAGATTTGTTGAGGCCCCGACCTCACTGAAAACAAAGGATTAAAAAAACTTTAAAAAAGTGCAAAAATACTCTTGACAATACGTATTAGTGTGATACAATAGTTGTGGTATAAAAGTGCGCCCCGATCCTGTCGGGGCGTTTTTTTTGCCCGCGGTATCCCAGATTCCTTGCAGCCTGGTATTCAGCCCATTTTGCATCGCCCGCTTGCCCTAAGTTAGGAAGGGCATCCTTGCAGGCGGTTTTTTTTTCTTCCGTGATTTCCCAGTGCCGGCCTCCACGCTCTCTTGGGCACATCCTCGTTGTTCTTAGGTGTGGACTGTCAGCTTCTTTCTCAGCGTTTTCTGTGCTCAGGCCTTTGTGTTCTCTGTGTTGCGTCTCTGTCTTCGCTTCGCACTCCATTCCATCTCTCGGATCTCATCATGAAAGCCAAAAAGCCCAACGCCGAACTTGTCTGCAAGCAGCTCGAGGACGCTCTTGCCCCTCGTCTGCGCCTCTCCACCACCGACCGGTCCGTTTATTACCACCTTCTCCGGCACAGCCGCTTCGAGAGCAAGTCTCGTCTTCATTTTTCCATTATTTGGCTCGCGCGGAATCTTGGCCTCACCGAGGACACCGTGCGCGCCGCGCTGCGCCGGCTCGTGCAACACCGCGCCTTGCGGTTGGTCAAGCGCAGCAAAGCGGATCACGTGATGGACGTTCGGTTGCCGGAAGAGGTTCCCGGCGCTCGGCTAGGCAGAGCCCAAAGACGCGTGGCCGTTCCCTCTCCTGACTGCGGCAACATCGAGGAAATCGATTTTATGCGCACGCCCGAGCTCCGCCAGGCCATCCACTCCCACGAAGGGGGTGTCTGTTTTTACTGCCTCCGCTGCATCGGCCCGCAAATGCAGTGCCTCGACCATGTCATACCCCGCGCCCAACTCGGTCCCAACTCTTACCGCAACCTGGTTTCTTGCTGCCTCGAATGCAACTCCCGCAAGGGCGAGCGCCCCGCGGCCGACTTTTTGCGCTCCCTCTACCGTGAGGGCCGTTTAACCGGGGCCGAGCTGATTCGCGGCCTCCAATCTCTCAACGATCTCGCCGCCGGCAACCTCCGCCCCGTGTAGCAGCGGGTTTACCCCGCTGCTCTGGCTTTACGCTTCTGCTCTGGCTTTACCCCGCTGCTCCGGTCTTACTGCTGCTCTGGCTTTACCCCCGCTGCTCTTTTTCTCTACAGACCCAATCCGCGGGATAAACCCGCCGCTACAGGTTTTGTCATCGCAGACGTATCTATATGTTAAACTCGCTCGCAATGGAGAAACATCCGAGACATCGTCTTCCGCATCTCTACTATCTAGGCCCACGCAATTACTTTCTAACGATTTGCACAGGCCAACGTCGCAAACTCTTCACCGATCCACGTTTCGTCAAGCTGCTGACGAGCGAGCTCACCAGGCAGTTTCGCAGTCATGGTTTCACCATTTTCGCCCATTGCTTCATGCCGGATCATTGTCACGTTCTTGCCGCAGCGCTGACAGAAACGTCTGATCTTGCCAAAGCTATTCGAGCATTCAAAGGCGTGTCCGCCGCGCACGCTCGCTCTTTGGGGATCCGCAATCTCTGGCAGCGGGACTATTACGACCACATTCTCCGCTCCAGCGAGAGCTTCCACAGCGTGGCCGCGTACATTTTTGAAAATCCTGTCCGCGCGGGCTTGGTCAATGACCCGCACGACTAGCCATTCTCCGGTTCGTTCGTTTTTGACTGGAAGAATTTGGCCCTCCCTGCACCTTCGTTCACACCGAAGTGGAAAGGGCCCGTGTAGCAGCGGGTTTACCCCGCTGCTTAGCGCCAGGTTACCCCGCTGCTTAGCGCTCTTCGTGAGTCAGGAACTCCCCGCGGTCGAGCTGCTCCAAGCTTCTTGTCACCTGCTGGCGGAACCATGCGTCACGTGTAGCAGCGGGTTTACCCCGCTGCTAGGACAGGCTCAGAGGAAAAGGAAGGATCCAGCGACGGCGGGTGATCGACGTAGTGTTCCACAAGCTGTTTGACATATTCCTCCGCGCCGCTCTTGTTCTCGGCAGCGGCCCGCTCCACTTTCGCTTGCAGCTCAGGAGAAAGAGGACTTCCATATTTTCCTAGACTTAGACTAGGTTTACACAGCACCGCTGTCAAGGCTTAGCTCGTCAAGGTCGTCAAGGTACACTCCGCAACGATGGCCTTTCAGAATCAAATGCGCAAGGATGGGTCACCCAGGATTCTTAGCGGTCGAGGGTCGGTCTGACCGTTAAGGGCCTGCTACCAGCCCAGTCAATAACTGAAGTGCTCGTTGAGCGAGGAGAGTATCTGCTTCCCGTCCAGTTCGTGGAAGGATCGGAAGATTGCCGACAATATGGCGCGCATCCCGAACCAGTCGGTCGTTTGCAGAAGTTGAGGATCGGCGACGCATGCTTGTAGCCGATTATGGAAGCGTTCTTGAATCTCGTCTTTGAGAAGGACTTCGCCCTGGTACTTGCGCAGGCTCGTGTCGTATCCAGTCCATTGCACGGGGGTCATTTTGCTATTTTCGTCAACTAGCACGTCCTTTCCGAGGTAAAGCTCAATGCTTGCGGCCATGCCATTAACGTCCATCGCGACTTCGCCCGAGGGACCAATGGTTGGGTAGGATCGCAAGCTCTCGAGGTCTGGCAGCTTCAAAGCTACGATGTTAGGCGGCAGAGCTATGCCTCGCAGTGTCCTAATTGCCGCTTCGCCTGCGGTATCGTTGTCAAATATGCCGAGTGTTTTGTTTACGATGCCCGCCCCTGCGAAAGCCTTGAGAATGTTCGCAAGACTACCGGCACCCCCGCCACCCCGCGCGCCCTCAAAGTCCATGAAGGTGAACTGGTCCGCAAGATGTGGGCAAAGGAGTTTCAGTGACTCGGCAATAATCGAAGCGTCCGTCCGCCCCTCCGTGATGATTATCGTCCGTGTCGGGGAGGAGCCCTCCAGTGAAAGGTTCCCCAGGAATGAGAAGGCATCTTCGGGGACAAAAATATCGGCAGCTAGTAGAAGATCCGTCTCATCGCAAAAGAACTCATCGGTGTCCCGACAAATTTCGAGCGCAAGTCGCAGTGGCACGTTTAGATCTGGCCCAGGGTAACCAAACCAATCCACTCCACGCATACACGCGACCAGCTCGCCCGCTGCGCCATCTAGTTCGGCTCGGACGTTTTCGCTTAATTGTTCGTTGTCTTTAATCCACTTTAGGACCGCGAACCAATGCTCGCCCGTGGCTCCTGCCAGTGCCTCAAAACGCCAGCGCCATGAGTCATAAAACGTCGCCGCTAGTTCGAGGCACAGCGAGACTGCCGATAGTGCTGTCGCTACGGTATAGCCCTTCAGATTAAGGCGTTCACGAACAACCGGAACGGGAGAATGATAGAAGAAGGTGGTCACCCTCTCATCATCTTTGACGTGGTCGAACCAGAGCCTTCGTCTAAAAGGTAAGTCGCTCTTTTTTCCTTCGAGCACGGTCTGGTCAGAGTCGCGAAAAAGATGCGCAAGTTTGGGGTCTACCTCCCCCTTCGTTTTTCCAAGATAGAAGGAGCCAACCCAGAATTCAGCATAGTTGCCCATGCAGGCAAAATACCACAGGTCGCGTAGCCCATCCTTGCGGGGTTTGCAAGGGTGGGGCTGGCTTTCGCTAGCTCCTTATCCGTTTGTAGTCCGAGGGCGGGTCGGCTATAGACCGAACCTCCGGAAAGATTCAGGTGCCGCATACGCCGGTTTTTCCTGCCCGTAGTAGGCGGGCGTGTGCGGGTTTTGACGTTCCCTTTTTCCTGTCTTTATCCCTCGTATTCAACACGACTTATTTTTGCATGAACGTGTAACTTGACCGCAGCGGGGCCGTGCGTTAGGGTGTAAAGAGTTTCTCCCAAAGGCGGTAAAGCCGCTGCACAACGAGGAGGAATTCCATCGTCCACCTGGTTCCTGTAGCTGGAAGACCTTCCAATTGGATGCGACGTACCGTTCACATCTCCGGACAAATCGAACCCTTCTTTGGCACGCTGGATGAAAATGTGCGCCAGCTCGAGGATTCGCTGCGCGTGCGCACGCATCTGCACGACACGCGACTGACCATCGAAGGCGAGCAGGATTGTGTCGACCAGGCTGTGAAAATTGTGGAGGAGTACAACCACCTGACGCGGCATGGGCGGACGCTGTCCGCGGCGGAAGTGAAATCGCTGATGCGCGTAGCGACGGAGGAGCCGCACGAATCGCCACGAGGGATGTTTGAGCACGTGCGAACGCGCGCGTTCGGCAAGAAACAAGTCACACCCAAGAACGCCAGCCAGAAACACTACATGGAAGAGATCGAGAAGCACGACATGATGTTCGGAATCGGTCCGGGCGGCACGGGGAAAACGTACATCGCGGTCGCGATGGCGGTGAGCGCGCTGCTTACCAAACAAGTGAACCGCATCATCCTGGCGCGGCCGGCGGTTGAAGCGGGCGAGCGCCTGGGATTTTTGCCGGGCACGCTTCAGCAGAAAATCGATCCGTACATGCGGCCGCTGTACGATGCGCTGTACGACATGCTGGACGCGGACAAGCTGGAGCGCTTCCTGGAAAAGGGAATCATCGAAGTGGCCCCGCTGGCGTTCATGCGCGGGCGCACGCTGAATGACTCGTTCGTGATTCTCGACGAAGCGCAGAACACCACCAGCGAGCAGATGAAGATGTTCCTCACGCGGCTGGGCTTCAATTCCAAGGCGGTGATTACCGGCGACGTGACCCAGATTGACCTGCCACAAGGGAAAAAATCCGGCTTGGTTGAGGCGCTGGAAGTCTGCGGGAAGATCGAGGGGATTGGCGTGATGCAGTTCGGAGAGAAAGACGTAGTACGGCACAACCTGGTGCAGCAGATTATCCGCGCCTATGAAGAGTATGATGTAGTCCAACCACAGCGTGGCGGAAACGCCGCGAATGGCAAAGCGGGAATGCCGGCGAGAGAGGCCGGCAAAGAACGCGAAAAAGAAATTCAGCAAGGATGATCGTGAACCGCCAGCGGGCGGCGCGCCTGGCGCAGCCTCCACTCGAATCATTTTTACGCCGCGTGAGAAACGAACTGGGGCTGGAAGAAGAAAGCCTGACGGTTTGCCTGGTAAGCGACGCAGAGATCGCGCGGATGAATGAGAAGTTTCGCAAGAAGAAGGGTCCCACCGACGTGCTTTCCTTCCCCACGGTGGTGCGGCGAAGACCAGTCCGAGTGCGGCGGGGCTCGCGGCCGGTAAAGCCCGGCGAATACCTGGGTGACATTGTCATTTCGCCGGCGACGGCACGCCGTTATGCGAAAAAACACGAGCGAAAACTTTCGACTGAACTCCAAGTGCTGATCCTTCACGGCGTTTTGCACCTGCTCGGCTACGATCATGAAACCGATGGCGGTGAAATGGAGCGGGTTGAGCGGAAACTGCGAAAACGATTTGGACTGGCATGATGAATTTAGGTTGGCTCTACGCACTGAGTGTCGTGCTGGTAGGGTTTACCCTGCCGATTTTTTCCTACCTGACTTTGATTTACCGCGAACTGGGCCGCATGACCACGGGCCGCGTCCATGAACATCTGGAAATCTTTGAAGCGGAGATCGAGCCAAAACTAAAAATCAATCGGCACAGTGGCGGGCGGACGTTTCGAATCCTCGGGCACTTCTGGCTGGCGTTCCTGGTGCTGGAGACAACGCGAGGCGTGGTTTACTTCGTTCCGGGCACCTGGGAATCTTTCGTCGAGTTCTGCGTCTTTGTGGTGCTCGAAGTCGTCCTGGCCATGCATTTTATTCCGGACATGCTGCTGTACCGCACGACGGGACGCTGGCTGCTGCCGCTTTTGCCGCTGATTCGCGGAGCGATGTGGTTCGTCTGGCCGGTGCGCGTATTTCTGGAAGGCGCGGAATCGCTGGCGCGAATTTCAGAGCACGAAGTGGAGAAGACGGAAGAGCAGCGCACGGAAGAGGGAATCGAAGCGCTGGTGGAAGCCGCCGAAGAAGAAGGCATCATCGAGCCGGAACAAGCGGACTTGATCGAGCAGGTCGTTGAATTCAGCGACAAACGAGTGCGCGAAGTGATGACCCCGCGACCGGATATTGTGGCGCTGCAAGCGGATGCAACACTCGAAGAATTGCACGCCAAAGTTGTCGAGACGAAGTTGAACAAAATTGCCGTGTACGAGAAGTCGCTCGACGATATTTTCGGCGTCGTGTACTCGCAGGACCTTCTGCAGATTGCCGACCAGGATTTGCTGAAGCGCAGGGTGCGCGAACTGGTCAAGCCCGTGCTCTTCATTCCAGAAACGAAAATTGGTTCGGAGTTGTTGCGTGAAATGCGCCAGAAGGGACAGCCGTTGGCCGTGGTTATCGACGAGCACGGAACCGTGGCCGGCATCGCGACCGTGGAAGACTTGGTGGAGGAAATCGTCGGCGAAAGCGGAAACGATGGAAAGCCTCCATCGCCCGACGTGGTGCGCGAACCCGATGGCGGCCTGGTGATGCGCGGAAGCATGCCTATTGGCGACGTCGAGGAATTGCTCGGGGTGAAATTCGGCGACAAGACGGATGAAGCGGTGACCACGCTGGCCGGCTTGCTGAGCCATGTTTCCGGCAAGGTGCCCACGCCGGGCGACAAGATCGATCTGGCGGAGCATCGCTTCGAAGTCCTGGAAGCGAACCAGAGAAAAGTGCTGCGCGTGCGGATTCGCAAACAGATGAAGGCCGTTCCCACAAAGCCGTAGGTATTCTTGATGCACGGTAGAAGTTCACGAATGGACGAAAGTAAAATGGCAGAGAAGAAGGCGTTTCGATCCGGATTTGTGGCCATCGTAGGCCGGCCGAATGCGGGGAAGTCCACACTGGTGAATCGTCTGGTCGGGCAAAAGATCGCCATCGTCACCTCCAAACCGCAGACCACGCGCAACCGCATCCAGGGAATTGTGACCAAGCCGCAGGGGCAGATCGTTTTTATCGATACGCCGGGACTGCACGAAGCCGATTCGGCGCTGGGACGCCAAATGATGCAAGAAGTGGCGGCCGCGCTTGAGGGCATCGACGTATTGCTGCTAATGGTGGATGCCAGCCGGATGCTTCCGCATGCGGACGATTTGCTGTTGGAGAAGGCGAAACGTTTTCGCGGAAAGACGATTCTGGCGCTCAACAAGGTAGATCGATTAGCCAAGCCAAAGCTTCTCCCTCTGATCGATTCCTTTGCCAAGGTCTTCGAGTTTGCGGCGATCGTGCCCATCTCCGCGCTAAACGGCGCCGGATGCGAAGAGCTGCTTGACGAAACTCTGAAACAACTGCCGCAAGGAGAGCCATACTTCCCTGAAGACCAGGTGACGGACCAGCCCGAACGATTTCTGGCGGCAGAGATCATTCGCGAGAAAGCCATACAGGTGATGTACCACGAGGTGCCGTATGCGCTGGCGGTCGTGATTGAAAAATATGAGGAGACCCCCAAGCTGCTGCGCATCGAAGCGCTTATGAACGTGGAGCGCGATTCTCAGAAAAAGATACTCATCGGCCACAAGGGCGAGATGCTCAAAAAAATCGGAACGGAAGCCCGCAAGGAACTCGAGGCCATCCTCGGCAGCAAGATCTACTTGGGACTATTCGTGAAAGTTGCGCCGGATTGGAGGGAAAATCCCCAGAAGGTGCGCGAGCTCGACTGGCGCTACCAACTGGAAGGGCTTGCGGGCGAGCTGGAAGACAAAGAATAGGGAGAGCTTGTGACCTGCTGATTGCGAGTTCCAGTCGTTCAATCGCAGAAGTCCAGATTATGTTGCGGAACTAATAGTTCGAAGGGGCCCCCTGGCGACCGTAGCCTCCGAAAGACCAGCGCACACCAAAAGTAGCATAAAGGCCGTAAGAGCCATTGGTGTGAAGGTCCGCCGTTCCCAGCGACTTGCTGTAACGTCCCAGCCAATCCACTTGATGTTGCGTCGCACGCAATTCGAAGTTCCGCGGCAATTGGAAACCAATTCCAATCGAGCGCTCGTAAGCAATCGGCGCCATGGAAGCGGTATAGGAGAGCTGCGGGATATTTCTTCCAAAGCTGAACTTGGGTTCAAAAAACAGAAAAAAATGCCGCGCCGGAGTGCGGCCCAACGGTTGAAACTCAATGTATCCGCTGTAGAGATAGCGGGCATAAGCCGTGCATGTGGAAGTTGTCCCGCCGGCACTGGCCGGCTGCGGAAACATGCAACGGCCAAGATCCGGTTCGTTGTGCGACGGGGCCACGGAGAAATCCGTGTAGCCACGAACCCAGTTATTGGGAAAAAACGTCCGTGGTTGCGGGGCGAAATGGGATACGGTGGCCGATTCGGCGGCAGTACTCTGGGCGTGCACGGCAAAAGCAGAAATGGTCAAGGCTACGGTCAGAAAGGCAAGAACTCTCTTCATCAGCACTCTCCAAGTTTCCGACGTGCTTTGTAAAGCGATTGGCCGTCCGGTGAAGGGCGTTCAGAATCTCAGTGAATGAAGCGGCGGTAGACAGAGAGCGTGCGGATGAGAACCGCTGTTCCAGTCATTGTTGGAAGTGTGATGCACCGGTGGGACGGATTCTATATGAATTTGGGGTCTCAGGGGAAAGTGAAAGTACACGGAGAGAAGCGAATCCAACAATACGGCAAGTCTTAATCAGGGGCAGCGATTCCGAGAGACTTCATTTTGCGGTAGAGGTGGCTGCGCTCCAGGCCAAGAGCCGTTGCTGTTTGCGTCATGTTCCAGCGGTTCTCCTGGAGTTTGCGCAGAATGAATTCCCGCTCGTAGGCGCTACGTGCTTCGTGCAGCGTCGAGTAAGGATGGTGAGGGCTTTCCGCGGCGCCACGGAAGAGCTCCGGCGGGAGGTGATGCGGCTCGATGCGCGCCTGGGGGCAGACGATGACCAGCCGTTCGACGAGGTTTCGCAGCTCGCGGACATTGCCAGGCCAGGGATAACGGATGAGGATTTCCATGGCGGAATCGCCCAGCTCGCGCGTTTTCTTTCCATACGCCGAACTGAATTCACGCAAGAAATATCTTGCCAGCGTGGGGATATCCTCCATGCGGTCGCGCAGGGCGGGCACGTAAAAGGGAATCACGTTGAGGCGATAGAAAAGGTCCTGGCGAAAAGCGCCGCGCGCGATTTCCTGTTCGAGATGCTTGTTCGTTGCGGCGATGACGCGCACGTCCACGCTCAAGGTTTCATTCGAGCCCACGCGCTCGAAACGCTGTTCCTCGAGAACACGCAGAACCTTCGATTGCGTGCGCAGACTCATATCGCCGATTTCATCGAGGAAGAGTGTCCCGCCGTCGGCCATTTGAAATTTGCCGGTCTTGTCTTCCGTCGCGCCGGTAAAGCTGCCCTTGATGTGGCCGAAGAGTTCGGACTCGATCAGTTCCTCGGGAATCGCCGCGCAATTGACTTCCACGAAAGGGCCCTTGTTGCGAAGGCTGGCGGCATGCAACGCGCGGGCAACAAGTTCCTTGCCGGTGCCGCTTTCACCGTAGATCAGCACGCGCCCATTGGTCGGGGCCGTGACGGCAATCTGCTGACGCATCGCCTTCATGGGAACGCTGTCGCCGATAACCTGGTAGCGGTAACCCAGTTCGCTTCGCAACAGGTGGTTCTCCTCTTCGAGGCGGCGCTGTTGAATGGCGTTGCGAACCAGGACGATGATCTTTTCAAGCGAGAGAGGCTTCTCGATGAAATCGAAGGCCCCGAGCTTCGTGGCGCGTACGGCGGTCTCGATTGTGCCGTGGCCGGAAATCATGATGACCGCGGGCGGGCGCGGAGACGCTTGCAAGCGGCTCAGCGCTTCGAGGCCGTCGATCCCCGGAAGCCAGACGTCCAGGAGAACGACCTCGAAATTGCCCGCGGCGGCGCACTCCAAGGCCTCCTCAGCCGAACCCACGGCTTCAACACGGTAGCCCTCGTCCTTGAGAATGGAGGAGAGAGATTCACGAATGCCAGCCTCGTCGTCCACGACGAGGAGATGAGGTCCCGGAGTCATCGAGTCGCGTCTGATCCATTGTGGTCGGCAAGGGAGGCGGGCGTCAATTCGGCTACCGGAAGTTCCACAAGGAAGCGCGATCCCAGCGGAAGGTTGTCCTCGACGTGGATACTGCCGCCGTGTTCGGCCACGATGCGGGCGGCGATGGCGAGGCCAAGTCCGGTTCCGCGATCCTTGGTTGAGAAATGCGGAAGGAACAGCTTGTCCTTGTCTTCCGGCGAGATGCCGGAACCAGTGTCCGATACGCAGATTACTACGGTCTCCGCATCGGAATGCGTCATTGTCGAAACGAGGATTTCGCGAAACGTTGAGTTCTCCAGCGCCTCCGCGGCATTGTCGATGAGATTCACGACCACACTGCGGAGCAGCCCACCGTCGGCGCGCACGGCCGGCAGATTTTCGTCAAGGGCCGTCTTGAGCGTGATGCCATCGAGCCGCCCCGAGAATACTTCCACCGCCTGATGGACGATCGTGTTGGCATTCACCGGCACAAGCTTGGCGGTGGGGAAGCGCACGAATTGCGAAAACTCGTTGACCAGCGCAGCGAGAGTGGACACCTCACGCTCGATCAGGCGCGAACATTCCTGGACCAGTTTCGCCAATTCCGCATGGCGGACCGCCGGCGATTGGGAGACGTCGCGGCGCTCGAGGAATCGCAGCAGACGCTGGGCCGAAAGCTGAATCGGAGTCAGCGGATTCTTGATCTCATGAGCGATTCGCCGCGCGACTTCCTGCCACGCCGCCGATTTCTGCGCGCGGAGCACTTCCGTCAGATCGTCGAGCACCAGGACGTAGCCAGTGTTCGCCCGGCGCGGCCCCAGGGAACTCACCGTGACGGCGAGATGCAGCACGCGTCCGCCGGCGACCGTTTCAATTTCCCGCGACACGACTCCCATGCGCAAGGATCTACGCATCAGATAGTGCACGATGCGCGTTGCGTCCGCTCCGAGCAATCCTTCGAGAGAGGAAAAAACAGGATCGGCACCGTTGATGCCGAACAACCTTGAAACCGAACTGTTCACCCGGAGAATGGCGCCTCCAGCATCCAGTGAAATAACCCCCGTGGGAATATTCTCAAGAACGGTCTCCATGAGCTGGCGCCTGCGCTCGAGTTCCTGGACCGCGTGCTGGAGATTCCGCGTGAATTGGTCGATTTGCGAGCGGCTGTCGTGCAACTGCGTGGTCATGGTATTAAAGGAGCGCACCAGGATCCCCAACTCATCCTGAGCTTGCTCCGGAACCTGGTATTCAAAATTGCCGGAGGAAACTTCACGCGTCCCTTCCGCGAGCGCCTGAATCGGCACGGTGACCTGCTTCGCCAGAAACAACGCCACCCACATCACCGCGGACAGCAGTAGCACGGTGAAAAGAAGCAAAATCAGAAGCATCTGCCGCTTCAGTGCGCGCAGATCCTGCTTTTCCTGGTAATACTCACGCGTCTGGGACTGAATGGCAGTCAGCCGCTGAAGCACGTCAGGGCTGGTACGATATCCGGCAACGACAAATCCCGCTGCCGGGCCTTCCTGCAAGGCCGGGACTCGCGCAGTGAAGTAGCTCCTTCCTTCCGCCGCCCAGACCTCCACTCCGCTCGTTAACAATCGCAAATACTGTCCTGGAATATCCGGCCGCACACAAATCGCGCCAGTGCGATCTTCCGGCTGATCGTCACAGACGATGCCGCCGCGTATCACTTTGCCACTGCGATCCAGAATCCAGGCTGCATCCGCGCCCTTTGCGAATACGTGCTGCAGAAATTCCGTCTCGGGACGAGTTGCCTCCGCGCGCGCCTGCAAAGCCAGCCCGCGAAGCCGAGGCAATTGTGCCCGTCCCAGATCGTTCAGAAGTTTCTGCGTCTCGTCGGAGGCGATCTCGAGCGGTTTCGGGAACCATAGCAGCAAGCTGCGGTTGATCAACGAATAGCTGACGATGAACATAAAAATGATCGGAAGAAGGGATATGGCCATCGCGCCGACAACCATCTTCGTCTTGAAGCGAGCGCCGAGCTGTTCCCTTCTGCGTTCCACCCAGAGCCGCAGAATGGTGCGCGCGAGGATGAGGCCAAAGACAAGAAACGCGGCGGTGATAAAACTGGACACGGCGTAGAGCGCCATCACGGCGCGCCAACTCTTCGGCTCAAAAGGCACATTAAGAGATCCAAAGGTAAAGACCGCCGCGAGGAGCAGCGTCAGGAGGACTCCGCCGACCGCGAGACCCCAGCGTTGCTTGTTGTTCAATCGGCTCATGGCTAGACCATCGTCAACTCAGGCCTTGAAGCTTACATCGGCTCCGTAAGGCAGCGCTTGAGTCAAATCCGCGGATACTCTTGTTCGCCACCGGCAGGCCCTGCACAAAATGTGTCATTGTTGTCCGCGCTGCATATCTCTGGCACGATAGCCAGCGTGGGGAGGCAAGTCAAGATTTCTGCCTGTCCTTCGCTCGCGCAACCTGCCCTTGCGGGCAGGTATTAGCCATTTCAGAACGGAGCGCGAAATTCTGGCTATCTTCCCCTCCCGCATTTGTTAAGGTGAGCGCTGGGTGCAAACCCGCCGGGAGTACTGTGGATGTCCGTCCGTCTGGGCGAAATATTAGTTAAGGAAAGCCTGATCACGCAGGACCAGCTCCAAAAGGCGCTCGAGTTTCAGCGCGCCAATGGAGGCAAGCTGGGAAGCTGCCTGACGAAAATGGGCTTTATCACCGATGACGACATCACCGGCGTGCTTTCCCGTCAGTATGGCGTTCCTTCCATAAACCTGAAGTATTACGAAATCGATCCCAACGTTATCAAACTCATTCCCCAGGATACGGCATCGCGGTACCAGGTGATTCCGCTGTCGCGCGTCGGTTCGGTTCTTACCATCGCCATGACCGATCCCACCAACGTCTTTGCAATGGACGACATCAAGTTCATGACCGGATTCAACGTCGAGCCGGTTGTCGCCTCGGAATCGGCCATCGGCGACGCCATCACGCGCTTTTATGGCGGGACGTCAACGAATCAAGAAGAAATCAGCAACTTGATGAAAGACCTCGTTGATGAAGAGAATGAGCTGGAGCTAGCCGCCGAAGAATCAGAGATGGACCTTGCCACTCTGGAAAAAGCGGCGGAAGAAGCTCCCATCATCAAGCTTGTGAACTTGATCTTGACGGACTCGGTCAAGCGTGGAGCCAGCGATATCCATATCGAGCCTTATGAGCTTGAGATGCGCGTAAGGTTCCGCATTGACGGGCAGCTTGCCACGGTAATGACTCCGCCCTTGCGCCTGAAGGACGCGATCACCAGCCGCTTGAAGATCATGGCCAAACTGGACATCGCGGAAAAACGCTTGCCGCAAGACGGCCGCATCATGATTAAGTACAAGGCCGATGGCAAGAAAAAGGAACTGGACTTCCGCGTTTCGACCGTGCCCACGCTCTACGGCGAAAAGGTCGTTATGCGGTTGCTGGACAAGGAAAACCTCCGGCTGGACATGACCAAGCTCGGGTTTGAACCCGAGTCGCTGAAGAAATTCGAGCGCAACATCTTAAAGCCCTACGGCATGGTTCTGGTAACCGGTCCAACGGGTTCGGGTAAAACGAACACGCTGTATTCCTCCGTCGCCACGCTAAACACCGTCGACACCAACATCATGACCGCGGAAGACCCGGTCGAGTTCCAATTGGCCGGCATCAACCAGGTACAGATGAAGGAGCAGATTGGCCTGAACTTTGCCGCCGCGCTCCGCGCCTTCCTGCGCCAGGATCCCAACATCATTCTGGTCGGCGAGATTCGCGACTTTGAAACGGCGGAAATCGGAGTCAAGGCCGCGCTCACGGGACACTTGGTGCTCTCGACGCTGCACACCAACGACGCGCCTTCGACCATCAGCCGCTTGATGAACATGGGTATCGAGCCTTTTCTCGTGGCCACGTCAGTGAACCTGATTTGCGCGCAGCGTCTCGTGAGGCGCATCTGTTCGAACTGCAAGGAAGAGCTGGAGGTTCCGCAGCAGGCATTGATCGACGCTGGGTACACTCCCGAAGAGGCCAAGACTACCAAGATTTACCACGGCAAAGGCTGCACTACCTGTAACAAGCGCGGCTACAAGGGCCGCACGGGCCTCTACGAGGTCATGGAAATTAACGATGAGCTGCGCGAATTGATTCTTGTTGGCGCCTCGGCGCTGGAGCTGAAGAAAAAAGCGATCGAGCAGGGCATGATCACCCTGCGGCGCAGCGGTTTGATCAAGGTTGCGCTTGGACAGACCACCATGGAAGAAGTCCTGCGCGAAACGGTTTTGTAGAACTGAGGGAGACTGATGGCTGGAATCACGCTGAGTGAATTGCTGAAGAAGATGATCGAGATGGGCGGCAGCGACCTCCACATCACGACGAACAGCGCGCCACGCGTCCGTGTGCACGGCCGGCTCCGGCCTCTGGACATGCCCCCGCTGACGGCGGCAGACACCAAATCTCTTGCTTATAGCGTTTTGACGGACGCGCAAAAGCACCGCTTCGAAGAAAACCTGGAGTTGGATTTTTCCTTTGGCTTGAAAAACCTGGCTCGCTTTCGCGGCAACGTTTTCAATCAGCGCGGTGCTGTAGGCGCGGTCTTTCGTACGATTCCGTGGGAAATCAAAGGCTTCGACGCTCTTGGATTGCCGCTGGTCGCGAAGGGATTGTGCGACAAGCCCCGTGGACTCGTCCTTGTGACCGGCCCGACGGGTTCCGGCAAGTCCACCACGCTCGCTGCCATGCTTGACAAGATCAACAGCGAACGTGAAGAGCACATGATCACCATCGAGGATCCCATCGAGTTTCTTCACAATCACAAGAAATGCCTGGTGAATCAGCGCGAAGTCCACGCTGACACACATTCCTTTGCCAATTCACTCCGTGCCGCGCTTCGTGAGGACCCCGACGTCGTGCTCATCGGCGAAATGCGCGATCTCGAAACGATTGAGTCGGCGCTGCGCATCGCGGAAACCGGGCATTTGACCTTCGCCACTCTGCACACCAATTCGGCGTCTTCGACTATCAACCGTATTATTGACGTTTTTCCTTCCCACCAGCAGCCGCAGATTCGTGCTCAGCTGTCCATGGTGTTGGAAGGGATTCTTTGTCAGGCGCTTCTCCCGCGGTCCGATGGACGGGGCCGCGCCATGATCATGGAAGTGCTCATACCCACGCCCGCCATCCGTAACCTGGTTCGCGAGGACAAAATCCACCAGATCTATTCCGCGATGCAGACCGGCACGGGGCAAACGGGCATGCAGACCTTCAACCAGGGACTGGCGAACGCGTACTTTCAAAAAATGATTACCTTGGACATGGCCCTTTCGCGTTCATCGAATCCCGACGAATTGCAGGACATGATCAACCGGGGAGTTTCAACACCTGGCAGCGGAACCAAGGCCCCGGTGAGCACTAAACGCTAGGAGAAACGACTTTGGCTGAACGGCCATACGCCCAAGAAATCGAAAGACTGAGGAGGCAAGAAAATGCCGGACTATAAATATCAGGGAACCAGCCGCTCCGGCGGCAGCGTCAGCGGGGTGATGACCGCCTCGAACAAGACTGAACTGGCGGGCCTGCTGAAGCGGCAACAGATCACCGCGACGAAAATGACCGAGAAGGGGAAGGAATTCAACATTCCTACCTTCGGTGGCGGCGTGAATGCGAAAGAGTTGGCAATTTTCACGCGCCAGTTCTCGGTTATGATCGACGCCGGTCTGCCTCTTGTCCAGTGTCTCGAGATTCTGGCAAGCCAGCAGGAGAATAAGTTCTTTCAAAAGATCCTGGCTGGGACCCGCGGCCAGGTCGAAGGCGGTGCGACGCTCTCTGCCGCGATGCGCAGTTCGCCGAAGGCTTTTGACGCCTTATACGTAAACATGGTCGAGGCCGGTGAAACCGGCGGTATTCTGGATACCATTCTGCAGCGGCTCTCGACCTACATCGAAAAGAACGTCAAGTTGCAGCGCGCCGTCAAGTCCGCCCTCGTCTATCCGGTGGGCGTCTTGACCGTTGCCGGCGGCGTTATCACCCTGCTGCTCTGGAAGGTCGTGCCGATTTTCGCTACCTTGTTTGCGGGTCTTGGCGTGGATCTCCCGCTGCCCACGAAGATCGTTATCGCTCTGAGTAACTTCATTGGCAGCATTTTTGGATTCCTCCTCCTCGTCGCCATCGTCGGCAGCATTGTTGGACTAAAGGCCTGGTATGGCACGCCGCAAGGCCGCTTTGTGCTCGATACCATTGTCCTGAAACTGCCCGTCCTGGGCATCTTGATGAGAAAGATCGCTGTCGCGCGGTTTACCAGGACTCTTGGCACGTTAATATCGAGCGGCGTGCCGATCCTTGAGGGACTCGACATCACCGCTAAAACCGCCGGCAACGCCGTCGTCGAAAAGGCCTTGCAACAAGTGCGAAGGTCTCTCGAAGAAGGCAAATCGCTCACCGAACCCTTGAAAGAAAGTGAAGTGTTTCCGGGTATGGTCACTCAGATGATCGCCGTGGGCGAGCAGACCGGAGCAATGGACGCCATGCTCTCGAAAATTGCCGATTTCTACGAAGAAGAAGTCGACGCAGCGGTCAAAGACTTGCTGACCGCCCTCGAACCTATCATGATCGTCTTTCTCGGCCTGGTCGTTGGCGGCGTGGTTATTTCCATGTATTTGCCGCTGTTCTCGCTCATCGGCAAGCTAAGTAATCACTAATTAGCTTTCGCCCGGACGGCGTTATTCTGTTGTGGAGGACAGAAAACACACTCTCTGTCCTCCGCCTTTCCTGCCAGGACTTGGGGATGCCGGGATAAAGGCGCGGGCGTGCGATGGATAAGAGCTTCGCAACAAGGGAATGGCTGGAATGGTTGACGCGTGTTCGTCTTCTGACGATCACGCTCATCCTGAGCATTGGAGTGGTTTGGCCGCAGTATGTTCCGGGCTTAAGCAGCAATCGCTTTTTTCTCCCACTGATCATTTTCTGGCTCACCCTTGGCATCATTCACCTCATTCTTTTGCGCTGGCTCCCGGTGGCGCGTTGGCACGGCGGACTGCAGGTCACGGCCGACGTCCTGATGGTGTCGCTATTGGTGTATTCCACAGGCCTGCAGGAGAGCTACTTCATCTCCCTCTATCTGCTGGTGATTATCGTTGCGAGCATTTTGTTTTCCCAGCGCATCGCCTATCTGACCGCCGCCAGTTCCTTTCTGCTTCTTGCCGGGATGACGGCGCTTGCATACGCGGGGAGGATTCCCCGCACCTTCTCCAGCCTGGCGACAACCGAGGGCCTTCGCACCTGGCTGGTCATGAATCTTCTTGGATTTTTCGCCGTGGCCTATCTGGCCAGCCTCCTGGCGCAGTCTCTTCGCAAAAAAGGCGTGGAGCTCGAAGAAAAGCGCGAGGAACTGCTCAGTCTGCAGGATTTCACCGAGGACATCATTCACTCCATGCGAGGTGGCTTGATCACCACGGACCTGACGGGACGCATTCTGCTGCTGAATCGTACCGGAGAGGAGATTCTCGGACTTCGCTTCGCGGAAGTACGCGGCAAGAGGCTTCAGGATCTGAATGACGATTTCTGGCTCCCCGGTCATTACGAGAGTAGCGAGAGACTTTCACTTAGAAAAGAAATTGACTTCCACACTCCTTCGGGCGATGTCCGTTATCTGGGCATCAGCATTTCTCCTCTGCGCTCGCGCGATTCGGAACGCGACGGCTACGTTTTCAATTTTCAGGACCTGACGGATCTTCGCCGACTCGAGCAGGAAGTCGCAACCAAGGAGCGTATGGCCGCCCTGGGGCGGCTTTCCGCCGCCATCGCCCATGAAATTCGGCAGCCGCTGACGGCTATGGCTGGCGCGGTCAAAGAACTGGCTCGTCTTGTGCCGCTCGAAGAAGATGAAAAACACCTTGTCAATATTGTCAGCAGGGAATCCGAGCGGCTTAACAATATCATCACCGACTTCCTTAACTATTCCCGTGAAAAAACTTATGAATTTCAGCAAGCGGACGTTCGCGGTCTGCTGGACGAAACCCTGATGCTAATGGAGAAGAAGCCGGAGATCGGTTCCAAGTACCGGATTGTGCGCGCATTCAACGGAAGGGAATTGCATGCCCGCGTGGATGCGAACAAAATCAAGCAGGTTTTCTGGAATCTCTGCGACAACGCGCTTCGCGCCATGCCCGGTGGTGGAACTCTTACCGTCAAAATGGAACAGCTCCCCTTCTGGCTGCGCATCGCCTTTCAAGACACCGGGATTGGCCTCGACTCACGCCAAAAAGCCAAGATTTTTGAACCGCTACAATCGGGTTTTGAGGGCGGCACTGGGCTGGGGCTCTCCATCGTCTACCAGATCGTGCAGGCCCACAGCGGAAAGATTGCCGTGATATCCGAAAAAGACCGTGGCGCTGAGTTTATCGTAGAACTCCCGCGAGTCACTTGAGGGGTTATGCAAGGAACAAAAGCTGTTATTAAGGAATCTGCACGCGAGATGCCCCATATTCTCGTTGTCGACGACGAGAAATCGATCGGCGAATTGCTGGAGATTACTTTTCGCAAGGAAGGACATCGCGTTGAAGTGGCGCACAGCGTGGACGCCGCCAAGCGCAAGCTCGAATCGCAGATCTACGACATTATCATCTCGGATATCCGCATGCCCGGCGCGGGCGGCGTGGATCTCCTTAAGTTCACGAAAGAGATTGCGCCAGAATCTTTCTTTCTTCTGATCACCGGTGTCCCGACCCTGGAGACCGCCATCGCCGCGATCAACGCCGGCGCCGATCGTTACGTCATAAAGGACCACGAACTCGTGGACCAATTGCGGCGTGCCGTTCATGAAGTCACCGAGAGCCTTAGATGGAAGAAGGAAGCCGGATATCTCCGGCGCGAACTCCGCAGGCTCACCGGGCTCGACAACATCGTTGGACAGAGCACCCGGATGCGCGCCATCTTCGACATGATTCAAACGGTCGCTCCTCAAACCAGTCGAGTTCTGATTACCGGAGAAAGCGGGACCGGTAAAGAGCTAGTTGCCCGGGCCATTCATGAAAACAGCGCCCGCTCCCAAGCTCCTTTCATCACCATCAATTGCGGGGCTTTCCCGGAAACGCTCCTCGAATCAGAGCTCTTCGGTTACATGAAGGGTGCATTTACGGGAGCTAACGAAAACCGCCAGGGACTGTTCCAGGCGGCCCACGGCGGCACCCTCTTCATGGACGAAATCGGAAACATGAGCTTGACGATGCAAGTGAAGCTCTACCGCGTCCTCCAGGAAGGCAAAGTCCGTCCGATCGGCAGCACCGAGGAATCGGACGTGGACGTCCGCATCATTGCCGCGACCAACAAGGATTTCGAAAAGGAGATTGCGGAGGGCCGTTTCCGCGAGGATCTTTATTATCGCCTTAGCGTAATTCCGATATTGGTGCCGCCTTTGCGCGAACGCCGCGAGGATATTCCCCTCCTTGCCCGCCATTTCCTCGAAAATTTCCGTAAGACGATGGAAAAACCGATTGAGGCTATCTCCCCGGAAGCGATGACACGCCTGGAATCCTACGATTGGCCTGGAAATGTTCGGGAGCTTGAAAACACCATGGAACGCGCCGTGGCTTTAGAGTCTGGCAGGGAGATTTCCCTGAGAGTGTTGCCGGACCGGATCGCCGGCTATGCTGGCGGATCCTCCATGCACGGCCCAGGGGCTCTAGTAGCGGACTTTCCAGCGGAGGGCGTGGATTTTGAAAAAGAAATCGCCCAAGCGGAGCGAGGCTATTTGCAAGCCGCATTGGAGAAGGCAGGAGGGGTTCGGACCAGGGCATCCGAGCTCCTGAAGATCAGTTACCGCTCGTTCCGGCACTACGCGAAAAAACACAACCTGTAAAATGAAAGCCAACTTCATTTTGCGGCTATGGCGCGCGGTGTCGAACTATGAGAAGACGCTCTTTCTCGTATTTGTTCTGAGCCTCCCCTTCCTCGATCCATTTGTGGCCGGCGACGGTGTCGGGTTCTACGCCTACGTGCGCTCTCCTTTGATCGATCACAATTTTAGTTTTTCGTCGGACTGGGAAAATCCGAAAAAAGACCTGCAGCAGCTCTTCCTCGTCGATCATTTTGTGGAAAATCCCATAACTAAGACCGGGCATTTGCCCAATTACTATCCAGTTGGACCTGCAATGCTCTGGAGCCCCTTCCTGATTGTCACCCACGTTGCGGTTCTTGCGTCCATCCGCATGGGTGCTCATGTCCTAGCCGATGGCCATTCCTGGCCTTACATGATAGCGATGGCCAGCGCAACGGCGCTATACGGGTTCGCGGGACTATGTCTCTCCTTCGCCGTGGCGCGAAGATTCGTCGCCGAACGATGGGCCTTTTGGGCCACCCTGGGCATCTGGATCGCCACGCCCCTGCCGGTCTTTATGTATTTGTGCCCATCCTGGCCCCACACGCACTCCGTTTTCGTGAACTCCCTCTTCCTCTGGTACTGGCTTCGAACGCGCGGCCCAAGAACACCTCGTCAATGGTTGCTGCTTGGCCTGCTTAGCGGCCTGATCATTGAAGTTCACTATCCTAATGTCGTTTTTCTTCTAGCCCCCGCGTACGAAATCGTTGCCTCTTATATCGAGGCATGGCGAAAGCAGTTCCAGGGCCCCGACGCGCTCCTAGAGTCCGCAAAGCGGCATTCGCTATGGGCCGCGGGTATTCTCGTCGCGCTGCTTCCAACGTTCGTAACGCGACAGATTGTGTTCGGAAACCCTTTCTCGGTGGGGGCCTACTCCCTTTGGAATTGGAAGGCTCCAGCATTTGGGCCTGTGTTATTTTCTACCGACCACGGGGTTCTTGTATTCGCGCCAATTCTCGTCCTGGCGCTCGCCGGGCTCGTTTATCTCTGCAGGCTGCAGCCGACCTTAGGAGTGACTTGCGTTTCGATCGTGATTGCCTTCTACTGCGTCATTGCTTTCTATCCTTGGTGGAGTGGAGTATTTGGGCCCGGCAATCGCTACTTCCTCTCCCTGACGCCTCTGTTTATTCTCGGCTTGGGCTATTTGTTTGGTCTTGCGGAGCGCCTTTGGAGAAATGAACGGGCAACTGCGTTGCGGCTCGTCCCGCTCACTCTCGCGTTCGTCCTTTGGAACTTGGGTCTGATCTTCCAGTGGAAGACGCATCTGATGCCTTGGTATACGAAGGTCTATTGGGAAGAAATCCTCTACAATCAATTCAGAATTGTCCCGGGTCAGGTCTTCCATGTCCTAAGCGAGAAATTCTGCTTGCGCTGTGACTCATTGAATTAAGTATCCGCGGCTTTCTTAGCCCCGGCTTCGGCGATCATTTTGCAGATGAAGTGCTAGCTTTGATGTGACGAATTGTGGCTTGTTTCGCAGACAAAAAATGTCGACCAAAAAGGTCAAGTCCACCTTTGGGACCGTAATATCCAAGTCAAAACAGGGCTACCTATTTAACAGCCTTATTATGACCAAGATACGGGAAGAGCAACGTCCTCGTACTAGGTCATCATGAAGAAACAGAAGGGTTTCTCTCTTATCGAATTGCTGATCGTCGTGGCGATTATTCTGATCATCGCGGCTATCGCCATTCCGAACTTGCTGCGCTCGAAGATCGCAGCCAATGAATCATCCGCGGTGGGTTCAGTTCGTACCATCAACACGGCGGAAGTGACGTATCAATCGAGCTGGGGCAGCGGTTTCGCTGTCGGCTTGACGAATTTGGGCGGAGCCTCCCCGTGCGTCGCCGCGACTTCGGCCGCAGCTTGCTTAATCGACCCCCTCTTGAGCGTCGCCCCTAATACGAAGAGCGAAGAGCGGCTATGTGTTCAACGCTGCGGGTACTCTTCTGGTTGGCGGCGTACTCAACGGATTCGAAGTGAATGCCACTCCAGCCACTGTGCAGACGACCGGCGTGCGTGCCTTCTGCGCGGACCAGACTGGGCTGATCCAGTTTGTGACCCCAGGTGCTGCCCCCATCGGCGTTGCGGCGGGAGCATGCGCTGCGGTTCCGAACACGCCTGGAGTTTCCGGTCCGATCGGCAACTAACTCCTGAGCTAAGCTAACCATCGGCACAAGGGAGGAAGCTTCGCTTCCTCCTTATTTTTTGCCCGGGACTGTTGCGAGCAATACGCAAGACGTGAAGATCTTCGATACAGCGCAATTGGCTCCTCCTTTGCTATGATTCCAGGTAATCTTAGGAAACTCCGTGGGTTGGCATGCCGAGCCGTCAGAGAAGTGGCCCGTAAAGTGCTCCCATTTACCTGGAGAGCTTTCAGCTGGAGAGCTTTCAGTTTGTCGGCTCTGAAAGGAAACATTGACGTTCGGTAGGGTCACTATGAAAAGACCACAGAAAGGCTTTTCGCTCGTCGAGCTTCTGATCGTCGTGACCATCATTTTGATCATTGCGGCTATGGTGATTCCGAACTTGCTGCGCTCGAAGATTGCAGCGAACGATTCATCCGCTGTGGCCGCGATCCGCAACATCAACACGGCGGAAGTGACGTATCAGTCGACTTGGGGCATCGGTTTTGCGCCTAATTTGACGAGTTTGGGTGGAGCCTCCCCTTGCGCCGTCGCGACGTCGGCGGCAGCCTGCATCATCGACCCCCTTTTGAGCGTCGCCCCGTTCACGAAGAGCGGCTATGTGTTCGCCGCTGCCGGAACTATCCCGATTGCCGGCGTCAACAATGGATTCGAACTGAATGCCACTCCAGGTGTGGTGCAGGTGACCGGCGTGCGTGCGTTCTGCGGGGACCAGACTGGGCTGATCCAGTTTGTCACTCCGGGTCCTGCTCCTATCGGACTAGCCGCGGGAACTTGCGCCGCAGTTCCGAACGTTCCCGGTACTTCCGGTCCCGTCAACTAACTCCAAGGCTGAACCGCATTATGGACGGAGGAAGTTTCGCTTCCTCCGTTTTTTCTTTCGAAGTGTCAGGCACGGGCACCGCGCGTGTCTTTCCGCTTGGCCGGATACTCTGTAAGATGGGAAAGTGACTTCTCGTATGCGTGTCGCCGTCGCCTGCCTTCTTCTGATGCCGCCGTTCGTAGATATCTCCATCCATGTGAAGCGGTTTGAGGCTACGTATCGCGGCGCGCGCACGCTGCAAGTAACTTTTCTTGAGCGCTACTCCGAAAACGGGCATATCGTGCGCACTGAGGCCGGCATAGCCTATTTCCGCCGCCCTGGCAAAATGCGCTGGGAGTACGAATCCCCTGAAAAAAATCTCTTCCTTGTCGACGGCAAATCGGCCTGGTTCTATGTTCCGGCAGACCACATCGTGACTCGGGTTCCCGCGAAACAGAGCACCGATTGGCGAACGCCCCTGGCGTTGCTTGCGGGCGAAGTGAAACTGTCGCGGATTTGCGAGCGAGTTGATCTTGCTGCTGCTGAAAAGCCGGAGAAGGATGGCGACGCGGTGCTATCCTGTCTGCTCAAGGGCTCAGCCATCAGCGCCGGCCAAACCCTCGGGAAGGGCGCCGTTGATTCGAATAGAGACGTACTTCTTCTCGAAGTTGCGCAGGATACCAGCGAACTTGTTCGCGCAGTTGTGCGCGGCAGCGGAGGTGTCCGTATCGAGTTCAAATTCAAGGACTGGCAGTTTGATCCTCCACTTCCTGATTCTTTCTTCCGCTTCGAACTCCCTCGCGGAGTGGCCATTGTGAACGGAGAAATGCCCCTTGGCGAAGGTCGGGTAAACCCCTGAGCACGCAGACGTTCCCCGCCCGTTTCCTAGGAAGGAACAGCCAACCTCGCGGGCCTTCCCCGCATATCAACTAGTTGAGGTAAACTGAATGCGTATGGGTCAATTCCTTTGCCGCGTCGCGGATGCCGATGGACGTGTCTTTTCGCACGTCGAACCCGCGAGTTCGCTGGATGAAGCGCGCCAGAAACTCGTGGACCGGGGATTGTACGTGTATTCCGTGGAATCCCGGGGTGGTCGTCTGGCCGATCTAGTCCGGCGGAAGAGTGGACGCCAGGTTGACGGTTCGGAATTTCTCATCCTCAACCAACAGTTCAACACCCTCATCAAAGCGGGCTTGCCGATCTTGAAGTCCCTGGATCTTCTCGCCACGCGCGCCTCCTCTCCCAAGCTTCGTCCGGTTATCTCGCAGATTCGCGACCGCGTAAGAGAAGGAAAGTCGCTTTCCGAGGCTGTTGCCGAAGCCGGCGTTTTTTCCAAAGTCTATTCGACAGCCATCCTTGCGGGAGAGAAGAGCGGGAACCTGCCGGGCGTATTGGAGTATTACATCGCCTATCAGCGGGTCAGCACGGGCGTGCGCAAGAAGATTCTCGCTTCACTCGTCTACCCCGTTTTGTTGATCACTGTGGCGATCGTTATCGTCACTTACCTGGTCACCGCGGTGATTCCAAAGTTTGCTTTGCTTTACCGCGACTTGAACGTGGAGCTCCCCGGTCCCACCCGGCTGTTGATCGCCTTAACGGTCGATTATCGCTATGCTTTTTTAGGAGCCGTGGCGTTGCTGGCCGTGGCGGCGGCCGGCGTTTTTCTTTGGTCCCGTACCGAAGAAGGCGGAACGGCCTTCGATCGTTTCAAGTTCCACTTGCCGGTGATTGGCGATACGCTCCTCAAATTTCAAGTTGCGCAATTCTCGCGCACGCTTTCCACGCTTTTGACGGGTGGCACGCCCTTGGTGGCCGGACTCCAGACCGCCAGCGATGCCATCACCAGTAAATTGTTGCGCTCTACCGTCAACCAGGCGACTCAGATGGTGCGCGAAGGAGAATCTATGCACGCCGCCCTGGCTGCCAAGGGCGTGATGCCCGAATTGGCCCTTGATATGATAGAGGTTGGCGAGTCGAGCGGCGCGCTTGCTCCCATGCTGAACAGCGTCGCCGAGTTTTATGAAGAAGAGGTCAACCTCCGGTTAACGGCGCTTGTTTCTCTCATCGAGCCGATTCTATTAATTTTTATGGGATTGCTCGTTGCGTTCATCCTGATTTCCCTGTACCTGCCCATCTTTTCTTTTTCGGCAACCGGGGCGGTTAAGTAAGGAACCATGGCTACGACTGAACAGCTTCCTCCGGCGCCCGGACTCCCGGGCGAAGGTGACGAACACAACGAGCGCGAGTTCGCGCGCAAACTCGCCGAACGATACCGCTTCGCGTTCATTGATCTGCGCGAGCAGCGCATCGATGCCGAACTGTTTCGAACCATCCCCGCGGACCTGATGTTCCGCTATAACTTCGTGCCGCTCGAATTGCAGAACAATGTTTTGGCCATTGCGGCCGCGGATCCCGGCCAGGTGCAGATGAGTGATGAGCTGCCCCTCCTGCTGGGCAAGAAACTTTTGATTCGCGTCGCTACCGCCCGCCAAATCGGCGACATTCTAAAACGCACCGAGCAATCGCAGCGCGTTCTCGAGCAAGCCACCGAAGCTTTCACTCTTCAGACTTCCAAGGAGGACGAGGAAAGCGACGAGACGATTTCCGGCGACCGCCTGACCCGCGACAGCACTGCCAGCCCGGTCGTGCGTCTCGTCGAGACCATCATCTTCACCGCGCTCGAGCGCCGCGCCAGCGACATCCACATCGAAGCTCGTGATTCCGAAGTCGCCGTCAAATACCGTATTGATGGCGTCTTACAGCACGCCATGCAGCCCATCGCCAAGGAATGGCATTCCACGGTCCTCTCCCGAATCAAAGTGCTCAGCGATCTAGACATTGCCGAGCGCCGCGTCCCTCAAGATGGGCGCTTCCGCGTGAAATACAAGGGCCGCTACATCGATTTGCGCGTCTCCATCATGCCCGCCAGCCACGGCGAAGACGCCGTTCTTCGCGTCCTTGACAAGGAAACGCTTTCGGAAAAATTTTCCAGCCTGACTCTCGACGTTGTCGGTTTCTCCGCCGAAGAGACCCGCCGCTTCCGGCGCTATATTCGGGAGCCCTATGGCATGGTCTTAGTCACGGGCCCCACGGGGTCCGGCAAGACCACTACGCTCTACGCGGCCATCAATGAAATCAAGACCGACGAAGACAAGATCGTCACCATCGAAGATCCCGTCGAATATCAGCTTCGTGGCATCACACAGATTCCGGTCAACGAGAAGAAGGGGCTCACTTTTGCGCGCGGCTTGCGCTCTATCCTCCGCCACGATCCGGACAAGATCATGGTTGGCGAAATCCGCGACCAGGAAACCGCCCAAATCGCCATCCAGTCGGCGCTCACTGGCCACCTCGTTTTCACCACCGTCCACGCCAATAACGTGACGGACGTCATCGGCCGCTTCATTAACATGGGCGTCGAGCCGTACAATTTTGTCTCCGCTCTCAATTGTATTATGGCGCAGCGGCTGGTTCGCGTGATCTGTACAAACTGCAAGAAGCCCAAGAGATACTCTCCCGAGGAACTGAAAGAAGCGGGGATTGATCCGGCGGTGTGGGCCAACGTCACGTTTGCCGAGGGCGCAGGGTGCCTGGAATGTTCCGGCACTGGGTATCATGGTCGTACCGCGATTTGTGAATTGCTCGATCTCACCGACCGCATCCGAGAAATGATCGTGGATCGTCGGCCCACTTCGGAGATCAAGCGCGTCGCTTGCGAAGAGGGCATGATCACCCTGCGCGAAAGCGGGCTGGCCAAAATTCGCGCGGGCATCACCACCGTGAAAGAGATTAACAAGGTGACTTTCGTTGAGTAGCGCCACTGCAATCCGCCAGGGTATTTACCAGTTCCAGTGGGCACGCAGCATGGCGCGCTGGCTGGACGCCTTGCCGCACATTTCCTTGGCCATCGAAGTCGCTTCGGAGCGTGTGGCAGCGGCCCGCTGGGGCCGCGCGGGTTCGCTGGAGGCGTATGCTGTGGAGGCGCTCCCGGTCGGAGTTCTTGTTCCGTCGGCCGTCGAAACCAACATCACGAATAATGCCGCCGTCAAAGCCGCGGTTGCCAATGTGTGCGACCGTTTGCGCGCGCGTGATGAAGACGTTGCCATGATCCTTCCCGATACTGTCATTCGCGTTTTCGTGCAGCACTTTGAGGAATTCCCGCGCTCGGCAGCCGAAGCAGAGCCGATGCTGCGGTGGAAGCTGAAGAAAAGTGTCCCCTTTGAGGCCGATGAAACAGTTATTTCCTACATGCGCCAGGCTCCCCGCGAAGCCGGCTTGGACGTAGTCACCGCGCTCGCCCGTCTCCGTATCATTCGTGAATACGAATCCCTTGTCGAGGGAATCAGTCTGTATCCCGGAGTAGTGCTTAGTTCTTCGCTGGCTGCCATCTCGCTTCTCGACGACGAAAAACCGACGCTCCTCGCGCGTGTCTCGGGTTCCACGCTGACCACTGCGATCGTCCGCGGTGGCATTTTGTGCGGCTATCGTTGCACCGACCTGCCTGCGCGCGGCGCGGGCCTCACGCCGCAAATGCTTCTCGAGGAGATTTTTCCCGTGGCGGCGTATTATCAGGATACCTGGCAGGAAACCATTCGATCCGTCCGCGTCGCTGGGCTTGGCTCGCGCCTTCAGGAATTTGTCAAGCCTCTCGAGGACGAATTTCATTGCGAGGTACGTTCGCTGCTCGGCTCCGCGGTCTCGGAAGGCCTGATCAAGGAAGATGCTCGTCCGCTGGCGGATCGCGACTTGGAAGGTTTGGTCGGATGGATGCTCCAGCGGGGCTAGAATCGGTTCTGCAAACTGAGGCGTGAATTAGGCATGAAAGTTCGGCTTAACTTGGCGACCAAGGCGCTGGCAACCCACCGGCGGTTCCTGGCGGGTGCTGGTCTCACGGCTTTCTTCGCCGGTCTTGCTTTTCTGGGCCTGGGGTGGCACGTGTATTCCGCCCGCAAAGCCCAGGCGGAGCTGCGCCTCCGCACGGAAAAAACGCGCCGGGAGATGGCCACTCTCGAAGCGCAGCGTAAGGACCTGGACCGTTATTTCAAGCAAAAGGAGATCGCCGACTTACATGACCGCGCCACTTTCATTAACACCCTTCTCGACGCGCGCAGCTTTAATTGGACGCTGATGTTCATGGATCTGGAACGCATCCTGCCCGGCGGCGTGCGCGTCATCAGCATCGCGCCAACTCAGGTGGGCGGCCATGTCGAGCTGAAATTGACCGTGGGTGCCGCTAACGACGAAGCTGAGCTGAAATTCGAACATGCCCTCGAAGAGTCCAAGGAGTTTACGGGACTTCAAATCCTGGATATCCGCCCGGGCAGTGCCACCGCCAATCAGAGCCCCGATCAAAGGATCGTCCAGTTGACCACCATCTATTCGAGGAGCTGATGCGGCGCGATTTCACAGTACGGAAGCGAATCATTCTCGGCGGCGTCGCTCTTCTGGTCATCGCGGATGTCGCCCTGGCGGCCTACAGTTGGGAGCTTTCCTCTGGGCCGCAGATCCTCGAACAAGGGGAAATGATACAGCACGATCTCTTGAAAGCCGATATTCAGCGCGCCCAGAAGATTCGCGACAACATTCCCGCCACTCAGAAAGATTGCGACCGTTTCGAGCGATCCCTTTTTCCGGCAAGTTCAGGCTATTCCGCCGTCAGAGCTGAGCTAGGCGCCATTGCCAGGAAAAGCGGAAGCCGGCTCGAGAATATCGCTTTCAAGCAGACGGATATTGCCAGTCGCGGAATGACGGAAGTCGCCATCGACGCCACCGTCAACGGTGACTATAAAAGTGTGATCGGGTTCTTGAACGGTTTGCAGCGCTCCGCCAGTCTGTATGCGGTGGACTCTTTGACGCTTGCTCCCGAGAGCGCCAATCAAACGTCCGCAAACATTATCAAAGTCGCCCTGCATCTCAAGACCTACTTCAGGACGGGAGCATGAAGCAAAAGAAACAATTCGCCGTCCTCGTCGTTCTCCTGCTGATCGCTGGCGCCATCTGGTTTTTTTATTTCGACCATGACAGGACTGTCGTGACCGCCGACGCCAAATCTGTTGTCCATAACTATAAGTTGCTTTCCGTTGACAACCCTCAGCTCCACATCGACGGCGTCGAAAGGGCTCGCAAAACGGAATACAAGAGCAGGGGCCGCAACATTTTCAGCCGGGAACTTCCGCCTCCGCCGCCTCCTTCGCATCCTCCCGTGAAGCCGGAGCAGTCCGGCCCGAAACCAGAGGTTCCTCCGCCACCACCGCCGCCTCCCACTCTTCCCGTGAAATTTTTTGGCTTCGGCACTGTTCCCAACGGCACCGTCCGTCTCGCATTCTTTACCGACGGGCAGGAAATTTTTGTTGTCGCCGAAGGCGAACTCTTGCTGAATCGCTTTCGAATCCTCAGGATTGGCAACGCCAATGTCGAATTCGAAGAAATTTCCACCGGGCTTCGCAACACCGCCCCCCTCGACGAGCAGGCAGCGCCGCAATAATATGGATGCCACACGCAAACGAACGGCAGCGAAGCGCAGCGAGCATGGTTATGCTCTGCTCGTGGTCGTCTTCCTCACCACCGTTTTGCTCATCTCCACCGTGGCGATCGCGCCGAACGTCCTCACCGAAGGCCGGCGCGAAAAAGAAAAAGATATGATCTGGCGCGGCAAGCAATACGCGCGCGGCGTGAAACTTTACTACCGTAAGATGGGGAAATTTCCTACTTCCCTCGACGATCTCACCAAGCCGAAGCTGGGTTCCCTGCGCTTTATGCGCCAGGCCTACAAAGACCCGATGAACAAAGAAGACGGTTCCTGGAGATTTATCTATGTGGGGCCGGCAGGCCAGTTGATGGGAAGCCTGAAACCACGCCAGAATCTCCAGCTTCCGCAGGCTGGCGCAATCGGCACTCCCGTGAGTGCATTGAATGGGCCGGGCAGCCCCGCACAATCTGGCACCTTCCAATCTGGCACGTTCGGCCAACCAGGCGGAATCGGTCAGCCCAACGCGGGCGTGCAGCCGGGCCAAACCGGGACGCAGCCTGCCGGGTCAACCTCCGGCGCGAATCCTTCCGCGACAACTGGGAATCCCGTCAGCGCCGACCAGGGGGATGCCTCGGGAAATTCGCCGGTGATTCCTTCGGGCGACACACCGACGATTATCGGTGGCAACATCATCGGTGTCGGGAGCAAGATCAACAAGTCTTCCATCATCATCTACGACAAAGCCAAGAACTATCGCCTCTTCGAATTTATCTGGGATCCGTCGAAGGATACTTTCGGCGTCGGGCAACCGGGGTTGCAGACCGGAACAGGATTGGGCCAGCCTCTAGGCCAGACTCCTTTCGGCCAGCAACCCGGACTGAATCCCACCAACCTGCAGAATCCGCAACAAAATCCGCAGCCGCCGCAGCAATAATTTTTATTGCTGCTGACTCTGAGGCTGTTCCGTCCGGGGTGGTGCAGACGCAGCGACTGGCGCAGGCGTAGCTGTCGGCGAAAGAGGAGTCGGGGCTTTCTTGGATGCTTCCGTTTTGCTCTTGTCGTAGCCGCGCTTGACGCGCCGCACGTACGAAATCGTCTCCGCATAGGGCGGAACGCGCCCGTATAGCTGCACCTTCTCTGGCCCGGCGTTGTACGCGGCGAGCGCCAGCGCCAGATCGTTGTTGTACTTCTGCAGCAGGTCGCGCAGGTAGCGGGTCCCGCCGTCGATATTCTCCGCCGGGTCATCAATATTTTTCACGCCGAGCTGCGCGGCAGTTTCGGGCAAGAGCTGCATCAGACCGCGCGCATTTTTGCGGGAGACAGCTTTGGGATCGAAGTTGGATTCCACAGCAATGACACTAGTGATCAAATCTGCATCCAGGTTGTACTTTTTCGCCGCCGCTTCCACCAAATCGCGGTAAAACGGCTGCGGACCGGCAGCCGCCGGGGGAGCAGCGGGCAAGGGCGCAAAAGTATCTTCCGGCTCGATGGATACGACATCGGCGGCGGGGACATCCACGAACCCGCCGCCCAGTTGCAAATGGTATTTGTCCCCCTGAAGTTGATAGCCCGTCACGTGCAGGCGCTGGCCGCTGCGTAGCACGACGTATTCCGCCCGCAGCGCCGGAGCCGCCAGAACGGCGAGCAGGAGTACGAGCGCGGCGCGGGTTAAACGCACGGTGCGGCCTCCCGCAACGCAAACTGCTCGATGGCTAGGGCTACACCATTTTCGTCGTTCGTGCCGGTTTCATGCCAGCCGTAGGTTTTCAACTCCGGCACGCTGTTTCCCATGACTACGGGAATCCCGGCAAACGAAAGCATTTCCAAGTCGTTGTGGTTGTCACCGATGGCCAGAATTTCTTCCCGTGCGATGCCGCGCAGCGCCGCCCATTCCGCCAGCGACGATCCCTTGGAGCAGCCCGCGGGGATGACATCAATCATCGCGAAATCCTTGTGCTCGTAGGAAGTCACGGCGAGGCGGAACTCTCCGGCGAAATCCGCGGCGCGCAGCCGGGCTTCCGCTTCGCGCATGGCCGCAATCCTGCCGCTCAGCATCACTTGGATGGGATCCTCCGTCAAGCAACTCTCCAGCGGGCGGGCTAGTCCGATGAATTCCAAGTTCCGCGAATAGTAGGCATAGCGCAGGGAATCGTCTGGGTCAAGCGATTCCAGCATCAGCTGATTCTCGCGCTGGCGCTCGAAAATCACGGCCGCGCCCTCGCGCCACTCCGGGGTGAGATGCAAAACCTGCGCCGCCGTTTGCTTTCGCAAAAGGTGCCGCAGGTGCGTGCGGCCCTCTTTGGAGCGGATCAGCGCGCCGTTGCTCACGATCAAGGTCAGCGCGCAATCCAGTTGATGCGCCACGGGCATAGCGAAGTCATAACGCCGCCCGGTAACCAGCGCCACCTCGATGCCACGCCGCGCCGCTTCCGCAATGGCCGCGCGGTTGGCCTCCGGAAGTTGCCAGCGGCTGTCGAGCAGGGTGCCGTCAATATCGAGCGCAATCAGTCGCACAGCCATAGAGTCATTCTACCTTGGATGCGATGCCTCTTGGCCGCATTGCACCAAGCGGATGGATATTCCCCGGTTTTTTGTAAGTGTTGCATCTAAAGGGCTTAGCCATTCCGTAAGTCTTTTGTTTGCAACACTTGCGGGGAGATTTGTAGGTGTTGCAGATAAAGGACTTAAAGCAGGAGTGGACAGTGACCCAACGCGGGGGGTGCACGTCAGCAGACAGCGGTGAGTCAAAGCATTGGCAGGAACCCTAAACCGGGAAGAGGCGAGAGGGCGAGGATGGGATTCGATATACACGGGAGAGAATAGCACGCCTTACTGAAGTTGTTAAGTGTTTTGCATTTAATGGTCGAAATTGAGGGTTGCATGGTTGTCATGGTGGGTTGAACGGCATTTGCACTGAGAAGACCAACAAGAAGAAAGGCAGAGTTAAAGGACTCGCCCTCAAAACCGAGAACGGGATACCCGGCTGCATTACGTGGCGGGATTCGTGTTTGACAGGCCGGGAGGGGAGGGCTAGGCTTTCGACCCGAGCGGAAGCTCAAAACGGAATTTCCGGAGTGATCGCTGACCCATGATCACACGTCGTGACTTCGCGAAACTTGCCGGCTTTGCCGCGGGAGGCATGGTTATCTCTTCCCGCGGTGAGCCGCAGGAAAAGCCATCTCCCGCAGCAACCGGAAATCCGGCTGCCGTTACCAGCGGCTTTATTCAAAACAAGGGTGCGGAAATCTACTACGAGCGCACCGGCAGCGGTCCCACAATCGTGTTTGCGCATGGGCTGGGCGGGAATCACCTTTCGTGGTGGCAACAGGTCCCCTATTTTTCACAGCAATACACCTGTGTTACCTTTGCACATCGCGGATTCTCGCCGTCGCGCATTACATCTGGCAGCGTCGATCCTACTTTGTTTGAAGAGGACCTGCTGGCGCTGGTTGACAAACTTGAGTTGACGAACGTTCAGCTCGTTGCGCAGTCCATGGGAGGGTGGACTTGCCTGAACTTTGCTCTGCGCCATCCGAAGCGCGCCCGGGCTTTGGTCATGGCGTCCACCGGAGGCGCGGTTGATCTGAACACACTCGACGCAGCTGACCGCAAGGGCATTGAAACCTGGGTTGCAGCGCACCGGGGGATTGAGGCTGAACTTCGCAAGCGGGGCATTCATCCGGCCGCCGGAGAGCGGATGGCGCACGGACAGCCTGCGCTGGAATTCTTATACCGGGAAATAGACCGCCTGAGCAGTGGCCTCGATAAAGAGGCGCTTCGCGCAAGACTATCGGCTGCGCGGACTTTGCCGGCCGAAGAGTTGAAGCGGCTGGCAGTGCCGGTGCTGTTCATCTCCGGTAAGGAGGACATCGTTTTTCCGCCTCCTGCGGCGGCGGCGCTTGCCAGGCTTGTTCCTGGAGCCAAGCTGGAATCCGTTCCTGAGGCCGGCCATTCTGTTTATTTCGAGCGGCCTGAGATTTTCAATCGGTTGGTGTCGGACTTCTTTAAGATGCACTCAGGGCCCGCTGCGGGTTCTGCCTCGTAAATCGTCGCCCCATAACTGGGTATGAAGGATCAATTAAAATAAAGAAGCTAGCGAAAAGCAGCCCCACCCTTGCACCCCCCCAAGATGGGCCAACCCGCGCGTTGGTGAAGTCTTTCTCCTTCTATGCCCGGCGTTTGCCTTCCATGGCTTCACGCAGGAGCTTGTTGATCCTGGTCTGGTATCCGCTTCCCTGGCGCTTCAGCCAGGCCAGTACATCGGCGTCGACGCGAATCGTCACGGGCTTTTTGATGGGACGGTAAAACTTTCCCACGACCGCACCCCTCCATTCCCGCACTTCGGGCGCATCCGTCAAATCGATCTTATCGTCCGGCATCCGCGCCAGCGCGGCAAGTTCCTTTGCCACTTTCCTAGAGACCTTCCTCATAGATTTTCCTTTCCCACGGCGTCGCCTTTCGCGCCGAAATGATCCGTATGAATTCCTCCCCGCCCTCTTCACGATGGGTATGTACGACTAGCAGCGGTACCACTCCAGCGGCTATTCCCAGCGTCTTCCAGCGCTCCTCCCGTTCCTCGGAGTGCTCCGGCACGCCGACGGCATGGGGATCGTCAAAAACCAGCGTCGCCGCTTCGAAGCTCACGCCGTGCTTTGCCCGATTCGCGCGATTCTTCCGCTCGTCCCACTCGAAGACCATCGCTGTAGCTATCTGATTGTACATACTATACCATACGTACAATCAGCGCAATACCACTCGCTGGACCACTCGCTGGACGTGCAAAAGCGCCCATTGAACGATGGCACAGTGAAGAACGAGAGATTCCTCTCTGAGCGTGCCGACCGCTGCGTCCCGCAAAAACCATCCGGGACCCAGAAAGCGCGCAGGCGCGAATGTGGAAGAGAAAATCGGCCTGCTCCGTTCGATCCCGCAAAAGCATCCGGGATGCAAACGACGCAAATGACGCTGTGGCCGGGGCGATACGGCAGCAAAAAGGCGTGTGCTAGACTTTCTCGGTGATGACGAAACCCACGAATGTCGTTGAGCTAGAGTGCTCGGCTTGCCGCAAGAAATACGACGCGTCCAAAGAACAGCACGTTTGCACCTGTGGGAAGCCGTTGCTGGCGCGATATGACCTGCGACGGGCTGCGGCTGCGCTGACGTTGGACAGCTTGAAGAGCCGGCCACGGACGCTGTGGCGCTACGCTGAAGTCCTGCCCAATGATCCGCCAGTTTCGCTGGGCGAAGGCATGACGGCGTTGGTCCATGCCGAGCGGCTTGGCGCGTCCATACGCTGCCGACAGGGGACCCTTCAGCGCCTGTACATCAAGGACGAAGGATTGAATCCGACGGGTTCGTTTAAGGCGCGGGGGATGACCGCGGCGGTCTCGCGGGCCAAGCAACTTGGCGCGAAGGCTTTGGCGGCTCCGACGGCCGGGAACGCGGGAGGTGCGCTTGCGGCTTACGCCGCGGCTGCGGGGCTGCCTGCAGTCATTGTGATGCCAGCGGACACGCCTTCGGCGAATGTGATGGAATGCCAGGCGTTCGGGGCGAAGGTCGTCAAGCTGAATGGGTTGATCTCCGATTGCGGGAAATACGTGGCCGAGCGCAAGGACCGCGAAGGCTGGTACGACGTTTCTACCCTCAAGGAGCCCTACCGCATCGAAGGCAAGAAGACTATGGGGTACGAATTGTGGGAGCAGTTTGGAGGGAAACTGCCGGACGTGATTCTTTATCCCACGGGAGGAGGCGTCGGGTTGATCGGCATGTGCAAAGCGTTTGACGAAATGCAGGAGATGGGCTGGATTGGCGCGGAGCGGCCACGCATGGTGGCCGTTCAGGCGGAAGGCTGCGCGCCCATCGTGCGGGCTTGGGAGGCGCACCAGAATTCGGCGCAGTTCTTCGAGAACGCGGCGACGGTTGCGTCCGGTTTGCGTGTTCCAGGGCCACTGGGCGATTTCTTGATCCTGAGCATGCTTCGGCAAACGAAGGGCACGGCGCTAACTGTCACCGACGAAGAGATGCTCGACGCTGGAAAGGAACTTGCGTCGCTCGAAGGAATATTCGCCGCTCCCGAAGGTGCGGCAACCGTGAGCGCAACAAGAAAGCTCGCTACGTCAGGGTGGATCAAGCCGGAAGAAACTGTGGTGCTCTTCAATACCGGCACTGGGTACAAATACGCTGAAGCCTGGCAACGGGCGCTGCAGTCCGGGCCGGGAGCGTAACCCCGTGGCTACGCGCAGACTCTATTACGACGACGCCTTTTTGAAAGAATTCACCGCGCGAGTGATGCACTGCGAAGTGCTGCCCCCGGACTTGAACGCGGGGATCACGGGGACTGCCTGGGGCTTGCTGCTGGACCGCACGGCGTTTTATCCCACGTCCGGTGGGCAGCCTAACGATTTGGGAAAAATCGGCGACGCCAACGTGCTCGACGTTCGCGATGAAGGCGAGACAATCCTACACGTTGTCGATCGCAAGCCGTCGGATCCGGAGGTGAACTGCTGCATCGACTGGCCGCGCCGATTCGGCCACATGCAACAGCACACCGGCCAGCATCTACTGTCCGCCATGTTTCAGGAGCGCTTCGGGCTAGCCACGGTTTCGTTCCATATGGGAAGCGAAATGTGCACGATTGACCTGCGCGGCCCCGAACCGAGCGACGAAATTCTTGAGGGCGCGGAACGCGCCGCGAATCGAATTATTTTCGAAGATCGCCCGGTCAACGTTCGCTACGGAACCGCGGACCAATTGTCGGAACTCGGCGTACGCAAAGGGGTGGAGCGCGACGGGATTCTGCGAGCGATCGAGATCGAGGGGGCTGATTTGCAGCCCTGCGGCGGCACGCACGTGAAGAGCACGGGACAGATCGGCGTCGTTCTGGTGCGGCGGTGCACCAAAGTCCGGCAGGACTGGCGCGTAGAATTTGTCTGCGGGGGCCGCGCGGAACGCGTCGCGCGCCATGATTTTCACTTGCTGCGTCAGACTGCCGAAAAATTGGCGTGCGCGGCGGAAGACACTGTCTCCGCTGCATCGCGCGCAGTGGCGGAACGCGACGCGAACTTCAAGACGGTCCGGACTTCGTTGCAACGCCTTGCAGAAGCTGAAGCCGCGCTCGCATTGCAGGCCACGGCGCCCGGTCCGCAGGGCCTGCGCATCCTTTCGCGTGTGTTTGAAGGTGTTCTCGCGGATTACCTCGGCTTCTTCGGCACGGCATTCGCGAAATCCGAGAAGGCGATTGCGCTCCTGGCCACGGTTGAGGATGGCCAGCTACTTTTCGCACAGCATCCATCCGCCGGGAAGGACATGAACGCACTTCTCAAACAGGTTTTGGAGGAAATTGGCGGCAAGGGCGGTGGTACTCGCGATTTCGCGCGCGGCCGGCTGAATGACGGCGCGTCGGCGAAGCGAGCGCTTTCTCTTGCCGAGAAACTTTTGGGTTAGAAGAATCGCGTGAGCACGCGATCCGGCAGCTTTTGTAAATCCACCAGCGTCAGGAAATCGATGGTCTTGAATTCTCGGTCGATGGCGGGCGGTCCGCAGACGCGCGCGGAAATATCAAGATACGCGCGGAACAGGCGGGGAAGGCCCGGAGGCGCGGCGCGCGAACCGTTCGGCCTGCACCCGCGCCCCTCCACGGGATTCGTTGTAAGTGACGGTTCGACGAGATATTTTTCGCGCAAGGTTTCGTAAAGCGCCATTCCTTCAGCCTCATCCTGAGAGGACAAGGAACTGCACCCAATCAGATAACGCGCGCCGCAGCTCATGGCGTACCGCGCGATGCCTTTCCACAGCATGTGCAAGACGTTGGTATTGCGGTAGTCCTCATGGACGCAAGCCCTGCCCAGCTCAAGGACTTCGGCGCGCAGCGTTTCGAACGGGCTGAAATCAAAAAACTCCTCGCCGTAATAACCGAGATTTCCCTTGGCGCGATAACCGCTCTGCATGCGATACGTTCCGGCCAGTTTACCAGTGGAAGCATCGCGAACCATTAAGTGGTCGCAGATGAAATCGAAGCGGTCGCGGTCCAGGCCAATTCGGGCGGAGCTGTCAAGGCCTTCGCCTAGCTCGCAATTGAAAACCAGATAACGCAGCCGCTGGCAGTCGATGACGTCGTCCAGTGTTTGCGCCATTCCTACACGGAAGAGGTCGGTGGTTGCGAGTGGATTTCCGCAGTCGTGAAGCAGAACAGCGGTTTTAAGCATGGTTCAAGTTTCGAATGAGGCACATTACGGGAATGTTTCAGAAGTGTGATTTGGATGTGTCCGGGGGTGGCCGATACGATACAACAGCCAGACGTATGGTCTTAGCTCGGTACCCCTCCGAGAGCTTTGTAGAGGGCGATTACCGCGACGTAGACTTCCATTTCGCTTTCGGCGACGGCGTCTTCGGCTTGCAACTGGGTGCGCTCGGCATCCAGCAAGGAGAGAAAATCAACTACACCTTCGCGGTAGCGCAAGCGGGCAATGTCGGCGGCGCGCTTGCTCTCGCGAGCTTGATCATTCAACTTGATGAGCCGAGTTTGCTGCGCATGGTAATTCGCGAGCGCGCTTTCCGTTTCTTCAAGCGCGCGGAGCACGGTATCTTCGTAGAAGGCGAGAGTCTCTTCCGTGGCGGCGCTCGAACCACGCACACGAGCGCGTGCGCGGCCTAAGTCGAACGCGGACCACGACAATCCAGGCGATACTGACCACGCGCGCGAGTCTCCGGTAAAAAAGGTGCTACCTCGCCCAGCCAGGAATCCGAGAAATCCGGAGACGCTAACCTGCGGGAACAGACTTGCGGCTGCGACTCCTTGACGCTCGGTGGCTGCGGCTAACCTTCGTTCGGCAGAGCGGACATCGGGCCGGCGCTGGAGGAGTTCGCCAGGATTGCCGATGGGGAGAGCTTTCGCGATGGCTGGATAATCGCGCGGCGCGAGATCCGCGTTGAGTTCGCCGGGGCGCGTCCCGGTGAGTACCGCCAACCGGTATTCCGCGCGAGATACGTCAAATTGAAAGGAGGGGATGGTGGAATCAATGGCAGCCACGCGGGCAGCGGCGCTGGCAACGTCCTGTTCTTCACCTACACCCGCGTCGCGGCGGAGCTGCGTCAGCCGCAGAGTCTCGCGCTGATTCGTGAGGCTGCGTTCGGCGACGGCGAGGCGCCATTGCGCGCCGCGAAGCTCGAAGTAATTGCGAGCGAGTTCGGCGACCACGCTGACTTGGACATCGTGAAGGTCGGCTTCGAACGCCTGGTTCTCGGCCCGAGCTGCCGCAATTCCATGGCTAACGCGTCCGAAAAGGTCCGCTTCCCAGAAAGCATCGAAACCGGACGTAAAGGTATTGATGGTGCGACGTTGGTCACCGAAGCCGGGAATTTGTTCTTTGCTGTATTGGTAGGAGGCGGTGACGGGAACTGTCGGATAACGGTCCAGTTTTCTTTCGTCAAAGATGGCGCGAGATTCGGCGAGCCGGGCGCGGGCGATGCGGATGCTGTTGTTCGATTTCAGGGTACGATCCACGAGCGAATCGAGAACCGGATCTTCAAATTGTTTCCACCAGCGAGCATCAAAGGGCGCGTCCGTTTCCAGGTTCGCGTCGGCGGCGTGGAATTTGACGTCGGCAGGCTGCGGCGCTTTGTAATGCGGGCCCACGGCGCATCCGCTAAACAGAAGCAGCCCGGCGAGCGGAAAGAAGATTTGTTGAGAGCGTGTCAGCACAGGCTTATGCCTCCACCGAAGTCGCGTTCGATAGACCAGCGTTTGCGGCGACTTTCTTGCTCTCGCGGCCCTCAACCAATCTGCGAACCAAGACGTAGAAGACCGGAGTCAGCACCAAGCCAAACGCGGTGACGCCAAGCATGCCAAAAAATACGGCCACGCCAATGGCGCGGCGCATTTCCGACCCGGCACCGGTAGACAGCACTAGAGGAATGACGCCCATGGTGAAGGCGAGAGAAGTCATTAGGATCGGACGCAAGCGCAAGCGGCACGCTTCCAGCACGGCATCGACCCTATTCATGCCGTCCTGAAGCTGCTTCTCCCGGGCAAACTCGACGATCAGGATGGCGTTCTTGCAGGCCAGGCCGACCAGAACAATCAAACTGATCTGGGTGAAGACGTTATTGTCACCGTTCAGCAGCCAGACGCCGGCGATGGCGGAAAACAGAGTCATGGGAACAATCAGGATGATTACGAAGGGTAACGACCAGCTTTCGTACTGAGCGGCAAGCACGAGGTACACGAGGAAAACGGAGAGCGGGAAAATGTAAACCATGGTGTTGCCGGCAAGAATCTTCTGGTAAGTGAGTTCGGTCCATTCGTATTTCATGCCGTTTGGCAATTGCTGGTCCAGAATTTTGGCAATCGCGGCTTCCGATTGGCCGGTGCTGAAACCCGGCGCAGCCGCGCCATTGATTTCGGCGGCGGTAAATCCGTTGTAGCGCATGACGCGGTCCGGCCCGTAAGTCGGCTTGACGGTGACGATCGATCCCAGCGGAATCATTTCTCCGGCCGAGTTCCTTGTCCTGAGGTGACTGATATCTTCCGGCTGCAGCCGGTAGGGCGATTCCGCCTGGACGTTCACCTGGTACGTTCTGCCAAAGCGATTGAAGTCGTTGACGTAGAGCGACCCCAGGTAAACCTGCAAGGTGTCAAAGACATCGCTGAGAGGAATGCCATGGGTCTTGGCCTTCTCGCGGTCCACATGAGAATCGATTTGCGGCACGTTGATATCGAAGCTGGAAAACACTCCTGTCAGGTCGGGTGTCTGGTTGCCTTTCTGCAACGTAGTAGTGATTTCTTTGTAGAGCGATTCCAAGCCCGAGCCGCCGCGGTCTTCTATGTAGAGTTTGAAGCCGGCCACTGTACCTATTCCTTGAACGGGCGGCGGAGGGAACACCGCAATAAACGCTTCCTGGATGGACCCGTATTGTTTGTTCAGGGCGGCGGCGATGGCATTCGCGGAAAGCTCGGGAGACCTTCGATCATCCGCAGGTTGCAAACCAACGAATACGATTCCAGAGTTCGGGCTGTTGGTGAAGCCGTTGATCGAGAGGCCGGGGAATGCGACGGCATTCCGCGCTCCCGGTTGTTTCAAGGCAATGTCGGACATCCTGCGAATTACATCTTCAGTGCGATCGAGGGTGGCGCCATTCGGCAGTTGAGCGAAACAGACGAGATACCCCTTGTCCTGTGTGGGAACAAATCCCGTGGGCACACGCGAGAAGCCGACAATGGTCAGCCCAATCAGTCCTGCATAAATCACGACGGCGATCACACTGGAGCGAAGAGTGTGCGTGACAAGAATTCCGTAGCCGCGCGAGGCGCGGCCAAAGAAGCGGTTGAATAGCTTGAAAAACCACCCAAAGGCAAAATCGATGGCGCGCGTGAAGCGATCCTTCTTGGCGTCGTGAGATTTCAAGAGAAGCGCCGCGAGGGCCGGACTCAGGGTGAGCGAGTTAAACGCCGAAATCACCGTGGAGATGGCGATGGTCAGCGCAAACTGCTTGTAGAACTCGCCCGAGAGTCCGACGATGAACGCGGTGGGAACGAAAACCGCGCACAATACCAAAGCGATGGCGACGATCGGTCCGCTGACTTCATCCATCGCACGGCGAGTAGCTTCGTGGGGTTCATGCCCCAATGCTATATTTCGCTCGACGTTTTCGACGACGACAATCGCGTCATCCACGACGATTCCGATCGCCAGCACGAGTCCAAAGAGGGACAGCGTGTTGAGCGAGAAGCCGAACAGAAGCATCACGGAGAATGTTCCGACAAGCGAAACCGGAAGGGCCAGCAGCGGAATGACGGACGCGCGCCAGGTCTGAAGGAAGACGAGTACCACAAGGACGACCAGGATGAGGGCTTCGATAAACGTGTGGCCCACTGCCTGGATCGACTCACGCACGAAAACCGTCGGGTCGTAGGCGATTTTGTAGTCCACGCCTTCCGGAAAGGACTTCTTGAGACGTGCCATCGTGTCTCGTACTTGTTGCGAAGTCTGGAGAGCGTTCGAACCGGGCCGCTGCGAAATGGGAAGAGCGGCGGCAGGCTTGTTGTCCAGCAAACTGCGGAGTGCGTACGTGCTGGAACCGAGTTCGACACGGCCTAAATCCCGGACGCGCGTAATCTGGCCATCCTTAGCGGCGCGCACAATGATGTTGCCGAATTCTTCCTCGGTCGTGAGGCGGCCCTGGGTGTTTACAAGCAATTGAAACGCCGTGCTTCCTGTATTTGTCGGCGGAGCGCCAAGGACACCCGCTGCGACTTGAACGTTCTGTTCGCGAATCGCCTGGACGACGTCTGTGCACGTCAAGTTGTGCGAAGCCAATTTGTTTGGGTTGAGCCATACGCGCATGCTGAAGTCACCCGCGCCGAAGATCTGCACGTTGCCAACGCCTGGGAGGCGGCCCAACTCGTCTTTCACTTGGAGATATGCAAGATTCGCGAGATACAACATGTCATAGCGGTTGTCCGGCGACACCAGGTGCACAACCATGAGCAAATCGGGCGAGGTTTTTTCCGTGGTTACGCCGAGGCGTTGGACTTCCGGCGGCAATCGCGGGAGCGCTTGCGAAACACGGTTCTGCACCTGCACTTGCGCCTTGTCCAGGTCGGTGCCCAGGCCGAAGGTGATCGTCAGCGTCATGACGCCGTCGGCGGTAGCTTGCGAGAACATGTAGAGCATGCCTTCGACGCCGTTGATTTGCTGTTCGAGAGGCGAGGCCACGGTGTCCGCGATGACAATCGGATTTGCGCCTGGGTAGGTTGTGCGCACCACGACCGTGGGCGGCACGACTTCCGGATACTCGCTTAGGGGGAGACGGAAATACGCCAGTGCCCCGATGACAAAAATGATGATGGATATTACGGCGGCAAAAATGGGCCGCTTGATGAAAAAATTAGAGATATTCATGGGTGGCTCTGGATTACTCCCGCACTTTCGATTCGCGCGAATTGCCTTCTTGACGTGCGAGGGCGGATTGCGTGGATGTGTCGCTCAGCGCGTTAGCCTTGCTTCCCATGGAGACTGTCTTGGGCGCGACGGTGGCTCCGGGACGCACGCGCTGCAGGCCGCTGACGACGATAATGTCGCCCTGGCGCAAGCCTTCACGCACCACACGCAGTCCCTCCGTCATCGGGCCGAGTTTCACGGAGCGATATTCGAGCGTGTTGTTTTTACCGAGCACAAAGACGTACTTTTGATTCAAATCGGTGATGACAGCCTCGTCTCTCGCGAGACACCCACTCTGGGCGCCGCCACCTTGCAACCGAATCCGTGCAAAAAGCCCTGGGGTCAAAGCCAAATTCTTGTTCGCAAAAGTGGCGCGCAGGCGAATGGTACCTGTCGAAGAGCTGACCTGATTGTCCACAAAGCTCACCTGGCCGGAGTGGGGGAATCCGTCTTCGTCCGCCAGGCCTAACAGGGCTGCGCCGCGGAGATCATGCGAAGTTGTCCCGTGGGTTTGCGTGACGCGCGCATACTTGAGGAACGTTTGCTCATCGACATCGAAATAGACATAGATAGGATCGAGGGAAACCAGAGAGGTCAGTGGCTTGATCTGCCCGGCTCCGCCTTCGACCAAATTGCCTTCGGTGATCTCTGCTCGCCCCACGCGACCAGTAATGGGAGCGGTGACGCGCGTGAATTCCAGATTCAGTTCGGCTCCGCGAAGCGCCCCTTCTGTGGAAGCGATGCGAGCCTGGGCTTCGTTGCGAACCGCGGCGCGCCGGTCGTACTCTTCGGCGGACATCCCATCGTTGTTATGAAGGCGTTCGGCGCGCTCGAAATCGCTTTGCGCTCGCGAACGCTGCGCTTTCGCTTGCGACAGTTCGCCCTTTAGACGGTCCACTTCCGCTTGGAAGGGACGTGCATCGATCTGAAACAAGAGGTCGCCCTGGCGAACGATTTCGCCTTCCTTAAAGTGCACGCTCTGCAAGTAGCCAGAAACGCGAGGACGCACTTCCACGGTATGGACGGCTTCCAGGCGGCCCGTGAACTCATCAGTGTCGCCTATTTGCTTGCAGATGACTTCCGCTACGCTTACCTCCGGCAAGGCTGGAGCCTTGGGTTGGGCTGAACTGGAACACCCGGCACTTAGGCTCGTAAGAATCACCAGAGCGATGGCCATCCCCTGCGGCGTCATGCTACTGAACATCTCACTCTTGTATCGATGGTTTGCTTCCGATTGCATGTCCCTCTCCAAAAGGAGTTTCGCTGCTTTGCCGTTCGACGATTGGTGCCGGAGGCCTACCGAGCTGCTTGGAAATGCAGCCCTGATACCGTCGTGGTCAAGATAGATGAAGAATGGGGGAGCATGGTTACATCGAGATAGGTAACACGGAAGCGATACATGGTATACAATGTGCTACCAAGCCCAGTATGGCTAAGCGTCCAGAACTCTGTCCGGTAGAAGCCACCGCACGCATCGTCGGTGGACGATGGAAAGGAGTCGTTCTCGAACAACTTTTCCATGGCACCAAGCGTTTCTCCGAACTAAAGCGTGGTATTACCGGAATCACACAACGAGCGCTCGCCCAGCAACTGCGCGAACTGCAGAACACGGGAATCGTTGAGCGTACTGTGTACCCTGACAGGCCGCCACGAGTGGTGTACGCCATTTCTCCTCTGGGAAAGTCGCTGAAGCCTCTGCTGGATGCGATGTGCCACTGGGGCAAGTCTCACTCGGCAGCCATGGCATTGAAAAAGCTTCGGGCCTCCGATCAACTGCAATGAGGCCGTTCTGTTGAATAACGTGCGACCGCCCCCCTCTGTTTCCATGTAATTTCATACTGTTCGACCGTTAGTGTGCGGAGCCAGTGCCAGCCGACCTGAAGTTGCGTGTGAAGAAAACCAAAGGCGCTCCGATCAGACAGGCGCATCCCAGCAGCCAGAAGCAATCGAGCGACGCCATGAAAGAAGCCTGGTGATCCAAGATCCTGCCGAGTTGGGCCTGCGCGTGTGTCGCGGCGTCGGCCGCGGAATAACCATGCCTCGCAAAATACGCGGACAGGTTTGTCAAAACCGCCTGATACGGTGCGTTCAGCGGAGTGGCGTGGGCGACAAGCACCGAACGATGGTATTGGGTGCGGCGCGCAACCACTGTGGTGGCAAACGCGATGCCAAAGCTCGCTCCTTGATTTCGGAACAGATTCGTCAGACTGGAAGCTTTGTTGTTCTTCTCTTTTGGCAAGAATGAATAGGCGAGCTGGCTTACGGGAATGAAGAGCGGAGCGATGCCCAGGCCCTGAATCGCCCGTGCGAAGGCCTCATGCTTATAGTCGGTGCCCAGATCGAAACTCGCGTAGTACCACATGCTCAGAGCAAAAATGATGTAGCCCACCGCGATCATCGGCTTCACGCCAACTTTTGGCAGTAGTCTTACAATGACCGGCGCCAACACGACGATCACCATCGCTCCGGGACCCAGGACAAGCCCGGCATCGGTGGCCGTGTAGCCATAGAGGCTCTGGAGCATTTGCGGGATCAGCACAGTTGATCCGAAAAGCGTGAAGCCGAACAGGAAATAAAAGAAGTTGGCGATGGCGAAGTTGCGTTCGCCGAGAAGCCGAATCTCCACCACGGGATCGGGGTGCCGCCACTCCCAGACAGCGGCAATAACCAGAGCGATTACTGCCACGGTGAAGAAAATTACGATGAAGTTGCTCTCAAACCAGTCTTCGGTTTGGCCGCGGTCCAGGACCACTTCAAGGCACGCGAATCCGAGGGCGACGAGCACGATCCCCAAGCCGTCGATCTTGAGCTTGCTGGCTTGGCGGGCCGCCTGGACTTGACGGGTGAATTCGGGTGGATCCGATACCAAACGCTTGGTGAGGATCAGCGACAGAATTCCAATAGGAATGTTGATGAAGAAAACCCAGCGCCAACTCCAGCTATCGGTAATCCAACCGCCCAACGGAGGACCTATCGCCGGTGCGGTCACAATGGCCATACTGTAGAGGGCAAAAGCCGCGGGCCGCTTGCTCGGTGGAAAAGTGTCTACCAGAATGGCTTGCTCCACGGGCGCAAGCCCGCCTCCGCCAACGCCCTGCAAGACACGGAAGAAAATCAGCAAGCCCAAGCTGGGCGCTAATCCACACAACAGAGAACTTGCGGTAAATAGGAGCACGCAAGCCATGTAGTAGCGCTTGCGTCCGAAGACGCGGCTCAGCCACGCGGAAAGCGGCAGCACGACAGCGTTGGACACCAGATAGCTGGTGAGCACCCAAGTGCTTTCGTCGTAGCTGACGGCGAGACCGCCCGCGATATGCGGTAGGGCGACATTGGCGATGGCGGTGTCGAGCAGCTCCATGAACGTGGCGAGGGTGACGACGATGGCGACGATCCAGGGATTGATTGCGGGTCGCGTTGCGGCCACGTTGGGAAGGGAAATGATAGCTGCGGCGGCGCTCATGATGCTTCCTGGCTGCTTTGATGCAATAAGAGACCGATCGGTCGCATCAAATACATGGTAAGATACGATTAGCGACCAGTCGGTCGCAGTGTTGGCTTGGTGGGAGAAGGTTATGCGAAAAGGCGAGCAAACCCGGCAGGAGATCATTCGCAAGGCGGCACCTATCTTCAATCAGAGGGGCTACGACGGGGCGGCTTTGTCCGACCTCATGCGAGCGACAGGCTTAGAGAAAGGCGGGATTTACCGCCATTTTGAGAGCAAGGAACAACTTGCAGCGGAGGCCTTCGACTACGCCTGGAAACTGGCGATAGATACGCGGTTTGAGGGAACGCAGGACGTTCCAAATGCCGTGGATCGCCTGAAACTGTTCGTCCGAAACTTTCGGGACCGGCGCGCCGGGCTGGTACCGGGAGGGTGTCCACTGCTTAACACAGCCATCGATTCCGATGACGCGCATCCACCGTTGCGGAGGAAAGCGCGTCGGGCGCTTGATTACTGGCTTGACCGGCTACAAGCGATTGCCGAGGAAGGGAAGCGAAGGGGTGAGGTCCGCTCCGCCGTCGATTCTGTAGAACTGGCCACGCTGATTGTGAATTCACTCGAGGGCGGCTTGATGGTTAGCCGGCTGCAACGCAGGGACGACGCCCTTGATTTGGCTTGCCGTCATCTGGAGGAATATCTCGAAACGAGTGTTCGTGCGAAGGAATCAAAGAAGCGGGCGAAAAAGTCATGAGTGCCCCGGAGACTCCATTGAAAGCCGATTTCAGGACTAGGGCGAAAACGAACGATGTTGCGGTGGCGCGGCTGATTGGATTTGAAGCGAAAGAGATTGCGGATGGACGAGCCGTTGTCACGTTGGCAGCCGGGCCACAGCACGCAAACCCCATGGGGACGCTCCACGGGGGAATTCTTTGCGACATTGCGGACGCGGCGATGGGGATGGCGTTTGCGAGCACACTTGCGCCGGAGGAAACCTTCACAACCGTGGAATTGAAGATCAATTTCTTCCGGCCCGTGTGGGAAGCCAATCTGAAGGCCGAGGGCAAAGTGGTGCGCCGTGGGCGCAGTCTGGGCTACGTGGAGTGCGAAGTCACAGATGAAGGCGGGCAGCTCATTGCCAAGGCGTCCTCGACTTGCATGGCCCTCAGAGGCGAGCACGGCAAGGGACGCTAAGCGTTAAATGGTTGCACTGTTACTCGCTTACCGGCGTGGGATGCGCGACGGTATTGAGTTCCACAAGCCGAGTCCACGAAAACCACAAACTTGAATGGGCCAGGCACCCGGAGTACCTTATTGCTAGTCTCTAGCGGTGAGGTTTGCCGCTCGTACTGTGGGCCCGCGACAAAACGAGGCCTTCCACGCAAATCTTGTCTGTGTGAAATTGGAAGCGCCATGGCCACAGCAGTTCAAGATCTCGGCCGTTCAAGCAAGAAATTATCTCACGGCGACCGTGTCGATTCGGTTGTCAGCAGGGAGAGTCTGCTGTCCGAGCCCAAGGAAATAGCTGATTCGTGGCGGCGGTGTCAGGTCGACTATCGCGTGGATGCAAAGAGCCGCTCGACACCCCATGTCGTTACTCAAGGCGAACTGAAAGCTTCCCAGGAACCCGTGGCCAACATGCTCGTTCAAGCCCAGGACGAGATGGACCGGCTCTATGCGGTCGTCCGCCAGCAAGCGTACGTCGTTCTGTTATGCAACAGTGATGGAATTGCGGTTCATCACCGTGGAGAAGAAGCAAGAGCCGAAGAGTTCAAGCACTGGGGCATCTGGCTCGGAGGAGTGTGGTCGGAGCAAGCGGAAGGGACCAACGGCATTGGTACATGCATTAAGAGCATGCCTCCCAGGGAATTGGTTGAGGTGATCCGTCAAGTTTACGCCGGGAAAAAGCGGATTCCTTTGCAGGTCGCGGCGCGGTTAGCGGAACACATCAGCGACGAGGCTCTGACCGACCGTGAGACAGAGGTCCTCGGTCAAATTGCCGGAGGAAGCCGGAATCGAGACATTGCGGAAAAGCTCTTCATTACTGAAGGGACTGTGAAGGCCCACATCAAGCACATCATGCACAAGCTGGGGGCAAGAGATCGCACTCAAGCCGTAGCGATTGGTCTGCGCCGCGGAATTATCCAACTCTAGGAAGCTGAATGCCCCGCGAAACCCCTGGTCTTTAGAAGATTCGCGTTCCGCCTCTACTCAAAGCGCAAACAGCCAGTACTTCACAAACGCCCAGGCAAGCGGACCAGCCAAGCAAAGGGCAATCGCTAGGGCCAGCAGCATGTGACCACCAGTGATATTCATTGCCGGTGTTCCGGGCTCATGCTGGACAAGCACGGGCGTTGACTTTGGAAGTCTCGGACGCGAATAGCGAGCATCGGGGCGGGACGTTGGTGCGTCGGCTGCTAGGCATGGACTGGGGGTCATTGTTTCTCAAATCTCTCGCGGAAAAGTCTTGAAGCGTCGGAGCGCGTCATCTTCCCGGGACGACCGCCACTGCTCTTTTCGAAGAGCGATTGGCGAACTGGTCTTGGATACCGGGTGTCGAAGACAGCATCCCAAACCCCGCTGCTGATTCCATAGCCCAATTTTATTCCGCGGGGGCTGTGATGGTACAGATGATATCGTTTCAGATGCCGGAAGAGAGGAATCCGGGACTTTCCGAAATGCAGGAAATAATGGAGCCATTCTTCGCCGACATAACTTTGCACGACACCGGCGAGCAGGGCGGGCAGGGTATACACCGGAAACAGGAAACTGAATGGTGCGGCCACAAAGAAGAGAGGCAGGATATCCTTCAACTCGCCGCTGATGTGCCAGCCGTCAAAGGGTCTCTCATGGTGTTCCCAGTGAAGAGGGTCGAGCCGCTCATGAAGAAAGCGGCGAATCAGGCCTTGGCCCGGAGGAAAGCGGCCGTGGAGGACGTAACGATGGAAAAGATATTCCACGAGGCTCCACACGGGGAGGCCCGCCAGATAAAAAACCATCCCGATCCATGGGTGCCCGCTGCGCAAGACGAGTAGCGCTAGGATCAGCGAGTACGTTGTGTAAAAAGCGGTCAGCGGATAGAGCCTCCGGCGTGCAATACGGGATTGTTCGCGTTTATAGGCTTCGAACGAACCCTCGCTTGAGCGATGGCCTGATAGTGCTGGCGCCAATCCTGCGGACACAACTCACCTCCCGATGAACGAATTCCCTTTGCAGTACTTCGCATGTTAGGTCCCGGCTTACTCGAAACTGCCGGTCACGCCCTGGAAGCCGTTCATCGCCTGTTTCCACAGCCACTTCATGACGCGAGCGGCGCTGTAGCAGTAGGCGACGTTATAGCCGAGCGTTGAAAAGCATTGCGGTTCACAGCCTTGCTTCATCTCCGCGAGCTGTTTTACGTCGAATTTCTGGTTTTCGACCGTGCCCCAGTCGTACTTCGCGTTGTACATGGGGAAGCACGGGGCAAGAGTCCCATCGGTGCGAATGATCAACCAGTTCTGTCCGGCGCGGCAGCCCCAGTGTTCACCGACCCCGCGCATGAAGCCCTTCATGTTCTGCAGCCGGGGAATGGAATCGACCATCTTCCAACCCTGGCGCTGCTTGTCGATCAGCCAGTCCAGGAGATCGTCGACGACCGGGAAGTCCTGCGGGCGAATGTAAGTGTCGTTCTCATTCAGATGCTTGAAGTGATCCTGCTCCATCATGGGCGCTTCGTTGATATGGAAGGTGATGGAGATCCCGTTCTCGTGGGCGATTTTCGCGAGCTCCTTCACATCCTCGATATTCGTGCGGCAGATGTTGGTGTTGAAAAACATGGTATAGCCGTATCGGTATTGACGTTTGACGAGATAATCGAAATAGGAGCGGACGTGCTCCAGCGCCTTAGGCAAACCGGGTTTTTCCTTGATGGTGTCCACGGCGAAATTGATAGTCGCGATTCCCGCGTCGGCCAGGCGGTCGGTTACTTCCGGCCGCAGAAGGCGTGCGTTCGTGGCCAGGTAGACCCAGAAATCCTTTTTTGCCGCGTAGTAGACGACTTTGTGGACAAAGTCTGGGCGAAGGAGCGGCTCACCGCCGGTAGGCGCAAGCACGCGACACGGCGTGGTTTCTAGCCAGTCGATTGCGCGCCTGGCGGTGTCTTCGGTCATGCCTTTCACGCGATTGTCGTAAGACCAGCAGTAATGACAATCGAGATTGCATTTCCATTCGGTGAAGAGGTAGGCAATGATCGGCTGGAAGTCCCCTGGAAGCACTCGGGACTTGAAGTAGGGAAACATCCACCCTTTCATGGTCTTCAGGATCTTTGAAGCAGGCCAGTGTCGTTTGCCGGTGCCAACCACGGCGTCGTGCGCGGCAATATCTGCCTCGTCGAGATCGTGGTACAACTCCGGATATTGAGGAAACACCGGTTCGGGCAGCGTTTTGGCTTTCCTCAACTCCGGCGGGTGAGGCGACGGATCGTGCGAAGGTTGTTGCAGTAGCTCGTGGAGAGGGACGTCGAGTCGGAACGGCTGAGTTGGTAGAGTAGGGAACTGCTGCAATTCGGACATTCTATCTCCCTTCCTTCTTGGCCCCCCAGCTAGCCGAGCCGGGCGGTCGAAAAGTATGTATTCGCACTTCTGGGTACTCGAGATTTGATTCTCGATCCTGGCAAAGAGGCACAAAAAAGTTGAAGGAAGACCATTCCCTCCAAGATATCGCCAGCCGACTATCGAAGAGCAGGCGAAGGACGCACAGCGAAATCTGTATCTTTTTACGGAGTTTCAATATCAAAATCCTGTGGGGCATGCAACCAGGTTTCGCGAGCTCCTTGAGCGCGGAGTACCGGTATCGGGCTGGCGCGATTCCGACAGCTCCAGGGTCAGGAAGGCTCAAATAGACGAAACGAAGTGAGTGTGGGGACGTGAAGAATCCAAGTTTTGCTCTCGTAACCGGCGCTTCCCAAGGACTGGGAAGAGTGTTTGCACAAGCGCTGGCGACCCGCGGACAGAATGTGGTTCTCGTTGCCAGGTCGAGAGACAAGCTGGAAAATCTGGCTAATGAATTGCAACAGGCGCACTCAGTTACTGCCAAAGTGATGGTATTTGACCTGACTTCTCCTTCCGCAGGCCAGCAACTCGCTCAACAACTGCGTGACCGGAAACTTGACGTAAACCTGCTGGTCAACAATGCGGGCTTCGGCGTCCGAGGACCGTTCCAGACCTTACCATTGCAGCGCCAGATGGAAATGGTCCGGCTGAATAACGACGCCGTCGTCGAGCTGACGTATTCGCTCTTGCCCTCGTTGATGGAACATCCGCGAGCGGGAATCATCAACGTGTCGTCTGCAGCTGGTTTTCAGCCGATTCCTTATGCCAGCCTGTATTCAGCAACGAAATCGTTTGTAACAAATTTCTCTTTGGGGCTTCGGCAGGAGCTGCGATCGAGCGGGGTGAGCGTAGTCACGCTTTGTCCTGGCCGCATTCTTGCGGATAGTCACGCGGGGCAAGAGAAAAACGCCAATCGAAAGTTTGGCTTCATTTATCAAGCGGCCGAGGATGTAGTGCGTGAAGCGTTGGAATCGCTGGCGAACGGCGGCGGGCTCGTGATTCCAGGTTTCATAAATAAATTCAGTGTTTTCGCGCAGCGCTTGATTCCGCGCCGCGCGGTCCCAGCCCTCGTTGCAAAAATGTCCCGGCAATGACACCGCGCTGCGCGGAAAGTTGCCGGGACTTTCTGCCGAGACCCTAGAGCACTTCCGCCCGCCGGAATGTGCACATGCGGCGTCTGCGACAAAATGACTTGCCTCCAGGAATCCGCTCGTTCATTATCCAAGTCAACGATTCCGTTGTAAGCCTGTTGATTTTATGTGTCGTTCCGGCGTCCCCGGGCATCAGACATTAAACGGAACAGGGAGTACGGAGATTTCATAACCGGTTTCGATAGGCAGTGCATTCTCGTTCCAGCAGGAGGGAGGATCACGCCTGGAATGGGGATGAAAGGGACTGGCCGTATGCGTCTCTCGGAGTTACATAGACTAGGGTCGGCGTCTAAGCACAAGCTTGTGTTCTGCGTTTTGCTGGGGATTACCTTAGGAGTTATCGCAGGTATGGCGCGCGCGCAGACGGCGCCACAAGAATCGGCGCAATACTTGAGCGGTGCGATCCGAGGTACGGTGAGCGCGCCCAGCCAAGGGGGAAAGCCAAATCCTCTCGAAGGCATCCGGGTCGAACTGGCGAAGAGCAGCCAGGGCTCTGAGTCCCTTGCAACCGTCACTGACTCCGTGGGGCACTTCGAATTTACGCAGTTGGCCGAAGGCACGTATACCCTTAGTGTGAAACAAGAAGGCTTCAAGCCATTTGCCGAAACCGTTTCGTTTAGTGCTAATCAAGCGTTAGTGGCCGACATTGCCCTCGCCCTCGACACGATAGTAGATAAGGTCGAAGTCAAGGAGCAGGCCGCAAGCCTTCCGACAGAAAGTTCTTCCCCCGCTTCAACCGTCAACAACACGCAACTGGAAACGTTGCCACTAGCGCAGCAGAAGTTCCGGGATGCGCTGCCTATCGTTCCGGGTGTGATCCGCACGCTCGACGGAAAATTGAGTGTCAGGGGCGCCTCCGAGAACCAAGGAATGCTGGAGGTGGATTCCGCGAAGACCGTCGATCCTGTGACGGGTTCGTTTTCGATCCCAGTGCCTATCGATGCGATTCAGAAGGTTAGCGTCGACAAGACTCCCTTCAGCGCCGAGAAAGGTGGTTTCTCCGGCGGATTGACGACCATAGAAACCACGCCACCTCCGAGCGACTGGTTCTACAAGGTGAAAGACTTCAACGTCAGCCTGCGCGGTAAAAACGGGCACTTCGTTGGCATCTCGCAAGCGACACCACGGGTGTCGTTTGGAGGTCCCATTGGCGATGGCAAACTGAGCTTTTCTGAGGTATTCGAGTACGACGTAAGAAGGGATCCAGTACGCGGCCTAGCCTGGCCCAAGAACGAAATCAAATCTCAAGGTTTCAATTCGTTCACTCGTGTTCAGGCCATCTTGTCTCCGCAACACGTGTTCAACGCCGACGTGAATGTGTTTCCGATGCGCACGGAGTTCGCCAATATCACTGCTTTAGTGCCGCAAACCGCGTCGTCGGATTACAACCAAAAAGGCATCTCGGCGGGAATCTCGGACCTTCACAGCTTTCGCTCAGGAGCATTGCTCAGGATTGCATTGCGGTATACGCGGTTTGATAGCAATGCCCACGGGCAGGGAGCGGCGGACATGCTGGTCAATCCGGAAGGCTGGGACGGCAATTTCTTTAGCTCCTGGACGAGAACTGCCAATCAGTTTGAAGCGTACCCAACTTTTCAATTTGCGCCAAAGAAGTGGCTTGGACGACATGAGCTGAAAATTGGCCTGGATGTGACGCATCGATCTTATGTCGGCAATAGCCTGTCGCACCCGGTTCAACTGTTGAGGGAAGACGGGACGCTTGCGGAGGAAATCAGCTTCACGGGCAACGGACCACTAAGCGCTTCGGCCACGGATGTAGAGGAATTCATTCAGGACCGATGGATGGTGAACGACCACCTATCGATCGACGTGGGAGGGAGGCTGACGAGCGAGACCGTGGGACGGGCGGCGGCCTTTGCCCCGCGCGTGGGCTTTGCTTTTTCTCCGAGGAAAGACCAGAAAACTGTCCTTCGCGCTGGCGCCGGACTGTTCTATGACCGTGTTTCCTTGCTGGAAGCGGACTTCGTTCACAATCCGCAGCGGACCGTGAGCTTTTTTGACGGAACGGGGAAACTCATCGGAACGCCCATTTTTTATCAAAACGCCTACGTCGGAAATGGCGCCGGCCCGCTCGCGTCGCGAGTGCTGCCAGGGCCCGACACCAGTCCTCGCAGTTTCGTCAGCAATATCGAAGTCGACCGCCAATTGTGGTCCAACGCGGTCCTTCGCGTCAGCTATATCTATAGCCAGACACGCGACATGTTCGTCGTGAATCCCGTCCCGGGCATGTTCGGAAGTGCGGGCTTGCTGGGCCTTTTCCATAGTGGCCGTGCGAACTATCACGAATTCGAGACGACGCTGCATTTCCGGCCTGCTCAACATGCCGACCTGAATGTTTCGTACATCTGGAGCCGGGCGCGAGGCGACCTGAACACCGTGTCCAGCGTCTTCCTTCCTTTCGAGCAACCTGTGATTCGGCCCAATGTTTCGGGCATTCTGCCTTCGGATGTGCCTAATCGCGTGGTCAGTTGGGGAGTGTTCCACCTCCCGTGGTCGCTAACGGTGAGTCCTGTTGTCGACGTGCACACCGGCTATCCCTACTCCAATATTGACGTGCTTCAGAATTATGCAGGGCTGCCGAATGGATCGCGCTTCCCGACGTTCTTTTCCGCCGATGCGCAAGTTTATCGAGATTTTCATCTGCACCTGCCTCTCATGGAGCATGGGAGCCGGCATAAAGTTCGCGTCGGCCTGTATTCGATCAATCTTACGAACCATGGCAATTTTCGCGAAGTGTACAGCAACGTGACTTCGCCATTTTTTGGAAGGTTCACTGGGTTCCAGCGTCGCGTGGATGGCTTCATTCTTAGTTTCGCCGACTGAACGGGCGGCAGGGAACCAGGGAAGGGGTTACGGAGAGAAAGGAGTGGCTTTTAGTTATGGCAATTCAAGTTGGACGATTTGGAAAACTGGTCGCGATCGCTTTTGTTTTGGGATGGACTTCAGCAACGTCGATGGCGCAAGGCCAGATGTTGCCCAGCCAGACTGCAGCGGAGGACGCGCGATTGACCTACAGCGCTCCAGCGGGTCCAACTGGCGATGAGATTGTCGCAAGAATGCTTGAACGTAACCGGTTACGAAGCGAGCAGTTGCGACGATACTCGGCGGTCCGAACGTACGAGATCAGAAATTCCGAGGGGAAATTGGCTGCGCAGGCGGTAGTGCGCGTTGACTACCAGGCGCCCGACAAGAAAACGTTCAACAAGACCTCCGAAAAAGGATCGGGGCTCGTGCGTCACCTGGTGTTTGACCGCCTGATCCAGAGCGAGAGCGAGACGTCTTCTGGCCGGGAGCATCGTAACAGTGCGATCACCACCGCGAACTACACGTTCACGCTGTCCGGCGAAGAGGACGTCGGCCCGTATCATTGCTTTGTTCTTGAAGCCGCTCCGAAAAGCAAAGAGAAGTACCTGTTCGAAGGGAAAATTTGGATCGACGCCCAGGACTTCGCGATTGTGAAAATCGCCGGCCACCCTGCCAAGAAACCGTCCTTCTGGATCAATCGAGCTGACTTTGTCCGGCAATATCAAAGAATTGACGGCTTTTGGCTTCCGTATCGTGACGAGACGTCCGTGGAAGTCAAGATATACGGGCGAAGAGTATTCACCGTCGATCATCAACAATATGTCGTTAATCCTGCTCCTCTTCAAGCGGAGACCGGAGACATGGGCGATGAAGACTAGCGATTTCGTTAGTTTACGCGTGTCATTTCTTCTCTGAATCCTCTGAGGAACCAAGCTTACTATCGCGCTGGGCACCGTTGGACGGTGACGCTTATAGTCTGATTTCATGCCTCGGCCGCGCAGTCAGAGAAAAACGTCTAGCGCGCTAGCCACAGGGCATACCGAATCGCTTGGAACACCGTCCACTGGTGGTGGGCTCGCAGGATCCGATACCACTCTAGCGGGGATGGCGATTTCATGATTGCACTCCTCTTAGTCGGTTTTTCCGCGTGGTTGTTCGCTTGTGCCATGGTTCGTTGGGCGTCAATGGAAGGACGCACAGAACCATTGGCGGTCCCGAACATGCCCAACACCATTGGCGCAATAGATTGATTATTCATGTCGTTGTCCCCACCAGATTCGGAAGCGCTCCTAGTGAAAATTCAATAACGTCCATGTGGTACTTTGCGCGATGAAGGGCGGGCAGCGCATCACGAGATGGAATGTTTTTTTGCTACTACCGAAGGCTTTCTACCAGGTACCTCCATCATGGTAGGCAGGAACGGCTATCCGTCTGGCGGGGACTTTGAAGCTTCCTGCCTACTCCTGGAAAGCTGGCAAATGCAGCGTCTTGGTTGTACGATGCAGTAGATCCCAAGAAATGGGCGCGTTCCACAAAGTGAGCGGACGGAAAGTACCGCACCGCCGAGGATAAAGTTGACCCGTTTCGACCCCTGCCGCAAGCGAGTTTGCTTTCGTCGTCTCGATGGTCGGAAGCGGAAGAGAGCCACGCGTGCAACTGCAAACCGTCTCGCTCGAAAGAGGGCTCTTCTCCTCATCGTTTGCGTCTTTTTGAATGGCTGTCGCTTCCGACAGCACAGCATTCCAGGACCAACTATCGAATTCACCAGGCTCCCGCCCGCGGCGGAGGGCGGTCCCGACAGGGTCGACACTATCGAAGGACGCGTAATCGGCGGACGGCCCGGGCAGCAAATCGTTCTTTATGCCCAGTGGGGACCCTGGTGGGTGCAGCCACTCGCCGATCACCCATTTACGACAATTCAGGCGGATTCGAAGTGGAGCAACTCAACACATTTTGGAACGGAATATGCCGCTTTGCTCGTAGATCCGGGATACCGGCCGCGGGCGAGAATGGACCTTCTACCGAGCGAAGGTGCCGGAGTGAGCGTCGTGGCAATCACGAAGGGCAGGCCCGCCTTCTGGCAGATCTGGTGGTTTCAACTAGGCATCGCGGTCGTTTTGGCACTCGCGGTAGTAACACTATTTCGTGTAAGGATGCACAGAGTGGCCCAGGAACTAAGCCTTCGCCTTGAAGAAAGGCTCGCGGAACGCACGCGCATTGCGCAGGAACTGCACGACACGCTCTTGCAGGATTTCCTCAGCGCCTCCATGCAACTTCACGTCGCAAACGATCAACTCGCAGCGGATTCACCAGCCAAACCGCTCGTGACTCGCGTTCTTGATATGATGGGGCGCGCCATTGAAGAGGGCCGGAATACCGTGCAGGGCTTGCGGTCGTCTCATAGCGGTTCTCAGGATTTGGAGCGGGCGTTTTCGGGGATTCATCAAGAGTTGTCTTTCACGAAGCAAGCCCAGTTTCGTGTGATCGTGGAAGGAGTAGCGCGGCCATTGCGGCCAGCGATTGGCGATGACGTGTTTCTCATTGGCCGCGAAGCGCTGGCGAACGCATTCCGTCACTCCGGTGCAAGTGAAATTGAAGTCGAACTCGAATACGCGGCCGATCAATTGAGGCTTCTGGTGCGCGACAACGGTTGCGGAATCTCCAACGAGACCCTGCAATCGGCCGGCGATGGACACTGGGGCTTGTTGGGGATGCGCGAACGAACGGAAAGAATTGGCGCAAGGCTGAGGATTTTGAGCCGTGTGTCGGCTGGGATGGAGATTGAACTGTCCGTCCCCAGTCATATTGCATATATCCCCCGAGACTCTGATCGTCCCCCGAGTTGGCTCTCACGACTGCGCCCGAGAAAGGCGAAGGGAACAGCCTCACCCCTTGAAAGCGAGCATGTCGGATGAGTGAGCTCGCGCGAATTCGCGTTTTCAGCGTGGATGACCATCCGCTGCTTCAGGAAGGCCTTGCCGCAATCATCAACAATCAGCCGGACATGGTTCTAATAGCCCAAGCGTCCAACGCACAAGAAGGCATTCAGCAGTTTAGGAAGCACAAGCCAGACGTAACTCTCATGGACCTCAGGCTTCCGGACAAGAGTGGTATCGATGCGATGATAGCCGTCCGATCGGAATTCCCCGAGGCGCGCATCATTATGCTGACGACCTTTGAAGGCGACGTGGAAATCCAACGGGCGCTGGAGGCGGGAGCCCGCGGTTACATGCTCAAGAGCATGCCGCCCAAGGATCTGGTTGAAGTGATTCGGCAGGTTCATGCGGGAAAGAAGCGCATCCCGCCGCAGTTGGCGGCACAGCTCGCGGAGCATTTGAGCGACGAAGACCTGACGGCACGTGAGATAGAAGTCCTCAGTCAAATTGCCGGGGGGAACAGGAATCGAGACATCGCGGAGAAGCTCTTCATCACAGAGGAAACTGTGAAGGTTCACATCAAGCACATCATGGAGAAGCTGGGGGCGAGTGATCGCACACAGGCTGTCGCGATTGGCCTCCGTCGCGGAATCATCGAACTGTAGGAAGCGGACTCCGCGCGCAAAACCCATACCTCAAAAGTGGTACGAAAAGATGCCGCCATGTGGGGTTTCAACGGGCTGCATGTTTTCGTATCTTGAGTGGCAGTGCGTTTCTGAGGGCGCGCAAGGGAGGTACGCGCTGCAAAGATTATATTCCACGTTTCCGGGTGGCAGGCCCGGCATAGGGTTGTTGCTGTTGCGTGCCGCCGTTGGACTTGCTTCGACCGCTGTGGGGGGGCTGTATCTCTCCGGTACCTCCAATCCTTCTTTCGACAAATGGTTCGCTGGTTTGACGTTGACCATTGGCGGTGCAGCCCTGGCGATCGGATTTCTCACGCCGTATGCGGGAGTCTTGGTGGGGGCATGCTTCCTGGGGATCGCCTTTTCATGGTTCCCCGCGCCTTCCTGGAGCTTGCACGACACTAGGCTGGTGGCTTTTGGAATGATCATTACGGCTGTCGCGATTGGATTACTCGGGCCGGGGGCGTTTTCCCTCGATGGCCGCTTGTTTGGACGGCGGGAAATTGTGATTCCGCCCTCCTCGCGCCCGCCAGAATCGTGACGGACTGCGATTCGAGGGCTAATTCCCAGATTCGATCCACAGGTCTGTTTGTAAGACGATGCCTTCACCAACCGAAAGTGGTATTCAGAGTCTCCCCCTAGGGTGGTACCCAAAAACCATTCCATCTCGTGATGTGCTCCGGGATTTCATCCCACATAGTGCAACGCGAAAACAAACTGCCATGGGGGTTACATGATCTCGGAAAACTCAGCGATTTCGAACGGGAGAAAGAAGGCGCGCTCTGTGATGTATAAATCTCAGGAGCCTGCCGAACAAAGCCTGGTGGAAGCCGCCAAGGGCGGCCACTCGACGGCCTTTGGCGCGCTTTGCGAGCGATACACACAACAACTCCTGCGCGCCGCGCATCGCATAACTAGAAACCGCGAGGACTCAGAAGACGCGGTTCAAGATGCGCTACTGAGGGCATTTGTTCACCTTAGGGACTTTGACGGCAGGTCAAGCTTCTCAACTTGGCTCACGCGCATCGCAATCAATTCAGCGCTCATGATTCTCCGGAAAAAACGAACTTCGCTTGAGACTGCCACGGTCGGCGCCGATGATTTTGGCATGGATGGTCTGATCCACGAAGTAGCGGATCGTGCGCCGAATCCGGAAAGGCAGTACGCGCAGAGCGAAGAACAAAGAATTCTGAAGAAAGCCATCCGCAACCTTCGACCATCGCTTAGGGAAGTGGTTGAAGTTCAGCAACTGCAAGAACGCTCGATGCGGGAAACCGCGAGAGCGATGTGTATCTCGGTGGCCGCGGCCAAGGGACGGCTGTTTCATGCGAAATCGGCGCTCCGCAAGTCGCCGATCCTGAGACTGATGCATCAACCTCGGTCTGGCGGCGAGTTTCGCATTTTGTCGGCCGCGTAACGGCCGTGGCAAGTGAAACGCAGAATGGTTGACCGTATTTTGGAAAGGAGCATAAGAGATGACAAAGAATAATGCATCTGGATCCAGTGTTTCGGTACGGGCCGGCTCGGAGCCGACAGCGGACCTCACCCGTGAAGGTGTGACAGAGATCTCCAAAGAACTACGGCATCTCCTCGCCGACGTGTTCGCGCTCTACGTCAAGACGAAGAATTTTCACTGGCATATGAGCGGGGTTCATTTCCGCGACTACCATCTGCTTCTTGACGAGCACGCCGAGCAGATCTTCGCCATGGGGGACGATGTTGCGGAACGAGCGCGCAAGATCGGCGGCAACACCCTTCGGTCAATCGGCGATATCGCGAAGCACCAGCGCTTAAGAGATAACGACCGAGAGTCCTTAGGCCCAAAAGACATGTTGATTGAGCTGCGTACGGACAACCGGGAACTAACCCGGTTTCTGAGACTGGCGCACGAGATCTGTGAAGAGCACAACGATGTCGCGACGGCCAGTCTGATTGAGAACTGGATTGACCAAACAGAACGCCGCTCCTGGTTTTTATCAGAAATAGTTAGTGGCCAGTAGGAGCGACTGGATGCGACTTCAGCGCTGTCGATGGAAAGGCATTCGCAGGAAAAAGTAGATGACCCGCGAGAATTCAATAAGAAACAACTTGGTGACGCGACGCGACCTCCTCATCGTCGGCACTGCCACGGTCGCTGCCGTGGCGCTTCCATCGGCATTGACTGGCGCCGTAGGGCACAGAATTTGACATCCCCCATCAGTTACGAAGGAGAAAAACACATGACCACAATTACTACCAAAGACGGCACGCAGATCTACTACAAGGATTGGGGAACGGGCCAGCCGATCGTCTTCTCGCACGGTTGGCCGCTGACCGCGGACGACTGGGACGCGCAGATGCTGTTCTTTGGGCAGCATGGCTATCGCGTCATTGCGCATGACCGGCGAGGGCACGGGCGCTCCACCCAGACGTGGGACGGCAATGAGATGGACACTTACGCGGATGATCTGGCGGCGCTCACGGAAGCGCTGGATCTGAAGGATGCGATTCACGTCGGTCACTCGACCGGGGGTGGCGAGGTCGTCCGCTATCTCGGCCGCCATGGTGCCAAACGAGTCGCCAAGGCGGTGCTAATCAGCGCCGTGCCACCGCTGATGCTGAAGACAGAAAAGAACCCAGGCGGTCTGCCCATCTCGGTTTTCGATGGCCTCCGCGCAGCGTTCGTAGCCAACCGGCCGCAGTTCTACAAGGACATCACTCTGCCGTTTTACGGGTACAACCGGCCCGGCGCAAAAATTTCAGAAGGTATCCGCGAACACTGGTGGCTGCAGGGCATGTTGGGAGGCGTCAAAGCGCATTATGACTGCATTAAGGCGTTTTCGGAGACCGACTTCACCGAGGACCTGAAGAAGATCGACATCCCGGTGCTGGTGATGCATGGTGACGACGATCAGATTGTGCCGATTGGCGCCGCCGGCCTCATGTCCGCGAAGATTTTGAAGAACGCAACGCTGAAGGTCTATCCGGGCTTTCCACATGGCATGCCAACGACCAATGCAGATCAGATCAACGCCGACTTGCTCGCGTTCGCACAGCGCAGAAGTCAAGCGTCGGCGTGACGGGGAGTGCAGGAGGATTAGAAGAATCGGTCGGCCCGCAAGTGTGGCCCGGATTTCGGCGGCCAAATCTTACGGTGTTGCGAAAAGGAGGCATCATGATGTTCGGTACGACCGCATTTACGCTCTTTCACGTCGCATTGAGCCTGGTGGGAATCCTTTCGGGGCTCATCGTCGTTTTCGGCCTGCTCGCCGGGAAAAGGCTGGACGGCTGGACAGCGGTCTTTCTGGTGACGACGGTTTTGACGAGCCTAACCGGGTTCCTGTTTCCGTTCCACAAATTCTTGCCTTCGCATGCCGTCGGGATTGTTTCCTTGCTGGTTTTGGCGGTCACGATTCCGGCCCTCTACGTTTTTCATCTGGCGGGTCCGTGGCGCCTGACTTATGTCATCGGCGCCGTCATCGCCCTTTATCTCAACGTTTTTGTTCTGATCGCCCAGTTCTTCATGAAGATTCCCACGCTCAAAGCGCTGGCGCCCACACAATCAGAACCTCCCTTTCTCGGGACACAGGTGGTGGGCATGTTGGTTTTCATTGTCCTTGGGTTTCTCGCCGCTAAGCGCTCCCCCGCGGGAGCTGTCCATGCAGCATGAAGGCTCTCGTCAGCATGGAAGGATTGTCTGTATCCTCCTCGACAGGCGTAGCATCAACTAATTCAACTACGCGCGAGGCGAAAATAGAGAATCCGGATTACCGGGAGAGTCTCACTGCTGGAGCTGACCATGAACACACTTTTGAAATATAAGTTTTGGATAGGCGGAGCGGTTGGCTTGCTCGCCATCGGTCTGATCATTGGGGCGGTGCGTCCAAAGCACGTATCGGGGGCGCCCGGGGCTTCCGCGGAAGTTGAAGTCGTGCAGATTGAACAGAAGGATGTCCCGATTTTTGGTGAGTGGATCGGCACGCTCGACGGATTCACAAATGCTGACGTCCGGGCGCAGGTCACGGGCTATCTGCAGAGGCAGGGCTACCAGGAAGGTGCGTTCGTCAGGAAAGGTCAGTTGCTGTTCGAGATCGACCCACGTCCCTTTCAGGCTGCGTTTGACCAAGCCGAGGGGCAGTTGGCGCAAGCCAAGGCTGCGCTCGCCAACGCCCAGGCCGTGCAAGGTAGGACTGAGCTTGACGTGAACCGCTACACCCCTCTGGCCAAAGAGCAAGCCGCGAGCCAGCAGGATCTTGACAACGCTATCCAGAACAACCTGGCGGCAAAAGCAACGGTGGCCACCGCTAACGCTCAAATTAGGACAGCTGAGGCTGCCGTCGAAACGGCCAGGATTAACCTCGATTTTACGCGGCTCATTGCCCCCATCGATGGCATTGCGGGGCAAGCTCAGCTCCAGGTGGGCGCCTTGGTCAATCCGAGCAGCGGGCCTGTGACGTCTGTGTCGACCGTCGACCCCATCAAGGTTTATTTCACTGTCAGCGAGCCCGAGTATCTCGATTGGAACAAACGGTTCCCGACGGAGACGACCCGGCAAGCGGCTGGCAAGAGTCTTCGCCTCGAGCTGATTTTGGCCGACGGCTCAACCTATCCGCGCGACGGGACATTCTACTTTGCGGACCGCCAGGTGAATCAGAGCACCGGCGCAATTCGGATTGCTGCGCTGTTTCCGAATCCTGGAAATATTCTTCGCCCCGGCGGCTACGGCAGAGTTCGGACAGCTGTCCGTGTGCAAAAAGGCGCGCTACTTGTTCCTCAGCGCGCGGTGTTGGAGTTGCAAGGCAGCTATCAAGTAGCGGTTGTGGATGGCGAGAACAAAGTGAGTGTCCGCACGGTGCAAGTCGGCGACCGCGTCGGCACGCAGTGGATTGTTGCGGAAGGACTAAAGCAGGGCGAACGCGTAGTCGTCGAGGGAGTGCAGAAGGTGCGTCCGGGCATGCAGGTAAACCCCAAGCCATTTGCCGCGGAAACGAAGGAAAGGTAATCCGATGTCAAAGTTTTTTATCAACCGTCCCATCGTCGCCATGGTGATTTCCATCGTCATGGTGATCGTCGGCACGATTACCATATTGAGTCTCCCCGTTGCCCAGTTCCCCAACATCGCTCCGCCGGAGATTCAAATACAGGCGACTTACGTCGGCGCGGATGCACAAACGCTTGAGCAGGCAGTGGCCACTCCCATCGAACAGCAGATGAGTGGCGTGGACAACATGAATTACATGTATTCGCTGAATGCCACGGGCAACTCGAACACGACTCTGATCGTGAACTTCGACATAAAAACAGATCCCAATACTGATTTGATTCTCACGCAGGCACGCGAGACGCAAGCCGCGTCACAGCTTCCCGCGGATGTTAACAATTACGGGGTCACCGTCCAAAAATCTGTAACGTCTCCGCTCATGTTGGTCAGTCTTTACTCGCCGCACGGGACTTACGATGCCAAGTTTCTGGCAAACTACGCTTACATCAACCTCCGGGACCCAATCACGCGCTCGCAGGGCATTGGCAACGTCCAGATATTCGGGGCGGGCCAATACGCAATGCGTTTATGGGTAAAACCCGACCAATTGGCAAAGCTGGGCATCACCGTCCCTGAAATTGTCAGCGCTATTCAGGCGCAGAACACAGTGAACCCAGCCGGGAAGGCGGGCGGCGAACCTGCACCCAAGGGCCAGGAATTTACTTATTCGGTGCTCGCACAAGGCCGTCTTGTGTCACCGGAAGAATTCGGACAGATCGTCCTGCGGGAGACGCCTGATGGGGGGATCGTGCGGGTGCGGGATGTCGCCCGAATCGAGCTGGGCTCCCAGGACTACAGCGTCTCAGGCCGCCTGAATGGGAAACCGAGCGCTATCGTCGCCACCTACCAACTGCCGGGTTCGAACGCAGTTGACGCGGCCACGGGAGTCAACAAGCTGATGGCCCAGATGAAGCAGCGCTTTCCGGAAGACATGGATTACGCCATCGCGTTGGATACGACGCGCGCAGTCACGCAAGGCATGAAGGAAATCGTCATAACACTCTTGATCGCCCTCACGCTGGTGATCCTAGTCGTCTACCTCTTCCTGCAGGGCTGGCGCGCCACGCTGATTCCCCTGCTTGCGGTGCCGGTCTCGCTCGTGGGCACTTTCGTGTTTTTCCCCCTCTTCGGTTTTTCCATCAACACGCTTTCTCTCTTTGGGCTTGTGCTGGCGATTGGCCTCGTGGTGGACGACGCCATCGTCGTCGTTGAAGGCGTGGAACGGCACATCGAGGAAGGCATGACTCCGAAGGACGCGGCCTTGAAAGCAATGGAAGAACTGTCCGGGCCTGTCGTCGGGATTGCGCTGGTTCTCTCCGCCGTATTTGTGCCGACAGCCTTTATTCCCGGCATCACCGGCCGGCTCTACCAGCAATTCGCCGTCACGATCGCGATTTCCGTGCTTCTGTCTGCGTTCAATGCGCTTACGCTTAGTCCCGCTCTTGCCGCACTTCTGCTCAAGCCACGGACACAGAGCCGAGGATTGCTGAGGAGATTTTTCGATTGGTTCAACCGCGTCTTTGAGCTGGCCACCGAGGGCTACGTCCGTTGGAGCGCGGTATTAGTCCGAAAGACCGTCGTAGTGGTCGTGCTGCTCGTGGCTTTTGGCGCGGCGGCCGGCTTTTTTGCCAGCCGAGTGCCATCGAGCTTCCTTCCGGACGAAGATCAAGGCTACGCCTTCGTCAATCTCCAGCTCCCCAACGGAGCTTCGTTGGAGCGTACGACCGCGGCTGCGGCTGATGTGGAAAAAATCCTGGCGAATACCCCGGGCGTTCAATACACGACCAGCGTCGTCGGCTTCAGCTTGCTTAGCTTTGTGCGCACCAGTTACAACGCGTTCTTTTTTGTCACGTTCAAGCCCTGGGATGAGCGCACGTCACGCGCCGAACAGTTCCAAGCGATCAAGGCACATCTGAACCAGGAATTGAGCCGGCTGCCTGCGGGGATTGCTTTCAGCTTTTCGCCGCCCGCGATTCCGGGCGTTGGCGCTTCTGGTGGATTCACTTTCGTCCTCGAGGATCGCGCTGGAAATGATGTGCAGTTCCTGGCCAAAAACCTGGGCACGTTTCTGGAAGCGGCCCGCAAACGCCCGGAAATTGCGGGTTTGTTCACGACGTTCTTAGCCGGCGTTCCACAGGAGTTCGTCCAGGTGGACCGCGACAAAGTCCTGAAGCAAGGTGTACCCCTCAACGATGTCTACCGGACGATCCAAGCTTTCATGGGCGGTTATTTCATCAACTATTTTAACCGGTTCGGCCGTCAGTGGCAGGTTTACATCGAGGCGGAAGGCGAAGACCGCGCCAAGATGGAAAACGTCGGACGATTCTATGTTCGCAATAACAAAGGTGAAGACGTTCCGTTGTCCACATTAATCAGCGTGAAGCCGCGGCTCGGGCCGGAGTTTACGATGCGTTTCAACGAGTACCGGTCGGCACAAATCAACGGCAGCGCAGCGCCCGGCTATAGCGCAGACCAGGCTACGGCGGCGCTAGAAGATGTCTTCAAGCAGACCATGCCGCGCGAGATGGGCTTTGACTACTCGGGCATGTCCTTTCAGGAACAGAAAGCGCGGGAGGGAGTGCCCGCTTCAGTGATTTTTGGACTTTCCCTGCTATTCGTGTTTCTTATTCTCGCCGCGTTGTATGAAAGCTGGTCGCTGCCGTTCAGTGTGTTGCTCAGCACACCCGTGGCAATCGCTGGAGCCTTCGGGATCCTTTGGTTGCGCCGCGTGCTTCTCGGCGTTTTCTTGCCGCCTTACATGGTCCAGATCGAGAACGACGTATATTCGCAAATCGGACTTGTCATGTTGATCGGTTTGGCGGCAAAGAACGCGATTCTCATCGTGGAGTTTGCCAAGGACGAGTTCGAGAAAGGAAAGCCTCTGGTCGATGCCGCGCTCGAAGGAGCCAGGCTTCGTCTGCGGCCGATCCTGATGACGTCTTTCGCGTTCATTCTCGGTTGCGTTCCGCTGTGGACAGCGACTGGCGCCGGGTCGGTTGCCCGGCAAATCATGGGCACTACGGTTATCGGTGGGATGCTGGCTGGCTGCGCGATTGGAATCTTCTTTATCCCAGCGATCTTCTACCTGGTGGAAAAATGGTCGGGCGCCGGCAAAGAGCACGCTTCGGGAGCGTTGCCGGCAGCGCCCGCTCCAGCGGAGGCGGACTAAAATGAACTACCGCGACAACAGCGCGAAAGAACGACGGAGCAGCCTATGAAGAAAATAGCGTCATTTCTTGCCGCTGTTGTGGCCTCGGGTTTAGTCACTGGATGCAAAGCGGGGCCGAACTACCATCGCCCCGCCGTTCAACCCCCAACGGCCTACCGTGACCTGAGCGAAAACCCACAGGTCCAGGCTCAGGCGGCGTCTTATGCGGATCTTCCGTGGTGGCAGGTCTTCCAGGACGCGCAGTTACAAGAGCTCATCCGTACAGCGTTAAAGCAAAACTACGACTTGCAGCTCGCGACGGAGCGCATCAACGCGGGGCGCGCGCAAGTTCAGATAACGCGCTCGAATCTGTTTCCACAGGTGACGGGCAACGGCGATTTCAGCGGTGGGAAAGAACACAATTTCCAAACCAAATCAAATTTTCTGACCCTTACCGCCGACGCGGCCTTCCAATTAGACTTCTTCGGCAAGTTGCGTCGCGCGACAGAGGCGTCACGCGCCCAACTCCTTGCGACAGAGGACGCGCGGCAGACGGTCATATTAACGCTCGTGAGCGACGTTGCGAGTGACTATTTCGCGCTCCTGCAACTTGACCTTCAACTCCAAATCACGCGCGAGACCGTAAAGACGCAGGAAGATTCAGTCAAGCTGACCAAGCTCCGTGTCGATCACGGCGTGGCTACAAAGCTTGACGTGCTTCAGGCCCAACAAGTCCTCGATACGGCAAATGCCCAGATTCCCGACCTGGAGCGGCAGATCGCGCAGGAAGAAAATGCCATCAGCATTCTCCTTGGCAATTATCCGCAAGGCGTGCCACGCGGACGCCCGCTGGTGGAACAATCGCTTCCTCCCGAAGTCCCGCCGGGCCTGCCATCATCGCTACTTGAGCGACGGCCTGATATTCGCGAGGCCGAGCAAATCTTGGTCGCCGCCAACGCCGAGATCGGAGTCGCCAAGGCGCAGTTCTTTCCGCAAATCTCGCTGACCGGATCTGGTGGCGGGTCGTTTGGACGGAGCAGCGCATTTACCAGCCTGCTAAGCACGCAACTCGGATTCTGGTCTTACGGCGCCCAAGTAAGCCAGCCTATTTTCACGGCGGGAGCCCTTCGCGGAAACCTGCGGCTAGCCGAGTCCCAGCATCAGCAAGCATTGATCGCGTACCGGCAAACCATTCAGCGCGCGTTCGGAGATGTGTCCGACGCCCTGATCGGCTATCAGAAATTGCATCAGGTCCGGGTTCGCCAGGAGGACACTGTCGCGGATTTGCAAGAGTCCGTCCGCCTTTCCAACTTGCGCTACAAGGGCGGGACCACCACCTATCTCGAAGTCTTGGACGGCCAGCGGTCGCTCTTCTCCGCTGAGCTGACACTCGCGGGGGCGCGAGGCAACGAGTACCAGAGCCTCGTTCAACTTTATAGGTCACTTGGCGGTGGCTGGCAGCAGCAATAGCCATTGGACCTTTAAAAGCTATTCGTCTTCCGGTTAGCGACCAACGAATGCGACAGATATCTCTATGGCTGTGAATAAAGTTGCGCCATGGACTTCAAGAAATGGATTCACCCACAGAAATAAGGCAGAGAGCTGACCTTCGCGATTACCTGGCAGCCGAGCGAACGCTTCTCGCCTGGATTCGCACGGGGCTGGCCTTGATGGGATTCGGCTTCGTTGTGGCGCGGTTTGGGCTTTTCCTGCAGCAACTGCGACTCATTGATCATGTTCCCTCAGTGCCGTCTTATGGAGTTTCGCTGTGGTTTGGTACGGCGCTCATCGCGGTGGGAGTGGCCGTGAATCTCTCTTCCGCTTGGCGCCATATTCGGTTGGTTCGTGAACTGGACCAGGGCGAAGCTGGATGCTCTCGTTCGTTGGCCCCGACCGTTGCGACGGCCCTATTCCTGGCATTGGTTGGGCTTGCGATGGCGATTTACTTGGTTTCCGTCCGCGGCACTGCGAGTCTTCAATCCGCAAACAGTGAGGAGGTGTCTATGGCATTGGCATCAAGTAAGGAAGCGCCAATGGGAGGCATAGGAATCATCGACAGGCCGAGCAATCACTCGGTCGAGCAGACAGTGGAAAAACTCAAGAATATTCTGCAATCCAAGGGAGTCACCCTGTTCGCGCTGGTCGATCATAGTGGGGAAGCGGAAAAAGTGGGAATGAAGATGCGGCCCACCAAGCTGCTTATCTTTGGCAGTCCTAAAGCCGGCACACCTCTGATGCTGGCCACTCCCAGCATCGCCATCGACCTCCCCGTGAAAATCTTAGTTTGGGAAGACGCGCGGGGAAAAGCTTGGGTTTCGTACAACAGTCCCGATTATTTAAGAGAACGGCACGGACTGCCGCAGGAGCTGCTGCAAAATATCGCCGTCGTCGAAACATTGGCGGCCAAGGCCGCCGAGTAGCTCCGGCAACGGTCGATGCGGGCGTATGACACTCGGGGACTTTGCTTATTGGAGGTAGACCGATGGACCCGCTTAAACAGTTACACCCGCTCTGCAGTCGCAGAGACATCCTGAAATCCAGTGCCTTGGCCTTAGTCCCATTTGCAGTTCCTTCTGCGATTTCCGCATTTCCTTATCAACAACAGCCAATGACCACGAACGGCGGCGATGATCCATATCCAATTCCGTGGCTGGACAAAAACGGCAGCCACAACCAACCGGCAGGCCCAAACCTCGAACCTTCGCATATCTATCATTTCAAAGGCCATGTCGCCCGGTGCAGCACCTTTACGGGCATGGGCACCGACAATCAAGGAAATCGCATCGCGTTTGGCAGTCCCACAACGGATTACGGAGTGATGCAGGGAGAGTAATGGGCCGCCCGAGCCGCACAGAAGGGCAGCTTCACTCACATATGACTCTTTCGGGGACCGGCGGTCCCCGCCAACCAAATACACGATTTGCACCCGCCTATTGCGCCGTCTGGACTTTACTGGGTCGTTCCTGTTCCAGAGCGCGGCCTGACGATCAGTGCGGACGGGAATACTTTTACGCTGGAAATGCGGAACGTCGGGGTCGTCGATCAGCCGCGCTGGCCTGCGCTGGACTCCATAGCTACGCCCGCACGGATGACCTTCAAAATGGTTTGGAAATCAACCGGCGAACCGGCGAAATACGAGGACGCCGGCAGACATTTTCGCTTCACTAGAACCCGCGCGACGTGCCAGATGGAGGCGGAAGTTGAGGTTCCTTCCATCGGGTTTTCGTGGAAGTCCGATCCGTTGAATATCTCGAAGTGCGACGTGGCCGTCATCGGGGAAGAAGTCAACGGTCGCTACTACGACAGCTTGGTAACCCAATAGGACATGGGGTTGCACCGCCGTTGCCATGTATTTGTTGCAACGAGTATCGTGATAACGCATCTAAGCCAGGGAGAGGGTTGCTTGCCTGGGAGGAGTCACATAGATGCAGATTGGAATCGACAGTTTCGCAGCGGCCATTTCCGACCCGGCCACAGGCCTAACGCTCAGCCCCGTAGAGCGCATGCACCATCTACTGGAAGAGATTGAGCTCGCCGATCGGGTTGGCCTGGATGTTTTCGGCATTGGCGAACATCACCGGGCGGAGTTCCTCGACTCGGCTCCCGTTGTGATCCTCTCCGCTGCCGCCGCGCGCACGGAAAATATTCGTCTCACCAGCGCAGTCACTGTTCTCAGCGCCTCCGATCCCGTTCGCGTCTTTCAGGAGTTCGCGACTCTCGACTTGATCTCGCGGGGCCGCGCCGAAATTGTCGCCGGTCGCGGTTCCTTCGTTGAGTCCTACCCTCTCTTCGGCCTGCGTCTTGAAGACTACGACTCGCTCTTTGCTGAAAAACTAGATCTTCTTCTAAAAATCCGAGCAAACACGCAAGTGCACTGGTCCGGCAAACACCGCGCGGCTCTTACCGGCCAAGCAATCTACCCTCGCCCGCTGCAAGATCCGCTGCCTATATGGGTCGGCGTCGGCGGCACCCCCGAATCCTTCGTTCGCGCCGGCATCCTCGGACTTCCTCTTATGGTGGCCATCATCGGCGGTGAGCCTAAACGCTTCCGCTCGCTTATAGACCTCTACCGCGAGGCAGGGCGCCGCGCCGGTCATTCGCCCGAGCGCCTTACAGTAGGTCTTCATTCTGTTGGCTTTCTTGCAGATACCACGGACGAAGCCGCGGAAATATTCTTTCCAGGCTATGCCCACACCTTTACCGAAATCGGCAAGGAACGCGGCTGGCCCGCTGCCACGCGCGCTCAATTCGACGCCCTGCGCGGACCTACCGGCGCGTTGCTGATCGGAGATGCCAAGACGGTTGCGAAAAAGATCCTTTACGTGAATAAAGTTCTTGGTGGCATCTCCCGCGTCACATTTCAAATGGGTGTCTCGACGCTTCCACACCAAAAAATGTTGGACGCCATAGAAATCCTCGGGACCGCCGTGGCACGTATCGTCCGGAACGAGCTCGGCGTCACTCCTGTACGCGCCTGATGATTCGAACTCTTCGCGCTGAATTGTGACGCGGGGCACATTTTATCCAGCTGGGGCTTCGGCGGTTCGAGTCCGCTTCACAGACGATGCGGACGGCGTCGTCATGACCGTTAATGATGGAGATCTCGCATTCTCCGTGCCCACACCGTTGATCACGCCCCCGCTCCTGCGGAGGTCCTGGCGACGCTCAACGAACGGATCAACGCGGCGCGGCTCAACATGAGATTCGTTGCGATGCTCTTTGCTGTGCTCGACTCGACCGCTCGGCAAGTAATAATTGCAAACGCCGGCAACCGGTACCCTCTCCTTATGCGCAAGGGAAAGATTGAGGAAATCCCGCTATCTGGAATTCCGCTTGGCCTGATGTCGGGCACTCGATACGAACCGGTATCGCTCGACGTCCAACTCGGTGACACTGTTCTCTTCGTTTCAGACGGCATCCTCGAGTGCCAAAGTAGCAAGCACGAGGCCTTCGGTACCGAGCGTCTTGCCGCGGTCTTAGTCTCTTTGCCGTCGGACGCCTCAGCCGAGGAAGTCTCTTCCGCCATTTTAAACGGGACGGATGTATTCAGCAGTTATTCGTGCGCCCTGCGCGACGATCGAAGCCTGATCGTTCTCAGGGTGACCGAGGAATCGTGCGGGGACCTTTTATGCGTTCCCGTGATCTATTGAATCGATTGGAAACTGACCGCGGGAACCATTCTTTTCTCGTAACTGCTTGAAAAGAAATGGCGGGGACGACGAGACTCGAACTCGCGACCTCTGCCGTGACAGGCAGCGTTGTGATGTAATCGATTGATATCAAACGGTGTCGGCGGACATCTTTTGATACCACAAGGTACCGGATGTCACTTCTTATCGTCCCCTTATTGTACCCAGATTTGGCCGAGTTACGCTTCAGTTTCAGTGGCGCGGGCGGATGATGCTAGGGTGAGTTTTGGCCGAGAGCTTGGGGCAGGGAAGCGAATTGAATTTGACGAACGACTCTCGGGTTATGAGATTGACGAGCAAACCATAAGTCTTGATGATTCAATTCCCCTTACAGTTCGTCGACCCCCAAAAACCACCCCCAAAACACGGGGTTTTGGACGCTAGTTGGACTCCAACAATGGGGTGAACCCCTAGGATGGCACAAATTTTTTGGACACAGTTTCCGCTTTCATAAAGGCGTTCTCGTATCTCCTAGCAGGAGAAGGGGTCTGGGGAAGGGGACGGCATTTGAGTCCCCGTCCCCAGTAGCCCTTTCG